>JGI2065J20421_1000305_pt1 | contig 70564 bp, 64 predicted proteins | sample Biomet5_FD_20421 | JGI IMG/M metagenome (IMG submission 20421)
CTATGGATTCAGGGATACGGAATACTTCTTCCTCAAGATCATGTTCGAGAGCTACAAGCCCAGGTCTGGCTATGTATCCCACAAGATTCTGTCTTGAACCCAAAGAAAAAGCACCAAAAGCGGAAAGAGCGCTTCTGGTGCTTGGGCTTCTGGACGTAGTCCTCAACCTGATTGAGAAGATTCTCAAGCTGATTGAAAGGCTACTCAAGTAGACGGTCGGCGGGGGACACCCCGCCACCATTCACAGGATACCCGAATGACAGGAGGAAGTCAAATGGACAAGAAACTGGTCTATGTGTTGATTGCGCTGGTGTCGTTGGACATCATCCTCACGATTGTGGGCTGGTGCATATGAGCAGGCAATACTCGACCGCAGAAGCGGCAGAGGTTCTCGGCGTCACGCCGGCCAACGTCTCGATGATGTGCAGCCGGTACGAAGTGCCGAAGTTCGGCAGCCAATACGTCATCGATGAGGACACCTTGGAGTTCCTCCGTTCCAGGAAAGGGAAGAAGGGAAGACCGAAAGGGTCTCCGAACAAATCGAAGGCCCATGCAGGAGACCCCGGGTGACCGGGGCCTCATCATCATACCCGTTCCCTGGCGTACCTTCTGGTCCTGCCGGTCTCATCGATGAAGCCACGCATCCGGCTCCTCGCTCCAGCCAGTGCGGCACGGCTCTCCTCCACCTTGTCGGGCGCTCCGGCCTCGTCGGCTGCGAGCTGCCTCTTGGCGGACCTTATGTCGCGCTCGTACGCCCTCTGTTGCTGACTGTCGGCGTACCTCTGCTCCGCATCTCCCGTGTCCTTCGGCTCCTCGTTCCGGTGCCTGCCTTCCAGCGTCTCGAAGTAGGGGAAGAGTTGGTGGCGGCAGTTGATTCCGCAGATTCCGGATGCGGTGCCGAACCCGCACTCCGCGACCAGTGACGGATACCGGTTTGACTTTCCGTTGTAAGAATAGACGTTGCCCTGGAACGGGATGTGGCTGTCCCTGCTGTCCGCCAGCGTGGACACCTGCACCAGGTCGTTCCCGAGGGCCTCGTTCTCCGCCAGCGTCATCTCCGCCGTCGACTGGGTGAGGCTGGTCACGACGTCCCTGCGCACCGATGCGTCGAGGCTGTAGGTGGAGTGCCTCCCTCTGTCCGAGATGTAGTCCACACGGAGGCCGGTCCCTCCGAGCCTGTGGCATGCGTCCTGCACCGCATCGTCAATCGACTTGGTTCCCGTCCTCACGTTCACCCATGCGAAGTTGACCGTGTCCCTGAATGCCTTGCCGCTGGCCTGCAGCGCCCTGGTGTTGGTGAGGATGGCGTCACGGTACTTCTGGAAGAGCGTACCATCGGTGCCTGCCTTGGAGAGCAGTGTCTTCGTGACGAGCCCTGCATCAGCCGCCTCCCTGAACAGGTCCATGTCGCGGATGTTAGCGCGCTCCACGGCCTTGTCGACCGCATGCCCAATCTTGTCCATGCTCTTGGATGACTCGCTGGAGATGTAGGCCTCGAGCTCACCGTTGAGCCTTCCCATCTGCCTCAGCTTGTTGAGCCTCCAACTGTTGACGTTGCTGTCCTGCTTGCCGTGATAGACCGAGCGCACTACCCTCTCGATGAGGACGGCAACGTAGGATCCGCCGGAGAGCCTGTGGTTCTGCCGGGCTATCTCTTTGAAACGTTTCCATGACTCATCAGAAACGTCTGCTCGTATGAATTTGTAGTTATTTAACGACTTCATAGTTTGGATATTAGTAGCATTCTGACTACTTGTCAACAGAATTAATACAAATTCGTAGTAATTTTGCTACCATGTGATACAGTTCAAGTATGGAAAGACTTGAAGGATTTGAATTCTGGAAGCAGGTTGATATTGTCAGGGGGCAGAAGAGCCTTCGTAATGTTGCGGATGAATGTCATCTAAACTATCAAGTCGTTAAGGACCAACGTTCCGATAACCGGCTTCCCAAGCTTGAGGATGCCGTAGCCATCGCCCGTGTCCTCGGCGTTTCCGTGGAGTCACTCCTTTCATCACAGCCAGCCATACAGTCACACCATTCCCCCGAAGTGGAGGAGATAGCAAGGAAGCTTGAGAGCCTGCCAATGGAGGAACTTTACATGGTCGGACGCATGGTTTCTGGACTTGGTAATGAAGGGAAAAACTCCGAAAAATTGGGGAGCTAGGGAACATAATTTTCGTTGGTTTATAACATTTGTAATTATTTCTGATAGAATTGAAAATGTTGATTAAAAAATGCGGTTTAAAGGAAGGGTGGATGACAGAGGAAGACAGTGGAAAGTTGTTCTCAGCAATCGCGCTTACGTTGTTTTGGGTGATCTATTTAGCATGCAAAGAATATAAAACCTCACGAATGGTAAAGGCCGTCAAATCCGGAGGCGGAAAAGCTGGGTCGCTTGATGAGGCATTATTTCTTTACTCTGTGATCAAGAGCGACTGCAATGACATCGACCTGAGGTACTTTGAGACATACGAGCAGACGTTGCTTAGCAAACGCAAGCTGAAGAAAAAGATCGCTGAGCTTGAAGACAACAAGATACATCTCACCCCGGCTCTATGGCTATTAAACTGCTTCATAAGTGATGCGTTAAATTCGATCAAATCCGGCAACTGTACGCTTTATGCCGGAAGTCTGGACATGCAGGGCATGGCATGGAGAAAACTGTTCATTTTTTGCATGAGGAAGCTACCCGAATATGGGTATACGATCGAAAATGGCGTGATATGGACGGAACAGGATTCTGAAAACGAAATAAACGGGCTGGATAAGCTCATATCCGGATTGTGACAGTATCGTTACTGTCAAGTATGACCTGTCGCCTTTTGCACATGGCGTTACCAGAATGTTACCGGCTAGTTGGATATGTGGATTCGTTCTCAATAGTGTTTTTTCTGCATTTCGATGAAAAACAAAGCATTTTATTCAAATTGATAGAAGCATTTTGCCAATCGGCACATGCTCCACATGTGCTATTTCTTTGACGGTGATGACGTCCGGGGCGAATGAGTTCGACGCATAGAACGACAACATCGCCGTCAGCTGGTCGAGCTTCTCCGAGAGGGCGTTGAAGTCCTCAATGGTCGGAAGGGTAGTCATTTCGCGGCCTCCTGTTTTTGGGAATCGGAGATGGCTTTTCGCAAAATTTTTGCTAACCAATCTTGAAAAGTCATTCCTTGTAAACGAGCCGTCTTGTATGCCGTTTTTCGTTCATCAGGAGAAATTGCTACACGAAGAAGCACATAATCATTTGGATAACTCATGACTTGATAATATATCCATATAATTAATTTTGCAACAAATTATTTAATTTTTCTTTAATTATTTGGATAACTGTTCATAATGAAACCATGAAAAGTCCTGTACTAGAGGAACAAATAAGAGAATTTTGGTCAAAAGTATATAGTCTCCTTTTTGAACAGGGTCATTCTGTTGGATGGCTTGCCAATGAAATTGGTGTTAAATACAACATCATTCCAAATTGGAGATCTAAGACAAGATATCCTCAACCAGAATATTTGGTACCAATCGCAAATGCATTAAATCAAAGTGTTGAATTTCTAATTACTGGTAAATCCATATTTCCTTATTCAGTTAGAATTAGAAAAATCACTGAGAAGTTAAATCGACTTCCTTTAGAAAATTTAAATGCAATCGAAACGATGGTCATGGCTCTTCCGGATGAACCGGAAGGCAGGCAAAAAACTGGAACGTAAGACTTATAAAAACAACAAACTGCTAGATTTTTGTGCTTGGATATCAAATCACTAATGTTTTAAGGAGAGCAGCATGGTTGCGTTAACCAAAAGAAAAATGTTGCTTTTTTGTATGATGGCTCTTGTTTGCCTGTATGCAAATGCCAGCAAATACGCGATAACGGCGGAAGGTGAAAAAGTGGTGTTGCGTGATGACGGAACTTGGGCATACGCAGACAAATCATCCGGAGAAAAAAGCCTTAAAGACTGCATGATGTCGAATTTTGGTTTCAATAACCATCAGACGATCACAAACTTGGAAAAAGTTGATTGTACGTTAAAATCTTTTGCAAACGAAAAGATGACTTCTGAAGACGGGACGACTGTTTCTTTTGTAAAGGCGCCAATTCCATCGGATTATTTTGATTATTACGGGGTAATCACAAACAAGGATAACCGGCTTATCGGATATTGTTGCATTAACTCAAAACCGACAGAAGACTTATACAACAAAATCATCGAAACTTACGATTCAATTTATGGTTCACCGTTATATACGGAAAACGGAGTATCAATCTATTTTTTTCTGGTCCCGATTAATGAATGGAGTGTCGGAGTAGTATTATACTCATCACATGACGAGCAGCTTATGATAGCATTAATGAATAGCGATTCAATAACAGAAGGATTTTTCAAGGAATTAAAAAAATGATCATGACAATGAGGATAATGTATGTCTGAGGATAAAACAAATGAACTGATTGAAAGGCTGACGGAAAAATCAATAGAGGCGTTTATATGCTCAATCGAGGTCTACAACAAGCCCACAATCAAGTATAGAGTTGAGGGTTTCAGCTTCTTCATTTGCAATGCATGGGAACTCATGCTTAAAGCATTTTTAATCAAGAAAAGAGGGGAAGAAAGCATTTATTATAAGGATAATCCGGACAGGACCAGATCACTGTCCGATTGCATCTCTATACTGTTTACCAATGACAAGGATCCATTGAGGATTAACATCGAGAAGATTCTGGATCTGAGGAACACGAGCACACACTTCATCACGCAAGAGTACGAGATGGTGTATGTCCCCCTTTTCCAAGCTTGCGTGATCAATTACTCAGACAAGATGATGGAGTTACTTTCCGTAGACATACGCAAGCACATCTCACAAAACTTCCTCCAATTGTCGGTTGATACAAGATTGCTCAACGAGGAAGAGATTAGGGCAAAATACCCTGACGTCATCTCATCAAAACTGATTAAAACGACATCTGAAATATTCAAATTGGAGAAGGACAACAATGAAAAGTTCTCAATCAAGATAGATTACAGCATCTTCATTACAAAAAAGAGAGATGAGGCTTCAGCCATAGTAGGAATAGACAATAACGTTGCAACTGATAAAATCAAAATTGTCAAAGATTTTCAGAATCCGAACACTACCCATAAGTATAATGCGTCTCATTGCGTAGAGGAGATTCGGAAACGTTTACAAAGAGATAATATCCAAACCAATTTCAACATGAATACTTTCGGACTTTTTACCAAATATTATGGGATGAAGGAAAACAAAATTTATTGCTTCGTAAACACTATAAACAAAGAACCATCTTACAGTTATTCTGCTTTAGTAATTGATTTTATAGTTGAAGAGATTAAGAAAAATCCAATAAGGTACAGAGAGTCGCTAAAGAATTTGCTGAGTAAAGTAAAATAAAATAGCCCAGATGATGAACATCTGGGCTAGAAATGTCACCCCCAGGAGCAAAGGATTCTTGGTTTTTACACCTACTCCCATTCGGGAACCCAGCTTTTTCCTTCTCAAGATGACATGCTCAGTATCGTGATATTATGAGAAAATGTCAAAGGAAATCTAAAAGCTGGTTCTTTACGTTTTACGGATTATCGTACTGTACTAAACGTCAATTTCATGAAATTCCGGAAATGGGGATTTAGGAGGCATACGACCTGTTGCCTTTTGCACATGGCGTTACCAGAATGTTACCGGATAGTTGGATATGTGGATTCGTTCGCCACGGTGTTTTTCTGCATTTCGATGCAAAACAAAGCATTTTATTCAAATAGATAGAAGTGTTTTGCCGGATGCCGGTACTCTTAGATGCGTAACTTGTTTAATTATAACATGTTACGCATTTTTTTTGAGCGTGTGCGTAACATGTGTACAACCACACCATAACACCTGTATCCCCCGTCGCATACGCATCCCGCATGCTGTATGGCGATCGATTGCATGTCGTTGGGAGAGTTACCCCTTGTCAGATTTGAGGCATCACCATATCAACGTTGCTCTGGACGGAAAAAGGTTTCCTCCGTCGTTTTGTCGTTTTTCTGTGACTTCAGCCTTTAGTGTTTGTCTTTTTTCTAGTAGAATACTACTATCAGTTTGGAGGAATGCATGAGAACTGGCTGTCGCTATTGGATACTGGTGTCGGTAATCTCCTTTTGTTTGGCGGGTTTGTTCGCTGGCGAACAGGAGGAACAACCCGTTCCGGCCATTGACACGGTACCTGTCGTTGTGGAGGACCAAGCCGCGTCAGTGCAAGACGGACAACCCGTCGCTTCACAGGATACACAGCCAACCCAAAGCGAAGACGATCTGTTGCTTTCCGGCATACCCATCTCCTATGGTGACGAGCGGTTCCGCCAGCGCATTCTGGAACGCACCGAAGGCAAACGTTCTCCGGTGGGGCTGGTGCTTTCCGGTGGTTCGGCCAGGGCGATGGCTCATATCGGAGTTCTCAAGTATTTGGAAGAACAAGGCATCGTACCCGATTACATCATCTCCAACTCGATGGGTTCGATTGTCGGGCTTCTGTATGCGGCCGGAATGAGTCCAACCCAGATAGAGCGGTGCATCAAGGGCATTGAAATACCAAAGATGATCGATTTCACCATGCCGATGGAAGGCGGTTTGCTCAAAGCCGACTCCCTTTCCGCTTATGCGGTCAGCCTGCTTGGAGGAAAGGAACCCCAAAAACTCAGGCTGGAAAATCTGGACATACCTATTATCGTCGTCCAAGAAGATTTGGTGACGAAACGTCAGATTTTGGTCAGTGAAGGCGATTTCGCCACCATTTTCCGTGCGTCCTTCGCCATTCCTGTCTATTTCCCCTCAGTGGAATACAAAGGGCACCTTCTCATCGACGGAGGGATCAGCAATCTCGCTCCCATCAATCTGGCGTATGAGTATTCGGATGATGTGATCGTTTCCACCACGTTCAACACGGTGAATGACTTGAATCTGAAAGATCCCCTTACCGCCATCAACGCATTGGTGGACATCCAGAAGCGCCGAACCGGGGTGCAGGAGATTACCGCACATCCGGAGATGGTTTGGATACGGTGCGCGGTCGAGAAAGTCTCCTTTATGGATTTCGCTGGTCTGGAAGGCATCGTGCAGAAAGGGTATGAAGCGGCAAAAAGCCAATCGGAGGCGTTATCCAAATTGCCGCAGACGTTGGGTGTGGTTTCCATGGAACCTCGGCGGAGCGAGCTGGAAAAGACCATCAATGGTGGAATCGAGCATTTCTCCGTGTACAACCATGTCCGCCAGACAAATCTGAACAACACGCTGAGTTTTGAATTCAACTCCTATTTGCCTGATGAAGCGGCCTTCCTGAAGGATTCCGGGGAACTGGGACTTGCCTATCAGATGAAATGGGGTAATTTCCAGTTTTTCCTGCTTGGCGGCAGTTCCCTCACCACATACCGTGATGCAGCTTTCAGCGCATCTCCGGTCTTCTTGTCCAAACTCTCCTATTATGCTTGGCACCACACCAAATTCTCCATAACCTTCGACGTGAATTTCGACCAAGGCAATGTCGATCCCTCTCTCTACCTGCGTACGGATTTCGTGAGCAAATACCTGTTCTTGCAGAACCGGTTGGTTTTCAAGCTCGTTGGCGGCGCGGAATATCTGAAAAGCTCAGTCGTCAAGAAAACCTTCACCGGAAGGACCTTCATGGGGAATACCGGCTTTGATGTCTCCTACGTGAGCGGCAAGAGCAATCCTGCTTGGGATTTGACCGGTTCGCGCGGAGCTTTGTTATTCCAGTTCTACGGTAACCAGCATGTGCGTCCATTCCTCGGTTTGAAAGGCGACATCAAGGTCGCCATGACCTCAAGTGGTCTGTTCTTGAACCTGAAGACCAACTGGCGTTTCGCTTTGGACCGCAAGGGAAATGTCCCTGTGTTCGCACAGGACGGCTACAGGACGGATAATCTTGCCGTACGGAGTGAAGGCCACAACCAAGCGGTTGCGAACAATCCTTCCAACATGCTCTTTGGTTTTGACCTGACGATCGGATGGAAACCGGTGGGGTTCAAGCCTTCCATCATGGAGCTGATCATCTTCAAGGATACGACCATCGCCGCCTATTTCGATTTCCTCTGGATCAACGACCCCTATTTCTCGACAGGGTTGGAATTCACCCTCAATCCTTCGTTCCTTGGAATGAAGGATTTCCCGCTGACGGTGTTTTGCGGATATGAGAACGCTGCCCGGGGAATCGTCTGGGGGTTCTGGCTGACCAATATGTTGGATTGATTACGACAATCCGTGTTTCTTCAGGTATTCCTCATCGTCGCCGGACAAGTCTGTGTCAGGCAAACGGTCGTCGTCCTGGGCGGGCGTGGCTTCCATCGGCACCGGTGCGAAACCGCTGAGGATTTCGGCATCGGTTGCTTCGAAGGTTTCCGTACAGGGTTTGGGCATGCGTCCCAAAGCGACGCCAACCACATCAGCATCGACCGCTTTGGCCGTCGCCATACGTGTCTTGGGCTCGGAAAGAGCTGTTTCAAGTTCTTTGATGAAACCGGGTTTGATGCTGCTTGTCTGGGTGAAACGCGCGTCCTCGGCTTTGGAAAGGAATTCAAGTGCTTCCTTACAGAGACCATAGTGCAGTTTGATCTGCGCCATATGGATGTATGGTTCGGGGAACCGTGGGTTGAGATTGAACAGCACGTTGTAGATGGCTTCGGCTTCTTCCCATTTCCCGGAGAGGATCAGATACCATCCATGGTTGTCCTGGATGCCCAGCGAACCATGTTCCATCTCTTTTGATTCGTCAAGCAACTGTTTCGCCATGGAAAGGTTGCCTTTTTCCAACAGGTATGTCTGGTAGTTGATATACAGGTTTTTGTCCCGGTAACCGTTCTGGTAGACGGAACTGACTTCATTAATGGCTCCGTCAAGATCGCCATTGAGCCAGAACGCCATGGAACGCATGATCTTGGCCACATTGACCAGCCCTTGATGGCTTTTCTCGTCATTCTGCTTTTGGGTGCTGTCGATCACGCCGTTGAGCAGTCCCCATCCTTTTTTCCAGTCCCCTTTTTGTATGTACAGGCTGGCTGCGGTGATCTGCATCTGTTCTGAAAGACCCATATCCAGCGCCTTTTGCAGTTTGTCCCAATCGGTTTGGGCTGGTGTGGCTGCCTGTGCGATATGACGGCTGGCCGACATGAACAGGAATGTTTTTCGTTTCAGGAAAAACATGACGAAGAAAACGGCCAGAATGAGTGCGATTTTGATGATGGTCGGGATGGACAGGAAGACGATGATGACCATCGCCGCGGGAAAAATCCAAAGGTCTTTAGACATGTACGAATCACTCCTCTTCAAGATGATGGCTCTTCAGATACGCCTCATCGTCTTCATTGATGTCTGTGTTGGGAACCCGTTCGGTTCTGACGGTTTTCACCAGCTTCTTCTCTTTTTCCGCGAAACCTTCCAATTGGTCGTCACTGCAGGACGGGCATGCAGAAGGATACGGTTTGGGAAGGAGACCTTTGGCGACGGTCTCCCGGTCATTGTCGATGGCCCGCGCCGTCGCCAGTCGAGTCACAGGGTCTTTCAACAGGTCATGAAGCTTCTGGACGTTCTCCTTCCGGAACGAACTGGTTTTGTTATATGGGGCGCGGAGCGCAGCTTCCAAACTTTTGATGGCGGAACTGGCTTCACCGTAATGGATGCAGCATTGGGCCATGTGGACGAGACCGGCGGCGATCAACACCCGTTGGCGGGCTATGTCGGCATACAACGAATACGCTTCCGGCCATTTCCCTTCGACGAGCAGAAGACGGCCGTACACTTCCTTGAGGGTGATGTCCGATTCCAGTTTGAAACCGCAACCCTCCCATTCGCTTCGGGCCTGTTCGGGTTTGTCTTGATCCAACTCTATGGTCATCATGTTCACGATGAGTGTGGTGTTTTTGTAGCCGGTAGCCTTCAGGTTTTCCAGGATCGACAAGGCTTGCGCGCTATCGCCTTTCTTGTTGACGATCAAGGACATGAGCATCTGCGCCAGAGCGTCAACATTGTTGGTTTTCGGGTGTTTGGTGTCTTGCTGGTATTCCTTCAGCAGTTGCTCCCCGCGATCCATGTCTCCGTATTGGATGTACAGGCTGGCGACCGATACCTTCCCGTCGCCCGACAAACCGCTTCGGATGGCGCGTTCATACCACTTCCATGCTTTGGAAAGCTTTCCGGAATTGGTCAGACTGTTCGCATGCAGGTAGAAGAAAATGTTGCGTCTGACAAACGAGAAGACGAACAAGACGATCACCATGAGGATGATTTTGACGATCTTCGGCATGGGGATGAAGGAGATGGCGGTCAAAGCCGCAATGAAGATGATGAAGCCACGATACTTTTTCATACTGCTGAAATGGTACGGAAAAGGGAAGGAGATTGCAACTCTTTTCTCATGTGGATACAGTGAAAGCATGCGTGGAGAACGTGAAATATTGGTGCATGCCTGTTGTGGCCCGTGCAGCACGGCATCCATAGAACGGCTTCTTGAGGAAGGCTGGATACCCACCATCCTCTATACCAACAGCAATATATTCCCCCATGAGGAATTCGAAAAGCGGTGGGACAATCTGGTCATCGTCTGCGGGCACTACCATATTCCGTTGCTTCGGGAGGAACAGGACCATCAGGCATGGTTGTCCTTCATCAAAGGTTTGGAACAGGAAAAGGAAGGTGGGGCGCGATGCAGGAAATGCTGGGAGTACAACCTGCAAAGGACGTACCGGAAAGCTCAGGAATGGGGATTCTCCCATTTCTGCACGACGCTGACCGTTTCACGCTTCAAAAAAAGCCCGTTGATCTTCCAAGTCGGCTCGGCCTTCGGGCTTTTCGAACCGATTGACTTCAAAAAGAAGGACGGCTTCGCCAAAAGCTGCCGGCTGTCCCAGGAATTGGGATTGTACCGGCAACGGTACTGTGGCTGCGAGTTTTCGCTTCACGACAGTTCCGTGGCGCCCGTATACAATTGATGGTACACGCCGTTCAATGCTATCAGTTCAGCGTGGGTGCCCCGTTCGATAATCGTGCCATGGTCCAGAACCATGATTGCCTGGCTGTTCTGCACCGTTGAAAGACGATGGGCGATGACAAACACCGTCCTGCCTTCCATCAGGCGGTCCATTCCCTGTTGCACAAGCTGTTCGGTATGGGAGTCGATGGAGCTGGTCGCCTCATCCAGAATCATCACCGGCGGGTTGGCTATCGCGGCACGGGCTATGGAGATCAACTGACGCTGTCCTTGGGACAGTTCCTCGCCATCACCGGTAAGCATCGTCTCATACCCCTCAGGGTGCATCATGATGAAGGAATCGGCGTTGGCGAGTTTCGCCGCTTGGGCGACTTCCTCATCGGTGGCGTCGGGTTTGCCGAAACGGATGTTCTCGGCGATTGTCCCGGTGAACAGATGGGTGTCCTGGAGCACCATTCCCAATGACCGCCTCAGGTCGGATTTGCGTATCTTGTTGATGTTGATGCCGTCGAAGCGTATTTTTCCGTCCTGGATGTCATAGAATCGGTTGAGCAGGTTGGTGATGGTGGTTTTTCCCGCTCCGGTCGCACCGACGAAAGCGATCTTCTGCCCGGGTTCCGCCGTCAGCGTGATGTGGTGGAGAACCGTTTTCCCTTCGGTGTAACCAAAGTCGACATCGACCATCTGGATTTCCCCGCGCAGCGGTTGGTACGTGATGGGAGAACCGTCCTTGTGCGGATGTTTCCACGCCCATTTCCCGGTGTGCTCCTGACTCTCATGGATGGTGCCGTCCTCGTCATAGGTGATGTTGACCAAGGTGACGTATCCGTCATCGGCTTCCGGTTTCTCATCCATCAGCTCGAAGACTCTTTCCGCACCTGCGAGAGCCATCAGGACAGAGTTCATCTGCTGGGCCATTTGTCCGATCGGGTTGGAGAAAGTCCTGGTCATCTGCAGGAACGAAGCGAGCGAGCCGATGGACAATCCTCCGACGCCGGAGATGGCCAGGGCCGAACCGAACAGGGTGACGACCACATACTGCAGGTTGCCGATGTTGTTCATGATCGGTCCCATGATGTTGCCGTAGGCATTGGCTTTTGTGCTGGATTGGCACAGTTTCCCGTTGATTCCATCAAAATATGACTTGCAGGTCGCCTCATGGTTGAAGACCTTGACGACTTTCACGCCCGAGATCATTTCCTCGATGTAGCTGTTGACCGTCGCCAAGTTGGTCTGCTGGACCTTGAAGTTCGCCCCGCTTCTTTTCCCGATGGTTTTCGAGGAGAGCAGCATCAGTCCGACAAACAGCAGGACGACGAGGGTGAGAAGCCAGGAAAGCCGTATCATGGTGAAGAACACCATCACGACGGTGAGCAGAGAGCTCATGACTTGCACGATGCTTTGGCTGATCATTTGCTGCAGCGTGTCTGTGTCGTTGGTGAACCTGCTCATGATTTCCCCGTGGGGATGCTTGTCGAAATAGGAGATGGGCAACGTTTCCATTTTCGCGAACATGTCCTTTCGCAAATCCCTGAGCGTGTCATTAGCCACGTTGACCATCAGCCGTTGGGTCGCATAGGTGGAGAGGGCGCCCAAGGCAAGGATGATTCCGATCCTGAAGATGGCGGCGGCCAAACCTGAGAAATCCTTTGAAGAGCCGTTGAGCATCGGGACGATGAAGCCATCGACCAAGGTTTTGAGGAACAGCGTGGATTGCACCGTGGCGAAGGACGAAATGATGATGGTGATGATTACCAAGACAAAGGTGGTCTTGTGGTTTCCAAAGACAAGCTTGAAAAGACGGCTTCCTGTTTTCTTCGGATCTTTGGCTTTGGGGCCGTATTTCATGTTTCTAGGCATGTTCCACCTCCTTGTTCTGCGTCTTGTACAATGAGCGGTACAATTCGTTGCGGGAAAGCAATTCCTCATGAGTTCCGTTGTCGACGATGCGTCCTTCCTGCAGGATGTAGATCCTGTCGGCATCGGCGACCGAGGAAATACGTTGGGAGATGATGACTTTGGTCGTCTCGGGAGCATAGGCTTTCAACGCTTCCTTGATTTTCCTGTCTGTGCTGGTGTCCACAGCGCTGGTCGAGTCGTCGAAGATCACGACACGTGGTTTCTTCAGAATGGCGCGTGCTATGCAGAGGCGTTGTTTCTGTCCACCGGAGAAATTGGCTCCTCCTTGTTCCACATGGGTTTGCAGTCCGTCGGGGAGAGGGTCGATGAATTCGTTTGCTTGGGCGATGGCGCAAGCTTCCTTGATTTCCGCATCACTGGCATCGGGTTTGGACCAGCGGAGGTTTTCAGCGATGGTACCGCTGAACAGTTGGTTTTTCTGCAACACCATGGATACTTCTGCGCGCAGGCTATGCAATGCATACTGGCGAACGTCTTTTCCTCCGACTTTTACCGCACCGTCGGTAGTGTCATACAAACGCGCGATCAGGCTGACCAGCGTGCTCTTTCCGCAACCCGTATTACCCAAAATTCCGATGGTCTCGCCACTGCTGACGTGCATCGTGATGTCATGGAGGCACAGCGTGTCGTTTTTGCCGTTGTAGGAGAAGTTGACGTGATCGAAATCGATCGAGCCATCGGCGACAGTCTGCTCTCCTTGTTCGTTGGTGTCCATGTCGGTTTGGGTCTCCAGCACTTCGCTGATGCGTTGGGCGCTGGCTCGGGAGATGGCGAGCATGATGACGATCATGGAGATCATCATCAAGGACATCAATATCTGCATGGTGTAGGAGATGACGCTCATCAGCTGGCCTGTGGTCATGGCGCCGGAAACAATGGAATGCGCACCGAACCATGAGATGGCGAGCATGGATGCGTAGGTGGTTCCCATCATGAGCGGACTGGTCAGCGAGGTGAGTTTCTGTCCGAAAACGAAATTGTCGTGGATCATGTCGTTGGCTTTGGCGAACCGTTTCTCCTCATCGGCTTCACGGACATATGCCTTGACGGCGCGGATGCCCGTCACATTTTCCTCAACAACGTTGTTCAGCTTGTCATATGATTTGAACGCTCTGGTGAACGCAGGGTATACCTTGCGCATGATGATGCCCATTCCGATCGTGATGACCGGAACCGCCACGGCAAAGACCAGAATGAGCCTTCCTCCGTTGCGTACGACCATGGCAAGAGCGAAAATGAACATCAGCGGGGCGCGGAAACAGATGCGTATCACCATTTGGAAAGCGTTCTGCACGTTCTGCACGTCGGTGGTCATCCGAGTGATCAGGCTGCTTGTGGAGAACTTGTCGATGTTGTGGAAGGAGAAATCCTGCATCTTGTAGAACAGGTCATGCCTGAGATTCTTGGCGAACCCGCAGCTGGCCTTGCTCGCCATGATGCCGCCAAGCACTCCGAAGAGGAGGGACAACATGGCGGCCGCGATGAGAACGATGCTGGTATGGGTCAGATAGCGCATGTCTTTCTGCATGACGCCGTTGTCGATTACCGTGGCCATCAAGGTGGGGATGGCCACTTCCATGGCGACTTCCCCGATCATAAACAAAGGGGTCGCCAAAGCGGGTTTCTTGAATTCACGAACGCTTTTCAAGAGAGTCTTGTTCATACCGTTCCAATGCTCCTGTCATTTTGCCGAACATTTCGCTGATGGCTTGCTGTTCCTCATCCGTCAAGGTGTTGCAGAGGACATCATCGATTTCGTCCAGGACTTCCTCGCAGAGGCTGGAAATGTCCATGCCTGTCTGCGTCAGGATAAGGTTCTTTCGCCGTTTGTCCGTGAGGTCGTCCTCACGGCGGATCAAGCCGTTTTTCTCCATGGTGTCCAATACGCCGCTGATGTTTGATCTGCTGCAGTGGAACACCTCCTCGATGTCCCGTTGGCAGACAGGCTGCGGATGATGGGTGAGTATGCCGAGAATTCGTGCCTGGACGGCGTTTATGGCATGGCGCGCCAAACTTTCATTGATTGCCCGCCGTATATTCCCCGTCAAGGAGAAGAGGGCGAATCCCATATGTTGTTTCATAGTTGTTCGGTACCTAACAATATTGAAATAGTTTCCCAGAGGCAAGCCTTTTTGCGTGTCAATGTAAAAAAAGGGCGACCCTTTCCTTGATGTGTCCCGATGGGTATACTGTGTGCATGCGGAAACTGCTCAGATTCCTTACCGGCAGATTGTTCTGGTCTTCTCTGCTGATCATCGCCCAGATTGCGATCCTCTCCTATGTGATTTATACCCAGGCGGGTTTGGATATCGTGGTGGGGAGGGTGTTTGTCGGCATCAGCCTGATCATGACGATGGTGGTTCTCTCCAGGGATGAGAATCCAGCGTATAAGATCGGATGGATTTTGATTTTCATGCTGCTTCCGCTGTACGGAGGGGTGTACTACATCCTCTTCGGGAACAAGCGGTTTTCAAACCGCATTTCTCTCAAACGCGAAAGCTTCATCCGCCTGTACCGCGACGGCATGCGCAATCTTCCCTCTGCCGATCCCCAGCCGATGAAGGAACTCGGGCACGATGACCCCCTGTTGTACCGTGAAGCTCATTACATCAATGCGATCAGTGAGTTTCCGGTCGTCCGGCACACCAAGGCGACCTATTACCCGTTGGGTGACGAATGGTTGCCCGCGATGCTGGAGGGACTCCGTTCCGCGCGCCGTTTCATCCTGATGGAATTCTTCATCATCGATCCGGGGGAAGTGTGGAATGAAGTCTTGTCCATTCTGGACCAGAAGCAGAAGGACGGGGTGGAAGTGCGTCTGATGTATGATGATGTGGGGTCGATCAAATTCCTGCCGAACCATTATGACCGGATGCTCCGGAAGCATGGGTTCAAAGTCGCCACCTTCAATCCGCTCAAACCCCATTTGAACAGCAGAATGAATTCCCGTGACCATCGGAAAGTGCTGGTCATCGATGGGAATGTCGCTTTCACCGGAGGGGTGAACCTTGCCGACGAATATGTGAACAGGAAGATTCTCTATGGGCACTGGAAAGACACCGCGGTGCGCCTTGAAGGGGCTGCGGTGGCCAACCTGACCATGATGTTCTTCCAGCTTTGGTGCTACACCTGCGCGGAAAAACTGGATTTTTCCGAGTTCATGCCCGACCACAGCATGGAGAGTGATGGGTTTATCCAACCATTCGGCGACAACCCGCTGGATGACCAGAACGTGGCGGAGAACGTCTATCTGCAGGCTATCGGAATGTCGCGGCGGTATGTGTGGATCACGACACCGTATCTCGCATTGGACAATGAGATGATCACAGCCCTCCGGCTTGCCGCCCAGAGTGGCGTGGATGTCCGTATTATCGTCCCCCACATTCCTGACAAATGGTATGCCTTCGCGGTGACGCGTTCCTATTATCGTGCGTTGCTTGAAGGCGGTGTGCGTATCTACGAATACACTCCGGGGTTCATCCATGCGAAGACCATCATCACGGATGATGAGTTCGCCATCATCGGGACGATCAACATGGATTATCGGGCGTTTTACCTGAACTTTGAGAACGGCGTGGCGTTTTATCACTCATCCATCATCAAGGATGTACGCAAAGATTTGGAGAGGACTTTCGCCTTGTCCCATTCCGTCACGTTGGAGGAAGCCACACAGATCAGCTTGCCGCGCCGTTTGTTCCGTGCGTTGTTCCGGTTGTTCTCACCGTTGATGTGAGATAGTCCAGTTCTTCCTGGCTGAGCCTGAAATCCGGTTCGGAAAGCGAATCCTCCAACTGTTTGGGATTGGAACAACCGACAATCGGGACGATCCTGGCCTTCTGGCTGGTAAGGTACGCCAGAGAAATGACCGCAGGCGAGACATGGTGAGTGTCGCAGAGTTCCTTCACTTTGGGCACCAACGCGCGGTTTTCTTCCGAGAGAAAGCGTTTGCGTGCCTTTTCCGACATCTGCTGTTCGTCGCCACCGACAAGATGGGAGAAAAGTCCTTTCGCCTGGCTGGAGAACGCCAGAATCGGCAGTTGGTTTTCCTCATACCATTTTTGGGATTCCTTGGTGAGGAATTCGATGGTGTCGTCACCCCACCAGGATGCGTCGCAGTGGGCGAGGCTTGCCTGGATTTCGCTCATGACGAATCCTTGTTTTCCCTGCGTCTTGGCCCATTTGTTCGCGGCTTCGATGCGCTCGGTCGACCAATTGGAGGCTCCCAAGTATGTCGAGTACCCTTTGTCATACACTTCTTCGTTGGCCATGTCCACCAACTCATCGGCAGGGACGTCAGGCCTGTCACGATGGTAGAACCACAGATCTACCTTATCCGTCTTCAGTTCCTCAAGGCTTTCTTCAATGTCGGCGATGAGGTTTCCCCGGGTAATCCTGCTGTGATGGGTGTCTTCTTTCAGGGGATGGCAGCTTTTGGTGATGAGGAACACATCCTTCCTGCACGCACGTTCCTGCAACCAGAAGCCCAGCAGCGTTTCGCTGCTGGACGGACCGAGGGGTTTTACCTGTCCGTATACCCTGGCTGTGTCCAGGATGTTCCCGCCTTTTTCAAGGTACAGGTCAAGATTCGCGATTGCGTTCGCTTTTGTCGTGGTTTCCCCGTAATGGTCGCATCCCAACGCGATAACGGAAAGTTTCTGTCCGTGGAAATCAAAATACTGCATGAAGACGATCATAGCAGAACGGCGGCTTGTCTGCTATACTTCGCTCATGACAGCGGAAGAAATGTGGCGCGATCATCTGGGGTATCTGACTCAGACGAAAGGGGTGTATTCGGCTTGGGCTTTCGGTGGGAGGGATGATGCCGAGTCCGACTTGCTTGCCCAGCTTGCCGAGCGTGGCGTGAAACAGGCCACCACCAGCGCTCTCAATGAGTACGGGCCGGACGAACGGCTTCCCCAAGCGGGGGATTATTCCGTCATCCTCGATTCCCGTGGGCAGGCGGTATGCATCATCGTCGACGAGTCGGTGACGATCCGGCGTTTCGGGGACGTGGATGAATCATATGCCTTTCGGGAAGGCGAGGGCGACAAAAGCCTGAGGTATTGGCGTTCTGTCCACCAAGAGGCGTTTTCCGGCATTACGGATGACGATCTGGTGGTCTGCGAAGAATTCCGCAAAGTCTATCCTTGACGGCAACTGTTTCTGTGGCTAGTATCATCTTGAGGAACAAAACAATGGAAAACGCAATGGATGATCTGATTCGTCTTTTCGCCAAGACAACCAATGAAAATGAGATGTACAAACTCTTTGATGAATTATTCACCAAGGCGGAACAGAAGGATTTCGCTTTGCGTTGGAATCTGCTTCAGGAATTGTACAAGGGGACTCCGCAACGGGAGATCGCCAAGGAAAACCATATTTCCCTCTGCAAGATCACCCGTGGTTCGCGGATCCTGAAAAGCCCGAATTCGTATTGCCGGAAAGTGCTCAGTTCCCGTTATGACGACCATTTGCATATCTGATGGTGTCACCGATGATCTGACGGACAAACTGCTTGCTGCCGAAGGCGAGGGGAAGATTTCTCATCTCGCTCTCCACATGGTGGCGTAATTCCCTGTTGGTGGCATAGGCCTGCAGGATGTCAGCCTGTTTGTGCACGGAGTTTTCGATCCATCCTACTTCGTGCAACGCAAAGAAATCCTTGGTCTTTTCGGCAGGATAGAGCATTTCCGTGATGATGAACGGTTTGTGGAGATAGAGCGCCTCCATCTGGGCGTTCGCCCCTGCTTTGCCGATTTGGATGTCGCAGGCGGAAAGCCATTCCTCCATATTGGTGACGAAACCCGGTGTCACAAGCGGGAATGAGGGGTATTGGAGACGGAATTTTTCATACCGTTTCAGGGTATCTTCGCTCATTTTGCCCACGACAACGAACTGGAATGCAAAATGCCGTTTGGCCAAGGCGCGGGCAAGGCGTGTGTTGCCGATACCTTCTCCGCCAAGGTTCATCATGATGGTGAAGCAGTTCTTCAAGCCCAGTTTTTCCCGCGCTTCCTTGGCGCCCAACGGTTTGTAATCCTCAATGGATTTCTTCAAGGGGAACGGACAAAGGGAAACCTGTTCTCCGGTGAACCCGAGATGATAGCACCAATCCCTGCCCACGGTGGAGGTCACATAGATGCGGTCCAGTTCTTTGCTCGAACCAGCGATCGGATAATAGAAGATGTCAGGCGCATACCCATAGACAGGGAGGTCAAGATGACATTCCTTGATGATGGGAAGGATCAAGGGACTGATCAGAAAGTGGGTGCCCAGGATGAAGTCAGGATTGTATTGCTTGACGTAGGCGATGAAACGTTCCTTCATTTTGGGCAGCAGGTTCACGCCTTTGGTGATCAACATGGCACTGAAACGCGTGTCGATCATCGAATCTCCGATACGTTCCTGATTCGGGTGCCTGAGCATGGTCCTCCAGCTTCGTTCGATCTGCTTTTTGATCATCGGAGCCTGCATGACATCAAACATATCCACAGAAACAGCTTCCTGCCCCAGGTCAATCATCGCGTCACGGAGCGCATCAGAAGGCGTTTGGTGCCCTTTCCCTGCAGTCACGTATAAAAAGAGTCCTCTCATATCATTTCCCCTTATGTCGAATGAGTTTTCCCAACTGTTGGATGCCGACCATGACACCAGGCAGCACGCAGAGGGTGGCAATTGTGGTGGATAGCAATGCTATTGCCATGAGAAAGCCGAAATATCTGATCGGCGTGTAGCTGGCAAGGGTCATCACCAGCATGCCGCAAATGATGCTGAAGGAAGTCAAAAGGATGGGACGGCCGGTAAGCAGGATGGTGTGTTGCACCTGTACGGAGAAGGGTTGCGACGGGTGCCGTTTCCTTTGGGAAAGGAACCGCACCATGAAATGGATGGCGTCATCGATGCCGGTTCCGACGGTAACGGACCCGAAGATGATGGTGACCACATCAAAGGGGATATGGAAGATATACATCATGCAGTAGCTGCACATGATGCCGATCATGATGGGGACCATCGAAGAGATGCCGTACTTGAGCGAACGGAACTGGATGAGGACGATGAGGAAGACCAGAAAGAACGAAATGATGGTGGACAGCTGTTGGTCTCGCTGGATGGTGGAAACCAGTTTGAGGCTTTCCGCCGTGCTTCCCCAATCATGGATGCCGACTTCCTCAGGCAGCAGGTCGTAATGTTTGGCCATCGTTTCTTTCAGGGCTTTCGCGCTTTCAATTCCCTGCATGGTGCGGTTCCTGCTGTCCCAGTATCTGATGGCGATGGTCATGCGAGTTCCGTCACGGTTCATCAACATGCTGATGGTGTTTCCCCCGAGCTGGTTCTGCAACACCTCAAGGTATTTGGACAAGGTGAGGATCAAACCGGTGCGAGACGGTGTCTCCTTTTGCCCGTTGTATACGTTGTTGAAAAAGGCCGCGTATTGGCTGAAAGAGAGGATATGGACGATATCGGGGTCATCCTTACGGAGTGCTTGTTCATAGGCGTATACTTTTTTGAGGACTTCGACATTGGTAAAGTAGTTTTTCTGTCCTTGCGGCGCGCTGAGCGAGATGTAATGAGGGTCTGTACTGCCCATCTTCGATGAGAAATACAAGGCATCCTGCAAGTACAGATCCTTCTTGGGAAAATAGGAGATGTAATTGGTCTCGATGGGTATCTTATCCACGCAGTACAGGAAACAGGACAGGATGACGGCGAACACCACAATACCCACATACCAGCGGCGTACGACAAAATCGGAAACACGCATGACGATCCGGGACAGAGTGCCTTCACTGACCACTTTGAGTTGCCGTTTCTGCGGCGGGGAGATGGTCGAAAGCAGTGCGGGGATGTAGGTCAGCGAGAGGATGGCGCAGTAGGAGATGCCCAGAGCGACGGCGATGCCCATTTGTTTGAACGATTTGATCTGGCAGACAAGCAGGCTGAGAAAACCGACTACCGTGGTCAGACAGGCGGCGACAATGGTTGAAGTGATGCCCTTCATCGATCTGGTGACGGTCTCCTGCTTGCTGTATTGTCCTTTGTCTTCCCTGAATTCATTGAAGTATGCGCTGATCACATGGATGGAGTAGGAGGAACCGAGGATCAACACCATGCAAGGAGTGATGATCGACACGACGGTGAGTTTGTAGCCGAGGATCTGCATGGTCCCCAGCGTCCATACAATGCCGATGACAGATACGCTGAAGGGTATCAGAATGGCCCGTTTCGCCTTGAAAGACAAGTAATAGATGACCAGGATGACCATGAGGCACAGCCCGAGCAATTGGAAAAGGTTCTTGGTGAGGTAGACATTCAGGCGGTCATTGAAGAAGGTGGAGCCAAGGACTTTCACGGTGACATACGGATCCAATTCATGGACTATCCTGCTGATCTCCCTGTCGATGGCCTGTTGTTGTCCTCCCAGACTTTTCATGCTGAAATAAAAGAGCAACCCTTTCCCATCCAGAGTAGTGAGCAAACCCCTGACCATGTCATCATCCGCAATGCGGTCCTTGAGTGTTTGTGCTTCCTGTTCCGTCCACGGGTCATCACTTTGGTGGGTATCCAGCGGAACGGTACTGATGCGTGTCCCCTTTTTGGCTATCGTGACGAACGAGAAGGGGGAGAGTTCCGGACCGATCTGGGGAATATCCTTCAGCTGTTTCCTCACTTTGTCGATCGCAGTGAGGGTTTCCGGTTCGAAAATCCGGTCGCCCTCTGCGAGAAAGTAGATGTTTTCCGGGTATTCTGAATCATTGCTGTCACCCCAGATTTCCCGTTTGATCGCCTCAACCTGCTCATCAGTGGGAATCATATCGCCCAATCCGGTATCTATGGAAAGGGACAGCATGAGGAAAAGACAAAGGATTGTGATGCCGAACACCAAGAGAAGAATCAGTTTCTTATACTTTGCGATCCACGCATAGAACGGTTCCAATGTCAGCCTCTACCTGTATTGATGCCCTTCGACGGCATCGATATATTCGCTTGCCGCATGTGCGGCGATGGCTCCATCTGAAGCCGCGGTTACCAACTGTCTGAACGGAGTGTCACGCACATCACCTGCGGCGAACAACCCGGGGACAGATGTCTGCATCACACGGTCGGTGACCACATAGCCGTTATCGTCCAGAAGGCTTTTGTCCAACAATTGCGTCTGGGGCATGATGCCGACAAAAATGAAGACGGCATCGGTCTCCATTGTCCGCTGGGAACCATCCTTGACTGATTTGAGTTGCACTCCGGTGACGTGTTTCCCATCTCCGAGGATGCGGTCGACCGTGGTTTCCATCAGCGTGGTGATATGACGATCTTCCACCTGTCTGATCAGGTTTTCCTGTGCCCGAAAGCGGTCTTTCCGATGACAGATGGTGAGCTTGTCGGTCATTTGGGAGAGATACAGGGCATCAGTGAGGGCTGTATCTCCGCCTCCGACGACAAGGATGCGTCTGCCACGGAAAAGCGGCCCATCGCAGGTGCCACAGTAGGACACCCCTTTGCCTTGGTAGGTTTCTTCGCCTTCGATACCCAGATGGCGGTGTTTCGCTCCTGTGGCGAGAATGACGGCTTTCGCTTCCCATTGTCCCGCACTGGTATCGATGATGAAGCGGTCGTTCTCTTTATGGATGGCGGTCGCTTCCGCAAAGGTCGTCTGGGCGCCGAACCGTTTTGCCTGGTTTTCGAAGCGTTCCCCAAAATCATATCCGGAAACCGTTTCGGTCAAACCGGGATAATTTTCCACATCGGCGATATACATGCATTGCCCGCCCGGGGCAAGGCCTTCAAGAATCATGACGTTGCGTCCGGCGCGCGCCGCATATCCTGCAGCGCTCATGCCCGCCACACCGCTACCGATGATGATGATGTCACAGCTTTGCACGTTGTTCCCCTTCCATTTTCTTGATTTTTTCTTCAAGTGCGATCTCGGCGTCGCTGCGGCGTACATATTCCGGGCCACATCCGATGTCATCCGCCCCGTTTTCCTTGAAACGGCGAAGCCCCAGCGTGACAAGGCTTTGGTGAAGGGAACGGTAACGCACGTGGTCGACGATCAAGTGTCCGGCAAAGGGAGTGATGGTAGGCGCGAAAGCAGCGGCATCGGGGCCGGTGACCAAGACCGTTTCATATCCTTCCAGCAGTTTCGCGACTTCAGTGCCCTCGCAGTCAAGATCAGGGCACATCCGCTTGCCATCCTTGAAGATGGTGCTGTAAAACCGCGCTTTGCGGGCATCGATTACGGGAACCACCGCTCCCGGGAAGAAGCCGACGGCTTCTTTGAGTGCGTCCATGGTGGGAACGGATACCAGCGGGATGTTTCCGCCAAGGGCAATCCCTTTCAACGCACTCATACCGACACGCAGTCCGGTGAACGAGCCCGGTCCGCTGGTGCAGACCAGCAGGTTCAGTTCCTTGAACGTGATGCCCATTTCCTCGCACATGGAAAGCATGTGGGGCACAAGAAATTCCGAATGCATGCCACTGGAAAGCAGCATGCGTTCGCAGAAAAGTTCCATTGGGTTCTCTTCGTCGCCGACGGCGAGTCCGAGCCTCATCGCCTCCGTGGCGGTGTCCACAGTCAGAATGTTCATAGTTCCATACCCTCGATGGTGATGACCCTGTCTTGGTCCGGCTTGATGTCCAGATTGACGTAGACAGTGGTTTTAGGCAGCATTTCCTGGATTTTCTCACTCCATTCGATCAATGTGACGGCTTTGCCGTACAGCATCTCTTCGCCGCCGATCATTTCGAATTCGTCCGTACCGGAAAGCCGGTACAAGTCCATATGGTACATCCTCAACTTGGAGCCCTGATATTCCTGTATCAGGGTGAAGGTTGGGCTGACGATGGCTTCCGTTATCCCCAGTGCTTCGGCGACGCCTTTCGCAATGACGGTCTTGCCAGCACCAAGGCTTCCCCGCAGGCTGATGACCGTTCCCGGTTTGCATTTCGCGCCGATCCGTTTGCCGACCGCCAGAGTTTCCTCTGGGCTTTTTGAAATGATAACCATACGCTTATCCTTCTTCGTGATGATGATCGTGACATGCTTCGTCATCATCATTGTCTTCCATATCTTCACGTCCTGCGGCGAAATCATGCCGTGTGTCTTCGGCATCCTGTTTGTTCACCGCATCCGCCAACGCTTCATCGTCAACCACCTGCTCAACGACAGGTTCGTCCCCCAGACTGTCGCCTGTCTGGCTTGCATAATCTTTCATCAATTGTCGGATCAACGGGTCGTTCGCATCGAGGGAACGGGCTTTCTCCAGCAATCTCCTGGCCTCAGTATACTCCTCATCCTTCAGATGAAGATAGGCGAGATTGGACAAATAGGTGAGGTTTGACTCATCCAAATCCACGGCTGTGTCCAGATAGGTCTTTGCGAGTTCCTTGCCACCAAGAGAGTATTCGCAGAGCGAGAGTTCATTGTAGATGTCGGCGTCCCGTTCGCCGAGGGAGAGGCATTTCAGGAAAGCGGTTCTGGCCGCTTCGAATTCTTCCAGCCTGCGCAAAGCCCAACCTTTGAGGAAGTAGGCGTTCCAAACTTCAGGGTTTTTTGCGATGTAGGCGTCCAAGGCGTCAACCGCTTTGCCTTCGTCTCCCATCTGTATCTGGTCATAAGCGCTCATCAACGCTGTGTCGTTGGTGATCTTTTTGTTGATGTCTGCGAAGACTTTTTCCACTTTTGCCCGTTTCTCACCCTCAGGGGCGACGGACAGATACTGTTCGAAGTAGTTCTGAGCCGCTTCGGTGTTGCCTTGGTACAGATGGAAATAGCCGGTCTCACAGAGAAGATCGGCGTCTTTGGGGAACTGCTTCAACCCTTCAAGCAAGGTATCCAGCGCTTTTTGGGCATACAGGTCATACGCTGTTCCTTTGGTTGTGTCTTTCGCAGCACGTTCGCTGAACAGTGTGGCGAGGTTGATGAACGTGGCGCTCTGGGGTGCCAGATGGCAGACGGTCGTGAACAATTCTTCTGAGAATTCCAAGTTTCCCTGTTTTTCCTGTGCAATGGCCGCCAGGTTGAGTTGTTCTACGGCGTCCGGTTGTGCCGCAAGAACGAATGCGCGGTAGTACTCGTAGTTGGGATTCTCTGGTTGCCATGCGATGATTTTCAGCATGCCGCTGATGATCATCTCGATGGTGATTTCACTGGAACCATCAAAGGAGGTTTTCCCATCAGGGAGTTGGACAGGAAGCCGTCTGACGGGATCAATCGTAAAACCGTTGATCTGTCTGCCCATGCCATCAGGAAGTGTGATGTAAACGATGTCCTTCAAGCTGTTGTTTGTCATGCTGGTTGTTTCCTTCAAAGAAAAAAAAGGCCTGCGGTGCCGCTTCCGAAGAAGCTCTTGAACCTAAGGTTCAAGTGGGTGACTTGGTGCTGGCTATTCTGTCCTCTGTATAACCCGAAGGCGAGGGCAATGCAGGCCAGCTATGCCGAGACCCTCTGCTAAAATTTGCGCCAAGAGACTATTAGCTCCGGTGGCTGCCGCAGGTTGATTCTATGGTACACAAGAAATGGCAAATAATAAAGGGGGGGAAAAGAAAAAAAACCTGCCACATCGCTGTGGCAGGTCACTTGGATCATTAAAAAGACGAAGTTCAGAGTCCCGGATCCTCGACATGGTCGCCGTTGAGCGCTCCTCCACTGGTGAAGTCGTCTGCAGCCGCCAATTCGTCGTTGGTCAAGGATTCCAATGCGATATCGTCCAGTCCTTCGACACTGGAGAGTGTCTCCATCGATTTGTTGATGCTCTCCTCGATGAGCTTGTTGCTCTCCTCGTACTTGCCGATGTAAGCCTGAAGTTCTTCGTTGTGGGTGTTCGCCAACATGAGATGTTGCTGGAGTTCTTCGATCTGTTTCTTGGCTTCAGCCAATTGAGCCTGAAGCTGTTTCACCAAATCATCGGACGCCGAAAGTTGGGAGCGCAGAGTCTGGATTTCAGCATTCGCTTCATCCAGTTTCTGCACAGTCGCAGGATCAACAACAGGCCGTCCTTGGGCTTCCTTCAATTGTTCCTGGAGATCTGTTTTCTCCTTGCGAAGCATGGCGATAAGGCTTGCCGCCTTCTGAGTCCTTTGTTCCAACAACTGTACTTGGTCAATCACCGACATTGTTTTATCCCTTCGTTATTTACCGAGCGCGGCTTTCGACTGCGCCACCAAAGTGGAGAACGCTTGCTTGTCTTCAATCGCCATATTGGAGATGGCCTTCCTGTTCAATACGATATGGGCGAGATCAAGCCCATGCATGAACTGGGAGTAATTCATCCCTTCGGCGCGGACAGCTGCGTTGATTCTTGCAATCCAGAGTTTGCGGTAATCCCGCTTCTTCTCTTTGCGTCCACGATAGGCGTACTTGCCTGCTTTCGCGACAGCGTCTTTAGCCACACGCCAGTTGGTGCTTCTGCGGCCCCAATAGCCTTTGGCCAAGGCCAGTACTTTCTTCCTACGATCCTTGTGTTTTGTTCCGTCTACTGCTCTCATCTTTCGCCTCCTACGCCCATGGCATCAATGTCTTTACAGACTTGATCATCGGTTTTGCGCTCAAATACCCTTGTTTGCGAAGGTCACTCTTGCGCTTGCGGCTCTTCTTGGTGAGCATATGGCGGAGGTTCGCTTTCTTGTAGCGAATCTTGCCAGTTCCGGTCATCCGAAACCTTTTGGCGACGGATTTTCTTGTTTTCATTTTTGGCATATAAACCCTTCCTTCACGCCGGCAGGGAACAAGACCCCTGAACAGCGGTTATTCCTCAAGCCTTACGGCTCAAGATTGCTTTTTTCTTCGGCCTGTGCTTGTGGTTTGGTTGCTTGCTGTCCTTTGGTGCTTCTCGGGCTTACCATAATGGACATCATTTTGCCTTCCATGAGCGGAGGACGATCGAGGTTGAACTCTACACCATTTGAGGTGAGGTTTTCAAGTATCTTGTTCAATGTCTCTTTTCCGAGATCAGTATGAGCCATTTCCCTTCCGCGGAAACGGATGCTGATCTTCACTTTGTTCCCTTGGGACAGGAAATCACTGATGAACTTGCCTTTCGTCTCGATATCATGTTTTTCGATCTTTGGCTGCATCCTGATTTCTTTTATTTTAATGGTCGTCTGGTTTTTCTTTACATCGCGGAGACGTTTTTCCTGCTCGTAGCGGTATTTTCCGAAATCCAGCACCCTGCAAACCGGAGGATTTGCATTGGGGGACACTTCCACCAAATCCAAGCCTTCATCTTCGGCTAACCGAACGGCATCAGGGACACTCATGACTCCCTTTTGATTTCCATCTGCGTCAATGACGAACACTTCCTTTGCGCGAATCATTCTGTTGATCCGCAAATCTTTTGTAGCCAATAGATCTCCTTGTGTTTTCGCGAGAAAAGCACTTTTGTTTCTTCAAGCGTTTGTTCAGCAAAAGCCGGTACCAACTATAGCATAAGGGCATAGGCGTGTCAAAGTCTCGACCATGGGGGAAAACCAACAAAAAACCGTCAGGTTGATGTCCCTGACGGTTTTCTCATGCCGGAAACGGTGTATTACGCCTTGCCGGCGGAACCAAGCACATCTTTGTTCTTGTGCATGTACATCTTTTTCAGCTCGTCACGGGCTGGGCCAAGATACTTGCGCGGATCAAAGATTTCAGGATGTTCGACAAGTGTCTTGCGGATCACAGCGGTCATCGCAAGCCTGCCATCGCTGTCGATGTTGATCTTGCAGACGTTGGTCTTCGCCGCCTTGCGGAGCTGCTCTTCAGGAATACCGACGTTGTCCTTCAGTTTCCCGCCGTATTCGTTGATCATCTTCACATATTCCGGCGGAACAGAGGACGAGCCGTGCAGGACGATGGGGAAGCCGGGAAGCCGTTTCTCGACTTCGGCAAGGATGTCGAAGCGGAGCGGAGGCGGGATCAGGATGCCGTCCGCATTGCGGGTGCACTGCTCCGGTTTGAACTTGCAGGCGCCATGGCTGGTGCCGATGGAGATGGCCAAGGAATCGACTCCGGTTTTCTTGACGAATTCCTCGACGTCTTGCGGGCGTGTGTAATGGCTCATGGCCGCTGAGACTTCGTCCTCAATGCCGGCAAGAACGCCAAGTTCGCCTTCGACGGTGACATCATATTTATGGGCGTATTCGACGACTTTCTTGGTGACTGCGATGTTTGCGTCAAACGAAAGGGCGGATCCATCGATCATGACGGAAGAGAATCCGTTGTCAATGCATTCCTTGCAGGTCTCGAAACTGTCGCCATGGTCAAGGTGCAAAACGATGGGGATCGCATAGCCAAGTTCTTTGGCGTATTCTGTCGCACCGCGGGCCATATTGCGGAGAATGTTCATGTTGGCGTAGTCACGGGCACCTTTGGACACCTGTAGAATGACCGGTGAACGAGTCTCCACACAAGCCTGAATGATGGCCTGCATTTGTTCCATGTCGTTGAAGTTGTAAGCCGGAATGGCATATCCACCCGTCACAGCTTTAGCAAACATCTCTCTGGTGTTGACCAGACCGAGTTCCTTATATGAAACCATAGATTGCTCCTTTCCTAAAAAGGTTTTCTGTTCCCCATAAATCTAGCTTTTTCCTTTTCCATGGTCAACACCAAAGCAAAAACATGCCGGTTGCTCCAAGACGGTGAAAGAAGGCAAAGCGGCATCGTCCGGGAAAACATCCTGGCAAAACAATGGTTAACTCCCCTGTGAAAATATGATAGAGTATCCCCATGCATGTGCGAAAGCTCCCGCCTTTTATCATCATCTTTCTCATCGTGATCCTTGGCGGAGGGTATTTCCTGTTGCCTTCTCTGACTGTGGTCACCGATGAAGTGTATGCGCAAAGCAGCCTTGCCCAAGTCAAGGAGGGCATGGAACGCGCGTTGTTGGGAAAAGGGATCAGGGTGCGGGTGGTGGTATGGGAACATCTGCCGGAGACCAGAGAGGAGGCCGTCATCTTTTTGGACAAAGTGAAAAGCCGGTGGGTCTTGCTTTCACCGGCGGTGACCACCGTTCTCGGCAACTACCGCATCAGGAAAGAGGAAGTCCGTGGAAATGTGTATATCGGTATGGGGCGTGACGCAGACCTCACTTCCGTGACGCTTGTCGCCGACGATGAAGAAGGATATCCCGCACTTGAGGGTGAGAATGTGCTTCTGGTGTATCAGGATGAGAAGCCTTCCTTCGTTTCGGAGTATCGTCAGAACGAAGCCCTGCAGGAAGTGACCGACACCTATGCGAAGAGCAGAATCGCTGTATGGAAGGAGAAGGGGTATCACACCATCGTAGCGTATAACGTCAAGAACCTGCCCTCATTCTTCAGCATTCAGGAAACCTTCGATTGGGTCGTTCCCAGTCTTTATGCGCTTTCGCTGCCTCCCTCCCGTATCAAGGGTTTGGTTGTCGATGATTTGGGTCAAAGCCTCGCAGGAGTGCTCAAAGACCTGAAGGTTTCGGAAACTTCCGTGCCGATTCCGCTCAAACGGATATATGTGCCTGGGCTACGAATGCGTGGAGGTTTGCTTTCGTCTGAGTTGCGAGTTCTCGAACGTCGGTTCTTCTGACCGACGCAAGCCGTTCATAGGTGTATGATATGTTCAATGGGGTGTTCCTTTTGCCTCTGAGTGGCACAGGAGCGAGGTATGGGCTGTCCGTTTCTGCCAGCAAGCGGTCGTCCGGGACCATCCTGATGAGTTTTTCCATCCACTCGTTGCCTTTATACGTGATGGCGCCGCTGAAAGAAAGGTAAAACCCTTTGTCCAAGGCAAGCCTGCAGGTCTCTTCGTTGCCTTCGAAACAATGCATGATGCCCATCAGGGGAAAGTGATGGTTCTTCAGGATGTTTTGGATCTGTTGGTCCGCTTCCCTGATGTGCAGGATGGTCGGCAGGTTCATGTCTGCGGCGAGCTCGACTTGCCGCAACAGCAATGCTTCCTGTTCTTTTTCCCCCGCATAATCCTTCCAATGGTTGTCCAACCCGATTTCACCGATGGCGCAAACCGGTCCGTAGCGAAGGATCATTTGGGCAAGCGTTTCAACGCTTTGCCCGACGCCCCAGGGACCTATTCCTGCGGACAACGCATACGCATCATGTCCTTTGAGCAGTTCCCTGCGTTGGGGAAGGTCATCCATTACGGTGCCGATATCAATGCCTTCCATCCCTTCAGTATCCATCTCTGAGAGGATGGCTTGGCAGTCCATGCCTTTTTCCTTCAGGCAAAGTATGTGGAAATGGCTGTCTGTATACATGCTTCCCATTACAGAACGTCCGAAAGATTGTGTCAATGATTGTAAAGGCTCGGGAAAACCGTTATATTCTTGGTGTAGCCCGGGTGGCGGAACTGGTAGACGCAAGGGACTTAAAATCCCTAGGCAGCAATGTCGTACGGGTTCGACCCCCGTCCCGGGTATCATCAATAATTTCAGAGAAAACGTCCTTTTCCCAGAGGGCGTTTTCTCATTAATGGGCTATGGAAAGGCTTAGGATAGCTCATTTTCCGGAGAATGAGGGCCTTGGAAAAAGATATCAGATTGGGCAAAAAAAACGGTTTTTTACGGATATCTTTGAGATGGGCAAAAATGCCACAACGTTCAATCAAATTGCCATCGGGTTCAACTATTGGCGTACATTTTCAAGTGAGAGGTACTTTCGCTCATTCCATCTGAGGCACCGCAATAGACTTGCTTTATCGCATCGGGTAGAGAAAGATATGCAAAACGATGAATTAATGAATTACAAAAAGGAAATTATTGATCAAGAGCTTGCTGATAAACTTGAAGAAAGGGGAGCGGTTTTACTCGAGAAGTTAATGGCTTGTGGAAAGGCGACTTCTTCAAAGATGATAGCAAAAACCTTCTTCGATTTTGGTCATGGTACTCAAGTACAAAGATATACGACCGTAATTGAGAACGCCCCAGTTCTCGTATTCAAGGATAAAGAAATCCCTAAAGATAGTGGTGGATTTTGATACAAATCCACAGGCATATACCTTAAATTTGCCATGAGCCCTTTTTCTGGACAAACAATCCAGATGGAACGTATTGAGAAATCCAAAAATTGGGTTTTTGCAGTAGCCGGCAGTTATGTCCATTCAGGGATACATCTCAGAATGGTTGCCTGTCATCAAGTTGTAAGTTGATGGGTATGAGACAGAGTTCTACAAGAAGGATTAGACAAGTTGAAATTCATTTACGATTGAGTTAAGTTGCTTTTGAATTTCAGAGAAAGGACAATCTAGGTTAAGAGTTTTCGCTCCAATCTTATTTCCATCCATGGAATAGGTTTTGTTAAGCACCATATCGATGTCGGTCTTGGCATAAAGAAGCAATCCGGAAACAGAATGAGGTTGCTTTTTGAGAGATGCTTCTTTATTCTTCACATACGTGAATACCTGATAAAGATTATTCGAATGCAGAGTATGCACATCAAACTGGACCTGGGTGGTATGTGTGTAATACTTTGCATCGATGATCAGGATTCTACTACCGGACTGGAGAGTAATATCAGTTTGCATGATAGGAAGCATAAAATCGTCATCATCGTCAAGTTGCCACAAAATCTGTGAGGGATTTGCCTGAAGTCCGATCTTGGCATACTCTTTCCGATAATATTCAAGAATAAACTTCTCATAGAGACGACTCATCTGTTCTTCGCTGAAATCCATCATTTTGTTTGATCCATTCTCTTTGGACTGAATGAGGCTCTTTATCGAGAAAAAGCAGATTGCAATGAGCATACGATAGGTTTGGTTGTTCCTGTCATATCGCAGATGCCAGTTGATGGACTCCACATCAATTGATGATACCCCGGAAAAGAAGACCAGAAGTTTCTTAATCTCTTTCTTCCTAACGAGCGAGATATCACAATGAAGCAACATCAACATTGTAGCCTTCAATATGCGATTCATTGGAGAGTCAACGCTGAGTTCATCATATTGGCAATAGAGTTGCCGCTTGGAGAGTGAATTTGTCTTGAGGGATTCTGCGACATCAATTTTTCCACGAACAAAAGCAAGTATCTCATTTTTGAAGACATAGGTTTTTCCCAGTCCTCTTTTCAACTGGTTTTTCAACCCAGTTAAGAGAATCCCGGCACAGAGATCTTGTGCATTCTGAAATTTTTCTGTGGCCATGTCTCGATAACCCTGTTCTGAAAGAACTTTGAAGGCATAGGAAAGCATGTAATAGACATTTAAAATTGGAATCACTGGATTGAAGCCCTTAAAGCAATACTCCAGTCTTTTACCTTGCTGGGTTCGTCAAACCAATACTCACTCAAGAGAGGAATCAACTCATATTCCACAATCTCTGAGAGCCTTTGTTCGTCGATGGATTCAAAATTGCAAAAATAACTATGGCCTATGCAGAAACCTTTTCCTAACGATTCATCTTTTTCAATAACCGTATTTAGATTCTCCACACAGCGAATAAGACTATCAAATTTTGGAGAATTCAAACCTTTTTCATACTGTTGGAAACTTGAATTCTGGAAAGCAGGTTCGAGCTCGAAAAAAGCGAATCTTCTTCGGAGTGCGTAATCCAACATAGCCAGACTTCGATCCGCGGTATTCATCGTTCCGATGATTCGAACATTTTTTGGGACAGAGAACTTTTCGTCAGAATAGAGTAGTTTAAGTTCTACCCCTCGTTTATCGCTTTCTATCAACATGAAAAGCTCTCCAAATATCTTGCTGAGATTTCCTCGGTTAATCTCATCAATGATGAAAAAATACAGGTTGTCCTCACTATCTATCTCTGCAGCCTTACAAAAGGTATAGAATGCTCCTTTAGAAAGCTCGAACCCTTTCTCGGATGGGCGTATACCCATGATGAAGTCCTCATATGAATAACTTTGATGGAATTGGACAACCATGACACGGCTTTGGTCTTTTACTCCCATCATTGAATAAGCAAGGCGCTTTGCCACCCAAGTCTTTCCAACTCCTGGTGCTCCTTGAAGGATAACATTCATCTTATGACCAATCAGAGAAGTGAGCGTCTGATATCTGGTCTTGTCCATGAATACATCGGTCAGAAAGTCATCTTCAGTGTAGGAAGGATAGTCCTCTGCTTTTTCGTCAGGTTCATCATCAGTATTTTCGGATCTAACAAGATCCTTTAGTTGCTGCACGTATTCATAGTATGGGGTAATATCTGTGAGGGTCTTCACTGCCGCCTGTCTAGGATGAGACCATTCACCTTTATGAGTCCATTTCATTTTCCTGATATTGGGATATCCATCCGAGCGAGAAGGATCATAAATATAGTCGGATTCTACTGTACCGCAACCTATAATCTGATGCAAGCCTTTCTTTACAAATACAATGTCCCCAATCTTCATCTCATTGGCGAACTGCCAGGTCGCATGTGCTGCATTTGTATACAAATTGGAGGGATCAAAATGATCCTTCATGTACTGTTTCATTTCTCCTTTTGATTTAAAAGATGTATAGTTGCCAAGATCCCAGTCAATGCCCATAATCCCCTGTTCATAGAATTCTGACCACATACAGGCATTAGTGCCCGGTGTATATAACCAATAATGAGTTGAGACGACATCTCCATCAACCATTGCTGTTCCGGCAGAGTCGTTTTTTTTCTCTTTCGCAAGAGAAATAACTTTTTCCGATCTGGTCCAAGCTTCGAAAGAGAGATCTATAAAATCCTTCAGCTTTGTTTGCCCACGTATAAGGAACGAATGCAACTTTGCAATGACTTCAAAGTAAACTGATGCAGAAACCTTTGGGCCAATTGCAGGTAATGTTTTTACCAAGGATTCAGGCAAGTCTCCTGATTCATAGATAAACCAGATATTGCGATTATCCAGATTGATAAAAGATTCAGGGGCGATCCAATACAAAGCCATCGTGACCTTACTATTTCCGTTTCCCTTTTTCTGGATGACCAGATCAAAAGATGATGAAACTCTCTTGAGATTATCATCACTCATACTTTTGGCATACAATAAGGCTCTTTCAAACAAGTCCCAAAGGTCATCAATATCGTGATTACCTCTTCCTTCAGGAAAAGAATAGTATGTGGCATTCTGGTTATTTAGGACTGGAATTCCCTCAAAAACTGTTGGGATAGAAGCAGTGATACCTAACCTGTGGCATAGTTCAGACAGAATTTTAATTCTGTTTTCAGGTTTCTGTGATGACTTATTAAAAAATCCGAAAATAGTGAAAGGATCAATGTCAACAATAGGCTCCTCTTGCCTTTCCAGTGTTGGAAGATTAATACCTATCTGTTGATAAACAGTCTTAATTATTTCGACCAGCTCTCTTCTCTTTTCCTTATAACCCAATAAAACAGACGCCATCTCTTTATACAAGGGAACCCATGTTGATTGATTAGTACTCATTCTCTCCCCATCCTTTATCCAAAGGCCATTTCAATAGCTGAACTAATGCTCTGACGCTTCCTTCGAAATCTTTCATCAGTATTCATGCTAATATGTTCTCCCTTGGACATCTTGCTCACCAATGTCCAACAGATTTTGTAGCAAGTACGAGATACTTCTTTTCATCTGCTTGATTTATAAAAAATCCCAGAGTTTCCTGTAGTCGGGATGCAGCACGACACCTCAAAGTTAGGATACCACATCTTTTCTGACTTTGATGGATAAATTCATAAAAACACAAGAATCAATATGGCATGGTTCAATGATAAAGATGTTTTTCTAGACAATTTATTATCAAATTGATTAAGGAGATGGAACTGAAGGTACTTCCGGACGTTGAAGTTGTGGGCTTGTTCCACACACGAAACAATCTCCCAAATTCCCCGTTGAGGAATCTCCTGTTTTTAAGGTATAAAGAATATCTTGGTTTTCCAAAGTGACCATAGAAAAAAAGAAGAAAGGAAATCTCTAGTTCTCTGATTAAGCGGCCAATCCAATAATCTGGAACGTGTAATAAGCCGTTTAATCGCTATGATCGATAACAACAACCACGGTTGAAACGAAGGATGAAAACGTTATTTAGCGCCAACCACCATACCGCCCAGATGAATAATTTGTTTGTGAAGAGGCAAAACATCTTTTTCTAGTGAACCATTGAAAGTGATTGTAGTTGAAGTCGTTGGCGTACCAGCATCAACATACGTTTACCCGGTGATAAACGAAGTATAAGCATTCCCTCCCTATTGTATCGAGGTTTTTCCCAACTCGTTTAAGAATGAAGATTTGACACATACGTTTCTATCGGTTGACTCCGGGACCGCATACGTGCATTGGTCAGCCAAGCTCTCAAGCAAGAAAGGAAGAGGAAAGCCCGTTACGCGGATCCTGACGGAATGGGCGGATACACGCATGCTGAGTCGGATCCGTTTGGTGTTTTGATGCAATGTCCGTGAAGCAGTCCAGGGGTATCCGGTGTTCCCACGGACACCTCTCCCGTATCTTTGCGGACAGGGACCGTCCTTCACTCCTTGGTGGTCCGGAACAGCATTTTCCCCATCAATGCCGCAATGCTTTGCTGGAGCACGACGCCCACCAGCACAGGGATGGAAGAGTCGGGCGGAAAGAACTTGATGGCGAGAACCAAGGCGGCGCTGATGTTTCTCATGCTCATGGAGAACGTAAGGGATACCTGTTCGGCATGTCCTAAACCACATGCTTTGGCGAGCGTGCGGGAGATGACGAATCCTCCTGCAATCAAGACGATGTTTGTGGCGAGCACTTCCATGACGGTGCCGTTCCAGTGGATGGAACCGGCAATTTGGGAGACATTCAGGGCAACCACCATCAACAACGCGAACTTGGTGAACGGATTCAGGTAGGGTTTCACGTTGCTTTTCAGCTTTCCATCGGTGAGCGTGTTCGCTCCGACGCCGATGACTGATGGCAACACCACCATCCACAATAAGGAGACCATCATTCCTTTGGTATCGATCACCACACTGCTGTGGGCGAGCGCCTTGATGGTCAGCGGCGTGAGGATTGGAGCGAGCACTGTGTCGATCAGGATGAGGGTCAAAGATAGCGGACCGTTGCCTTGAAAGATCGACGACCACATATAGCTGACCACTGCGGTGGGGATGGAGAACAGCAGCACGAACCCGGTGACGATTTCCGGTTTTCCAGGAAACAGCAGGTAAGCGACAGCCCATATCAGGATGGGGATGACCACATGGGAGCCACACAACGACAGGATAATCGGTTTCGGGTGTGACAGGACACGTCTGAAATCCTTGGTGTCCATGCCCATGGCGCCAACCAGGGTAATGAATGCGAACAGCCATGTGACGGCGGGTTTCATCCACGAGATGGAATGTGCGAAGACAAAGCCAAGGACCACCCCAAAGGGGGTGACGAACGGCACAACGCTGTCCATCGTATGGTTGAACGATGTGAAGAACGACTTTTGGGACATCATTACGCTCCGTATGCGAGATCCAGGATGGCTGCCACATCCTGGCGGGACAATTGCATCAGGTTGCCCAGAGGGTACATGCCTCCGGTCACTTCCTTGCTGATGGCATCGAAACAGTCATTGGGAATGCCTGCTTCCTTCAACGTCACCGGGAGGCCTAACATGCGGTAGAATGCGACCAGCCGGGAGATACCCGAGCCGATGACATCGTCCTGATTCCCTACGCCCATGACGTTTTGTGAGAAGCGGAGGATCTTTTCCGGTTTGAAACGGGAGACATATTGCATCCAAGCGGGGAACAGTGCGGAGAGCCCCGCACCGTGGCTGATGTCGTATCGGCCACTCAACGCATGCTCAATCATGTGGGTCGCCCAGTCGCCGCCGCTGGTGCCGCGGTCGAACAGCGGATTGTGGGCGATGGATCCCGTCCACATGATGTCTGCCCTGACATCGTAGGAATCGGGATGAGCCTTCACCATGCGTCCCATCTGGATGATGTGGCGCATACCGGCTTCCAAGAGCGCATCTGAGAGTTCCGTGCATGTGTCGCTGGTGAAGTAACGTTCCATCATGTGGGCGAGAATGTCGCATACACCGCATGCCGTTTGGTACGGGGGAAGGGACAACGTCAGCGTGGGGTCGAGAATGGCGAAACGTGGAATGACGCTTTCCTGACATGCGGTCAGTTTCTCCCCGGTCTTCTCATTGGTGACCACACAGGCGTTTGAAGTTTCGCTGCCCGAGGCCGGTATCGTGAGGACGACTCCGATGGGAAGTGTTGCCTGAACCTCCTTGAAGGCGATGAAACAGTCATTCCACAGCGCATCCGGTCCGCATGCGCATCCCAACGAGATGGCTTTCGCCGTATCGATGGAACTGCCTCCGCCGATGGCGAGGAGGATGTCGCATCCCCCGGCTTCAGCAGCCTTGATGCCTTCCTGCACCATCCCAAGACGGGGGTTAGGTCTCACGCGGTCGAAACTAGTCCATGCGACATGCTCGCCGTCCAATTCCGAGGTGATCTTCTGCAACAGGCCGCTTTGTACCACCGAACCGCCGCTGTGGATGAGAAGCGCGTGGCGGTACTTCCCTCCGAGCGCATGGGAAAGTTTACCGACACCGTCTTTTCCGAAGAACATGACCGTCGGCCAACTGTAGGTGAAATCAATCATAGGAACGCCTCCTGAGAATGATCGCAAGGCATGCTATGGCAAGCACCAGAATGCCGCTGATGAGCAGAAGCCAGCCTGCGAACTTTGTATACAGCACGGTGAGGATTTTCAAGACGATGATGGTGAGGATGGAGGAGAGCATGAACGCAAGCGCGTAGATGGTGGTCCTGCTGTCCCCTGCCGGGGTGATGGCAAGAATGGAGTCCCCGGCGGTTTTCAGCACCCCATAGCCGAGGGCTGTGATGAAGGTGCCTGCCATGATGAGTGGCGTGGATGCGGGAAACGCGATGAGAAGCAGGAATCCCGCCAGGGAGACGAGGCACGAAGCCAGGATGGACGAAGGGAGGTTGTCCCGGTCCAGATGCGGATTGATGCAGACCATGGAAACCAGCGTGCCGAAGGTGTAGACGCCCCCCGCAACTCCGTATTGGGACGCGCTGAAGCCGAGATATCCCGTATAATACGTCGCGAAAAACAGGCTTGCTGTCGTGGCCGTGCCGTAATAGGTGTAGACCAATGCGTTGATGAGGACGGCGCCGCGGATTTCTCCCTTCTGCAGGAACAGCAAACCGGCCTTTTTGTATCCATCGATGATATTGCTGTCGGCTTTGCGTTCCAGGCGTATTCTTTCCCCTTCTTCCGTCTCATGGGTGAGATGGTTGCGCACCAAGGTGAGTGTGACCATGCACACCACGCTTATGCCGAGGAACCACCGCTCCGACGAGACGATACCCAGCTTGGCCACCACGAACCCCGCAATGGGGATGAAGAATCCCGAAAGGAGCAGGATCACATTGAACAGGTTCATCGAAACTACGCCGTTCTCCTCATCGCCGTCCTCGACCATCAACGCATAGTAGCCGATGCTCATGATCCGGTTGAGCCCTGAGAATGCCATGGCGAGGATTGCCGCGGAGTAGGTGGGGAACACAAGAAAGAGCAATGCGGGAAGGGCGCTGCTGATCAGGTCGAACACAAAGGTGGATGCCTTGCGCCCCATCCTGTCGACGACGGTCCCTGCGATGACGGAGCTGAGAAGCGCGGTGACGTTCGAGATGATCATGATGGTGCCGATCTGGCTGGAATCCATCCCTTTGGATTGCAGGTACAGGCTCAGGTACGAGATATAGATGGTGTAGGGCACAGCCCACAGCGGAAACAATGCGGTGCAGACGCGCGCGTTGCCTTGGAGTTTCCCAAGGTATGCCGTGATCTTCATCTCTGCGCCACACTTTCCAAGATGGCATGGATGTCCAGGTTGTTCACTTTCACGACGGTTTCTTTCACTTCGTCAGGGATGTCCGAACTTTGGGCGTATGCCGTGCATAGGGCGCCTGCGAGCGCGGCGATGGTATCCGTGTCCCCCCCAAGGGAACTGGCGAGACGGATCGCCTTCCATGCGTCGCCTTCCGTATATATGAAGAATGCGAACACAGCTGCCGCCACGTCCTCCGACGCGAGCGAGGTTCCCATGACCCCATAGATAAAATCCAAGAATTCCGTCACGCCAAACCGTGACTGCCCCAAGGTTGAACGGAGAAACAGGATGCGGTCGTGAGTGGATGCGGCGCATGCCTCGTACGGGGCGAGGTTCCTGCCTGCCATGGCGCCCCTGAGGGCATCCGAAATGATGTCGTCGATGCTTGCGCCGCGGAGTGCCCGGACAAGGGCGTATGCGTATGCCATCGCCGCTTCCATTGCTTGACTGGTGTTGTGGGTCGCCACAAGACATGCATACACGTCGCCGGCAAGCTCCTGTTCCGTCTGATGGCGGAGTACGCTGTAGATGGCGGGTGCTGGAGAGCGCATGATGCCTCCGCATGTCGTACCGTTCACTCCGCTGACATGCCAGTCGCCTCCCGCCTGCACGGCTTTGAGCGCGGAGAGCGTGCTTGGCCCGATGTATCGTTTCGCCACCGCGTCGCTTGTATTGATCCAATCCACCAATGTTTCGACGGTCACCTGAACGGAGAGCCCGTCTCTTCCATACGCTTTGAGCAACGCAAGCACTTGTTCCGTGTCGTCCGTCACGGATGCCGATGCGAGGTCGGAATGGTTCTGGGATTGGAGAGGTTTGATGAATCCGTCCAGGACGCCGAAGCGCTCATTGATGGCCTGGCGTGTCATGAATTCCGTGCCCATGCCCATGGCGTCCCCTGTCGCGAACGAAAGCAACGTTTCTTCCAGCAGATTGATGCTTATATCCATTGCGACATGCTCTCCCTTGCCGACGCGAGTTTCGCCTTGATGTCGGTCAGGTAATAGCGGTACGAAGGTTCGAGTGTATAATACCCTTGGTACTGCCGTTTCCCAAGCACGGAGAATATCTGCTTCCAGTCAAGGCTTCCTTTTCCGACGGGAAGGTGTTTCGTCCCGTTTGCGAAGTCGCTCAGGTGCAGGTGACACGGCGTTTCCTGCAGGTCGGCGATGAACCTGACGGGATCCTCGCCGCCTTCGCACACTTCCGTCGTGTCCACCATCGGGTGCATCGCCGGCATGTTCCATGAGCGGATGTACGCCTCCAAGGTGCCGGGATGCTGTCCGACGCCCGTAGGGTGGTTCTCCATCGCCAGCGTGATGTGTTCCTTTTCGCACAATCCCCCCAGATACCTGATATTGTCCTTGACCCGCTCGTCGAAGAACGCCATCTCGCCTATGTACGGTTCGGTGGGGTGGATGACGATGACGCCGCTGTCCATGGCATGGGCGAGGTTGACGATCTTCAGGGAGAGTTCGCGTCCTTCCTCGCTCATCGAACGCTGTGCGGAATACAGCATGGCGAACATCGCCAACGGGTAGTGGATGGAAGCGATGTGGATGCCGCTCGCCACGTATCCTTTCACGGATGCCTGCTCAACGTCCCGAAACGCCTGGGGCATTAATTCGGCATGGGCGAACCCTGCCTCATGCAGCAGAGTGAATGCCTCCGTGGTCTCAAGCGGATACAACGCTCCTGTGGAAAATGAAATACGATCCATATGTCCTCCTCACCAGCAAGGGATGCCCTTGCGGGCATCCCTGCGTCCATCAGTCCTTCATTTCCTTGAGAAGGTCGGAAGCGGCCTTGTCCATCGCCTGTTTCGGTTCGGTAATGCCTTTCTCGATCTCATCCAGAGTTCCCCAGATCAAATTGTCCATCGTTCCCATCTCGGAGAACGACAGGTATGCCCATGCGTAGTCCAGCTGTCCTATTGCCACTTTGTACAACGGGTCGCCTGCGACTTTCTCCTTGACCGCTGGGTTATTGACGCTGCTCTTGTGGACCGGCAGGTATCCGGTGGCCAGTGCGAACGCGCTCTGGTTGGGTTCCTGCATCATGTATTTGACCAGTTTCCATGAAGCGGCGGTTTTCTTTTTGTCTGTGGTGATGATGGAGATGACGTTTCCGCCGAGGGCAAGAGACTGCTTCTTGAAGCCGGGCATCGGAATGGCGCCGAGCGCAAAACTGGTATTGCCTTTCCACTTTGAGATGCGGCTGGAAGTGGCGGCGATGAACGCCATGTTGCCGGCGAGGAATTTCTTCTCGCTGTTGTCATGCTGTCCGGCCGGCATGACGCCTTCCGTGACCAGCTTCTTCCAGAACGTCGCGACCTGTACCCCGGATTCCTGGTTGAATGTCGGGTTCACTTTGTCGCCTTTTTTCTCGACGATGCTGTTTCCGTTCTGCGAAAGCATCGATTTGATCAGCCAGACTCCATCGCTGGTGTCGAAACCATATTCCGCACCGCCTTTCTGTTGGGTGGCTTTGGCGATTTTCAAGAACTCATCCCATGTTTTGGGAGGGGTGGAAAGGTCGATGCCGCTTTTGGCGATGATGTCCTTGTTGTAGTAGAGGACCTGTGTGGAAATGCCGTAGGGGAGAGCACAGATACGGTTGCTGAACATTCCGTATTGTTGCATGCCGGGATAGATGTCGTTGATGTCGAAGTCCTTGTCTTTGACGAGGCTTTCCATCTCGAAGTTGCCTTGTCCGCCGGTATACAGCTGGGCCGCTGCCATCACGGCGACATCAGGCGCTGTCCCAGAGAGCAGGGCTGCGCTCACCTTGGTGGCGGTATCCGCGTAACTGCCGCTGTAGGTCAGTTCAAGCTCAATCTCCGGATGTTCCTTGGCGAATGCCTGTGCCTGACCGACAAAGGTCTGGCCTGATGCGCCGCTGAGGGCATACCATACTTGGAGTTTCACCGGACCGGTCGGTTCCACCGACTGTGCGGGCTTTCCTTCATTCTGTCCTTGGGCGTACACACCCATCAGGATAGCCGATGCCAACAGAACCATAATCACTCTTTTCATGTTCATGAGAGCCTCCTTTTATGCTTTCATTCCTGTCAAAGTTATGGATTTCACCAATTGCTTTTCAAAAATCATGTACACCACGAGTACGGGCACGATAGCCATCACCGAAGCAGCCATCATCACCTGATATTCGCTTGACGATTCCTGCACAAGGTATTTCATACCGATGGGGAGAGTCCGATATTGCTGCTTGTTGGTGATGATGAGCGGCCATGTGTAACTCTTCCAATGTCCGAGGAACGCGAACATCACGGCTGTGGAAATCGACGATTTCGAATTGGGGATCACCACGTTGAGGAGGATGCGGTAATAACCGCAGCCATCCAGTTTCGCGGAATCGAACAGATCCTTGGGAATTGTGGAAAAGAACGACACCAGCAAGTACAAGGTGAACGCCGAGAGTATTTGGGGAAGCATGATTCCCGCATACGTGTCGACGAGATGTGCTTTGCTGACCATCACATACATGGGGATCAAGGTGACGATGGTGGGTACGAACATCGTGCTCCTCACCAGCGAGTTGAGCATCTTCTTGCCCGGAAAATCCAAAGCGACGAACGCATAGGCCCCCATGATGCAGATGGTGATTTCCATCAAGGTCTGCATCACCGACGTATAGATGCTGTTCAGGTAGTATCTCCCGAATGGGATCATCTGGAATACCTTCACGTAGTTGTCGAACTCCCAGTGTGAAGGTATCCACCGTGGCGGATACGCATACACGTCGGAGACCGTCTTGAAGGATGAAAGGATCATCCAGACGAACGGGAAGATCATGATGAGGGATCCTGCCGTCAGCAGGACGAATCCGAGCCAATTGGTGTGTTTCCGTTTTTTTGCCATAGCTTACTCCACATCGATGGTCTTGCTGGCGTTCATCCGGTTCTGGATGAGTGTCAGCAAGTAGATGATGGCGAACAGGAGAATGGATGCGGCGCATGCGCGTCCCATCTTCCCGTTGGTGAAGGCCTGTTCGTAAATGTAATTCACGATCAACGAGGTGGAGTAGAGCGGGCCTCCTTTCGGTGTCATGACGTTGACTTCGGCAAAGACCTTGAACGTGTTGATGATGCCCATCATGATGACGAAGTTGGTGATGGGGCGGAGCAGGGGCAGCTTGATTTTCCAGAGTATCTGCATGTTTGTAGCCCCGTCCACTTGGGCCGCCTCGATGTAGGAATCCGGGATGTTCTGCAGTCCGGAAAGGAACAACACGATATTGTAGCCGACACCTTTCCAGATGGAGAAGAGGACAATGGAGAACAGGGCGGTCTTTTCCCCGTATATCCATTGGCTTGGCTTCAGGCCGAGAAACGCGCGGATTTGGTTGAATGGCCCGATGCCGGGGTCGAAGAACCAGATCCAGATCAGAGATGACGCGACGATGGGTACGACGACCGGCGCGAAGTATGCGGACCTGAGATAATGCCGCAGCGGGATGCGGGTGTCCAGCACGAGGGCGACGACCAAAGCGATGGATGTATCCAGAAGAAGTTTGGACAACGCGAAGGTGAAGGTGTTCCTCAACGCCTTCCCAAACTTCACATCGGTGAAAAGGTAGGTGAAGTTGTCCAAACCGATAATACGGAAGTCATTGCGTTTGATCAGATTGTAATTGCTGAAACTGTAGAAGACGACCCTGAACACCGGAAAGATGAAGAGCACAAGGATCGCGATGAGAAGCGGGAGCAGCAGGACCGTGGCGGCCCGCAGTTGCTCCTTGTCATACAACTTGCCGCCAATCGTCATTTTCCTTTCACTCATACGCCCTCCTTTAGCCTGCAGGCGGTGATGACCTTTTCCTGCAGTGTGCAGAGCAGGCCGTCTTCGTTCCCATGGGGGAACGGATTCCCGTCGATGATGATGTCGGCGTCCTCCCCCAGACCTGTCACTTTGACTACGTCCCCGCGGGCGAAAAGCGCCTGTTTCGCCGTGGTTGCGTCCAGCGTGAACCAATCAGGCGTGGTTGTGTCCACGATCGCACGGTCCGTCACCGAGATGCCTGCGCAACCTTCCGGACCCCAGCTGTTGCAGAACGCCCCGTAGACAGCCCTTCCATAGAGGCGATCCTGTCCCAGGGGGCATATCACGACCTGTCGGGTGGGGAAGGAACTGTCTTGGAACACCGCTTTCCCGTTGCGGCTGATCACGGCTTCCTTGGTGAGGATGGAATTCCCAGGAATCGTGATGACATTCCTTCCTTCCTCCGCAAGGATGCGTGCGCTGCAGTTGCATGTCTTTCCGTCCACCGTCGCCAATACGGTGTTTCCAAGGACAATGTCATTGAATCCATAGCCCAGATGCCGTCCTGCAAGCGTGGCTTCGACGGCGTCGAGGGGCTTCATCGTGCTGTCGCTCCGGTTGCACCGTTTGAGGTCTTGGATGGAAAGCGAGACGATCGGACCTACATTGGCTGTCCCTGCCGCGACGCCGATGATGCCTGGCCGGGAATCCGGACTTGTCCCGCAGACCAATGCATCCGCCACATAACTCGCAAGGCCGTCGCCGCCGATAGTGACGAACAGTCCGGCACCTTCCTCGAGAAAGCGGGTGACTGCCTGACGGACAGCCTCCTTGTAGGAAAGATGGGCCCCATTCTCCAAAGACGCGATCATGCGTCCGCTCGGGACGTCACCCCAGAGGGGGTGCGTCAGGATGGTGTCGCCTTCGAGGAAGTGCCCGAGTGCGCTTCCCATTTCAAACCGGTTTCTTGCGGATGGACTGGAAAGGACAGCGATTTTCATTGGCTCGCCTCACGGTTTCAGGACGATCTTGAACGCTTCGCCTCTGGAGAGGATGGAGAACGCTTCCATGCCTTGTTCCAGCGGGAATGTGTCTGTGATCAGCTTCAGGTAGTGCCTTGGGTCAGCGGCGACCATATGGTAACTGTCGGTGAAGTTGCCCAACCCGAAGCCGCTGGTGCCCGCAAGGGTGACCTCACGGTAATGGATCGCCTTGTTGTCGATCATCGTGGTGGTTCCGGACGGCATGCCTGCGAACATCAGCACCACGCCTCCGTCCTTGACGACATTCATGTAGGTCGTGATGAGTTCCGGCTTGTTGACGGCGACGACGATGTTGTCATACGTTCCTTTGCCAACCTCATCTGGCGTGCAACCGGTGAGATTCCAGCTTTTCAGTTTTGCCCTTCTGCTTTCGTTCGGCTCCACCAACGAGCAGGGGATGCCCTGTTGCTGGAAGTACAATGCGAACAGAATGCCCATCGGTCCGCCGCCAACAATCAGGACGTTGCTCACCGGGGTGATGTGCAGGCGGGAGATGCCGTTGAGCACGCAGGAGAGCGGCTCGACCAGCGTGAAAGCGGATCTTGTTTCCTCTGGGTATCTGGCTTTGTCGATGGGAAACAGTCCCCTGTATCCGTCGGGGACCGACACGTATTCGCAGAACGCACCGGATGAAACATACGTCTTTTCCTGGCATAATTCAGGCCTGCCGCTTCTGCATACGTCGCATTTCCCGCATTCATAGTACGGAGCGACGACAACGAGGTCTCCGACATCATACGTGCAGGATGGGGCGCGCCGGACAATCTCCCCGTAAAATTCATGGCCGAGGATTGTCGGCGGGATGAAGTAAGGGTGTCCGTGGAGGAAAGTCTTCAGGTCTGTGCCGCAGATACCGCATCCTTTCACTTGGATGATGGTCCCTTCCTCCGGTTTCTTCACTTCCTGCATTTCCATCTTGCCGATGGCTGTGTACATCAAAGCCTTCATATCCTTTCTTCTCCTTCCAGCAACTCTTTTGCCGTCGACGTGTCGGTGACCAGTATGGTGATCAACCCAAGTTTGCAAGCCTGCTCGATTCCCGCAAGCTTGTGCCTGCCGCCGCACAGGCAGATGATTTCCTTGGTCTTCATGTAGGTGTCGATGGGAATCCCTACATACAACGTCTCATTTTTTTCCTTGCCCTCATGCCGGAACAAGGAATCGTTCAGCCCTTCATTCGCAACGAATCCTTCGGCATTGAAGAAGCGTCCCAGAATGTCTCCGACGACCTTTTCCTGCCGCATGCGATCCAGCGCTTCAGTCGTGTATTCGTTGACAGGGAAACTCGGTTCGACGAGAAAACTCCCCAAACCGACGACCGCGATGTCGAGATGGTTCCAGATTGCTTGGATCTCCTTGATTTGGGGATCCGTGAGCAGGTAGTCGAGCAATTGCTGCCCATGGATGAACGCGGGCGTGTTGAAGAACAACGCGCGCGCCTTGCATTTCTCGGCGATCCGGTCAACGATGACATTGACTTGGTAGGGGGACTCGCTCTGGCCGAGACTGCCCACCAAAGGGACGAATGTGGTCTTCGGCTGATCATCCTTCAGGACGGGTAGCGAAAGCACAGTCCTGTAGATGGTGTTGCCCCATCCAATCCCCACGTTCATGCCGTTCTTGATTTCTTCCTCGATGAGTTTGTCCGCATAGGATGCGATGTCCTGCATGCGGCTTTCCGTATCCGTTCCCGCATGTGTCTGCGGGGCGATGACTACCCGTCCGATGCCCAGTTTTTTCGCCAGCCTCATCTCGCGTTCGGAAACCCCGGCGGGAGCCATCACTTCGATGTGCACGATGCCCAGTTCCCTCGCTTTGGACAAAGCCCGTGACACCATAGGCCTTGAGATGTGCAGCCGCTCCGTGATCTCCTGTTGGGTCAGGTTTTCCTGGTAGTACTGCGACGCGATGGTGTAGAGCAACTCCCGGTCGTCAAGCATGTCAACCTCTCAGAACCTGTTCCAAGGCGTTGATGGCCTTTCTGGGATCTTCGCTTTGGAAGATGTTTCGGCCAAAAGCGAACCCCTTCGCCCCGTCGCGCACGACACTCCGCGCGATCTCAACGATGTCCGCTTCCTTCGGTCCTCCTGCGAGAATCACCGGAACGGGGCAGTTGTCGACGACGGACTTGAAATCCGTGCAGTAGAATGCCTTGATGACGTCGGCGCCCAGTTCGGCTCCGATCCGCGCACCATTTCTGATGAACTCAGGGTCGTTGTTCTTCGTGTAATCCGCAGCAAGCACCTCGGCGATGACGGGGATGGAGTATGCGTGGAACGCATCAACCGCATGGGATAGCGTCTCCATGGATTCCTTGTCATGAGAACCGCCGAGCACCAGCATCACCAGGATCGCATCCGCGCCAAGCGAGATGGCCTGCATGGGGGAGGCGATGACCGCATGGTCGTCAGCATACGTGCTCCCCATCATCGTGCCTCCTTCGGAAGCGCGGAGCACCATCTTCTTTGAAGCGGCGATGGAGGATTCGGCATGTGCCATGATGCCTGGGTTCAGGATGAATCCGTCGATGGGTGTGTCCATGACTTTCGCGATCGTCGTATAGGGATTTTCCAAGCCGTGCATCGCCCCATAAATCTGCGGGTGGTCGAATGCGGCGAGAAAAAGTTTGCCGTCATGATTGAAAAGACGTGCCATGTTCCGTTCCAAACCTGTCATGTGTAACTCCTTGAACAAATGTTCACTTCAAATGTTCATACTTTGTAGTTTACACAGGCTGACGCTGAAGTCAAGCGGAAAGTTTGTTCATAAAAAAACCGCAGGATGAACAAATGTTCCTGCGGTTGTGCAACCCGGTCCGATCCGGATCATTTCTCCATGTCTTCGTCGTCCACTTCCACCTTCTCTGGAAGCACTGATGCGTCGGTCTTGATGGGGATCAGGCGACGGATGAACGGCTGGACACCGATGTAGGTTTTCTGGAATTCATCCTCACTTTCCTTGAGTGCTGCCTGCCAAGCCGCGCCGAAACCGGGGCTGTTGATGGTGAGTCTGTCGACGGCGAGTTGGTAGACCTGCAGGCGTGCTATTTCCTTGCGGCCTGGTTTCTGGGAATAGGTGCTGACGGTGATCCTGAGGTTCTCGTTGGATTTCTTCAATTCCTCATTTTCGGCTTTCAGTTTGGAGAGTCCTTCGGCTTCAATATCCATGCGGTCGGTGACCATCTGTTTGTATTTGTCTTTTTCCGCTTGGACGGAAAGCATTTTCTTGTGCTGGTTGATCGACATCGTGATGGCAACGACCAATGCGAGGATGCCACCGACTCCCAATCCGATAAGAAACTCTTTCATATGCACCTCTTTGCCAAAAAGATACCGTAACGGATGGTCAGAGTAAAGCATCCCCCCATAGTCAGGAGGATGCTTTGTCTGCTTAGTGGCCGAAATGGGAAAGCATCGCTTCCACGCTGTTCTCTATGGCAGGTGGGATGGCGACCTTGTCGGTGAACGCTTTCATGTCCTTGAAACCGATTCCGGTAAGCAACACGCAGGTTGACGCCTGTTTCCCAAACCGTTTGATGCGGTTTTCCCGGTCATGGACGAAACCAGCCCATGCACATGCGGCGGCAGGTTCGACGAAAGTCCCGCTCTCTCTGACCAGTTCCATTTGCCCTGTGGATATTTCCTCATCATCGACTTCAACGCTGTAACCGTCTGATTCTTTGATGTAGCGGACAGCCATCCTACCGCTTGCCGGGTTTTCCACGCTGATGGAATCCGCTTTGGTGGTGGCCGACGCAATGGCGTCGAACGTTCCGTTGCGGTATGCCTGGCTGATGGCGTCGGACTGTCTGGACTGGACGCAAATCACATGCGGCAGATGGTCGATGAGGCCGGCATCCCTCAGGTCAATGAAGCCTTTCACGACACCCGAATAGATGCAGCCGTCGCCTACAGGAACGTAGACGATGTCCGGCACCCTTCTGCCCAATTGCTCAAACAACTCGATGGAAACGCTTTTCTTTCCCTCGATGGTCATCGGATTGTAGGCCGTGTTCCTGTTGATGCCCCCGAAATGCTCGGTATAGGCGATGGAGAGTTTGAATGCGTCATCATATGTCCCTTTTACCGGCACGACTTCCGCTCCGTAAAGGACCGACTGCATGAGTTTGTTGATCGGAGCCGTTTGGGGAACGAACAGAACGATCTTCAGACCATATGCCGCTCCGGCGCAACTCATCGCCGCTCCGGCGTTTCCTGTGGAGGCGAGCGCGATTTTCTTTTCGCCATGAGCGAGCGCTTGGGCTGCGACCAGTTGGCTTGCCCTGTCTTTGAAGGAACCGGACGGTAATGTGCTGTCCATTTTGAAGAACAGGCCGTTTTCCCCGTACTTCTCCATAAGCCGCTTAGGCCGGACGATCGGAGTGTTTCCCACCGGATAGCATTCTTTGTCGGGGACCGGATAGGGGAAGAAATCATAGAACGTCACATGCCGTTTCTTTTTCAGCGCGACAAGATCCGCCTCATGGTAACGGACGATCAGATTGCCTTTGGGGAAGTGGTGGTCATCATTGCTTTCCGCACATTCGGGACATTGGTAGATGACTTTGTCCGTTTCGAAGGTACGGCCGCAATCGTTGCAAACATACGTGAAGCGCATGGTTTCCTTTCCTTATGTATTTTATCGGATGGAAAGAGGAGCGGGCAGAACGTCCGCTCCTCCTGGGGTGATGGTCAGCCTTTGCTGACTTCCTTGTTGAACGCCTCGATCATCTCGTCGATTTTGGCGGCCATCGGAGGCAACTGCTTCCAATAGTTCCTGTCGTACCACTGCTCGTTGAGTTCCTTGTAGGTTTTGCCTTGTTGCTCGACCCACGTGTAGTACTTCAGGTTGTGGACCCTGAGTTTCTCGTAGTAGGAAAGCTCAAGCGCATTCTCGATGCCCTGATGGTGTAATGCGGACGCGAGCACGCGTGCGGCTTCCAATTCGTCGAATTTGCCCTGCTTCTCCTCAAGTTCCTTCAGACGGGAAGTGTACATGATGGACGAATCGGTCATGATGGTGAACACCACATCGTTCTCATCCATTTCGTAATACTTAGCCATCTTGATGGCGCCGAGCATGTTGCCGATGCCGCTGATGCCGAAGAGCGGCAGGTTCTTCAGATCGGCATCCTTGACACCCATCTTCTTCAGATAGGCGACTCCCGCCGGTTCATTGAACAGGCGATAGATGTCCATGCAGTCCTGGTCGTTGATGGCGAGGATCATGTCGGTGTTCTTCACATTGTGGATCCAAGGCACATGCTTGTCTCCGATGCCTTCGATGCGGTGCCCTCCGAAGCCGTTGCGGAGCAACGTTGGACATTGCAGGGCTTCTCCTGCTCCGATCTTGATGTTGGGGTATACATCCTTCAGACGGTCGCCGGCGGCAAGCGTCCCGCCGCTTCCTGTGGAGGAAACATAACCACGTACATTCTCATCCTTGACTCCCAGTTTCTTCAGCACTTCCAGCATCGCAGCTCCCGTGACTGTGTAATGCCACAGATAGTTCTCAAACTGCTCGAACTGGTTGAAGATGACGATGTGCTTGCCACGTTCCCTGTCCAATTCATGGCACTTGTCGAAGATTTCCTTGACGTTGGATTCGCATCCCGGAGTGGCGATCACTTCGCCTGCGACCGATTTGAGCCAGTTGAACCGTTCCTTGCTCATTTCGGCCGGAAGGATGGCGATGGATTTGCAGCCGAGCAAGGCGGAATTGTACGCGCCGCCGCGGCAGTAATTCCCGGTGGACGGCCAGACAGCCTGCTGGGAGACCGAGTCAAAGTTTCCTGTCACCAAAGCCGGGGCAAGGCATGCGTAGGTCGCGCCGACCTTATGGGCTCCGGTCGGAAAGAATTTTCCGACAAGAGCGTAGATGTGTGCTTTCACGCCGGTGATTTCATGAGGAATTTCGATGTAGTTGACGCCTCCGAACTGTCCGCCTTTCTCCACCGGCTCGTTATGCCAGCTGATGCGGTACAGGTTAAGCGGGTTGACATCCCACAGCCCGACACCTTTTAATTGTTTCTTGATGTCCGCAGGAATGGTGGAAGGATCACACATCTGCTTGAATGTGGGCAGCAGAATCCCTTTCTCTCTGCAGAGTTTGACGTTTTTCGCCCTGATTTCAGGGTTTACATTGAGATTAATCAGCATGTTATGCCTCCAATGAAGTGCTCTTGTTTTCTCCAGTATAGCTGAAAACATCAGCAAGTAAAGATTAAATTGAAATATTTTTCTCTTTTCATCATAAATTTTGAGATATCCTGCATTTTACCACAATTTTCATGATATTGTTGCATTTTGTTGCGTCTTTTGCGTTGACTTGTTGGAAATCTGCTTTACAATACTAAGAGAGGAAGGTGAAACCATGTCAGACATCATGCGTCCAGTCCCGTTCGCCGAATTGGTGACGAGGATCGTCGGAGAGCTTCGGCTCCACAAGTCCATCTTCGGAATTCCGGAAGAACAGTTTTATACAGATGACGGAAAACATTCAATGACCGTTTTCGGCAGGACCGCCCATACTGCGGTGGGACCTGCGGCCGGGCCCCATACCCAACTCGCCCAGAACATCATCACAAGTTATTTGGTCGGGAGCAGGTTCATCGAATTGAAAACCTGCCAGGAACATGACGACTTCGCCGCGACCGGAGCGGTGCAGAAACCCTGCATTGACTCGACTGACGAAGCGTACAATGTCGAATGGTCGACCGAATACACTTTGCCCAAGGCTTGGGATGAATACTGCAAGGCCTACATCGTATGCTCCATGCTGGATGTGATCCTGTCCCGCGGCAAGGCGGAGAAGCCAACCTTCATCTTCAATATGTCCGTCGGCTACACGCTGGACGGCATCAAGACAGAGAAGATGCGCGCCTACATCGATGCGATGCTTGACGCCAACAAAGACCCCAGATGGAAAGAACACCTCTCGGAATTGGACGGCCTTCTGACCGAAGATTTGTTCCATGATACGCCCTGGGAGGGGATGGAAAAGAAACTCGCAGGACTGACGAATCGCATAGACAGCCATATAGTCAACAATGTGACGATCAGCACGATGCACGGTTGCCCTCCGAAAGAAATCGAAGCCATCTGCACATACATGCTCTCCGAACGGCACATCCACACCTATGTGAAACTCAATCCGACGCTTCTCGGCTACGACAAAGCACGGAGCATCCTTGATGCCAACGGCTTCACCTACGTGCATCTGAGACGTGAGAATTTCGAGAAAGACCTCCAGTGGAAGGACGCTGTCGTGATGCTGCATCGGCTTTACGAACTCGGGCACAAGGAAAAGCGCGAATTCGGCGTGAAGCTTACCAATACATTGGGTTCGGTCAACGATCAGGGACGACTCCCCGGTGGTGAAATGTACATGTCTGGGCGCTCATTGTATCCGCTTTCAGTAACGGTTGCGGCCAACATCAGCAAGGAGTTTGACGGAAAACTTCCAGTCTCCTACTGCGGCGGCGTCACGTATTACACGGCTAAGGACCTTTTCGACTGTGGGCTCAGACCTTTGACGGTCGCGACCGACATGCTTCATCCGGGTGGGTATGCGAAACTCACCCAAATCGCCGTATTGTTGGAAAAGAGTGACGGTTGGGACAAGAAAACGATCAATGTGGAGAAGCTGGAGGCTTTGGCCGAGAAGGCGCAAAGCGGTTCGTTCGGCCCGATCCAGAAGTCTTTCCGCGGCAAGGATTCCGTGAAGATCGGTATGGATTTGCCCCTTACGGACTGTTATATCGCGCCGTGTACCGTCGCTTGTCCGATCCATCAGCCGATCCCCGAATATGTCCAGCTTTGCGGGGAAGGCCGCTATGCTGACGCCTTGGCCTTGATCTACAACAGCAATGCTCTTCCCGGCATCACCGGATGGATTTGCGACCATCAGTGCCAGAACCATTGCACCCGCAATGATTACGAAGGTCCGGTTCAGATCAGGGAGATGAAGAAGATCGCGTTGGCGAACGGCTTCGCTGATTTCAAAAAGGAATGGGAAGGCCCGACGGACAAGAGCGAGATCAAAGCGGCTGTCGTCGGAGCGGGGCCCGCGGGACTTGCCGCCGCATATTTTCTGGCTCGTGCCGGTTTTGACACGACGGTCCTGGAGAAGGAAAAGAATGCGGGAGGCGTTGTCCGTCATATCATTCCCGGTTTCAGGATTCCGGAAGAAGTGGTCGAGCATGACATTGAGTTCATCAAAGCCCATGGGGTGAACTTCATCTTCTCCGTCGAACCCGCAAGCGTCACGGTGGAGAAACTGAAGGGACAAGGGTATTCCTATATCTTCTATGCCGTCGGAGCGGAGAAAGACAACGACATCGGCATCAGCGGCGATTCTGTCATGACCAGTCTTGGTTTTCTCGGCAAATACCGTTCTGATCCCGCTTCGGTGAAGTTGGGCAAGCATGTGGTGGTCGTCGGTGGCGGAAACACCGCCATGGATGGCGCGCGGGCAGCCAAACGGGTGCCGGGCGTACAGGATGTGACGATCATCTACCGCAGGACGGAGCAGGAAATGCCTGCAGACCGGGAGGAGTTGGAAAACTGCTTGGATGAAGGCATCCAGATTCGTTTCTTGTCCAATCCGATCAGGCTTGAGGAAGGCAAATTGCTCGTCGCCAAAATGAAACTTGGTGAAAAGGATGCCACAGGAAGAGCCAAACCGATCGACAGCGGAGAGACTTTCACCGTCGATTGCGATTCGCTCATCACTGCCATCGGGGAAAAGGTGGATACGAAACTCATCACCTTGCTGGGACTTCCTGTAACCGACAAGGGTTGGCCTGTCGCCGACAAGAAGACGATGAAGACAAGCCTCGAAGGTGTGTATGCCATCGGAGATGACCAGAGCGGACCTTCTACGGTGGTCAGATGCATCGCCTCGGCGAAAGCCGCTGTTGAGGATGCCATAGACACTGTCCTTGGACCGGAAGACGGACAGGAAGAGCATCATCATGACGAGGATGGCTGTTGCTGCGACGATGACGATGATGATGATGAGCATGTCGAGGACATGTCTGATGAAGAGCTCGCGCAGCTGACCAAAGATGAGGACGAATACTTCAACGACTTGTACGGGAAGAAGATCCAAATGCGTGAGAGCAAGCATTCGGACGACAAGCATTTTGCGGCCAATGAAGCGAAACGCTGCATGGAATGCTCGTATTACTGCAACAAATGTGTGGATGTCTGTCCGAACCGGGCCAATGTGGCCATTGATGTCCGCAATACCGGCATGTTCGACAATCCATTCCAGATCGTCCATTTGGACGCATATTGCAATGAATGCGGCAACTGCGAGACGTTCTGTCCGTACAACGGCGGGCCGTACCGGAAGAAATTCACTTTGTTCTCCCGAAAAGAGGATTTCGAACAGAGCGCCAATGATGGTTTCTGCCAGGATGCCGATGGGCAGATTGTGATTCGCCAGGGAGGGAAGACGTACACTGCGGAATTTGACCAAGACGGCACTTTGGCGGGTGATGAGGGCGTGAGCGATGAGGTCGCGGCTCTTATCGAGACGATATTCGAGACCTACAGCTATCTGCTGGGGCCTGTTGACGACTAAGGAGGGCTCATGACGATTGTCATCAAGAATGCGACTGTGATGCAGACCATGACACCGGTGTCTGTTGCCGAGGGGCAGGACATCGTGATCAAGGATTCCCTGATCGAAAAAGTCGGGAAAGGTGCGGCGGATGGGGTGCAGGCTGACAAGGTCATTGACGGCACCGGCAAAGTCGTCATCCCCGGCAATGTCTGCGGACACCACCACTATTACAGTGGTTTGTCCCGGGGAATGCTGATCAGTGCAGGGCCACAGACCGATTTCATCCAAGTGCTGAAGGAATGGTGGTGGAGGTTGGATCGCGGGTTGGACAAAGAGGCTTGCTATTACAGTTCCTTGATTTGTTCCATAGACGCCATCGCCGCCGGTACGACCAGTTGCATCGACCATCATGCGAGTCCGAATTTCATCAAGGGGAGCCTGGATGTGATCGCTGACGGCATGGAGAAGGTGGGTGTTCGTGGCATGACCTGCTACGAAGTGACGGATCGCAATCGGGGTATGAAGGAAGTGGAGGAAGGTGTCGCCGAGAACTATGATTTCGCCGTCTCCAGCAAGAAACGGCGGTTGGTCCGCGGCATGATCGGCGGTCATGCGTTGTTCACTATCCCGAATGATGGACTGCGCCTGATGAGCGAAGCCATGAAGGCCAGTGGTTGCGGAACCCATACCCATGTCGCCGAAGGTGATTATGACGTCATCTACAATCACCATAAATACAATATGGATATCGTTGACCGGATGGATCGCTTCGGGATGCTGACCGACAACTCGCTGTTGGTTCACGGCCTGTGGCTCAATGACCATGAGATCGAACTGATCAACAAGCGGGGCTGTTTCTTCGCCCACAACGCGCGTTCGAACATGAACAACCATGTCGGCTATTGCAAACACTTGATGGATGTGAAGAATCTGATTATCGGCACGGACGGTTGTGGCGGCAACATGTTCGAGGAATTGAAGATCGCGTTCTTCAAGCACAAGGACGAGGGCATGCCGTGGTGGCCTTCCAACTATCTTGACGCCTTGACTAGGGGCAACAAACTCCTGGAGAAGTATTTCCCCATCAAGCTGGGGCGGATTGAGCCTGGTTACACCGCAGATATCGATGTGCTTGATTACCACAGTCCGACACCGTTGCTTACGGAGAATGCCGCGTCGCATTTTGTCTGGGGCATGAGTTCGAACTGTGTGGAAACGGTGCTTGTAAATGGGAAGATTGTGATGGAAAACCATCAATTCCCCGGTCTGGACGTGGATGCGATCTACGCGAAGGCAAGGGAAGTCGCAGCGAGAGTGTGGAAAACCGTCGACAAAATCGCCCCGTGACGGGGAGACGGAGAGAAGGAGAGTGTATATGGACAAGAAAGAGCAGATTCTGGCTTTGGCGGCGAAATACCGCGATTACACCGCAGAGAACTTGGGAAAAATGGTGAGGGTAAAAAGTTACAGTTCCAAGGAAGAGAATGTCTGCAAGTTGATCGTCACCCTCTGCAAGGAAGCTGGCTTTGATGAAGTGAAGATCGATGGATTGGGCAGTGTCATCGGCAGGGTCGGAAACGGACCGAAAAAACTTACCTTCGACGCCCATATCGACACCGTTGAGGTCGGAAACCTGAAGAACTGGACTTTTGACCCGTTCAGCGGAGAGGTCAAGGACGGAAAGGTCTGGGGAAGAGGCACCAGTGACCAGAAGGGCGGTGCCGCGTCAATGATCACGGCGGGACGCATCCTGAAGGAACTGGGGTACGGTGGGGAATTTACGGTGTATTTCACCTTCACGGTCATGGAAGAGGATTGCGACGGTATGTGCTGGAAGTACATGATCGAAGAGGAGCATTACAAGCCTGATTTCATCTGCTCGACCGAACCGACCAGTTGCAGGATCTATCGCGGCCATCGTGGTCGAATGGAGATCCGCATCATCCTCAAGGGCATTTCCTGCCATGGCAGCGCCCCGGAACGTGGCGTCAATGCGGCCTACAAGGCAGCCCGTGCGGCTTTGGCCATCGAAAAACTGAACGAACAGCTGCAGCCCGATGCGGAGAAATTTCTCGGCAAGGGGACGATCTGCGTCAGCCAGATGGATGTCAAAGGTCCGAGCCAGTGCGCGGTGGCTGACTATGCGATGATTTATTGCGACCGCAGGCTCACTTGGGGCGAGGATGCCGATATGGCGATCAAGCAGGTCAAGGAAGTTGTTTCCCAAGCGACCGGAGACCCTGCCGACCAGATCATCGTCGAGATGCCGAATTATGAGAAGGTGGGCTGGACAAACACCCCATATTCTCAGGAACTGTATTTCCCGACTTGGAAACTGGACAAGAACCATCCGCTGGTAACCGCCGCGGTGAAGGATTACGAGACATTGTTCGGAGCCGAACCGGTCGTCGACAAGTGGACTTTCTCCACCAACCTTGTCGCGACCACCGGACGCCACCATATTCCCGCGATCGGATTCGGTCCAGGGGACGAATCGCAGGCACATGCGCCGAATGAGGTCACCAGGGTGAAAGACCTTGAGATATGCAGCGCCTTCTATGCGATGCTTCCCTATATGATGGAAGAAGGGAAAAAGTGATTTTCCGCATTTTCGAAAACGCAAGCAGACCACAGGCTCGAGCCTGTGGCCTTTGCGTCTTCTGAGATAGCGGAAAGCAGTGTACAATTGCATGAAACCCAGAGGAGGGTGTATGTTACGTCAGTTCTCCACACCACAAACCATCAAGGATGCTTTGAATCTGCACCGTGCCAAGGCTGGAAGCCTCTATTATGCAGGAGGCACGGAAATCAACCGTTTGGGATCAACTGTAGACGGCACTGGCGCCATCAGTCTCGAAGGTCTCGGACTTGACGGGATCAGCAGGGATGAACACGGAGTGCATCTCGGAGCCATGGTTACCTTCCAGAAGGCGTTGGAAAGCGAGGAAATCCCCCAGAGTCTGAAGGATGCGTTATTCTTCATGGGTTCTTTCACCAAGCGGAACATGGCCACCATCGGCGGCAACATCGCCCTCTGTGCAGATGATTCCTACCTCATGTGCACCATGCTCGCATTACGCGCCAGACTGGAGACAGCAGGTCTGGCCGAAGACGGCACTTACAGCGAGGAGAATCTCCCCCTTCGCGAATATCATGCCCATTATGAGCAATATCGCGGAAGCCTGATCCTTGAGGTGATCATTCCGCCTTACCGGCGGTTCGTCGCTTCCCGCAGATTTGCCAAAACCGTGGAGAGCCATAGCGCCGTCACCTGTTCGTTCGGAAGCGAGAAGACGGAAATGGGGATGCCTGTCCATACCAGAATGTATGCGGCAATCAAAGGAACAGGACTGCTTCGTTTCAAGGAAACGGAAAATCTCATCGAACAGCAGGGTATGGTCAGCCGTGAGGAATTCCACCACACCATCCAGGCGGAAATCATCGCTCGGGACGAACTGACCGGAAGCGAAGCCTACAAACGGTACATTACTGAGGAAGCTTTCTGGCAGATGTACGGGAAATTTCACGAGGAGGGAGTATGAGCCGCATCACATGTACGATCAATGGGAAAAAGCAACAGATATCGGTGAAAGCGGGTGAAACCCTTCGGGAAATGTTGGTGGAAGCAGGACACTTTTGCGTGCGTGACAGCGACAACGGCGAAGGGTTTGCCGGAAGCGACACCATCATCATCGATGACGCGCCCGCTTATGCGAACCTGATGCTTGCCGTCCAAGCCGACGGCAAGGATATACGCAGCGCCGACGGTTTGGGTGACAGCCGGCACCTTTCCATCGTCCAACAGGCAATGATCGACGCCGGGGTTGTCCAGAGCGCCTACAATGCGCCTGAAGCTGCATTGTTGCTCACTTGGCTTTTGGAGCATTCCCCCAATCCGACCAGAGAAGAGGTCAAGCAGGTGCTCAGCGGCATTTTCATCCGTGATGCCGGCTATGAACGGTACTATCTTGCCGTACGTCTCGCTTGTGAGATGCGCGACCATGGTTCCTATACCGAACCTACAGCTCCTTCATTCCGTGAGAACCTCCGCTATGTGGGCAAGCCGATGGGAAAGATTGACGGACCGCAGTTGGTCGCAGGAGAGAGAAGTTTCGTCGAAGACCGGATCGGCGGGGATAAACCATACAGCCTGTATGTGCTGGGCAGTCCGTACGCTTCGGCTTACATCAATGCGATCGACACCAGTGATGCGGAAAAAGCTCCAGGGGTGGTGAAAATCGTCACGGCAGCCAACTGTCCTGATGTGTTTTACATGCAGGCAGGGCAGGGAAACCCCGAGCCGAGTCCCCATGACCGGAGGCTGTTCAACTGGCATGTCCGTTTCGTTGGAGATCGTGTCGCCGCCATTGTGGCCGATACGATGGAACATGCCGAAAAAGCGGCAGGGATGATCAAAGTCACCTATGAGGTGCTCAAACCGGTCTTTACTGTCGAGGAAGCTATGGCTCCCGGTGCTCCGTTGGTCCACAACGGTTTGGTTGAATACCGTAGCGGCGCGCCTGCTGATCTTGATGCATACAACCGCACCTACGAGAAGCGTGACGGCAAGGTGATTTACCAGTTCCCGTTGCATGCGGACATCAGGCACAACATTGCAAGCCAGGCGCACGGCTTCATCGGTGATGTGGAGAAGGGGTTCGGGGAAGCGGACATGGTCATTGAACGGACCTACCAGACCAGCCAAGTCCAGTGCTCTCCGCTTGAACCCCATACCTGCTATGCGTTGATCAACAACGGACGGCTTGAAATCCATGATTCCACGCAAGTGCCTTGGCATGTCAGGCGTATCGTCGCCTGGGTCACCGGGTTGCCTGAGAACAAGATCAGGATCATCAAGGAACATGTCGGTGGCGGCTATGGCTCAAAACAGGACATCTTGATCGAAGACCTTGTCGGCTACTGTACGTTCATCACCGGCAAACCGATCTTTTACCAGCATACCCGCAGTGCGGAATTCACCAATACCAGCACCCGCCATCCGATGCGTGTCTTTGTGAAGATGGGGGCGAAGAAAGACGGGACCATTACGGCTGTCTGGATGGATGTGCGCGCCAACACCGGCCCATACGGAAACCACTGCCTCACGGTTCCGATGAACGCGTGTTCCAAGACGTTGCCCCTTCTGAAAGTGGACAACATGAAGTTTGACGTCACCACGTATTACACCAACATTCCGCCCACCGGAGCCTATCAAGGGTACGGTTCCCCTAAAGGGACTTACGGTTTGATGACGTGTATGGCGGAACTGGCTGACAAACTGGGTATCGACTACTACCAGATGGCCTACAAAAACAAAGTGGAGACCGGCTACATGCTGGAAATCCTCAAAGGCCTCGGGGAAGGTCGGGCCGGAAATGTGGTTCCTGTGGGGTCTTGCGGGTTGGGCAAGGCGTTGGAGACGGGACATGAGATGATCGGCTGGGGGAAACGGGAAGAATCAGCAGACCCCGATTGGAAGATCGGCAAGGGGTTCGCCATGATCCAACAGGGCTCCGGGCTTCCCGGTCTCGACCAGGCGAACGCATGGGCGAAACTGCTCACCGACGGGACGTTTGAGATTTTCAGCGGCGGCGCCGATCTCGGTACCGGGCTGGACACCATCTCAGCGAAGGTGATGAGCGAGGCGTTTTGTGTGCCGCTTGAGAGAGTGACGGTGACCAGTGGCGACACGGACAGTTGCGTGTTTGACACCGGTGCGTATGCCTCCAGCGGAACTTTCTTCAGCGGGAACGCATCCGTACTCGCTGCGCAGAGCCTGAAGCAGGCCATGTTGAAGGAAGCCGCGTTCCAGATGGGCGAGGACGAAGCCGATCTCATCACCAGGGAACCAGGCGAAGTGTTCAGCACGAAAACAGGCAAAAGCCTCAGCTATGCGAAACTCAGCCACGATACGCTCAGCGGCGGCGGCCATGGACAACTTATCGGACATGCCGGGTTCACCACGAAGGCGAATGCCATTCCGTATGGTGCGCATTTCGCGCAGGTGGCCGTAAATGTGACCACCGGAGAAGTGAAGGTGATGAAATTCTATGCGATTCAGGATTGCGGCACCCCCATCAACCCGGAACTGGCGCTTTGCCAGATGTACGGGGCTGTGATGAAGTCGATCGGGCATTCCCTTTCGGAAGGTCTGGTGCTTGACAAGGACGGGAAGTGCATCAACGCCAATTTCACCGATTACGGGGTTCCGATGATTTATGAGGCGCCGGAGGATTTCAAGGCAGTGTTCATCGACGTAGATGACAAAGACGGTCCTTACGGCGGCAAATCGATCAGCGAGATAGCCACCAACGGCGCGGCTCCTGCAATCGCCACGGCAATCCACGACGCATGCGGCGTGTGGATTCGTTCCTGGCCGTTCACCGCAGAAAAGATTCTCAAGGAATTGGGGAAGTTGCAGGGATAATCTCTGCAACAAACCGCAACAAATGATGGACAGGGACACCAACCAATGGTATGATGTCCCTACAAATCGGAGGATGATGTTCATGAAAGACAAAAAAGCGATTGAGATGATGATTGAAGAACTGAAGACATTGGATACGAAAAACATGTATCTGAATGATTTTTACCACACCTGGAAGGAAAGTGATGATGAGATTCATGCAGTCTTCAAGGTGGCTGAGATCCTTCGCGCCATGAGGGAAAACAACATCTCCCCAAAGGTGTTTGACAGTGGCCTCGGCATTTCTCTGTTCAGGGACAATTCGACAAGAACCCGTTTCAGTTTCGCCAGTGCCTGCAACATGCTTGGGCTGGAAGTCCAGGATCTTGATGAGAAGAAGAGCCAGATCGCCCATGGCGAGACAGTCCGTGAGACGGCCAACATGATCAGCTTCATGGCGGATGTCATCGGTATCCGTGATGACATGTACATCGGCAAAGGTCACACCTACATGAAGACGGTTGCCGCAGCTGTCCAAGAAGGGTACGACAATGGCATTCTCGAACAGAGGCCGACCATCGTCAACCTGCAATGCGACATCGACCATCCGACACAGTGCATGGCGGACATCATGAGTGTCATCAACTATTTCGGTGGAGAACAGAATCTGAAAGGCAAGAAAGTCGCCATGACATGGGCGTATAGCCCTTCATACGGCAAGCCGCTTTCCGTTCCGCAGGGAGTCATCGGGCTGTTCACCCGCTTTGGCATGGATGTCGTCCTTGCCCATCCGGAAGGGTACGACGTGATGCCGGAAGTTGAGGAAGTGGCGAAAGCCAATGCCAAAAAATACGGTGGTTCCTACAAGAAAGTCAACACGATGGAAGAGGCGTTCAAAGGTGCCGATATCGTCTATCCGAAGTCTTGGGCTCCATTCTCCATCATGGAGGAGCGCACCAAGATCGTCGAACAGGGCGATGACGCCGCTTTGAAGGCTCTGGAGCAGAAATGCTTGGCGAACAATGCGAAGTTCAAGAATTGGACTTGTTCCGAAGATCTGATGAAGACCACCAAAGACGGGAAGGCTTTGTATCTGCATTGTCTGCCTGCCGACATCACCGGGGTCTCCTGCAAGGAAGGCGAAGTCGACGCATCGGTGTTTGACCGCTATCTCACCCCGCTGTACAAACAGGCTTCCTACAAACCGTACGTCATCGCGGCCATGATCATGCTTGAACGGTTCCAGAACCCCAGCAAGACGCTCAGCGATGTGCTCAAGAGGAACGAAAAGCGTATTTTCTAAACTGTTCCCTCACACCCAGAACATCCATCCGGCAACGGGTGGATGTTTTTTTCGGAGAGCTTTTCCAATGGCCGGCCCTTCTTCAATCGCAGGATCCGGATCGGCTTCTCGCTCCTTTGGCCGAAGCAGTGCCAAGAGCGTGGTCCGGCGGAAGAACCATCAAGGATCTTCCTTTGTTTGACGATCCATGCACCTGTACCGCGCTTTGTGCGGATTCGCTTCAAAAGGCTTGATGCGGTTGCCGTTCCTTGCCGTGAAGGATGCAGACGATGCAGACGCCGACAAGCATGCTCGCCACGGCTCCCAGCCACAGCCAGTCCATCGAGAACGAGTCGATGATCGCACCACCCGCCATCGGGGCGAGCGCTCTGCCCGTGCCTTCGATGATGGGCATGATCGCGTTAAAACGGGCACGGTGGCTGATGGGAGTATGGTTCGCCACATAGTAATGTTCGTTGTTCACCCAAAGCACTTCCCCTACCGTGAAGACAAAACTGCACAGATACAGTTGCCAAAGCGCTTTCGACCAGATGAACGGCAGGAACCCCGTCGCGAAGAGGAGGCCGGCACGCATCACATTGGACAATGGATCCCTTCGTTTGGTCAGCGAGATGACGATCGGATTCCCCACTACCACGATGATGCCGGTGAATCCCATCAATCTGCCGTAGGTGGCAGGACCTTTTGCCGAGAACAGATTGTTGATGAACAGGGGGAGAGCGAAGCCCACAGCGCTGTAACCGAACGTGAAGAAACTCATTGCGAGCGCGAATATGAGAAGTCTGGGACGGGTGAGCAGTGCCTTAAGCAACCCTCCATCCTCGGCCTTGTCGATGGCATTCCCGCGTTTGCTTTGTTCGATGGCCTCTTTGTCCGGTTTCGATTCCTTGACCATCAAAAACACGGGAATGGTCGAGGCGGCAAGCGCAATGGCGTTGCCCCAAAACAGCCAGCGGGGGTTGGTCGAGAACAACAAACCTCCGACCATCGGACCGATGGCGAAACCGACATTCAGGGACAGGTAGATCAACGAGAAGCTGGCCTGCCTGTTCCCAAAGTTGGTCACATCTGTTTTCAGAGCCCCTCGCGCTGGATCGCAGATTCCATCGCAAAAGAGTGCCGCGAGAACGAAATATGCTATGGACAGCTGCCCGTCATAAAAGCCGCACAGCGCGAAGAAAAAGGCCATAGCCAACTGACTTAACAACATGACTCGTTTTCGTCCGTACTTGTCTGCGATCTTGCTGCCGATCAAAGAACCGGGGACATACAGGCACGAAGCGATGGTCATGTACCGTCCAGCTTCCGCCGCGCTGAAACCCAAACGGCTGGTAAGATACAAGGCCAAGAACGGATAGACGAAGTTCGCCACACAGTTGACCAATGTGGCGATGGAAAGGACGTAGATTTCCTTCGGAAGACCTCGGTAGATGTCGAGAGGGTTGTTTTTCATAGGATGGACATGATGGCTTTGCCGAGGCCACCCTCCACATTGGTGGCTGTGACGATATCCGCTTCCCGTTTCACCGCTTCCGGTGCGTTGCCCATCGCTACGGACAGACCTGCGCCATGAAACATGCCGATATCATTATAAAAGTCCCCGATGGCCATACACTGGCTCCTCTGGAACTTGTAGTGCGACAACAGTACGTCAACCGCATTGCCTTTATCAATGCCTTTGACGGAAAGCTCGAGGTAACGGGGAGATGACAGGTAGATGTTCAGTTCATCACCGAATACTTCCTGAAAACGGGCTTTGGTTGAAGAGATGACTTGTTCTTCTGTGCTCATACACAGCACTTTGTACCAAGGCTGGTTCCCTGTTTTGATGAGCGAGTCGAAATCCTCTGTCATGATTCCTGCGCTTGCGATCTCTTCTTCCAAGGTCGCGAAGTAATCCTGTCTTTCCTTATACCAGTGCCGTTGTCCGAACAGAAAGGTCGTCACGTCGCAGGAACGGGCCAGATCGATGACTGTGAGCGCTTGTTCCTCTGTTATGGGATGACTGTCCAGTATCTTGTCGTATTCATCGACGACCAATGCGCCGCTGAAACAACCCAGCGGGCCGGTGATGCCTGCCTTCTTCTGGATCGGATGAAGGGAAGTGGAAAGTCTGCCGCTGACAAGTGCGATATGGATGCCCCTCCGCATCGCTTCAGCCAATGCCTTCTTGTTGAGGTCTGGTATGCTCGTATGGTCATCGGCGACCAGCGTCCCGTCTACGTCGAGACAAATCAGTTTGATGTCGGGCATGCCATCACTTCCACAGTACGGAACAGGCGAAGCTCAGAGTCGGCCTGATGGTTCCGTCTCCGTTGTTCCCTTGTTGCAGCAAGCCGTCTTCAACCATGGTTTTCAGACAGAAGGTCCGGAAATCCTGATGGAAAGCCGGGTAGCGTTTGGAAATGAACGGCAGTTGTTTGGCAAGTTCAGAGGCGTATGCTTCCACGTCCTTGAAACATCCGGCATGGTACCACAACAGGAGGAAGAACAGGTTGAGGGCGATTTGTCCGTCCTGAGGCAGGAAGGCCAGCCATTTGTTGACGGCGTCCTCCAGCTTGGCATTCATTTCCACGGTAAAAAGCCCTGAATCACGGAAGTCGCTTTTCAGCCCTTCGCTGATGCGTACCGGACCTTTCCCTATGGTCAGCCCTGAGGCATCCCTGATGGTCGAAGAGCCAAGAGCGAAGAATGATGCCGTTCCCATCGGTCGCGCATGGCTGGCCACCACCTCCAACACGTTCGCCGCTTCATTGTCCAGCAGTGCTGTTTTTTCAAACGGGGTAGTGTAATCGGACCATGGGCATTTGCGTTTCTGTTTGGCCATCAAATAGACCATCGAGGGTGAGATCACATAATCAGGTACGATGACTTTGTCCATCGGTACCATCGGATAGAGCATGCGGATGATCCTGATGAATCCGTTGTAGCTGGAACGTCCCAATGTGTGGAGCCATCCGCTTCCGTTGCGTGCATCGATGTAAAGCGTCGGGCGTGAAAACGGGATGTCGGACCAGAAGGCGTCATCATCGATCGCCTTGGACAAAAGTTCGGTACGTTTTACCAAGGTGGCGGCAACGTATGTTCCTTTGCGTTCAACATCCCAGGCATCGGAGAAATTCGACTGATTGAAGTTCTCGATAGTGATCTTGTTGAAGCTCTGCTTCAGCCAGGTGCCTTCATGGGTCATCGAGGGAACATACGTCACCGTGTCGATGCCGAGGAAATCCAGAAAGTGCCCGCAGACCACTTTGGAGAAACCGCTGCTCATGTAAGCCTGCTGGTCCAGCATGGTGCAGAAAAAGTCCAGGTCGCTTGCCCCGAGATTGTTCGAGTGGATCATGCCGAAGCTTTGCATGCATTTGCCGTTGGGTGCGAGGAGTGCGACGAAGTGTTTGTTTTTGTTTCCCGTATCCTGAAGCAGACAGGACAAAGCCGGGCTGTACAGGGTAAGACTCGCCCCCGTCAGGCGGTCGCTGATGGCGAAGAAGTCGTTTCCGTTGATGGCGAGGATGGTGAAATAGCACCAGATGACGGGATGGTCTTCCCAGTATGCCGCCATCTCGCGGGCTGAGGGGGACAATGAGCGTTCGGTTTTTACCCAGGAACGGAGATTCTCCGGTTCGCAGAGCACCGAGGCGAAAGCATAGGTTTCCGCCTGATGGGTGAACCAAAGCGGCGGATAGCCGCATCCGCTGTTGCCGTCCAGCCTGCACAGGGAACGCATGACGTCCTTGTAAGGACTGTGCCCCATGCACCAGAACTGCAATGCCCGCTCCATGGTTTCAAATCCACGGGAAAACGCGATGCATGTTGAGTATGCGTCTTGGTAGTTTGTTTCCGTCATCGTGTTTCTGTTATACAGGATTGTTGGCCGCTTGTCACCAAAAAAGGATGAGTGCGGCGATGCAGATACCAGAAAAAACGATAACCAGGGGAATCTTGGCGGGGCGAGGTGTTTTCCCGTTCCCCGAAAGTGAACTGTCCAGCGCCGCATCGATGCGTTGGAGAAGATTCCCCTCGTGGTTTTCCACGTGGAAGCAAGAGAAATATCCCAGTGTCAGCGAGAGCATGGCAAAGAACGTACCGGGGATGTGCGGCATGACGGCGACCATCACTTGGGATGTGCTCACCAGGGCGATGAGCCGGGCAGCTTTGAACGCCGCTTCCTTCAGCGCGCCTTCTGTGACGGCGAGCTTTCCCCAGGAGAGCAACACTTTTCCTGCTGGTTGGAAGAGGGAGAGCATGAGCATCGAGCAGAACAGGATGAGATTCGGCGCAAGACGGGGCCTTCTGCCTGATGCCGTCTGGGCACAGAACAGAAAGCCGACGCATATTGCCAACGGAAGCGGTTTTTTCACGATGATGAGCAAAACGAGCACCAAGCACAGGATGCAGAACGGCACAGGATGCGCTTCGTTGGCGCTTGGTTTGATCGTCTGCGTGGTGAAATCATGGTCAAGGAAATGCCCTTTCCTTTGGTAGGTTTCGGCCAGAAGTCCCAGCACAATGGACGAGACCAGTCCGATGGACAGCAACAGGGGTGCGGCCACCCAAATGGAAGATCCGTAAACCAGATGGGACGCAACCCACAGTTGGACCAAGTTGGACGTGAGTGCGCCGAGAACGGAACAACCCAGCAGGGAGATGTTCCTGCCAAGCAGTGAGGAAACTCCTTTCATGACGATGGCGGAGAGCATCCCTCCCAGAAACACCAAGAGAAACACATAGCTGAACAAGGTACCTGAGATGATGCAGGAACCGCATACTTTCAGAAGGGAAAGCAGGAGGTACTCTTTCCAGCCGAAGATGTCAAGCACCATCAGAAGCGGGAGGTTCGCAAGTCCCAGTTTCATAAACGGAAGCGGTTTGGGGATCATGTATTCCAAGGTGGACAGAAGCAGTGTGGTGGAAGCCACAAAGCAGGTGCGCCGTTCAGTTGGCGACATCATCGATGGCCTCCTGTGCGGGCGGCGCGCCCACGGTAAGCAGTACCCCGTTGGGCAGGCAGGCTGCAAAACCCCCGTCAGAACCGATCGGAGCCATATGGATGCAGGTCTTGTTTTCACAGGGGCTGTCCACAATGGAAGCTTTTCCATCCTTGATGGAGATGGTGGTTTTCCCCAGAGGTCCGTCCACCGTCAACGTCCTGTCTTCGGATAGCGGATAACGGTAGGTTCCGTCTTCCGCCTGTACTTGCAGGAACGACCCGCCGTCCATGGGATGGGTTTTCGCCATCATGAAGATGACGGCCAGAGATAGGAGGATGGCGATGCTGTCCGAAATGAGGGTTTTGGTACGCACCTTTCCAGTATACAAGGAAATGGATGCTTGGGCGAGGACTTCAAATATGTGTTGTTTTTGTGAAGTTTATGTGGTAAAACCAGAAAGTAAGCTGTATTCCTTTTCCTATATATTGTTGGAACAGCAGGAGAAAAGGTAGTATTTGTGCCATGAAGCTGATTTATGTAGTTGATGATGATGCGGAAGATCGCGAGGGCATCAAGCGGTATTTGGAAATGTATGAGTTCGAGGTGCAAGCTTTTGAAGATTTGCATGCGTTGCAAGTGGCCATCGCGAAACAGGTACCTGATTTGTTGTTGCAGGATGTGATGCTTCCTGACGGCGATGGTTTCACGTTCATCAAAAAACTGAAGCAGAATTACAGTTTCCCTGTTTTCTTTGTCACTGCGAGGACCAGCGAAAGCGACAGGATCCTTGGCTTTGAACTTGGTTGCGACGACTATATCTGCAAACCCTATTCGTCCAAAGAGCTGGAACTGCGTGTGGAAGCGTTGTTCCGCAGGATCGACCGGCTTTCCAACAGTTCCCTGAAGGGGTCTTTGTGGACTCTGGACAATTCGACATTGACGCTTGATGAAACCAGCCACCAGTTCTCCATCGACGGCAAGCCGGTCCCGTTGACTGCTGCGGAATGGCGCATCATGAGTTATCTCGTCTCGAACAGCGGAATTCTCATCACCCGCAGCCAGATACTCGAGCATTGTTTCGATTACAGCTTCGAAAGCTACGACCGCATCGTCGACACCCATGTGAAGAATATGCGGAGCAAGATGGGGCCTCTCGGCTCCCAGTGGATCGAGACTGTCCGCGGATATGGATACCGTTTTGCGGGTCGGGGTACCGGGTCGCCGGTTTCCACTGCCCGTAAGGTGACGCCACCGAAGAAGAAAGGCGGGGAGGATGCTGGACATGAAGGATGAGGCGGTGGAGAAAAGCGCGTTGATTTACATCATCGAGGATCATGACGTGATCCGCGAAGGAGTCAAGCAGTATCTTGAGCTGACAGGCTACAAGGTCGAGGCTTTCGCCGATCTTGCGACCGCCAAAGCTGCGTTTTCCCGTCTGGTTCCGGATTTGTTGATTCAGGATGTGATGCTTCCTGACGGTGATGGGTTCACGTTCGTCAAGCAACTGAAGACCCAATATGAAATACCCGTGATTTTCATGACGGCCAGGACTGAGGAGTCCGACAAAATCCTCGGTTTTGAGCTTGGCGCCGATGACTATATTTCAAAACCGTTCAGTCCGAAAGAATTGGTCATGCGGGTGAAGGCCGTTCTCCGCAGGACGGAGAAAAAGAAAAACGGTGAAGAAGAGACTGACGGCGGCATCTACCATGTACAGGACCATGAGATGAACTTCGACGAAGTGGAACATGTGCTGACTTGCGACGGAGTTTCAATCGTGCTGACGGCAGCGGAGTGGCGCATCCTTTCCTGCTTGATCCACAACAGGCCACAACTCATCAGCAGGGCCCAGATACTGGAGCAGTGCTTCGACTACAACTTTGACAGTTATGACCGTATCGTCGATACGCACATCAAGAATATCAGGAACAAGTTGGGCGATGGCCCTTGGATCGAAACGGTCCGTGGGTATGGGTACCGATTCGTCGGGCACCATAAGGTGTAGGTGATGCGTAAACAATTTGCACGTCTCTTCATCGGGTTTCTGCTCGTGATCATTGTGATGATCGCCATACAAGTAACCGTTCTGTTCTTGAGTGGCATGCGTGAGCAATGCCGGTGGAATCAGGATATTTACCAAGGATATGTGCAGGCGCTTTCCTCAGCGTTGGCGACAGATGTCCCCAAGGAAGGTTGGAGCATCGACAACCTGGACAGGGCGCTTCTGTCTTCAGCGGACAATCGTGTCAGCGGCCTTTTGCTGAAGAACATCAGCGGGGAGGTCGTCACAACGTTCGGGAAGACCCGGAACGGCATCCCCATGCAACTGCCGGATAAGCGGAAACATCCTGATGAGAACATGAAAGAAGGAACCATCCGTCAATTGGATGCGACGACGTTCCATACGGTTACAGCCAAGACGGATTTGTACGTCATCGCGGTTTCCCAGTCGCATATCGGATTATCGGATGTGTTCACTTCCGTATTGTATAAGGATAAAAGCGAACGGAAGCAAATCCTGCTTCCGGGAAACCTCAAGGCCCGTGATATCGCCGGTTCCATTTCCATTTTGGTCAACGGTGTAGCGGTGGCGAATGTGGATGTCATCGCATTCTCACCTTTTGCCTACCAGCCCATGTCCCGTTTCCTCGGGGGAATCGTCACACCCCTGTTGTGGTCAATTCCGTTTGCCTTGGTCGTCGCTCTTTGGATGGGCGCGAAGATCAGCAAGCGCAACCAGAAATACACGCAGGGTATCCAGAGTGCGTTGAAAGACCTTTCAGAAGGAAAGCATGATGTCGCCATTCCCCAAACCACAGTTGAGGAGAATTTGGGCATTAACCAGTCCATCCGGGATTTGGACAAGCAATTGCTTCGGCATGAACTTTCCCGTCGTGAATGGCTTCGTTCCATCACCCATGACCTCAATACGCCGGTTTCAAGCATGAAACTGCTTCTGGATGGGATGTCCGACGGAGTGTTCCCGATCAATCAGAAGGGAATGTTGATGATCAAGAAGGAGAATGACGAACTTGCGGAACGCATCAATGCGGTTGTCTTGTATTCGAAGTTGCTCAGTCCCGACGCCAAGGCCGATCTCCAACAGATGGATGTGGCGGAATTTGTCGACCTTGTAAGCGGTCAATTCTCCAGTGATGTGTGGAAGCGTGTGAAAGTGGACGCTTCACAGGCCGATCTCACAGGTGACCAGGATAAACTTCTTGTCGCCTGTAAGGAACTTCTCAAAAACGCGTTGAAAGCCTCGACCGAGGATGTGTTGTGGATGATCGGCAGGAACTCCATGGTATTCACCAATACGGGGGAATTGCCTGAGAATGTGGATTTCTTTGAGCCTTGGACCAAGGGTGACCAGAGTAGGGGTTCGACCGGGAATGGCTTGGGTCTTCCGATCGTACAACAGGTCATGAATCTCCATAAAGGAAAAGCGAGCATCAAAAGCATTGATGAGAAAGTTGTTGTTGAAATTGCATGGTGAAGTGTATACTTATGCAAGATAAAAGGCGATTTGACGGTTTGGGATTGGTAAATGGAAGAATGGTTGAAAATGGGTTTTTATGACAAAATGAAAAACTATGTCAGTGTAACCTTCACCAAACTGACAAAGTAAGGGTTTGTCTCCATATATTCTACATAATTAAACCATAAACAACCAATATTAACAAATACTTCTACTGTTTCACACACTATTTCACCTTGCTGTCAAATTTTCGCCATCCTAGTCACATAATACGTATCCATACTGAATTTACAATTTATTCTCACGCAAAAATGGAGATTTACGTAATGAAGAAGAGATTTGTTTTGGTG
>JGI2065J20421_1000330_pt1 | contig 66009 bp, 50 predicted proteins | sample Biomet5_FD_20421 | JGI IMG/M metagenome (IMG submission 20421)
AAAAAAGCGGCCGGAGATTTTATTCTCCGGCCGCTCCCCGAAATACACTCGGACAGTTTTATCTGTAGTATCTGTCCGGATTATAAATGAAATAGAAATCAAACGGTTCCAGACGCGGAAGACTTAAGTATCTGTTGCCGTTCTCATCGGTTTTTTCATTACTGTAGAAATTCTTTTTAGTACCGTCGCTGTAATCAGGGTTCTTGACCACGCCGGTCTCGTCTATTCTGTTCACGACATAATCAGCCCATTTATATTTAACGGCATTGTCGCCGAATTCCTGCCAGTCGCCGTCTGAGTTCTTCTCGTACATCTCTTTTCTGAACTCGTCCATAGTTATTCCCATTTTCTTAACGACGGGTGTATCCAGCCTCTTTTCCCACTGTCTGGCCAGTTCGAGCTGTTCTTTCATCTGGGTCATATTACCCCAGCTCATCGAAGACATCTGATGATGCAGTATTATCGCATTAGGATAAACGAAAGATTTTTCAGCGAGAGTAGTTATGACCGCCGCCATGCTCGCGGCATAAGATTTAACCACCACGTAAACGGGAGACTTGCTGGACTCCATGGCCTTGAGTATCCTGTATCCGGACATCACCGAACCGCCGGGAGAAGTGTCTATGACTATAAATATGGGATAATCGGAAATATTATTAAAATACTGTATTCTGTCGGTGACGTAGTCAGCCGTTTTTTCAAGAATTGGACCGTTGAGGGATATCCTTCTGTCGCTTATTATAAGTTCTCCGCTCTTCTCATCGAAAGGATTCTTCGAGTAAACCGGGTCGGTATTGGTCTGTTTTTTCCAGTCTTCTTTTCTGTCCCTGAGATCCAGTTCGGTCTTCAGTTTATCAAGCCTGGCCTTTAATATAGTGTTAGCGCTAACGGCTTTCTTCTCGGCCAGTTCCATTCTCTTTATCTGTATTTCTATATCGCTTTTCTCTTTAGTATAATCCAAAGAGGCGGCTCTTATCTGCTCCGCCTTAAAATCATCTTCAGCCTTGAGTTTGTCGAGTTTGTTGGAAAGATCGTAGGCTTCCTGCTTCCCCTTTTCGGAATTAAGCCTGTTCTCAAGCATTATCTTCTGAAGGACGGAGTCTATTCCGCTAAGTGCGGCCTTAAGATTTTCATCGGATATTTTATTAGAATAGGAAACCTTATCGTATTGATCCTTAAGCGATTTTATTTCCTGTTCTCCGGCAGTTCCGGCGGTTGAAGTTGAAACTGTCTGAGCGGCCGCGGCTATTGGAAAACATGCCGACAGCAAAACCAGAAAGACATTTTTTAACGCCATTTTTTCTCCTGAAAAACATTTTTTATTTAATTGTCCGGGACAAAAATCCCCCTCCGCGGGCCTCTGTTAATATACTAAAAATTAACAGAAACACAGGTCAGATCAAAACCCCGGCTTCTTATTTATGATCACATACCAGACAACTGATAAAGAACCATAAAATAAGTTTACATAAGTTTAATGATCGCTTACAAGATTATTTTACTTGCCACCCCGGAGTAAAAATTGATTATATTCACAAAACGAATTCTGTCTTTTCAAGTTCGAGAAGTTTTATCTTTATATCCAGACCGGAAGAATAACCCGTCAGTCTGTTACCTCGGCCCAGCACTCTGTGGCAAGGAATTAACACGGGGACTGGATTTCTGCCGCAGGCCGCGCCCACGGCTCTGGCCGACATTCTGTTCCCGCTTCCGGAAGATATCATATCCGCTATTTCCCCGTAGGTAAGAATATGCCCGTATGGAATATTACTGATTATACGCCAGACGTTTTTTGAAAATTCAGTTCCTTCGGCTTGGACAGGAAGTTTAAAATCAGGATATCCGCCGCCGAAATAAATATCCAGCCACTCTTTAACTCTGGCGAACACCTCGAGTTCGCAGGGCCTCTTAATAAGGGCATTCCTGCGGCTCTTAACTTTTAAATCTACCTTAGTAATATTTCTGCCGTCGGAATATACAAAAACGCGTCCTAAAAATGAATCGTAGATAAAATAAAATTCGCTCATCAGAAAGTGATTATAAAATTTAAAAACAAATAATGCGTCCGCCGACAGAAGAAACTCAAAACCTAGAAAAGACTACTTAACAAGGAATTCCCTCAGCCCGGTCATAATCATCTGGGTGGAAATAGTGGCCAGTATCATACCCATAAGTTTCTCCACCGCCAGCATGCCGCGCGGCCCGAGTATCCTGGCCAGGGCGTCGGACATAAGACCGAGGACCACGCCGTTTATCACCCAGGCAGTAACGCAGACCCCGGACCATTCTATCATATTGCCTTTGCCGCTGGCGGTAAAAATAAGCAGAGTGGTGAGAACGGAAGGGCCTGAAACCAGAGGAATGGCGAGAGGGACTATGAAAGGCTCTCCCTTAGGGACATTATGCGTCATACCGGTATGACCTTCCTCTTCCTCCTTATTATCGCCGCCCGCGAATATCATCTGAAGAGCGATGATAAGAAGTATAAGTCCTCCGCTCACCCGCATCGAAGTGAGATCTATGGCCAGCATAGAAATGAGAGATTTGCCGAAGAATAAGAAAACCATCATGATAACGAGCGCTATAAGCAGTTCCCTTACCAGTACCACTTTTCTCCTGTGGTCAGGCACGACTTTTAAAGTGCTGAGAAAAATAGGGATGTTTCCGAGCGGGTCCATTACCAGCGTCAAAGTAAAAACATAAGAAAAAAATAAACTCGTCGTCATAATAAACACCACATCCGCTTAAACTACAGAAAATCTTTCTGCAGGCCTAAAAAGGCGGCTGACCGCAAAGCGGCCAGCCGCCGGTCGCAGTCTACACTATTATTCTTCGGAACCTTTCTCTTCGTCCGAAGGATTATCCTGACCGCCTTTGTCTTCTACCGCTTCACCCGGGTCTTTATTGTCAGCCGGGACCGAAAGCAGGTTCTCCTGCCCGGTCGGCTCGTCCTCTTCCGGCACCGGAGCCACTGAAGCTATCGTGTCGTCCTCCGACAGAGCGACGATACGGACTCCCTGCGTGTTCCGGCTTATCGATCTGAGGGTATTCAGAGACACTCTTATTATCTTGCCGTGTTCCGTCATGGCCATAAGATTATCCTTTTTAGGATCGACAAGATAAGCTTCCACGACCTCGCCGTTGCGTTTATTGGCTTTAATCGTGATGATACCGCTACCGCCGCGGTGCTGAAGTCTGTATTCTCCGATCTCGGTGCATTTACCGTAACCCTTCCTGCAGACCGTCAGTATGCGTTTGATGCTGTCCTTGGGAACAGGTATCATAGCGACCACCTGGTCGTTATCCGCGAGTTTTATGCCTCTCACTCCGGCGGCGTTCCTGCCCATCTGACGAACCTCAGGCTCATCGAATCTTATGGACATTCCTTCTTTCGTCGCGATAAATATATCGTCGTTTCCTGAAGAGAACTCCACACTGGTCAGAACGTCTCCGTCTCCGAGGCCGATAGCTATTATTCCTGTGCGCCTGATATTAGCAAAATCGGAAAGAGGAGTCTTTTTTATCGTTCCGCCCCTGGTGCACATGACTATATAACCCTGCATATCCTTCACATTGCTGAAACTGCTGAAGGCCAGAACCGAAGTCACTTTTTCATCGTTCATCTGTATGAGGTTCACTATGGCCTTGCCGCGCGAAGTGCGGCTCGCTTCAGGGATCTCGTAACCGCGCAGCGAATATACTTTGCCGCGGGTGGTGAACATCAGTATGGTGGCGTGGCTGGAAGTTATAAAAAGTTTTTCGATGAAATCGTCTTCTTTCAACTCGGAACCTATTATACCCTTTCCTCCCCTGCCCTGTACTCTGTAAGTGTCGAGCGGGATACGTTTGATATAACCGCTGTGGGACATGCTTATCACTACCTGTTCTTCGGGTATGAAGTCTTCTATATTGAGTTCGTCCGCCGCGCCGGCTATCTCGGTTCTGCGCTTATCTCCGTATTTGTTCTTCATTTCGATAAGCTCTTTCTTTATTATATCCAGTATTTTCTGCGGATCCGCCAGTATGGCTCTGTACTCCTCTATGAGCTTTTCCAGTTCGGCCAGTTCGGCCTGTATGGCACCGCTCTCGAGCTGCGTCAGCTGATGGAGTCTCATGTCGAGTATGGCCTGGGCCTGTATATCGCTCAGATCAAACCCTGTCATCAGAGAAGATTTCGCTTCCTTCGAATCCTTAGATTTCTTAATGATATCGACAACGGCGTCGATATTGTTAAGGGCGATCAGATAACCTTTCAGTATATGCGCGCGCGCCAGAGCTTTTTTCAGATTATATCTGGTCCTGTTTGTAACCACTATCTGACGGTGCCTTATATACTGCTGAAGGACTTCCTTGACGCTGAGAACATGCGGCCTTCCGTCGACTATGGCCAGCATTATAACGCCGAAAGATATCTGCATCTGCGTATGCTTGTAAAGCTGGTTCAGTACGACCTGCGCGTTTCCGTCGCGTTTTATCTCTATCACTATGCGCATTCCCCTTCTGTCGCTCTCGTCGCGCAGATCGGAAATGTCGTTTATTTTCTTATCTTTCACAAGCTGGGCTATGCTCTCTATGAGCAGAGCCTTGTTGACCTGATACGGGATCTCGTGGACTATAATGACTTCTCTTCCCTTTATCTCCTGTATCTCGGCTCTCGCCTGCATTATAATAGAACCGCGGCCGGTCTCGAAATAATCCCATATGCCTTTAGTTCCGCGTATTATTCCTCCGGTAGGAAAATCCGGACCCTTCATTATTTTGACAAGTTCCTGGGTCCTTATATCAGGATTAGCTATCACCGCCACAGCGGCGTCGCACACCTCCGAAAGATTATGCGTAGGTATATTTGTGGCCATACCCACGGCTATCCCGGAAGATCCGTTGACAAGAAGATTCGGAAGTTTGGCGGGAAGAACGGTAGGCTCCTGAAGAGAACCGTCGTAATTAGGCATGAATTTGACGGTGTCCTTCTCTATGTCCTCCAGCATCTCCCCTGCTATGCCTGAAAGACGGGCCTCGGTATAGCGCTGGGCGGCCGCCGGGTCGCCGTCTACGGAACCGAAATTTCCCTGACCGTTGACCAGAGGATATCTGAGAGAGAAATCCTGAGCCATACGCACCAGAGTGTCGTATATCGCCGCGTCCCCGTGCGGATGATACTTTCCCATGACGTCGCCGACTATACGCGCGCTTTTCTTAAAAGGCTTATTATGCTGCAGCCCCATATCGTCCATGGTAAAAAGAACTCTGCGGTGCACAGGTTTCATGCCGTCGCGCACATCAGGCAGCGCGCGGCCTACTATAACGCTCATAGAATAATCTATGAACGAAGTTTTCATTTCTTTATTAATATCTCTGTCTACTATATTAGTAAACATTTCCTGAGGCGGAAGCGGGGTATTATTCTCGTCCATCTTTATGTTTCTCCTTGCTTTGCCTTAAATATCCAGATTGGTCGTGGCGAGGGCGTTCTGCTCTATAAAAGCGCGGCGCGGCTCGACTTTATCGCCCATCAGCACGGTAAAGACCTTTTCGGTTTCCGCGGAATCCGTAAAGGCCACTTTCAGAAGTTTGCGTCTCATGGGATCCATGGTCGTTTCCCAAAGCTGCTCCGGATTCATTTCTCCCAGACCTTTGTATCTCTGTATAGAAGCTCCGGCCGTAGCTATCTGCATGGCATTTGTGAACAGACCTTTCAGATCCTTGGCGTAAAGGGTGTTTTTTTCCGTAGAGAGTTCGAAAAGTATATCGGAATTTTCTTTATCTTCGTTCTTCTGGTATTCCTTTAAAGAATAACCGAGCAAAGTCAGTTTCTGGTCCAGGGAAGACAGACTCCCCAGTTCGCCCAGACGCTGGAAGACCGGGATAAGGGAATCCTCGTCGATCTCGTTTTCAGGAACGCCGTCTTCTATAAGTTTCTGTTTATGCTTTTCCTTTTCCGTTTTCTCATAATCCTGCCACTCGGCCTCGGAAAAGAAATATCTGAACTGTTCAGGCCCTGTCTCCACCCTGTAAATAGGCAGAGCGCCTTTTTCTTTGAAACCGAAATAATCTTTGAGCCCGAGATTTTTTATTTCCAGCTTATGCAGATTATTTTCCACGGAAGTTATCAATTCGAGTATATTCGTGAACTCTTCGGCTGACAATTCCCTGTCTTTAGATTTAACCTTAACGCCGTTTACGGCTTCTTTCATCTGCCATTTCTGAAGTCTGTCGTCATTGTCGAAATAAGTTTCGAATTTTCCTTTCTTTACCTTATATAATGGCGGCTGGGCTATATATATATATCCTTTCTCTAGCAGAGGTCTCATCTGCCTGTAGAAGAAAGTGAGAAGAAGAGTGCGTATATGCTGACCGTCGACGTCGGCATCGGCCATTATTATTATCTTATGGTAACGCAGTTTGTCTATATTAAAACCTTCCTCCCCCTCTCCTACTCCTGTTCCTATGGCTGATATAAGCGTTCTTATGGTATCGCTGGATATTATCTTCATCAGCTGAGCTTTTTCCACGTTCAGAATCTTACCGCGCAGAGGAAGTATGGCCTGAAAGACCCTGTCGCGGCCCTGCTTGGCGGAACCGCCTGCCGAATCTCCTTCCACTATGAATATCTCCGATTTAGCGGGATCTTTTTCCTGGCAGTCCGCAAGTTTCCCGGGAAGCCCGGATTCAACAAGAGAACCCTTGCGTCTCGCCAGATCTTTGGCCCGCCTAGCTGCCTCTCTGGCCGTGGCCGCCCCTATGCCTTTCTGGCATATGGCCTTGGCTATATTAGGATTCTCCTCAAAAAAGACGGAAAGAGCCTCCCCTGAGAGAGTTCTCACTATTCCCTCGACCTCTCCGTTTCCTAGCTTAGTCTTCGTCTGTCCTTCGAACTGCGGATGAGGAATCTTTACCGATATCACGGCGCTCAGGCCTTCCCTCACGTCGTCACCGGACAAGGCCTTGTCCGAATCCTTCATGAGATTATATTTCTTTATATAGTCGTTTATAACCCTAGTCAGAGAAGCGCGGAAACCGGAGACGTGCGTTCCACCCTCTATCGTCTTAATATTATTGACGAAAGAAAGCATGGTCTCGGAATAATCGGTATTATACTGTATGGCGAGATCCAGCATTATGTCTCCGTCCGTTTTAGACACGAAGATAGGGTCCGCGTTTATACTCTGTTTATTGGTGTTGAGATATTTGACGAACTGCTTCAGTCCGCCCTCGTAGAAAAAAGTATGTCTCTGCCCGTTTTCCCTCTCGTCGGTAAAAGTTATTCTGCAGCCGGGATTCAAAAAAGCAAGTTCGCGCAGACGGTTAACTACTATCTCGCCCGAGAAAATATTATCTCCGAATATCTCGTTATCCGGTTTAAATACAACCAGGGTCCCGTGCTCTTCAGTCTCTCCGACGACGTGGACTTTGTCCACTGCCTTTCCGCGCTGGAAATTCTGCTCCCAGACCTTCCCGGATCTGTAAACGCAAACCTGCAGCCATTCCGACAGAGCGTTCACGCAGGAAACTCCCACTCCGTGAAGTCCGCCCGAGACCTTATATGCCCCGGCGTCGAATTTTCCGCCGGCGTGAAGAACGGTAAGGACCACTTCCAGAGCTGATTTTCCCTCCAGCCTCGGGTCCTTCTGATTATGCATGGGATCCACCGGGATACCGCGGCCGTTATCCTTGACGGAACATATATTCCCGTCTTTAAGCACCACTTCTATATTATTACAGCCTCCGGCCAGAATCTCATCGATAGAATTATCCACGACCTCGTAGATGAGATGATGAAGTCCGGCCGGGCCGGTGGAACCGATATACATAGCCGGTCTTTTTCTTACGGCCTCCAGTCCTTCCATCACCTGTATCTTAGAAGAATCGTAAGACGCTTCCTGGTTATTATTTGCCATTGATGCTAACTCCTTAAAAAAAACTAAATCTTCAGCGTGGACGCTGTTTTTATCCCTTTTATCCACGGCTGTCTGAAATTTTTATTCAGCTCCCGCACTAGCTGGGCGCTGCGCATATTTATCTCGCTCGCGGCGGCGGCCGAAACAGGCCTTACCACGATATAACGGTCCTCTATTCCCAAAAGTACGCAAAAACGCAGCAGAGGAGCGCTCTGTCTCTTCCACACGGACTCCAGCAGCAGCAGATCACTGAAAGGAAAAGCCTTCTTCACCTTTTTAGTAGAAAAGACCTCCGCCGAACTTTTCCATCTGAATTTGCGCGTGAGAAACATAAATATCTTAAACTCTGAGAGGCATTACTATATATACCGGCATATCTTTCCCTTCGAGAGTAAACATCGCCGGCATATTAGGAGCCTTGAACTGCGCGGTTATATTTACTTCCCCTACGGTATTGAGTATATCCAGTATAAATTTAGGATTGAAACTGATCTGGAAATCCTCCTCTCCTGCGTAATCGGACGGCAGTTCGTCCTCGAAATCCATATTCTGCGACTGTGAGTTTATTATCAGCATTCCCTTTTTAAAAGTATATCTGACGGAACCTGCCCTGTCGTTGGAGCATATGGCGGCCCTTTTTGTCACCGCGAGGAGTTCTCCGGCCTTAACTGAAACCTTTATCTGGCTGTCCGTGGGAATTATCTGTTCGTAAGAAGGAAAAGTTCCCTCAAGCAGTCTGGATATGAACTGCGTTTTACCTATCTTGAAACCTATCTGGTTAGAAGCCAGACCCACGTAGAGCTCTTCCTTAGAATCTGAAGAAAGACTCTTTATATATCTCGATACTTCCTGTAATACCTTAAGAGGAACTATAACTTTGAAATCTTTGCTTATGGCGTCAGTTTTAAGAGTATTTATAGAAAGACGCCTTCCGTCAGTCCCCACCATCGAAAGCGTTCCCCCCTCGAATTTCCACAGAAGTCCGTTAAGAAAATGCCTGTCTTCCTCTTTTGAAGCGGAGAACAGCACGCTGTTTATCATTTCTCCGACAGCGAGAGCCGGAAGTTTAAAAGAATTGGTCTCGTTCAGATCCGGAATCTGCGGATACTCGTTTTTAGGCGATCCTGAAAGACTGAATCTCGTTTTTCCGCTGTTTACGGTTATCTTATTAGTAACGTCGTCGGAAGACACATTTAATTCAGGAGTATTGCCAAGATTTTGTATGAATTCCATAAATTTCTTGAGCGGAATAGTTATACTGCCTGCTTCTTTTACGGTGACCGGAATAACGTGTTTGACGGCCATTTCAAGATCTGTGAAAACCACGGTTATTTCGTTTTCGGCGGTCTCAAGCAGAAAATTATTAAGTATCGGCATTGTGCCCGTTTTCGATGACATTCCGGCCTGTATAGTTTGGATTCCTTTAACAAGATTTTCTTTGCTAGTACTAATTTTCATCTCTATTACTCCTCTTATAAATATGTGTTGAAAATGTTAATTTTGTTTAAAATCATTTAGAAAAGTTATCAACACTTTATCAATTTTTACTAACCCGACTAACTTTTTTTATGCAATTTTTCATTTTAATAAAGTTTACCGACATGTTATCAACCTTTTTTTATGTCGGATATTATAGCGTTTATATTGGCGCTTATGAAAGGATCGTTGAGTATCTGTTCCTTCATTTTGTCGCGCGCGCTTATCACCGTGGCGTGGTCTTTAGAAAATTCCAGTCCTATCTCTTTCAGTGTCTTGTCCGTAAGAGCGCTGCATAAATACATTGCTATCTGTCTCGGCATAACTAGATTGGCGGTCCTTCTCTTTGATGAAAGATCTTTTACGTCTATGCTGTATTTTTTTGCCACTATTTTTTTTATCTCTTCGATCGTTATTTTTCTTTCCTGGGATTCTGAGATATGGTCTTTTAGTATTTCTTTTACAGTGTCCAGAGTTGGCGTCATTTTCATCGTGGTGCAGAAATTTTCCACTGTGTTCAGGCAGCCTTCAAGTTCCCTTATGCTGCTGGTGACGTTTTCAGCTATAAAGGTTATTATCTCGTCGCTTACGGCCATATTGTTCTGATGTATCTTCTGCTTGAGTATGGCCATTCTCGTTTCGAAATCAGGGGCTTTTATATCAGCCACCGTGCCCTGCAGCAGTCTCGTTATTATACGGTTCTCCATAGCCAGTTCGCGCGGCGGTCTGTCGGAAGCTATAACTATGGTCTTTTTAGTCTGGAACAAAGAATTAAAGGTGTGAAAAAATTCCTCGGTGCTCTTTTCTCTTCCGAGAAGAAACTGCACGTCGTCTAGAAGAAGGCAGTCCAGATGTCTGTATCTGTTTCTGAAATTCTCTTCGGCTTTTCCTCTTATCGCGTCTATAAATTCGTTTACGAAGCCTTCGCTGTCCATATAAAGGATCCTGGCCGAATTGTTTTTAGCGTATATGCCGTGGGCTATGGCGTGCAGAAGATGAGTCTTTCCCAGACCGGGGGCGCTGTATATAAAGAAAGGCGATTTCCCGTTGTTTACCAGAGCCTTGGCCGAAGCCAGGGCGAAACGGTTAGAAGTTCCTTCTATAAAAGTGTCGAAAGTGAAATTAGGATTAAAATCCGGATGCAGTTTTTTTGTCTGCGACTGCGGCTTTTGAATTTCCTCGGCCGGTTCCGGCTTCTGTTTTTCTTTATCCGCCGGAACGGGTTTCCCCTGTATATACACTATCTCGCAGTCTTCCCCCATCATCAGAGACTTAAGGGCCTCCAGTATGTCGTTTTCATATTTTTCATGCACTTTGTCTCTTATTACCTGATTGGTATATTCGAGTTTGAGCACATTGTTTTCCATGGAAAGAGGTTTGAACTGGGAGAGCCAAAGATCAACCTGAAAAGGAGAAAATTTCTGCGCCAGAATCTTGTAAATTTCTGACCATAATTTATTTAAAAATTTAGAGTTGTCCACAAAGTTATCCACAAATGTTAATAAGTTTTAATAATGAGAAAAAAATCATAAATTATAAGCATTTTTTTTGTTGGTTATACCGCCTATATTCATTTTTTAGACCGATTTTAAAACTGTTTTCCATAGTTGTCAACAATAATAACAATTTATATCATTTTTCAGCGTCACAGTTATTGTCTGCCATAAAAAACGGATTTATGACCCTTAAGTTCTCAATCCATATATATATATTATTATATAATAAAAAGCTTTGTCAAAAACGCTTTGCTGCTGGATACGTCTTATCCGTCATCAGCCGTGTTTCTTTTTATTGTCGCCGGACAGCTTTAGTTTGTATAATGTACGGGCGACAAAAAACAATATTATTATAGAGAGGTTTCATAATGAAGAGAGATTTTTCCAATATTCCCGTATTATGGCCGGCTGTGGCCGTGATATGTTTATTTTTCGCCGCTTCCAGTTTTTACGTTGTGTCTCCCGGAGAAGTGGCTGTAAAGACGAGACTGGGGAAAATAGTCGATTCCTCAAGCGAGGGACTGCATTTTAAACTTCCGGTAATAGAAAATATAGTAAGATTTTCCATACAGATACAGCGCGCCGACATAAAGACGGAAGCTTTCTCGAAAGATCTTCAGACCATGTCCACGCACTTGGTTATCAATCACAGAATATCGCGAAACACTGTTGAAGACGTATACCGCGACCTTGGCAGGGATTATGTGAACACGGTTGTGGACCCCATGGTGCAGGAAATATTCAAAGCCATAGTGGCTAAGTATTCCGCGGATACCATAATAGCTAACAGGGCTCTCCTCTACGAGGAATTAAACACCGAGGTGCAGAAAAAGCTTAAGGAGAATAATATACTTGTAACTGATATATCAATAGTGGATCTGGATTTCACGGACGAATTCCTTAAAGCCGTTGAAGCCAAACAGGTTGCCGAGCAGCAGGCTAAAATGTCTGAAAAACTTGTTGAAAAGGCGAAAAAAGACGCCGAACAGCAGGTGGCGAAGGCCAGAGGTGAAGCCGAATCTCTTAAAATGCAGAGAGAAGCGGTTACCCCCCAGCTGATAGAACTTCGTAAAGTCGAGGCGGAAATAAAGGCCATAGACAAGTGGAACGGAGTACTTCCGATATATACCGGAAGCGCTATCCCATTTCTTTCTATAAACGATTCTAAATTAAATAATGGTAAATGACATTATAAAAATAAAAAAGCGCATACGGCTTAATACAGAATGAAATAATACGGATCCGTCTATAATCTTAAACTGTTAAGGAGAAAACTGTTTTATTCGTTTTCTCCTTAATTCTTTTTATTTATAATTTATTAACATAATATTAATTAAAATTATCGATATCTTTATACTATAAATCTCAAAAAAGGCGTATAATGATATTTATATTTTTTTTATTCTATCTGAAAATATTAATTTAAAATCCAATAAATAATATTTTTTATTATAGTTTCACGTGAAACACTTTCATTATTAGATACTACTTCAGACTATTAGGCATAATACTTATCCGTATTTAATTAAAAAATAAAACTGAAATTATAAATCACGTAATTGTAAATTAGATGTAAATTACCTTTATTTATTCTAACTTTAAACTAATATAATAGACTATAGCTTTCTAATTTTTAAAAAATATTTATTATTTAAAATTATATTTTAATTAAACCTAAGCTATTTTTTTTATATTTTTAGCTATATCTTGTGCTTCTTATTTATAAAATTGAGAGATATGTTTATTCATCATTTCGGTTATTTAAGTTTTAAAATGTATATTTGTTTCACGTGAAACAATATTATTTTTATCTCTATTTAAATCAATAAAAAACATTCAAATATACAATAAATTAAGGTATATAAATAATAAAATTATTATTAAATAAATAACTGATATCATATTAATCTGAATAATAATTATTATTTCTTTCTACTGTTATCTTATAAGTGATTCTTTTACAATATATTTTAATATATTAGAAATAAATATCAGTATCTGAATTTTATATTGTTTCACGTGAAACTACGATCAAGTATTAACTTTTTATTATTGTTTATCACTAAATTAAATATTAAGAGACTGTTTATTAATATTTAATCATCCAGTAAATTTTTATATTAAATATAAATCTTTAAGTCTTAATCGCCACTTTTATATTGAAATTATAAGAAAATATATATATTTCTTTATCGCCTATAATAAAAAAGAAGGTATATTATCATTAATTAAAAATAAAAAACGCGTATAGGTCAAAATTGGAAGTTTTGCCCGTATTATTTACTCCTCACTTATATAATTCACCTTATTTTATTAAATACATACAGAAAATTTAAAATTAAAGATGATAATAATATAATCATTAATAATATTATGTTAATGATATATAATTCGTTTGACTGAAAAGCACCAGTATATATATAATTATAAATATATTATTTAGCTTCTTAAAATTAAACGTTCGTCATCGGGGTCTTTATGTCAGAAATTATTGCGATAGCTAATCAGAAAGGCGGCGTCGGAAAAACTACCACGGCCGTTAATATGTCAGTGGCTTTGGCCGCTTTCGGCCACAGAACATTGCTGGTCGACCTGGACCCGCAGAGTAATTCCACCTCAGGACTGGGGATATACGGAGATCAGAATTTAAAAACTATATACGACGTTCTCTGCGGGGCAAAAAGCGAAGAGGCGGTGTATCCGTCCTATATCGAGAATCTGGACATTATTCCGACCAGCCACAATCTGGCCGGCGCTGAAATAGAAATGGCTGAACTGCCTGAAAGAGAATTCATGCTTAAAAAGGCTTTTTCAGGTCTCGGCGGTAAATATGATTTTATTATAATCGACTGTCCTCCTTCTCTGGGGCTGCTGACCGTCAACGCTCTCACGGCCGCGAACGCGGTTATCTCTCCGCTGCAGTGCGAATTTTATTCCATGGAAGGGCTGGCTTATCTCATGAACACCGTGGATAAGGTCAGAGCCGCTCTGAATCCTTCTTTAAAGATTGACGGCGGGCTTATAACTATGTTCGACGGGCGCACTAATCTGGCAAATCAGGTCAAGAAGGAACTTTCTAAATTCTACGGCGACAAGCTGTATAAAATCTTTATTCCGAGGAATGTCCGTATAGCGGAAGCCCCAAGTTTCGGTCAGCCCATATTCGTTTACGCTTCTTCATCCAAGGGAGCCGCCGCTTATCGCGAATTCGTTATGGAGTTCTTAAACCGCCGCGGCTTCAGAGTGAGAAAGACCTCTTTTAAGCTGAAGGTGAATAAAACTGAAGAAAATACAGGCGCGGCCGAGGATAATTCTCCGGCTGACAATGCAGGAAATGATATCGGAGAAGAAAAATGAACTCTTTTAAATTGCCGAAGGGAAAAAGCGTTCTCGGAAGAGGAATGGATTCTCTTATAAGCCAGGTGCAGGATAATAATATATCAGTCGACGTCGTCCAGAAGATCCCTGTCGATAAGATACGCACCAACAGATACCAGCCGCGCCGGGTTTTCGACGAGGCTGCGCTGGCTGAACTTTCTGAATCCATAAAACTGAGAGGACTTATACAGCCTATAACCGTGTGGAAGGACAACGGCGAGGATTTTTACGAGTTAGTAGCCGGCGAAAGACGCTGGCGCGCGGCCAAGCAGGCCGGTCTGACCGTGATAGACGCCATAGTGAAAAAAGATCTTAAGGACGAACAGAAGCTTGCTTTCGCTCTTATTGAAAATATACAGAGGGAAAATCTTAATGCCGTGGAAACTGCTCTGGCTTATAAGCAGCTGATGACTCAGTTCGGCATAACGCAGGCAGAGATCTCGCGCAGCATAGGAAAATCCAGATCCGCGGTGGCGAATACCCTGAGGCTTCTCGAGCTCGAAGAAGAGATACAGAAAGCGATAGAGTCGGGTATAATCACCGAAGGTCACGCGAGAGCCCTGATGATGATACCGGACAAAGACAAGCGTAAACAGATCTATTACAGAATAATAGCCGAGAAGCTTTCCGTCAGGGACGTGGAGAAAATAGCGCAGGGGATGAATCTTGAAAATCAGTCGTCTAAGATCCGCCGTAAACGCTCTTCTTTCATAACACCTGAAATAACCGCCATACAGGATAATCTGAGCAGACATCTTGGAACAAAGATAGAGATAAGTCCCGCGGCTGGAGAAAACAACGGCAAGATAGTCATACATTACTTTAATTACGATCATTTTCAGCATATAAAAGAACTGCTTGAGAAATAAAACGGTCTATGAAAAAAATAATCTTGTGTTTTTTCTCTTTGCTTTTTTCCCAGCTGCTTTATTCTCAGGAGAGCGTGCCTCAGCTTGGGCCCCAGGTCCCGTCTTATGTCTCTCTGGCCGATAATGTGGGAAAGTTCTTCATGTACGCCGACGGCGGTTACAGCGCGGACTGGTATGTGGGCTATAATAACTGCTGGACTGTCAAGCTGCCCGGGATAAAAAAACAGGGAGTCAGAAAAGCCTATATAGGGGCCAAACTGGGCCGATCCAAGATAGAATCTTTCCCTTATGCCTACGATCAGACCCCTATACCCGGAAAAATATATATGGCCCTTAACAAAACTCCCGTTTTCACCTCCGAGCAGACTTTTTTTCTGGTGGAGTCAAAAGATATCCCGCGCGAAACTTTACCCGATGAATCAATAGACGGTACCGACTCTTCAAGATGGTTCTGGACGGAGGTTCCGCTGGACAGACTTTCGGAAACAGGTAGTAATTATATAGCCCTTTGGTCTTCCTCGAAGGATTTCGTTTCTTCTTCGAGCGCTCCTATAGTGGCCGCTTCTCCGTCCGCCGATAAAGAGCAGAGGGTCTGGCTGTCCCGTTCCATCAAAGGAAATCCGCCTTCCGAAGAAACTGCTTTCGATATCCCGATATCCGGGCTTGTTCCGGCCATAGCGGTAAAACTGGTGCCTGAAAATTCCCAAAAAGTTGCGGTTAGAGGATTTAACGCCGTGCTTACTTCTGACGGCATAACAGCCAGTTTCGCTGTTTCCGGGCTCGATATCGAATACGCCTGGCTAGAGATTTCTTTCGACAAGTTCGACTGGCAGAGAGTGACGCGGTATATGCTGCGCGCGCCTTATGTCTGGACTTTTAAGCGAAGCGAACTTTCGGGCGAGATGTTTTATATGAGGGCGGCGGCTTCGGACAGCCTCGAGAACACCGGTTATTCGAAAGAAATTACCGTTCCGGCGTATAAAAAGTAATCTTTTATTTTAAATCCGCGGGGGGGGAAAAAAAAGAATAAGTTATGATAGCCGAATATTTTGGTTTTGAAAAGCTTCACACTAATTTTAAAACGGAGTTTATAGCCGGACTCACGACTTTCTTCACGATGTGCTATATACTCGTTGTAAATCCGAAGATACTGTCCGCGGCGGGTATTCCTTTCGACGCTTCCCTCGCCGCCACTGCCGTAACGAGCGCCGTCGGCAGTATTCTCATGGGACTTTACGCCAAACGCCCTTTCGCCGTGGCTCCTTATATGGGGGAAAACGCCTTTATAGCTTTCACTGTCGTACTTCTTCTCGGATATACGTGGCAGCAGGCCCTGGCCGGGCTTTTCATAGCGGGCATAGTATTCTTTATCCTCACCGTTTTCAAGGTCCGTTCCTGGCTGGTGAATATGATACCTATGACTCTTAAGCTTTCTTTTTCGGCTGGTCTGGGTATGTTTCTAGCTTTTATAGGGCTGCTGGAGACGGGTATTATCCGCGTCGGCAAAGGGTCTCCGCTCCAGATAGGCGATTTTTCAGATCCCGCGGTCCTGCTTGCCGTTTTGGGCATAGCGCTTACTCTTATTCTGATGATACGCAAAGTAAAGGCCCATTTTCTTATCAGTATAATTTCTGTTTCAGTTCTCGGGCTCATTTTAGGGCTTATACAGGTCCCGCAGCATCTTGTCTCCGCTCCCGCTTCTCTCGGTCCCACTTTCGGGAAAATCGATATAGCCGGCATAATGAACTGGAAATCCGTTCCGATCATTTTTATAAACCTGATGATAGTTTTCGTGGACACGATGGGAACGCTGATAGGCGTAAGCAACAGGGCGGGCCTTCTTGACGAAAATAAAAATCTGCCTGAGATAGAGAAACCTATGGCCGTTGACGCTGTGTCCACTTCGCTAGCGGCTTTTCTGGGCACCACCACTTCAGGGGCTTATCTGGAGAGCGCGGCCGGGATAGAAGCCGGCGGCCGTTCTGGGCTCACGGCGGTGACAGTCGGCCTGCTGATGCTTTTAGGCCTTTTCTTTTCACCTTTGTTTTCCATGATTCCCGCCTTTGCCTACGGTTCTGTTTTATTCGTGGTGGGACTTATGATGATCACTTCGGCAGGAGAAATAAATTTTAAGGACGATACGGAAATAATCCCCGCTCTTTTCGTTATACTGTTTATACTGCTGTCTTATAATATGGGCATAGGAATGGCGGTGGGTTTTGTCGTATATCCTTTGCTTAAAGTTTTCAGCGGACGCGGACGCGAGACCAATGCTGCGCAGTGGATAATGTTCGCGCTTTCGCTTTTGTTTTTTATATTTTATCCTTATTGACGGTAATTTCAGGAGTTGACTGTTTATGAAAAAAATTGACATAGCTGTTGTAGGAGCTTCAGGAATGGTCGGGAAAGAGCTTCTCGGTCTGCTGGAAAAAAGAAAATTCCCGGTAGGGAAGTTTTATCCTTTTAATTCCGGGAAGAGAAGTGCCGAGGTGGTTTTTAACGGGGGAAAATACGCCTGTATGGCCCCCAGCGCTGACGCCCTTTCGAAAGCGGAACTCGTTTTCTTCGTTTCCACCGACGAAGTGTCGGAGATGTACGCGAGGGAACTGGCGTCCAGGGGAGTATGGTGCATAGACGATTCTTCCACCTTCAGGCTGAGCGGGGACGTTCCTCTGGTTATTCCGGAGGTGAACGGCGGAGCGCTTTCTCCGGATAAAAAACTGATCGCCGGTCCTAACTGTACCTTGACCGGGGCCGCGGTCGCTCTGGCCGGAGTGCACAGAAAATATAAGATAACGGAACTCCGCATGGCTTCTTATCAGGCAGTCTCAGGCGCCGGCCGCGACGCGATGAACCAGCTTATAAACGAACTTAAGGAATTCGCGGCAAGCGGGAAGTTTCCTTCGGATCCCGGCCTTTTCCCGCGGCCCATGGCCTTCAACCTTTTTCCGCAGGTCGGTAAGTTCGACGTGAACGGAAACTGCGGTGAAGAAAATAAAGTCTGCGCCGAACTTAAGAAGATATGGGCGAGCCCGGAAGTAAAAATAAGTCCTCTTACCGTCAGGGTCCCAGTGCTGCGCGGCCATTCGCTCGGTTTGTGGGTAAAGACGGCGGAGGAGTGGACTCTCGAGGAACTGAGGGATGTCCTTAATTCTACGGACGGACTTAAATTTTACGAGAAGGCCGAAGATTATCCCTGCCCTCTTCTGAACGGGCAGAGGACCGATACGGTATACGCCGGCCGGCTGCGCCAGTCGGCCGCGGATCCGAAAGAGTTCCAGCTCTGGGTAGTCTCGGATAATCTTTATAAGGGCGCCGCGCTCAATTCGGTGCAGATAGCGGAAAAACTTTTATCCGACGGATATCTGTAGTGCCGGGCGATATTTCTTTGCTGCGCCCGGCGGCCGCCGCTTCTTACGGCGGCCGCGGTCGGAGATTAAGCTGTTTTATACGCGGGGATTAATATGGAAATAATATTTATAGGCGTTACAGTCATACTGATGTTTATTTTATGCTTCCTTATGCGCAAGGTCCTGATACTCAGCGACAGATGCTCCGAGTATGAAGACAAAATAAAAAAGCTTCCGGACGGTTCCATCTGGCATAAGTTCGACGAACTTATCTCTAATCTGTCCCATATACATAATCTCGGCCTGCTCTCTTCTGAAGAAGAGGCGGAGAAGGTCTTTTATAAGACCGTGCTCGACAGCACCTGCTCGATCCTTAATTCCATGCGCGGTTCTCTGATGATATACGATGAAAAGAGTAATTCTCTCAAGATAGTCGCCTCCATGAACATATCGCGCGAGTCGCAGCTCCTCACCGAAATAAAACCGGGGACCGGCGTCGCGGGCAGGGCCTTCGCCACCGGCGAGACCATTTTCGTCACTAATCCGGAATTTAATTCCCAGTACGAGGAATTTTTAGGGAAAGACGATCAGAAGGACCCCTTCATATCCCTGCCGCTCAAGATAAAAGGTAGATCCGTCGGCGTTCTGAACGTTCATCTTATGCACGAGCAGAAAGCTTTTACCGAACAGGATCTGAAATTCCTTAATCTTATCACCGCCGAGATTTCCATAACTCTCGAAAATAAAAAGCTCTATAAAGACCTTGAGAATTTTTATGCCGAGATGATAGAAACTCTCGGCCGCGTTATAGACGCGAAGGATATTTATTCCGGCGGTCATGCCGAAGACGCGCGCATGAAAGCCAGAATGATGTGCGAGGTAATGAAAATCCCTGTCCAGGAAAGGCATTATATAGAATACGCCGCTCTGCTTCACGACATAGGAAAAATGGCGCTGGATAAGGAACTTTTAAGTAAACAGGGCAGACTTACTCCAGAAGAATATGAAAAGATAAAACAGCATCCTCTTATAGGGTATAAGATCCTGTCTCCCGTGGAATTCCTCATTCCGGTCGCTAAACTCGTCCTGTACCATCAGGAGTGGTATAACGGAATGGGCTATCCTAACGGACTAAAGGGGAATGAGATTCCTCTCGGTTCGCGCATAATCTCGGTTATCGACGCCTGGGAAGCCATGAACGCCAACAGGCCTTACCGTTCGGCTGTGGACGCCGACGTCGCGGAGACGGAACTGCTGCGCGGCGCCGGGAATCAGTTCGATCCGGACGTGGTGGACGTCTTTCTTAAACTCGAAAAAGCCGGCTGGCGCATATCGGCGGTGTGAAATGCTATATATAATACCCACGCCCATAGGCAATCTGGAAGATATAACTTTGAGGGCTCTCGATACGCTCAAAAAGGTGGACGCCATTTTCTGCGAAGACACCAGAAGGACTCTGAATCTCATGACCCATTTCGGCGTGAGCAAACCGCTTTTCAGATATAATGAGCACAACGAACGTTCCGTAGCGAACTGTATGTCCTGGCTGCGTTCCGGAAAGAGCGCCGCTCTCGTGACCGACGGCGGTTCGCCCTGCATTTCGGATCCCGGAAGGAAACTCGTGAGCTGCGCGAGGGCGGCGGGCGTTAAAGTGGTGCCCCTTCCCGGGCCTTCGGCTGTCGTTACGGCGGCGGCCGGTTCCGGCCTGCCCGTGGATTCTTTCGTCTTTCTCGGCTTTCTCCCGCGCGGAAAAGGAAAGATAGTGAAGGCGCTGGCATCCGCTTTTTCGTTCGGCAGGACCGTTATCCTATACGAATCTCCGCACAGGATAAAGAAATTTCTTGAACTTGTGCGCGATAATTTTTCAGATGAAACAAAAGTAGTGATAGCCAGAGAAATAAGCAAGATCTACGAAGAATTTTCAGACGGAACGCCGTCTTCGCTGCTGGGAAAATTCGGCGATTCGCAGGTGAAGGGGGAAATAGTCGTTCTCCTTTACCCGCCGAAAGATTACGCTTCGCCGGATACTGACGGCGGGTCTTCCGAAGAGTACGGAAGCGAAGTCCCGGAGGACAGATTTGATTAGCAATTGCAGAGGTAAAATAGTAGAATAACTGAAGGAATTATTTTTTAAGGAGATAAAATGTACAACGAGATACAGAAAAATGATCCTGAGCTGTATAAAGCTATTCAGGGTGAAGTTATACGTCAGCAGAACAATCTGGAACTGATTGCTTCGGAAAACTATACTTCAAAAGCCGTTTTGGAAGCTCTCGGTTCCGTTCTTACAAATAAATACGCCGAGGGTTATCCGCGCAAACGTTATTACGGCGGCTGCCAGTACGTCGATATAGTAGAACAGCTCGCCATAGACAGAGCCAAACAATTATTCGGAGCGGAACACGCCAATGTCCAGCCCCATTCCGGTACCACGGCTAATATAACGGCATACCTTGCGCTTATAAAACCCGGCGCGAAGGTCATGGGTCTCAACCTGAGCCACGGCGGACATTTGTCCCACGGACACCCTGCCAATTTTTCAGGAAAGAATTTTAAGATCGTCAGTATGAACGTCAATCCCGACACGGAACTGATAGACTATGACGAAATGGACAAGACGATAGAAAAGGAACGCCCTCAGCTTATAATGGCCGGAGCTTCCAATTATTCCCGCAAATGGGACTGGAAGAGAATAAAAGAAGCCGCAGACCGCTGGAAATGCTTCCTGGTCACGGATATCGCGCATTACGCGGGGCTTGTGGCTGCCGGGATATATCCCTCGCCGGTCGAATACGCCGATATCGTCACTTCCACGACGCATAAGACTCTGCGCGGTCCGCGCGGCGGACTGATACTCTGCAAGAAAGCCTATAAAAAAGTCGTCAACAGTTCCAATTTCCCCGGCTGCCAGGGAGGCCCTCTCATGCACGCGATAGCCGCTAAGGCCGTATGCTTCGGCGAGGCCCTTAAACCCGAATTCAAAGTATATCAGCTGCAGGTCCTGCACAATGCGCAGAAACTGGCCGCTGAACTGCAGAACCGCGGGTACCGCATAGTTTCCGGCGGGACCGACTGCCACGTAATGTGCGTCGACCTCAGGTCCAAGAACGTCACCGGCCTCGAAGCGGAAATCGCGCTCGACAAAGCCGGCATTACGGCTAATAAGAACACTATTCCTTACGACCCGCAGAAGCCTAATATCACCAGCGGTCTCCGCATAGGAACACCGACGGTAACCACAAGGGGTATGAAAGAAGCGGAGATGGAAATGATCGCCGAATACATCGACGAAGGCATCAGGAACAGAGAAGACGACGCCAAACTGAAAGCGCTGAAAGAAAAAGTGGTCGCTCTGTGCCGCCGTTTCCCCGTATACGAAGGTTTCGAGAAATAAAAATTAGGCAGATCAGACCTTAAGAAATAAAAAATCCGCCCTTTTACGGGCGGATTTTTTTATGTCAGGATAAATTCATTTTCAATTTTCTAGGATATATTCCGCGGTTTCCGTTTTCTCCGCGGAATCGTCTTTGTCGGTATCGAATATTTTTCTTTCATACCCGATATTATTATGTTTCAGACACAGTTCGAGAAACAGAAGAAAAATTCCTATGTCTATCCTGTTATAGTAAGCCACTCTGTCAGCCGGCATTATTCCTCTCTTGCCAGGTTTCTTATATCTGTATACTTTTATACTGTTTTTATCAGATTCCGCTTGCCATGGCTGTGTATTGCAGGCGCTGGGGGAAAATCTCGCCGTATCACCGATTTTCTTATAATAGTTCCCGTTCCATATCTCGGCCAGAGGCTTTCTTTTGCTCTTATACATATCCTTTCTGAATTTGTCTTCTGGCATTTTCGCTATGGCTATCATAATAACGAAATCCAGACTCCTGTGTTTTATTTCTTCCGGTTTCCCTATACCGAACCACAGCGCTCCTATATTTAAAGAAGCGAGAAAAAGATCGAGCTGTCCTCCGATGAAACCGATATTCTGCAAATAATTGTCTTTTTTCTCGCTGTACAGCAGAATGCAGTATTCTTCACCGCGCCGGCAGGAAGTCCTTGCCCCGGGAACTATTTCCATTTTAGTTTTTATACCTTTCACCAGCGGTTCTAAAATCTTATATTTCTTTCTTATTTGCTCCAGTTCAGAATCCGATATCTTCAGCGTCTCTTTAAATATATGAAAAGATTTTCTTTTGAATATCATCCCGTACAAAGATTCGTCCATACAACAGTTTTCTCCTTAGTTTTTTACTTAAACACAAAAGTAATTTCCGCCGTGAGTCTATTATATCACATCTTAAAAATTAGCAATTTTGTACAGGTTCCTTTTCTATTGAACACGGGGCGGTCAATTAAAAACATTAAAATATTTGAAAATATATGTGTGGATAAAATACGGATTAAAGAGCCGTTGTAAAAGAGCTATTTCTGTTTTGATTAATTTTTAGAAATATGACAAGGACTTATTTCTATTATTTGACGAAAATAAAAATATTAGTATTTTTGTAGATTTAGCGCAATGTGTTAGAAATATCTTAGTATTAAATATGATGTAAAAAAAAAGAATCTCAATTATAAAATAGTGATGTATACAATAATTTGTTAAATTTACACTATCCTATGATTAAAAATCGAAATTATAGCTTATATGCAAAAAAAATAAAATTTATATGTGGTCCATAAATTATAAGTAGATAGCATAATGTAATTTTAAAATATGTTTTTTGTCCCAATATATTGATATTTTGTCCCGAAGATGGTATACTATTATTATGAAGAAAAAAAACATTTTAAATTTGATAAAGTATCATGCCGAGAAAAATGAATCTGCTTTCAGAAATGAAGCTTATGAAATTGCACGGGATTTTGATGAGAATAAAGAATATCAATTATCAGAGTATATTATTGCGTTATTATCTAATGCTAACACTTTCTCGCCTCAAATGAACGAGGAGGAATCATCTTTTTTCAGAAAAGTAAAATTTAATGATGCGCCACTGCCATTACCTGAGAGCATAAAGGAAGATATTCTTGGCATAGTAAATGCTGTTAATCATAAAGCGGGTATTAACAAATTTTTATTTGAAGGAGCTCCAGGAACAGGAAAAACTGAAACAGTAAAACAGATTGCCAGAATACTTGAAAGAGAATTATTTGCTGTAAATTTTGAAACGGTAATAGATAGTAGACTTGGGCAAACTGCTAAGAATATTGCAAGTTTATTTGATGAAATTAATAATTTAAAACAACCAGATAAGGCTATTATTTTATTTGATGAAATTGATGCGATAGCAATAGATAGAATAAATTCTAATGATTTAAGAGAGATGGGGAGAGCAACTTCTGCTGTCTTAAAAGGTTTGGATAATCTTAACAATATTATACTTATAATAGCCACAACAAATTTATTTAACGCTTTTGATAAAGCATTGATAAGGAGATTTAACGCTATAATTAATTTTAACCGATATAGTAATGATGATTTGGTAGAAGTCGCTTCAGTTATTACTAATCACTTACTAGATAAGTTTAAACTAGTAGGACGTAATACAAGATTATTAAAGAAAGTCATAAAGCTAATGAATCCTATCCCGTATCCTGGAGAATTGAAAAATCTTATAAATACAAGTATCGCATTTAGTAATCCGGACAATGAGTTTGATTATTTTAAACGACTTTTTATCGCAATTTCCGGTAAGAAAAGCTTACAAAATTTAAAAAAGCTCCAAGATTTAGGATTTACAATGAGGGAAATTGAGATTTTAACAGGTATTTCAAAAAGCCAAGCTTCTAGAGAACTAAAAGAGGGAAATATCAATGAATGATTTGCTTCAATTAAAAGGAACTTTTGAAAAAAGAGGAAACTCATCTAGGTTCGGACCTCGTAATATTCCTATTAATGGGGTAGTTTCTATTGAACATTTAGAAAAACTCTTAAGTGAGCTAATACATATCTCAATATATTGGAAAGGTAAAGATTTGATACCTGGTATTTTGCTAAGCATAGAATATAATCGGATTGTAGCGAAAAGTAATAGAGTAAAAGGTTTTTTAGCAGGGACAGGAATTGACCCAAATGATTCTATCGTTGGCGCAAGATTTACATTTGTTGAAGAGCCACGGCACATAATAACACATTTTATTAATGTTAATATTTTGAGTGAAACGATAACTAGTTTAACTAATGTTGTAAGTATTGCAAAACAGAAATTTTCAGATACTAATATTATTACACATGATAATATAACAGATATCCATAAAAAATGGATTACATCAACAGTCATTTCAAAGAGCCACTTTATAGATTATATAGTTGATTCATACTATGTAGATAGTTTTTATGTCGATGATCGAGCTGATATACCTCAAGAAAACTCTATAGTAACAATTTATTATACTAACACGGATACTATGGAGCTTATGAAAAAACTAGGGATAAACATTTCAAAAGGAAATATGATTGAAGGAGATAATACTACAATATCTCTCAGTAAAGATCAGCTATTTTTACTAAAGGAAAAAGCTCCATATCTTATTTCTATGGCTGTTACTGATATTACAAAATTAACAATAGATGATTTTGAAAAAGTTGAAAAGAGACCATATATAACAATTCCGGATCCAACAACAGAACCGATAATTGGGGTTATTGATACGATGTTTTGTAAAGATGTTTATTTTTCAAAGTGGGTTGAATCCAAAAATATGCTGGATCCTAATATCCCTTTGGCTGATGAAGATTATATTCATGGGACGTCGGTTTCATCTATTATTGTTGATGGTCCTAGTATTAATCCAGATTTAGATGATGGATGTGGAAGATTTAGAGTCCGCCATTTCGGAGTTGCTAGCGGAAATAGATTTAGTTCCTTCTCAGTTTTAAAAAACATTCAACAAATAGTTGCTTCTAATAGAGATATTAAAGTATGGAATTTATCTTTAGGATCTATTCTGGAAACTAATAAAAACTCCATATCTCCCGAAGCGGCTATTTTAGATAAAATACAGTATGATAACGATGTAATTTTTATTGTTGCGGGAACAAACAAAAACTCAACAGATATAGGTGAAAAAAGGATTGGAGCTCCTGCAGATTCTATTAATTCTTTGGTTGTAAATGCCGTGGATGCAAATGGGAACCCTGCAAGTTATACAAGGGTCGGACCAGTTCTATCATTCTTTAATAAACCAGATGTTAGTTGTTTCGGCGGTGACACTGGGCATAAAATAAAAGTGTATACTCCAATGGGGGAACAATATACGGATGGAACTTCTTATGCTGCCCCTTGGATAGCAAGAAAAATGGCTTATTTAATTCATAAACTTGGATTAAGTCGTGAAATTGCAAAGGCGTTATTGATTGATGCTGCATCAGGTTGGAGTAAGAATAAATATCGTCATACACAAATAGGGTATGGGATTGTTCCAAAAAACATAAATGATATCATTAGGTCTAATGATGATGAAATAAAGTTTATTTTATCTGGCACATCTGAAAAATATGTTTCATATAATTATAATATTCCAATTCCAACAGATGGGGCCCAGTGCCCATACGTGGCACGAGCAACTCTTTGTTATTTCCCATTCTGTTTAAGAAATCAAGGTGTTGATTACACGACTACAGAATTTAACCTTAAATTTGGGCGTATAAAACGTGTAAAAGATAAAAATGATAATTATAAGGAAAAAATTGAGTCTATAAATGATGATATACAGGATGATAGTGATTCACATGTTAATGAAGAAACCGCGAGGAAGTATTACAGGAAGTGGGATAATATAAAGCATATTATAGAGTTTTTTAAAGAGAAAAAGAGACCCAAAAAAGTTTATCCCAATAAAATGTGGGGAATTAGTATAACTTCAAAAGAACGTATTGGGGAAAAATATGGACAGGGCGTTAATTTTGGTATAGTTGTGACTGTAAAAGAGATTAAAGGAGTAAACAGAATAGAAGATTTTATACAACAAAGTATGCTCAAAGGTTGGTTGGTAAATAGAATTAATATTCAAGAAAGACTAAATATTTACAACATTGCTGAGGAGGAAGTTTCTTTTGAGGATGTTAATAAATAATTTAAAATATAAGGAGGTGAGGTTAATGAGAAAAATTTCTAGAAGTGCCGTGACAGGTAGATTTGTTAAAGAAAAATATGCAAATTCTCATCCTAGAACTACTGTTAAAGAAAATACTAAGCCACCAAAGAAAAAATCTTAATAGTTTCTAAAGCAGTAGGAGTCACTTAAAATAACGCGGCCTATCTTTTTAAGAATGGCCGCGTTTTAATAATGTGTTTCTTTCTAAAAATAGATTGTTATCTTGATCATTTCTCAAAAAACTAGACAGGTTAAAAATTGTTAAAATAAAACAATGAGGGGACTATTATGGCTAACAGAAAATATAGGGAAGAACAGATAGTAAAGATACTGAAAGAATCACAGGCGGGGATAAGAACAGAAGACTTATGCCGCAAATACAATATAAGCGCTAACACTTTCTATAAATGGCGTCAGAAATACGGCGGTATGGAAGAGTAAGCGACGTTAAACGTCTTCACGCATTTGAAGACGAAAACAGCAGACTTAAGCAGATAGTAGCCGATCTGAATTTAGACAATCAGGCGCTAAAAGCGATAAACTCAAAAAACTGGTAAAGCCCGGGGCAAAAAAAGCTATTTTGGCGTTTATAAGGGAAGCCTTCGGGTTAACGAAAAGGAGGGCCGCTCTGGTGGTAGGACTTTGCCGTTCCACACTGTATTACACCGTAAAACCAAGTAATGATGATAAGTTAACTGCGCGCATATTAGAGCTGGCCAAAGAAAAGAAACGCTGGGGCGCACCGCTAATACACAGCGTTGTGAAACGAGAAAAGCTTGTATGTAATCATAAACGGACTGAACGCATCTATTACGAAGGTGCTTAAGCTGAGCCTTAAATGACGACAGGTTAAGAAATTTCGTTCTATATCGCGTGTAAGCATGTCAGCGCCGACAGAACCTAATCAGTGCTGGGCGATAGACTTCGTACACGATTGTTTAAATAACGGTAGGAAATACAAAGTATTAAACGTATTAGACGAATACACGCGAGAATGCATGGGGACAGAAGTAGATACGTCTATAGGCGGAGTAAGGGTAACGCGGATATTGGAAAAGGAGTAACACTGAAGTTTATAGCGCCGGGGAAACCAACGCAGAACGCATTTGTTGAAAGTTTCAATGGGACAATGCGAGAGGATTGTTTAAACAGCAACTGGTTTGGAACAATAGAAGAAGCAAGAAGTGTGATAGAAAACTGGCGGGAAGAACACAACGGATTCAGACCGCACAGTTCATTAAAAGGGATGACACCGTTAGAGTTTGCAAGAAAAGAGTAAAAAAATATAAAATTTAACAACTTAGCTATTGTCTGACTATCGCGGGGAGATCATATTTAATCATGAAAAAACTATTTTGTAAAAAACGCAAGATGATTTAATTATAAATATGCGTTAATTATTGTATTGCGAGAAATTGTCGAAAAATCTTGGAGTAGGAGCTATCGGATTTTATTAAAAGAAATTTGGCGGAGAGGGAGGGATTCGAACCCTCGAAGGTTTTACCCTTACAGGTTTTCGAGACCTGCTGTTTCAACCGCTCACACACCTCTCCAGTGAGTATACTACAATTTATTATATTATATAAGTTTTGTAGCCGGAATGAGAACAAAAATTATTAACCGCGGAGAAGTTTTTGATAATCTTCTTTGAGAATTCCGTAAATATAATAATCGCGCCATGACGATACCATTTTTCCCTGTCTTATTCTTCCTTCCTGTTCGAAACCGCATTTTTCGAGCACGATAAGTGAAGCTTAGTTTCTTGTGCCCGCATCGCTCTATAAACGTTTTAGTCCCGTTTTTGAAAAATTGAAATTTACGACTTCTTTAAGCGCTTCGGTCGCGTATCCTTTCTTTCTGGTGCCTTTCAGCAATGCGGAAGGCTACTTTAGCCATTCTGTCGTTTTCTATAAGATAAAGCCATAATTCGCCTACCGCCTTGCCGTCTTGTCTTTGTATTATTCCCCAGTGGAAACTTTTTGACGGTTTTTTCTTAGTGCTTTTAAATAAAAGTTCCGGGTTTATATCTGCTTTTCCCGGCTTTTTGCCCTAGTAATCATATAGTTTTATATTCCCCGTCCATTCTTTCAGCGCGGGAATATCTTCCGGAATAAGTTCTCTTAATATAAGTCTTTGTGTTTCCAGTATAGGTTTGCTGTATATATAATTTTTCAAATTCATTAATTTCCCCGGCTCAGAAATTGAATTCCGACTCCCAGTCGAACAGGCCTGAATTCTCACTGCATTTAGGCCAATGTGAACACCAGTGCGGAACAGAAGGTCTTTCTACTCTGTCCAGACTCGGTGTATACGGTTTTATGTCGATCAGCGGGGTGTCGTTTTCCGCGTCTATATAAGCGAGTTTTATTATTCCTTTCGAATAATCTATGCTTTTCACATAAACGCAAGATAAGGCCAGGGGATTAGGCCTTTCAGGGGATCTCGTAGCGAAAACTCCCATTAGCTCCGGTCCTTTTCCGTACGGTTTTTCTATGATGGTTTTTTCACGGGCCTTCTTATTGTCGTTTTTGTCGCACCAGTACAGTATCTGAAGGTGGCTGAAACCATCAAGCCCCTTAAGCGCAGGAATAAATCTTTTTTCAAGTTCTATTGAAAAATCTCCGTTTATGTTTATTATTTTCCCTATTTTATCTAATGTGTATTTATTCATTTTTTGCCTCCGGATTATATTATATCAGGTGTTTTCTATACTTCAAGTGGCTTGTTATATTGTTTTTGTTTTATCAATATGTTAGCATGGAATCTAACGGAGGGAATAATTTATTATTTCGGTTTATTATGAAAAAGAATCTGCTTATATATTGTATATTGCCGGTGTTTACGGTTTTTGCTGGATGTTCCGTTTTCAGGCCGGGAGCTGTAAAGACTGCGGAAGAGATTAGTTTACAAGAAAAAAATAATAATATTACGGAAGTAGGCCATCTGACTGGTACTTTTAATAAGAATGATTTTTCCGGAAAGAAACTTGNTTCATATTCTNATAAAGAGCTTGATACTTTGTTNGAATCTCTTAGTTTATCTGCTTTTTATTTCGTTGAGAATCCACAGCCGGTATATTTGATGGAATCGGTTTTTAGGGAGAAACAGCGCCGTAATTCCGCTACCGAATATTATGTAAAAGAAATGTTTAAAGCTTTTCTGGAAACATATATGTTCGATAAATGCTATGCGCTGAAAAAAGAATATCCTAACGTGAGTTTGGATTATATGCCTGAAAAGTTTATTTCCGGGCCTGCGGAGGCTGATAAAGCGTGGCGTATATATAATCTTTCTGACGGATGGAATATAGCCTCCGTTGAAGCTTCCGGTTTTGATAAAGGTAAAAAAATAATAATGGTTATTCTTCCCGGCTGTTCTGCTGCAGAGACGGCTATACAGAAGATATTGGATGATCCTGAATGGGGGCCGGTTTTCCGTAAATACGGAGCTATATTGATGGGGCGTATGGCTTTTCAGTATGTGGACGCTTTGAGAAAGTATTATAAATACAATAATGTATATCTTGCTTACAGAGAAAGCGATTTCAGTAAATTAGATTTTAGATCTTCTCCTAATTTATATTTTCTTTATGATGGAGAGGTTAAATACAATCATATTGGATTCGGTGAAAAAAAGGGTGCTAGTTGGAAGGATGAGTTTATTAAAGGTATGGTGGCTATAGGTGTAGATAAGGATGATACTGTTATCCCAAATAAAACTGCGGTCAATGAAAAATCTGCGATCACTGAAAAAACTGTTCCGGATAAAATTAAAACGTCTGCTGTCAAAACAAAAAATGCCGCGGATAAAACAAAGTCTGATACAGACGGTGATTTTATGCTGTCTTTAAATGATCTTCTGAAAGATATTCCGCAGGAAGAACACTCTGAGTTCCTAAACAGTTTTGTAATGAAAAACGGACAAATAGTTTCATTTAATTATAGTGTATTTGCGAAACATTTTTCTGAAGAAAAATTAAAGAAAACTGTTAATGCTATACATGCTGCCGGATATCAAGATAAGACAAAAAAGAAGCCTGCGGTAAATCGTTACTCAAAAATATCGGAACTGCTGTCAAAAGTTCCTGAAAAGGTCCGCGATGAGTTTATCGAGAGTTTCGTATTCAAAAACGCTTTTCTCGTTTCGGCATATACTGAAAAATTAACTAAAGCGATCGGCGAAAAAAAGGCGGAAGAGATACTGAAAACGCTCGCAACGAGTTCTGGAGAAATCAGAGAATTTTCCGTTGGGAAATCCGGCCCAGACACTGGGGATATTCTGCTTAACTCTGCCTGTAAAAAGCAAAACGGCAAGCTCAGCTGTGTGGCGCAACAGGGTTCCGTATGCGATTCTTACTGTTACTCTAAATAGTTAAGTTTTTATCTGTTAAAATGACAGAAACGCCGGATATAAAGTCCGGCGTTTCTTATTAACTCTGTAAAATTTCCCAAAGTTTATCATAGCTGCTGACTACATCATATTTAACGTTTTCTCCGCTGATAGCCTGAAAATGTTTCTTAGCGCAATCAACTTTCGTTTTTTCTATCCCGCGCAGTTCCATAGAAGACATATCTCCTTTTGTTTCAGCGACGAAATAGATATGTTTTACCGTTCCTTTGTAAAAAGCTATAGCCCAGTCCGGATTGTATTTTCCGACAGGCGTGCTGATATAGAATCCTTTAGGAAGTTTAACGTAAACTTCCACTTCTTTACTGTGGGCTTCCAAGTCGCTGGCGAATTCCCGCTCATTGTCAGAATCGTAGATGACATAATTATACAAATGCCGTTTGGCTTCCATGGCGTTTATTCCGAGTTTGCCTTTTTTAAGGTCTGGCTCCGTAAAGATTTCTGTTCCGAACGCGGAAGTAATTTTATTATAGGTGATATGCTGTATAATGACGGTAGCTTTCTGTTCGTTTATAATTTCCGCAGCGCGTATTATGAATTCTTCCGGATTATCGCCGAACTGTTTAAAAACTGTTTTATCTATGCCGGACAGTATCACAGCGACGGTTTTTCTGGTTAGTCCGGTTTCTGAAACTATTTTCCCGATAAGATCGTATTTTAGGGCGCGGTTCGCTTTAACAATAGAATACGGATTTGCTTTTTCCCTTATAAGATCGGTACGTACGAAAACTTCACCGGCTTTAAGCTGATCTTTCGATTCTATCGTTCCGGTCTGTTCTCCTTTTTCCACTTTGAAATATATTTTGGATACTCTCAGGTTGCCGTTCAGTTCGCCGACGGCTTTTTTAACCAGTTCATCCTCGTCGAAATTTACGGTGTAATAACTCTTTCCGTTGATACGGCCCCAAAGTTCTCTGAAAGCCTCGCCGTTGAATTTTTCTTTGTCGAGAGAAAGTTCTACATTGTTTTCTCTTGCGTTTTCCGGTTTGTTTATATCCGGATCATAAACGGAATCCAGTACGGCGATTACATCTTCGGTTTTGCCTTTTGCCTCCTCCGGAACTATCAACTGCCCGTTCTTTTTGTCTTCATAATATTTATCAGTCAGTTTACCGTGTTTTACATATCCGTTTTCTATCAGACTTTCATATATCGCGAGAGCAGCGTCTTCTCCGAAATTTCCAGTAAACAATTTGGCTTCCACTTTGCGCGGACGGTCGGTCACGGCTTCGGCTGTTTCATCCTGAAGTTTTCTTGCGAAGCTATCGTAGCTTTCGTTAGCTATAACCGTAAGCAGATTGATATTCTGTATCCGGTCTTCGGAAAGCATGTTTTCGTCCATTCGCTCTCCGTTTTGATTTACTGCCAGACGCAGCCCGCGTCCCACTTCCTGGCGTTTGCGTATATCGCTGCCGCTTTGTTTGAGTGTGCATATCTGGAACACATTCGGGTTGTCCCAACCTTCGCGCAGAGCGGAATGACTGAATATGAACCTTATCGGTTCTTTACGGTCCAATAGCCGCTCTTTGTCTTTCATGATCAGATCGTAAGCGCTTTCATCGTCGGATGTTCGTTCTTTTCTGTCTCCCAGTTTACTGTTTATTAAATGCCCGGTTTTTCTGTCTATAGAAAAGTATCCGGAATGCGTTTTTTCCGCGGGAATGTCGTTTAAGTATTTCAGGTATTCCGGAGCGTCGTTCAATTCTGGCTGTATGCTTTTTATGACCTGGTTGTATTCCTCTTCGAAAATAGAAGCGTAGATACCGCCCGACGCCTTACCGTTATTGTCGTATTGCCTGTACTTCGCCACCTCGTCTATGAAGAACAGTGACAGCACTTTTATACCCATGGGGAACAGCTGACGTTCCCTTTCGATATGGGACAGTATCGTTTCTCTTATTTGTATACGGCGCAGCTGCTCCTCGCTGACCTCGCCGGTTACGTTGCCCGCGAAAAGCTTTTTGCCGTTCACGAATTCTACGGAGGAATCGCGTCCGTCTATGCTCGAGACTGTGTATCCGTTCCTGTACTCATTAAGTTTGTCCGAATTGTCGAAAAGATTGTATCCTTCCTTAACCACACGTGTTATTTTGCGCACGCCGGTTTTTCCTTTCTTTTCGAACTCGATAGTGGCCGTAGGGACGCCTTTTGAAAGGTTTATTCCCTGCACATAGACATATCCTTCGGTAGCGGTGCTGCCGCATACGGAAATGCCTTTAACGGCTATTTTTTTCACAAGCTTCTTATTATAGGCTTCTATCGCGTCGAGACGGTAAATCATATTATAAATACCGTCAGGCCGAGGCGTGGCCGAGTAGCGAAGCGTGAACAAAGGATTAAACTCCTTAAGTTTCTCTCTGGTTACTTTGCCTTCCACGGACTGAGGTTCGTCGATGATTAATATGGGATTAGTTTTAGCGATTATATCTATAGGTTTGCGCGAACGGAATTCATCCAGTTTCATATAAATACGCCTGGCGTCTTTTCCGCGTGCGTTAAAAGCCTGATTGTTTATGATCATCACATTAATATTACTGTCGGAAGCGAAGCGGTCTATCTCCGTAAGCTGTGAGGAATTGTATTTAAAATACCGGATTTTCTTTCCGTAATCTTCCGCGAAATGCTGTCCCGTTATCTGAAACGATTTGTAAACTCCCTCGCGTATAGCGACGCTCGGAACTACGACGATAAACTTACTCCAGCCGTAGCGGTCGTTCAGTTCGTATATGGTTTTAATATAAGTGTAAGTTTTTCCGACGCCGGTTTCCATCTCGATGGTAAGATTGTATTTCCCCTCGAGTTTATCCGACGGTCTTATATTTCCTTTTCTCTGGATCCAACGGATGTTTTCTAATATTTTATCGTCTGATACTAAGATGCGCGCATTATTATATCCGGGTAGATCTTTTCCCTCCGGGAATGTCGGCTGCCCGAGCCCTGGATCCATTATATATGTAGATTCCCTGCGAAGCTGTCCGGAGAAAACGTCGCATACCGCTTTTGCGGCTTCCGTCTGAAATTTCTGATGCCTGAATTTCAGTATCATAAGGTGTCTCCGTCACTGATATCGCTTGTCTGTTCGTAATAATAAGAATAATCTATGCCCTTCATAAATATTTCCCGGTCATCTACCCTGTCCGTTAGTGCGGATTTAAGCAGAGATTTTATCGGCCTGGAATCAGTTACGCTCTTTTCCATGGCTTTGAGATATGTTTTTTTATCTATCAGGCTCCAGTCGACGCAGATGTTCAGATTCTTTTTCAAAATCATGTCCAGCCATATCCTTGCGCTTCTTCCGTTTCCTTCCATAAACGGATGGGCGACGTTCATCTCTACATATTTATCTGTTATCTCATCGAAGGAGTCTTCCGGCATCGTCTCTATTTTTTTCAGTGTTTCCGGCAGGAACTTTGCAAGGGCGAATTGAAAACCGCCCTTCGCTATATTAAGCGTTCGTATCTGTCCGGCGAAATCATAAAGTCCGCCGAACAGATATCCGTGGATCTGCCGCAGGCCTTTTACTGTGCCGGTTTCTATAGTATCAAGCAGAGGGCTATCAAAAAGCGCATAGGCCTTGGACTTGCTTTTCCCATCGATAGTTTCTTCGCTGTAGGTGAACCATTCTATGAAACGGTTCGCCTGTTTGCCCGGGAAATTTTTAGCCAGTTCCGTTATACCGGTATTATCCAAAACATTGGCTAATCGTTTTTTGCCGTCCGGGGCGGTGAATTTGAACTGGGTAGTGACGCTACCCAGTTGATTCTTTTCGCGTTTCAATTTTGCTTTAAGGTATTTCCAGTAATTTCTGTTTTTAGTATAGTCTGTTTCTCCTCGTAGAACTCCGATGATATCCAGCACGGAGAACCACCATTTAGAGTTTTCGTCGTCCCAGACGGCGCGGACTTCTCTGTCGTTGAAGAAACGGATGGAGATTTTATTCTTCATCATATTACCTTAACGCTTGTATTAGGAGCAAGCAGCTTGAATATTTCGAATACGTTTATCTTTTCCGGCGAACTGGAAAAAGACGCGTCGCGGAACACGGCGCGCAGCGGTTTACGATCCGCGATTTCGCGTATAGTCTTTTCACTTATATTCTTATCGAAGCAGGCTATTAGATCGCCGTTATTGTAAGTGTAAACTGTGAATCCGTTTATCTTTTCCTGCTTTTCCGGCATAGAAAGGGGAAGCCCCCAGTCCAATAAGCAGGCGAACAGCAGATCCATATCGCTGCGGTCTTCTTTTATATTACTTTCCATCATGGGGAGCATATCCTGCGTTATTTCACCGGGCGAATAATAAACGTCGTTCATATTAGTGCTGTCAAGTTTAAGCACGCGGAAACCGATATCTGTTGATAATTTAGAACTTAGAATTGAGAGCTTAGCTTTTTTATCAAGACTGCCGTCATTTTTGAAATTTCCTCCAACATACTCATCGTTGATTCTATATCCGTACTCTGCAAGTAGCCTAAGCGTACACTTATCAACAACTGTGTTTCCAGTTCCGCTCTCGATCCCCTCGCTATTTTCAGAAAGTGAATAAACTCCTTCGTTCCGCGCGCCTGTCCTTCCGCTATATTGCTTGGAATCGATATTGCCGCCCTCTTCATTTGGTCTTGCAGACTGTAAATTTCTGTCTTCGGTATTTTCCCACACAAACGGTAAATTTCTGTTACTATCTCCATCGCTTTTTGCCAAACTGTCAGCTTCTGATAGTTTTCGTTCATTTTTAACAATCACTCCTTCTTTTTCTAAGTTCTCTAAACTAAGCTCCAAAATCTTATTGCCAGCGCGGCGTATTCGCTCTTTTCCTATTTCACAGATGTTTTTATAGCCTGCTTTAGCGGCTTCCGTGCCTTCTTTGCAGACTTCCGGCAGCTGAACCATAATAAATTTGCGTTTTCCGCCGTCCTCGGCATTAAGCTGCATAACGGCGTGAGCAGTAGTCGCGGAGCCGGAGAAAAAATCTAAAATAATATCATCATTATTAAGATTTGCAAGAGCAAGTAATCGACGTAATAAACGTACAGGTTTAGGCCCATCAAATGCCCCAGAACCAATAAGTTTAGTTACTTCCTGAGCTCCTTCTTGACTATGACCAACATCTTTATAAAACATGATTGATTGTGCCGCCATTCCTTCATATTTTAATTCAGATAAAAATCTCTTTATTTGTGGGACACTATTTCCATCTACCCCGAACCAAATACGATTATCTTGGAGTCTCTCTAAAAATGTATTTTTAGAGAGCCTCCAACAGCGTCCTGTTGGAGGCTCTATTATGCGACCAGATGGAGTAGTAATATTGTAATCTGCTGCAGCATTATATGTTTTAACTGACAGATCACTAGGCTTCCAAACTCCACGCGGATCATTATCAGGATTAGAATATCGAGCATTCGCTTCTTCAGTTCTTGGTAATCTTCCTATCTGAAAAGAACTAAGATTTTTCCCAACCATAAGTACATAATCATGACTATTCGACACATATTTAGCATCATTTTTTGGTGAATATGCTCTTTCCCAAATTAATTGAGCAATAAAATTACTTTCTCCGAATACTTCATCGCATATTTTTCTCAACTGCGCCACTTCATTGTCATCGATACTTATAAAAATCACTCCGTCGTCGCGCAGCATATTTCTTGCCAGCACAAGACGCGGATATATCATACTGCACCAGTCAGAATGAAAACGGCCGTTCGTTTCGGTATTTTTAAACATACGCTCGCCATCATCGTTGTATACTCCGGCTTCTTCATCTTCTTGCTTACTGGTTTTTACAAATTTATCGTTATAAATAAAATCGTTCCCCGTATTATACGGCGGATCAATATATATCATTTTCACTTTGCCGAGATAACTTTCCTGCAAAAGTTTAAGAACGTCTAGATTATCGCCTTCGATATAAAGGTTTTCAGTGGTGTTCCAGTTTTTACTTTCTTCAACGCACGGGCGCAATGTTTTGCGTATCGGTTTGCCTGCTTCGGCAATAGCTTCACGCTTGCCTACCCAGGTAAATTCATAAGCTTCGTCTTTAAAAAAATCCTCGCCTATATAAGTGCGGAGCAAGTCTATATTTACTTTTCCCTCGGCCACCGCGCCCGGGAACAGTTCCGCGAGTTTTTTACGATTTTCAGCAGTAAAATCATCCGTTTCAAATTTAGGTTTATTTAAATAGTTCATATAATCTATGCTCCTTATTGGCCCTTTCTGAATGTTCCAATTTGGTTTATTGCAGCTTTCAATACTTGATAGCAAATTAATGCCGTTTGTTTATCTGGTGAAAATTTAGATCCCATCTGTTCGTATGGATGTATATAATTTCTAAAATCACGAACAACATGACTAAATTTCTTAACATCTTGTTTTAAAATTCCTATTTCAGATGAAACATCTATAAAATTATTCAAAGTCCAATCCTGGAATTTTTTAACTTTTTCAGTATTCCTATCTTTAGGTGCAGATAAAGATTTGTTAAATTGTAAAGGGAACATTAAAGCTGTACCGAGTAATATTCCTTCCATAACGCTACCAATCAACAATATTGAAGCCAATGATGCATTATTTTTAATACAGATTTCAATTTCACTAAGTCGTTGTTCAATTATGTCACTTATAGCTAATTCTAAGCCCATTGAATTAATGTCAACTTTAAAAATTTGTTTTAAAAATTCATCTTCTCCCGTTTCCACATTAACTTCGTTAGCCTCAAGAATAACCCTATCAAGCTTTTTAAATGTGATAATATCATTATCGCGGATTACTTGCCACTTATCAAAAGCCATATACTTGTTAAAACCAGATATTAAGTCATCTAACTCTTTTATACGACCGACAAAATCTATAACAGCAAAAGCGTTTCTTATACACTTATCAAGTTCAGGTGTCCCATTAATACTTTGTAGCTTTTCATCTGTGTAAGCATATCTTGAAGGGAACCCTTGCCCATACGTATCATGTGCCCCCAATTCATTAAAAAATTCAACTAATCTAGATCCTGTACGATAATTAGCTATATTGTCGCCATTTATTATCTCTCTGAGTTTTTCAAGAGTTTTTTTGCATAACTTCATAACAGTTAATCTTCCACTTCTTTTTTTAATTTTTTTAGTTCTTCGTTCATTTCACATTGTCTGTTAAATTGTTTTTCACGCAGCATTTTATTTTCCAGAGCAGCGATTTCCCATTCTAATTTCCGGTGTTTTTTATCACGTTCTACGGCCTCTGAAAGCTCTATATTGTCAGACAACCGTCCTGCCGCAATCTGGCGGACGATATTTTCGTATACTGCGTCTAAATTTAAGCCTTCGAATTTAATATTAAGATTCATTAACGGCAACCAGCTGGTGCTGTAAAACGTATTGCAGGCTTCCGCGCATATCTGCGCCGTATCTTCGAAAGTGAGCGCGAATATAATTTTATAAGGTATCGCCTTCGCTATTGCAGAAAGCACACCTGTTGAAAGTTCCCGCTGTTTTAACTGTATTTCGAATATTTGAATTTCTTTGATGTTTTTCGTTTCCGCAACGCTTATAGTGCTCGCGGCGATTTTATTTCTCCATATTACGAATTCTATTTTAGTTTTAATCGCGTTCCGCAATGCCGGCGTTAAAGAAGCGTGGCTGTAAATTTTCTCTTTAGAAACGCGGCGGTTCACTTCGGTGGAGAGCGGAAGATTCAGCATTTTATTTCACCGCCAGGAAACAGATTAGTTCGAAATCGTCTAATCCGTTTATTTTACCGCTTAAAGCCGACGTCCCGCCGGCGCTGAACAGACTGTCCACGTCTTTTTCTTCTTTAACGTGTATCACTGAATTTATGGCGTTAGTAAGCAGTGCGGAAACCTTACGCATATCTTTGCCGTCTTTATTTTCAGCGTTAAACGCGCGGCAAACTTCCATAACAGGCCGGTCTTTGCCTTTGCACAACAGGCGCATTTTATCCAAAAGCTGTTTAGGTGAAAGATAATCGCAGATAACGGAACCGTCATTACCCACATATACCATATAAAAAGGATGCAAACGGTTTTGTTTATCTATATTAACACTGCCGTTTCTGTTCTTCAAGACGAATATGACACCGGAAGGACAATCTGCCTTCGCCGGCACCACGGCGTCAAGACCGAACGGAACGTTATCCATATTGCCGTGCGTTTTTACGTATTCGAGCAAATCGAGCCTGAATTCGTTCAGACCTAAATCCATAATAGAGATACCGGCCTGCATATCCTCTATATCGACAACTTCTTCCTGCAGCCGTTTCAGCTGCGCTTTCCGGTATTCGAGATCGCCCTTCTCTTCGGCGTTGATTAAATCGTCGTCGCCTGCGGCTGTCATTACGGAAATACGCATCCTCGTTTCAACGCGTTCTTTAAGTGACAAATACTCGTCGAGATTTAAATCCGGCCAGAAATTTACGAGCTGTATCGCTTTGTTCTTACTGCCTATACGGTCTATTCGTCCGAAACGCTGAATAATACGCACCGGATTCCAGTGAATGTCGTAATTAACGCAGTAGTCGCAGTCCTGAAGATTTTGTCCCTCCGATATACAGTCCGTGGCGATCAGAACGGAAATATCGTTTTTATTATCTGGCATTAAAAGGTCTTTAGATTTAGAAACAGGAGAGAAAAGCGTAAGCACTTCGTTCATAGAGGCGCGCTGGCCTTGTATTGTCGTTTTACCGTCCACGCTGCCTGTTATAATGGCCGTATCTAAACCGAACTGCGATTTAACATATTCGCTTACGTGAGTATAAAGATACTGCGCCGTGTCCGAAAACGCGGAAAACACGAGTATTTTGCGGTTGTCTTCGTTTATCGGATTTGTCAGTTTATTTTTTATTAAACTGAAAAGCGTCTGCAGCTTCGTATCGTGCTCCGGCGTGATATCTTGCACCATAGCGGTCAGATTTTCAAGAATTTCCAAATCCTCGGCAAGTCTGGAGTGCCACGATTTATAATCCATATCGGCAAGATCTATTTTGATATTACGCCCCGTTTCGAAATAGTCGGTATTAATATCGTCGTCGTCGAAATCCGACTCGTCGCCGGACAGGTCCTGTCTTGTTATAACAGAACTGCCGCCGGAAGAATACGCGTCTATTTCCGCAATAGTGTTTTCCACCAGTTTTTTTACTCTGCCGACGGTAAGACGGAATGACTCGACGGAACTTTCCAGACGCTTAAGCAGATTTATACTCATAAGCCTGCGTATTCCCCTTTCACGGCCTGCGCGGTTTATGTTTCTTTCTTCTATATACTTTTCAAGCTGGCTCGGAAAGATAAAATTGGTAGGGATATAAACTGAAAGGTTCAGATTCATCAACCGTTTATATATCTCGTCGTAATTTATAGCGTTCGGCAAATCAGTTAAACTAGGACGTACGGATACTGGTTTTAAACGTTCAGGGAAAGAACCTATTTCGTCTATGTTGTAATAATTTTCAATGTGTCTGCGAGAACGGGCGATTGTTACGCTGTCCAGCACTTTAAAGAAATCGAAATCCAGAGACTTCAGCAGAGAATTCGTTGTTCTTTCAGCGGCTTTTAACTTGCTCCATCTGTTAAATGCCGCCTGAGCATTACGGAAAATGTCGTCTATTGTGCGCTTAGTTCCGAGTTTACCGTTTATCAAATCCGGATTTCCCTCATAAGCGAGTTCCAGCTGATTGCGTAAATCTGTAAAACGGTTATTTACCGGCGTAGCGGACAACATAAGTACTTTAGTTTTAACGCCGGAGCGTATCACGCGGTTCATCAGACGCAAGTATCGGTTTTCACGCTGATCTTCGCCTGAAATTTCTCCGCCGTTGCGGAAATTATGGGATTCGTCTATTACTACCAGATTGTAATTTCCCCAGTTCAGCCTGTCCAGATCCAGTCCGTTGGATTTACCGTAATCTCTTGAAAGGTCAGTATGGAAAAGGACATCGTAATTTAAACGGTCCGCGGCTATGGGATTATTTCGGTAATTATCTTTATACGTATTCCAGTTATACGATAATTTTTTAGGGCATAAAACGAGAACCGAACGGTTACGGTTTTCGTAATATTTAATAACCGCAAGGGCTGTAAAAGTTTTGCCAAGGCCGACGCTGTCCGCAAGTATGCATCCGTTGAACGCTTCCAATTTATTTATTATCGCAAGGGCGGCGTCTTTTTGAAACGTATAAAGCATATTCCAGATTCTGCTCGTTTTAAATCCGGTGGATTCGTCGGGTAAAACGTCTTCGGAAATATCTTCCAAAAACTCGTTAAAGATATTGTAAAGCGTTACAAAATAAATAAATTCGGGTGAATTTTCATTATATGCCACCGTAATACCGTCCAGGACCTGCGCGGTGACGTCTTCCAGAAGTGATTTGTTATTCCAGACCTGATCGAAAAGGCGGATATATTGTTCTGAATGCTGCGCGAACATTTTATTTACCGGATTTATAATATTATTGCCACGTTCGCAGCCTATGTCGGAAGTGGTAAATCCGCGGATAGGTTCGTAAGTCACTGTTCCGTTCTGCCCTGATACATTTAAAAAACTGTTAATGTTTCCGCCTGTGCTGTTGGAGCGGAACTGCACCTTCTTGCGTATCCAGTCAGCGCATTCGCGAGCGATGGCTTTTTGTGTGAGCTCGTTGCGCAGCTTTACTTCGAATTCAGTTCCGTAAAGCGAACGCTCGCGGTTTAACCTGGGGATATAAAATTCTCTTTTTTCCTTCGGCGCTTTTTCACGCAGGAAAGCAGGCGAAGTGAAAATAAAACGCAGTTCCGAGATCCCGTCGAGTTGTTTTTTTAAGGCTTGGTAGGCGTATATCGAGAAACACGCTGACGCTAATGACAGTTTGTCGCCTTTTTTGATCGTGCCCGTTAAATCGTCTCTCACTGTGTTTGTTATATTGTCGAGTATTTCCAGCCCCTGCATAAGTTTATTCCCTTTGTATGTTTTCTAATCGATTTCGGCGCTTTTCCCGCTGTCGACCCAAGCATCGACCTCGGAGACCCTGAACCTGAACTGTTTTCCTATCCTTTTGTGTGGAATAGCGTTTTTTTTAATCCAGTTGCGGACAGTGTCTTTGCTTACTCCCAAATGATCCGCTATTTCTTCCATATTGGACCATTTTTCAGGTTCTTTAGACATTTACCTTCCTCCGAATATTTATGCTGATATTAATAAACTATATCATATTTGATATGTTTTTTTGAGTTTTCCTTTGATTATATATGAATTAGCGTTATTACATTCTAACTTATGCCGGGTAGAACTGAATTAAAAAAGTAATATGTAACAATTAATTTTATTATAAACAGATTTTTCCCTGTTGGTTTTATTTGTGTTTACAATGCTTTTTAGTAGTTTCTTAATTTCTTGGTTTCCCGGCTTATTCTTGAGGCTTTTGACTCGGAGATAGTTTTATGTCTTGTTCTTTGGCGGTAATATTTATTTTATATAATATCAATAATGCGGTATTAGGCATTTTGGAGCTTATTTTATGAAAAGCAATTTAGTGCGAAAATCATTTTTGGATTTTTTTGAAAAACGCGGTCTTCCTGTGGTCAAATCAAGTTCTCTCATTCCTGAGGGAGATCCCACGCTTCTGTTCACTTCCGCCGGAATGGTGCAGTTCAAACCTTATTATCTGGGGCTCAAGACGGACAAAAAACGCGCCTGTTCCTGCCAGAAATGCTTTCGCACGACGGATATAGACAATGTCGGCAAAACTATACGGCATCTGACTTTTTTCGAGATGCTCGGGAATTTTTCTTTCGGCGATTATTTCAAGACGGAGTCCCTTAACTGGGGCTGGGAATATCTTACTAAAGTTCTGGGTCTGCCGGCTGACCGTTTTTATGTGTCGGTATACGGCGGCGGCTCGGCTCCCCGCGACGAAGATGCCGTGGATATATGGAAAAAGATACTGCCGGCCGAAGCCCGCGGGCATATCCTCGAGCTCGGCGATAAAGATAATTTCTGGACCATGGGCGACACTGGCCCTTGCGGTCCGTGTTCCGAGATATACTGGGACCGCGGCGAGCAGTACGCGCATCCCGGCTGTTTAGGCCCGGGGAAATGCGACTGCGACAGATATGTAGAGATATGGAACCACGTCTTCACGCAGTTCGACAGACGCGCCGACGGCACATATAAAACGCTTCCGAAAAAGAATATAGACACCGGCATGGGGCTGGAGAGACTGTGCCTTATAATGGAAGGGAAGGAATCTCCTTTCGAGACTTCGCTGTTCATGCCTGTGATCGGGGCCGCTTCGGATCTGCTTAATATACCTTACGACAGGGACGGCGAGACGACTTCGGCTTTTCGTATAATAGGCGAACACGTGCGTGCAGCCTGTTTCCTTATATCCGAAGGGATAATACCTTCCAACGAAGGCCGCGGATATATACTGCGCAGACTTATACGCCGCGCCAGCAGATACGGTAAACTTCTCGGCGCCGACGAGCCTTTCCTGCATAAACTGGTGAATAATGTTTTCGAGATCTACAACGGGCATTACCCGGAGATAGTTTCTGCGGAGAAACAGATAAAGAACACGCTGCGCTTCGAGGAGCAGGGCTTTATAGAAACGCTCCAGACCGGTGAAAAATATCTGTCCGATCTGCTAGGGAAATACCCTAACGGCATTCCCGGCGCCGAGGCCTTCAGCCTTTACGAGACATACGGTTTTCCTTTGGAACTGACCTGCGAGATTGCCGGTAAAAAAGGTATAAGCGTCGACGCCGAGGGTTTCGAGAAAGCGCGCGTCGAAGCCCAGAAACTGGCCAAATCCGGCTGGAAGAGTTCCGGCGAGATGAACGCTTTTATATTCCAGACGGCGGAACAGCGTCTGCCGGACACGGTTTTCACCGGATACGACAACACTGTGTATAATACTGAGATCACGGCTCTGCTGACGGAAGAAGGCAAGACGACGGATTCCGTCCCCGCCGGCGGGCACGGATACGCCGTGCTCAAAGAGACTCCTTTTTACGCCCAGTGCGGCGGTCAGGTCGGCGACACGGGAAAACTTTATTCAGGCAACGGCATCGCCGCTGAAGTTCTGGATACCCAGAAACCCGTGGGACGGGTTTATTATCACAAAATAAAAGCTCTCAAAGAGCTGAAGACCGGCGATAAAATAAGAGCGGAAGTTTCCGAAAAGCGTTACAGCACGACTTGCAACCATTCCGCTATACACGTTATAAACGCCGCGCTTAAGCAGGTTTTCGGCGAGACGACGAGACAGGCGGGTTCCGAGGTGGACGCCAGCCGTTTCCGCTTCGATTACACCATAAACCGCGCTCCGACGAAACAGGAACTGGATGAAGTAGAAAAGATAGCCAATGAAGCCGTGGCCGCTTGTTATAAGGTGACTAAAGAAGAGCGTCCTTTAAAAGACGCGCAGACTTTCGGCGCCACGACACTGCTCGGTGAGAAATATCAGGATCCGGCCAGATTCGTGCTGATAAATAAAAACGGATTTGCCTCGCCTGAAGACCGTTACAGTCTGGAGCTCTGCGGCGGCACCCACGTCGATAATACCGGCGAGCTGATAACCGTTAAGATATTGAGGGAATCTTCAGTTTCGCGCGGCGTGCGCCGTATAGAAGGCGTAGCGGGACCTGCGGCTATAAAATATCTGTCCGAACTGGCCTCTCTGACGGAGAGACTGTGCACTAAACTTTCTGTTCCGGCGGAAGAGCTTGAGGAGCGTATAGACAAACTTACGGAGCAGGTAAAAGAACTCCGCAACGCCAGAGAAAAACAGGCCGGCGCGTCGGGAGAAACTTCCGTTTTGCCGCTTAAGGATAATATAAAGCTGGTGCTCTCCGAAGCTAAAAACGCGGCTGTGCCCGCGCTTCGCGGCCTGGCCGACAAGCTCAAGGAAAAATACAGCGAAAAATCGGTGCTTTTCCTTTATTCGGTTAACGACGGGAAAATGTCTTTCGTTGCCACGCGTACCAAAGATATGGAAAAGAGCGGATTCAACGCTTCTGCTTTCGTAAAAGAATTAGCCTCTGCCTGCAAAGGTTCCGGCGGAGGCCGTCCCGATTTCGCTCAGGGCGGAATTCCCGCCGTATCGGATAAAAATTCTTTGCTGAAAAAAGTTAAGGAGCTGGTATCCGGGCATATTTGATAAAATATAATTAAACATTCGCGCCTATGGTGAAATGGATATCACGGAAGCCTCCGAAGCTTTAAGTGCAGGTTCGATTCCTGCTAGGCGCAAAATTAAACCACCCTGGAAACGGGTGGTTTTTTTATGTTGATTCTTTTAAATTATTTTTGTTAAAATAAGTTAGTTTAACTTTTATTCTTCAGTCTACATAGGGAACATTATTTATAAATTCAAAAGAGTGATCTTTGTTGAATTTATAATTATAATGTGTTGTGCGTAAATTATATAACCGGGGTGTTTTATATGAAAAATGTGATTAAATTAGTAATGTTGAGCTTTACCGTTTTCCAGAAAATGCTTTTGTAAATCTATTGGGGACCCCATACAAAATTACTGGAAACTGGGAATGGGAATTGGAAGGTGAAATAGAAAAATGAAAACATTCTTAAAAATATTTATCATTTTTTTTATTTTATCGTCTGTGAGAATTGTATATGTAAGATATTTTCAGAAACATATATATCCGCTTATGAACGGATATTATTTTATGACATCAGGAAAAGCCTTTATCGCTGATATTTATAATCCGGGAAATAAAGTTCTTGTTAAAGATATAACAGATCTTACAGTGGAAAACGGATATGTGTTTGGAAAATCCAGCGAAGAAATTCTAAAGATGATGCCTTTTAAAGAAAGGATTAAATGTAGCTTAAGCAAATATAAAGATATCGGTTATAAAAAAACAGCTAATAGATATTGGCTTGATATGAAAACGGGCGAATTATTCTATCCGATAAGTGAAGATGATTATCATATGTTTTACAAAAGTAAAATAAAAAATCCATGTCTAGATAAGCATACTACTATATTATCTTTATTAATATATGGTGGAAAAAAGCCATATTGGCTGAATGAGGAAGCTAACGGCAGGTGTAATGAGGAAGATATATACACGGAGCCATGGCTTGATGCCATAAGAAGAAATCGGAATAAAGACAGGACGCCGAAACAGGTCCCGGCGTCCTGATATATCACAATTCAGGGGGGTGGATTAAGGCTTCGAGTATATTTATAACTGATTTTTAAGGTCTTAAATCAAAAGGGACGTGTTTTAAACACGTCCCTTTTCCTTTTGTCTGTCTTGATATTATTCGGCTTTTTTCAGTATATCCTTCATCCCTTCTATCGTCGGTATTCTGCCGGATAAAACTATCTTGCCGTCTATACCCAGGGCGGGGGTGCTCATCACACCGGCCGACACTATCTCGTTTATGTCCTGCACTTTATTTATTTCGCAGTTGATATTAAGCTCTCCGGCCGCTTTTTCCGCCGTTTCGTGCAGCTTTTTGCATTTAGGGCATCCTGTTCCGTATATTGTTATTTTCATGATCGTCTCCTTTTAAAATAATGCTCCGTAAATCCAACCGGTAAATGTCGCCATTATCACGACAAGACTTATGTAGACCGCCGTTTTTTTAGTGCCTAAAACTTTTCTTATAACGAGCATACTCGGCAGTGACAGCGCCGGGCCGGCCAGCAGAAGCGCGAGGGCCGGGCCTTTTCCCATGCCGTTATGCATCAGTCCCTGTATTATTGGTATTTCTGTGAGCGTGGCAAAGTACATGAAGGCTCCCACGAAAGAGGCCGTGAAATTGGAAAGGACACTGTTGCCTCCTACGGCTTTAGCTACCCAGGAGGAGGGAATGAGTCCTTCGGAGCCGGGGCCTCCGAGCAGAAGGCCGGCTATGAAGACTCCTATAAATAAAAGCGGCAGTATCATTTTCGCGTATTCCCAGCTGGACTGGAGCCATTCAGAGATCTCTTCTTTTTTAAACCAGGCCGCGAGCGTTCCAAAAAGCATGATTATAAAAACGGAACTTATCGTCCATTTGGAAGAATATATAAGCGCCCATAACACGGAATTTCCGCTCTGCGGCGCGCTCCAGTTGGCGAATATCAGAAAGCCGGTCATGGATACGAAAAATATCACGTTTTTCAATATGGTATTATCGGTTTTTTCCCCCGATATTTCAGGCTTTTCCTCGGCAGGCTCTTTGTCTTCTTTAAAGACAGTTTCCATTATAATGCCGATCGCTATGCTGAAAATAATCGCCCCGATTGCCCGGGCTGTTCCCATTTCCGCCCCGAGCACGTTCGCCGTCAGGACTATGGCGAGCACGCTTATCGCGGGGCCGGAGTACAGAAAAGCCGTGGCCGGGCCGAGGCCTGCGCCGCGTTTGTATATGCCTGCGAACAGAGGCAGTACGGTGCAGGAGCATACCGCCAGCAGTATGCCGGAGCAAGAGGCTATGCCGTAGGCCAGAAATTTGTTCGCGTTAGCGCCGAGATATTTCATTACGGCGCCTTTATTGAGAAAAACCGTAAGCCCGCCGGCTATGAAAAAGGCCGGAACGAGGCAGAGCAGCACATGCTGCCGCGCGTACCATTTCAGCAGCGCCATGGCTTCCAGAACTGAGCCGTCGAAGCGCGCCGTTCCCACCGGCAGGAAGAAAAACAGCAGGAAGATCCCGATTATTCCGGTTATCCATTTCCATTCAGATTTTATGAATTCCATGATTATTTCCCTTTACTTCGTGTTTACGTATTTATATCTGTCTATATGATAAAATAAAAAAAATTACGACCTGTTTTTGCAAGAGCAGTCAGACTGCTCTTTTTCTCCGGAAAACGGACCTGTGAATTCCGCCAGCAGTTTTCCGGCTTTTTCCGCGCCGTTCCTGTTTATTCTGTAATGCGTCCATTTTCCTTCGCGCCGGCCAGAAACTATACCGCTGTCGCAGAGAATTCTCATGTGGTGGGAAAGCGTGGGCTGGCTTATGCGCAGCGCCTCGAGAAGTTTACAGGCGCATTTTTCGCCCCCGCGCAGCATCGACAAAATCCTCAGTCTGTTTTCGTCGCAGAAGGCTTTGAAGATCTTAGCTGTTTCTTCGAGATTCCCTGTCATTCTTTTTCCTTTTGTAAAAATCTTTCTTATATACAGTATACCTCTTCATATAGATGCTTGTCAATATGTAGAGGCCGTAAGCTGGCTTAATTCAGTTTATTTGCTTTTTGTTCATACTTTTTTATAAAATAGTATGAACAAGGGAAATATTGCGAATTTATGGACAAAAAAATATTGTTTGCTAGCGCCGCTTTTTTACTGGCGGCTCCTCTGACGGCGGCGGACGTAAGTCTGACAGTGGTTACGCCGTCGAGGATTCCTCAGAATATAACTGAGGTTCCTGCTTCCGTTGAAGTTATTCTTCCGGAGCAGCTTGAAGGGGTGTCCGGGGATACTTTGGACCAGAAACTGCAGAATCTGGTTCCTGGAATAGTAACTTCCCGGAGCGGGGGGATCTTTTCCCAGTCAGGGACTCTGGCTATGCGCGGTTTCAACGCGCAGCAGGATTCCGGGACCCGCGTGCTGGTTCTGCTGGACGGTGTTCCGCTCAACACTTCGGCTACCGGCGGAGTAATATGGAACGATCTCGTGTTCTCGGATATAGAGAGAATAGAGGTGGTCAAGGGAGCGGGCTCGTCTATATACGGAGCGAACGCGCTTGCCGGAACTATAAATATTATCACTAAAAAGGCTAAGAAGGGATTCGAGCTTAAGAGTTCTTACGGCACTTATAATACCCGCTCTGTGGGAGCGAGGGCCGGTTTTAATATAGGAAAGCTCTTTGTGGAGATGAGCGGGGACAAGCTCAAGAGCGACGGATACGTCGCTGACACGGCTGCGGAGACGGACACCACCAAATACGACAAACGCGACGTGGATATGAAACAGTTCGGCGCCAAAGCCGCCTATGATTTCGGCGCCTCCGGAGCTCTTACCGTAGACTATGCGCATTCCGAGAGATATAACGGCGAGGGGGAAAGATATACCGACAAAGCTAATAAGACGGCTTTCCGGCAGAACGACACGGACCGCGTCGGAGCGAAATGGGAAGGCAAGACTGACTGCGGCATAATGTGGAACGCGACTTCTTTTTATAAGAACGTGGATTATCAGAAATACACGAGCAAAAAAGATTCCATGGCGGACGCGAACAGGCAGGATTACGGCCTGATGATGTCCGCTTCTAAAGACCTGTCCGGTTTTCTGCTCACAGGCGGGATGGACGCTCAGGACGGAGCGGTGTTCGGGAAAGACACGACCTATCTCACTTCTACGCATTACGCGACGGACAACGGCAAAAGATATATCGTCGCACCTTACGTTCAGGCTGAAAAGAAATTCATGGAAGAAAGGCTGAAGGTACTTGCCGGCCTGCGTTACGATTACGCAGGTTTCTACGACGGTTACACATGGAACAGCACAGTGTCGGACGCCGAAGTGAAAGCGGGGAAAGATCTTGCGGAAAAGCACTGGGACAAAGTGTCGCCCAAGGTGGCCTTGGACTGGAAGTACAACGACAGCGTCAAACAGTATATAAGTTATGCCAAGGGTTTCAGCGCGCCTCCTCTCGAAGATATGGTCCTGGGTATCAAACGCGGCGGAACCAAGACGCAGGTCCCGAATCCTGATCTGAGGCCTGAAACAGCCGATACGGTGGAGACCGGATTCTCCGTTAATCCTTTCGACGGTTTTTATGCGGATCCCAGCGTTTATTACACTAACAGCAAGGACTTTATCTACGGAGTCTACGCTGACAGCGGCATGACTCTGTGGCAGTACCAGAACCTCGGCGAAGTGCAGATATACGGTTTCGAGATCCCGTTAAAGTATATATGGGGAAATCTGTCCCTCTCCGCTTCTTATGCGCAGTCGCATTCCAAGATAATAGACGGTGAAATAGCGGTTGGTTCCGTTAATAAGGACCTGAGCGGCAATTCGCTGACCTATGCGCCGAGGCATATATATTCTGCCGGGGCGTCTTATAAATGGGACAAGACTCTGTTCTCTCTGAACTGGTCTCATAAGTCCACACAGTTCGACAGCGACGACAATACTACGACGCTGGGCGGATATTCGACGACTTCGGTTTCCGTGAAATCGGCGGTCACCAAAAATATAACGGTCGGTCTGACGGCGGACAATATATTCAATGAGAGATATATAGATTCCGACGACACTCTGGCTCCGGGAAGAACTTTTACCGGGACGGTCAAAGTCGCTTTCTGATTTACAGAAATTCACAGTACTCCTAAATTACAGGGCCGCCGGAAGGCGGCCCTGTTCTTTGATGACTAAAAACTTTTCGTTTCCGCCCGGCTTTTGCTATCATAAATTTATGGATTTAAAAGATACTATAAGAAATATGCCTAAGGCGGAACTGCACAGGCATATAGAGGGCTGCGTAAGGCCGGGGACGGTTCTGGACATAGCCTCTAAACATTCGCTTCCTGTCCCTTCCGCCGATCCCGAAGAATTCGAAAAGATATACAGGATTTACGAACCTAAGGATTCTCTGGATTCGGTCCTGAAGAAATTCGAACTCGCCAGACAGTCTTTTTTCGGGTTGGACGAAGTTGAACGGATCACTTACGAGACCGCGGAAAACGCTTACAAGAAAGAAAACGTCAGACTGCTGGAACTGCGTTTCGGTCCGGAATTTATGTTCGGCCGGAACGGTATAGACTGGCAGGAAGGGCTGGATGTCATAGCCGGCACGCTGCTTTCTTTCGAGAAAAAGTATCCGGTATTATGCGGTCTTATACTGATAGTTTCGCGGAGCTGCGGGATCGGTTCTGCTGAAAAGACGGCGGATTTCGCCCTGATTAACAAGAAGAAGATAATCGGTTTCGATTTCGCGGACAGCGAATCTCCTTATCCTTCCAGACAGTATGCCGGCATAGCCGCCAGATTGGGACGGGCGGGGATACCGATAACGGTGCATTCAGGGGAAGAGGGAAGTTTCAAACAGGTCAGGGAAAGCGTGAAATACCTTTCTCCGCGCAGAATAGGACACGGAGTGAAGATAGCGGACGACCGCAGCGGGTTAACGGCTAAACTGATTAAGGATAATAATATACTCGTTGAGACTAATCCGTGGAGTAATTATCTGACCGGCGCCGTGGGCAGCATAGAGGAGCATCCGATAAAACGGTTTATCGATTACGGGATCAAATGCAGCGTGGGGGCCGACGACCCTGAAATACTTAATACCGACCTTAACAAAGAATACGCCCTGTTAACCGGCCGGGTCGGGCTCGGTATAGCTGATATCACTGCCTGCAACAGAAACGCGGCTGCGGCTTCTTTCCTGGATAAGGACAGAAGGGAGCAGGCTGAAAAGGAACTCGGTTTCCGGGCCTGAATCCTCTAGGGAGGTTTTTTATGAAGAATATCGCGGCTGAGTCCGAAAGTCTTATCATCGAGCCGAGAACGGCGGAAGAGATGGAAATACTTATCGCTGGGGAAAAAGACGGGGAGATGAAGAAAGCCTACGGCGAAATGTACGCCGGAATGAAGGCCTCTCCCGAGCGGAGCGAATGGTCCGCCGAATGGAAAATAAAATCCCGGGACGGTTCACTGGTCGGCGGAATAGGGTTCAAGGGCGGGCCGGATAAAAACGGGACCGTAGATATCGGCTACGGTATCTTTCCTGAATTCAGAAACAGAGGTTACGCTTCCGAGGCCGTGGGCGCTATGGTTAAATGGGCTTTTACCCATAAAGAAGTCAAAGCGGTGCAGGCCCAGACGGATCCCGGTAATTTTATTTCGCAGAGGGTGCTTTCCGCCAACGGTTTCGTCCGATGCGGGACAGGCGACGAAGGTCCTATGTTCAGGCTGGACAGGAAGCCGTAAATAATTATATTTATAAATATATTGCCAAAAGCTGATAATTAAGTAAAATATATTTGTAGTGCGGAAAATTTTTTAGACGGTCTCTCTAGACCGCTTTCGTTTATTTTTATTCGGAGGAAAAACATGAATATATTAAAGACATCCGCGGCTGCAGCATCTCTGATGTTTGCTTCCGTTCCGGTGTTCGCGAGCGAGGCTTCGCTTAAAATTCCGGATCTTACGACGGTTTCTTTCCTTGGGGGGATTTCCGGGCACAGCTTATTGCTGATCGGTATCTTTATCTGTATCCTGGGTATGCTTTTCGGTCTGGTGCAGTCAAGACAGATATCCAGGCTGCCTGTGCATAAGTCCATGAAGGACATTTCCGAGCTCATTTACGAGACGTGCAAAACTTATCTGGTTAATCAGGGGAAATTTCTCGCACTTCTGTGGCTGTTTATAGCCGCCATCATGGTATGGTACTTCAGCAAGGACATGAGCGCCGGAAGCATATTTATAGTCGTCCTTTTTTCCATCATCGGTATACTCGGTTCTTATTCCGTGGCGTGGTTCGGCATACGTATAAACACTTATGCGAACAGCCGCACGGCTTTCGCCGGACTTAAGGGAAAACCTTTCCCGACCATGGCCATACCGCTCAAGGCCGGAATGTCGATAGGAATGCTTCTTATCTGCGTGGAGCTGATAATGATGCTGGTGATACTGGTCTTCGTCCCGGGAGATTACGCTGGCCCCTGCTTCATAGGGTTTGCCATAGGAGAATCGCTCGGAGCCGCCGCTCTGCGTATAGCCGGCGGTATATTCACGAAGATAGCCGATATAGGTTCCGACCTGATGAAGATCGTTTTCAAGATTAAGGAAGACGACGCGCGCAATCCCGGAGTCATAGCGGACTGCACCGGCGATAACGCCGGAGATTCAGTCGGCCCGACTGCCGACGGCTTCGAAACTTACGGAGTCACGGGCGTGGCTCTTATCACTTTCATAATTCTGGCCGTCACGGATCCGGTGGTTCAGATACAGCTGCTGGTCTGGATTTTCGTTATGCGTATCGGTATGATAATCACCAGCGCCTTCTCTTACTGGATAAACAGTATCATAGCCAGCGCGAAATACGGGAATTCCGATAAATTCAATTTCGAAACTCCTCTGACCATGCTGGTCTGGATAACTTCCGTCGTTTCTATAATAATGACCTATGCCCTCAGTTATCTGCTGATAGCTAATGTCGGTGACGGTTCGCTTTGGTGGAAACTTTCCACTATCATCACCTGCGGGACTGTCGCGGGCGCAATCATACCGGAACTGGTAAAAGTTTTCACTTCGACCAATTCCGCCCATGTCAACGAAGTCGTTTCAGCTTCCAAAGAGGGAGGCGCTTCGCTGAATATACTTTCCGGTTTGGTGGCCGGTAATTTCAGCGCTTTCTGGCTCGGTATGGTCATCATATCTCTTATGGCCGTAGCCTATTGCGTCTCCGGCCTAGGCCTGGGCGAGATAATGTCTTCCCCGGCTATTTTCGCCTTCGGTCTCGTGGCTTTCGGTTTCCTCGGCATGGGCCCCGTGACGATAGCCGTGGATTCTTACGGCCCGGTCACCGATAACGCGCAGAGCGTTTTCGAACTTTCTACGATAGAGAATATCCCGGAAGTGGACAAAGACATAGAAAAGGAATTCGGTTTCAGACCGGATTTCAAGAACTGCAAGAGATTCCTGGAAGAAAACGACGGCGCGGGGAATACGTTTAAGGCTACCGCTAAGCCCGTGCTCATAGGCACGGCCGTAGTTGGCGCCACCACGCTTATCTTCTCTATTATACAGATGCTGTCCAAGACCTACGGCGTGGAAGCAACCAATGTGGGGCTTTCTATAGTCAATCCGCTCTTCCTGCTCGGGCTTATAACCGGCGGAGCGATAATATACTGGTTCAGCGGCGCTTCTATCCAGGCCGTGACGACCGGTGCTTACCGCGCTGTCGAATTCATCAAGAAGAATATAAAGCTGGAAGAAGGCTGCGAGAAGGCTTCGGTTTCCGATTCCAAGAAAGTCGTGGCGATATGCACCCAGTACGCGCAGAAAGGCATGTTCAATATCTTCCTGGCGGTTTTCTTCAGCACTCTGGCTTTCGCCTGCGTTAATCCGTATTTCTTTATCGGATATCTGATAAGCATAGCCATATTCGGGCTGTATCAGGCCATATTCATGGCTGACGCGGGCGGAGCCTGGGATAATGCCAAGAAACTGGTGGAAACAGAGCTCGACGCCAAGGGCACGCCTCTGCACGATGCCAGCGTAGTGGGAGACACCGTGGGCGATCCGTTCAAGGACACTTCTTCGGTCGCGATGAACCCCATAATAAAGTTCACCACGCTGTTCGGTCTTCTGGCCGTTGAACTGGCTATTACGCTCAGCGTCGCCGCCGCGCATATTCTTGCCGCGGTGTTCCTGGCCGTGGCCCTTATATTCATATGGCGTTCTTTCTACAGAATGAGGATCACTAAATAAAAGTTTCGGTTTACGCCGGGCGCGAAAAAACGGGATTCCCGTCGCGCCCGGCGTTTTAAAATATGTCCGATGAGGACTTGTTTCTGTTTTATAGAAGTTGTTTTTGCCGCTTCGGTCTCTTCTCTGAATCGAAATGTCCCGCCGGCCGCTGTTTTCAGAAGCCGCATTGAGGAAAAACAGCGCCTACTGTAATTAAGACCGCCGCGGAAATTTTGCGACTGGGAATGTATCCGCCGGGTCCGGACTGAAGCCGCGATATCTTTTATATACTCCGGCGGAATTAAATGTTATTTTTATCTCTTCTGATATGCCTTTTCTTTTTCCCGGCCTTCTGCTCCGCCGGTCTGAGCGTTTCCGCCTCCGTAGACGATAAGAATATAGCTTACGACTCTTACACTTTGCTCACGATAAAGGGCAATAATACTGAAAAAGTCGTGGAAAAGGTATATCTGCCTTCCATGTCTTTCGACGTGGAAACCGAAACTTATGACCCGAGCGGTGCCGGCAAGAAAGACTTTTCCTATGTTTACAGGCTTACTCCACGCCGCAACGGGATCAATTACAATATACCGCCGATTACGGTCAAAGCCGGTGGAAGGGCCGTTTCTACCGGCAGGATAGTCGTCATGGTCGGACGTGTTTCAGGCGGCGGTTCCCAGGATCTTAAGCGCCGTCTGTCTTCGCAGGCCGCGAAGAAGGAGCGCGAAGACGTTTTTTCTTCCGGGGAAGACGAAACGAAGGCCGGGAACGCTCTTTCCCAGGACGAGATAAGGCAGTTTATACGGCAGAACGAAACGGCGATAGCAGCCGGGAAAAAAAGCGTCGGCGACTGCAGAGATCTGAAAGAGACCCTGGAGAAACAGCTAGCCGTGGAGACTTCCGCGGATATAAAGAAATTTCTTAAAAAAAATATAGAGAAAACTGATGGGAAGATAAAAAAGCTGGAAAGGGATATTAAAAATTATGAAGAAGAGAACCGGATGTACGGGAATATGCTTTCTTCTTCGAAATACGGCCGTGAAAGCGCTGACGGCCGGCCCCGGAAAAAAGCCGAAAAGAAAAACGGTCCGCCCGAAATCTTCGTCAAAACCTATACCGACAGAGATTCTGTTTATCCCGGCGAAGGATTCAGATTCTACGCGAGAATATACAGCCGCCAGGGCCTGAAGACGCCGCCGGCTGAGTTCTTTAATCCCTCTTACAGCAATATATACACCGAGGACGATTCGCCCCTGGTCAAAAGCACGGGGACGGAAATTATCGGCGGATTAAAATACACTTACAGCGGTTTTGAAAAAAGTTTTTATCCCATAAGCGTCGGAAAGGCCGGGCTGTCGGATATAAAGTTTCGGTTCACAGGGCCTTTTGCCGCGGGCGGCAGGACGGTCAGCGAATTATCGGGAGAAGACATAAGCGTCGCGGTGCTCTCTTTTCCGTCCCCGGTCCCGGAAGGCTTCAGCGGCACTGTCGGCAGAGGACTCAAGATAAGCGCTTCTGCTGAAAATATAAGCGGCGATAATATGGATCTGCTGATAGAACTTTCAGGCGCCGGCGATTTCAAATACACTAAATTTCCAGACGTGCCTTCCGATCCGCATTTCAAGGCTTATGCCATGGACGCTTTTCTCGGCGGTTCCGCTCCGGACAGTAAAAAAGAGTTCAATTATTCCCTTCTGGTTTATTCTACGGCCGACGTTAAAATTCCTTCCGTAGATTTCATATATTTTAATCCGGACAGCAGAAAGTACGAAACCGCGCGGACCGGCGAGATAAGAGTTAAAGGGAATGAAACTTCGGAGCAGAATTCCATCCCGCGCAGAAAGATATACAGCGTTTTCAGTAATACCGACGACGAAAAGAGCGCTCTTGTCTATATGGCCGGATTTCCAAAGGCCGTGAAAGCGGCGCCGCTTTTGATTTTTTTATGTCTGCTGGGCCCCGCTCTGGTAAAGAACGGCCGCGGCAGGGGGAATTTCTTCAGGCAGCACTCGGCGAGGAGCAGAACGAGGGGATGTCTGAAAGCGGCGGACAGGCTTATAGCGGATAAAAAATACAGCCAGACCGTTTCGCTGGTATACGACTCTTTTCTTAAGTATTTGTCTGAAAGGTGCGGCCGTAAGATCGACGGCTATACCAGACGCGAAGCCTCTTCTGAGATCAAGAGGCTGTTCCGCAGGCTTTCCCAGTCCGATATAATAAGTATAAACGAATTCTGGGAATATGCCGAAAGCCAGCATTATTCTCCGGCCGACGTTTCGCGGGAGTCCGCGGAGGATCTGGTCAATTCCTATTCCCTCCTGCTGGATCTTATAGACGATAAAATGAAATGAAAAGGATAATATTCGCCCTCTTTCTGCCTGTTCTTTTTTTCCAGGCCCTTCCCTCTTTCGCCTTCGGTTCGAAGACTGAAGAAGCAGCTTCCGAGTATAATTCGGGAAATTACAGAAAGGCTTATGAACTTTATTACGCGGAGGCTCTGCGCTCGGACGGCGCCAAGGCCTGGTACAACGCGGGCAATGCGCAATATCAGCTCAAGAACAAAAGCGAGGCTATGTTCTGTTATATAAAGGCTTTTCTGCTCTCGCCGCGCGATAAATATATAAACGCCAACCTCAGCGCTGTTTTTTCGGACACCAAACAGATTTTCTATCACAGCGGTTTCGGCGGGATGATAGAAAGGGGATGGTATTATCTGTCCGTCCGCGAGATATACGGGACCGCTCTGTTTTATTTCTGGCTGGCGTGTTTTTCCGGTTGCGGGCTTCTTCTCTTCAGGAATCCGCGCGCTGTTTCCTGTATACGCGAGCTTTTATTATGTTTTATAATATTATTCTGCGCCGCTTTTGCCTGGTACGGGCTGAGGCTAGGTTCCGGCAGATATGTGTCGGCTGGGATAGTAAAAGCGGAGGTCAGGACCGTCATACAGAGCGGTCCGGGTCCGGGTTTTGCGGTCATAGCCGAATTGCCCGACGGTATGCTGGTCAAGATATTAAAGGAAGACAAGGAATTTTACGAAATATCAGCTTCCGGGATCAGAGGATGGATATCCAAAAAAAATCTTCTGAGTCTCTGAAGAGTTAAGGAGTTATGAACAATGGCGAAAGAAGCCGGAGACAAAATAATTTATTCGATGGTCGGAGTAAGCAAATACTATGACAAGAAATGCGTGCTGAAAGATATATATCTCTCGTATTTTTACGGGGCGAAGATAGGCGTTCTCGGGCTCAACGGCTCCGGTAAGAGTTCGCTTTTGAAAATACTGGCCGGCAAGGACGGTAATTTTAAAGGCGAAACAGTATTGTCTCCCGGTTATACTATAGGAATGCTGGACCAGGAGCCGGATCTCGACCCGCGGAAGACCGTAAAACAGATAGCGGAGGAGGGAATGCCGGAAGCCGTCGCCGCCGTCAGGGAATTCAATGAACTAAGCGATAGATTGTGTTCGCCTCTTTCCGAACAGGAGATGAACAGGCTTCTCGAGAAACAGGCCGCTGCGCAGGAGAAGATCGACGCGATGAACGCGTGGGATCTGGATTCCCGTCTTGAACAGGCTCTGGACGCGCTGGGATGTCCCTCCTCGGACACTGTCGTGGAGAATATATCGGGCGGAGAGAAAAGGCGAGTGGCCCTGTGCCGTCTTCTGCTTCAGGCTCCGGATATCCTGCTGCTGGACGAGCCGACTAATCATCTGGACGCGGAGGCGGTGGCCTGGCTGGAGCATCATCTGCAGCAGTATAAAGGCACCGTCATAGCCGTTACGCACGACAGGTATTTCCTGGATAATGTCGCGGGGTGGATACTGGAACTGGACCGCGGGCAGGGAATACCGTGGAAGGGCAATTATTCCTCCTGGCTGAAACAGAAAGAAGAACGTCTGCGCGTCGAGGAAAAAGCCGAGAGCGACAGGCAGAGGACGCTGAGGCGCGAGCTGGAATGGATAAATATGAGCCCGAAAGCCCGTCAGGCGAAAGGCAAGGCCAGAATAACCGCTTATGAGAATCTGCTCGAAGCCAGCTCTGACAGAATGGCGAAAGATCTCGAGATCTATATTCCGCCTGGTCCGCGTCTCGGCAATCTGGTCATAGAGGCCGTTAACGTCAGCAAGTCTTACGGAGACAAGGTGCTGGTGGAAAATATGAATTTTTCCCTGCCGCCCGGCGGCATAATAGGGGTTATAGGCCCTAACGGCGCCGGAAAATCGACGCTGTTCAAGATGATAACGGGAGAAGTGAAACCCGATTCCGGGGAATTCAGGACCGGCCCCAGCGTTAAACTCGCCTATTCGGACCAGCAGCGTTCCACTCTGACTCCCGGAAAGAATATATGGGAAGTGATAAGCGGCGGCGCCGATACGGTGAAGCTGGGGAAACTGGAAGTGAACTCCAGAGCCTATGTGGCCCGCTTTAATTTTACAGGTCAGGACCAGCAGAAAAAAGTGGATGTGCTTTCCGGCGGAGAGCGCAACCGCGTGCATCTGGCCGTAATGCTCAAGGAGGGCGGGAACGTCCTGCTGCTGGACGAACCCACTAACGATCTGGACGTGAACACGATGCGCGCACTGGAAGAGGCGCTGGAGAACTTCGGCGGCTGCGCAGTGGTGATAAGCCACGACAGATGGTTCCTGGACCGTATCGCCACGCATATCCTGGCTTTCGAAGGGGACAGCAAAACCGTATGGTTCGAAGGCAATTATTCGGAATATGAAGCCGACAGGCAGAAGAGACTCGGGGCCGAGGCTTCGGTGCCGCACAGGATCAAATACAAGAAACTCATAAGGCCTTGATTTTTTCCGGCAGCGCCCTTTACGACTTTGATGCAAGGAGTTTTTTATGTTAGTTAAATTAGTAAGACAATATACGGTTTTTATTAGAAATCAGCCCGGGGCTTTATGCGAGTTCGTAAATCTTTTTACGAAAGAAGACCTTAATATAGTTGGCATAACTTCAGAAGTGAGAGAAGAATCCAGTATCGTCCGCGTAGCGATAGACGCGGAAAAAAGGGTGAGTCCTATACTTACAGGCGCCGGGTACACCACGATAGAGACAATGATTATTTCTTACGAGGTGGCCGAGGACGGACCCGGGAATCTGCTCTGGCTGTCTAAGACGCTCGGAGACAGCGGAATAAATATCACCAATATCTACGGCACATCCTGCAGCGCCGAAGTGGGAAGGGTGCTTTTTACCACTTCGGACAATGAAAAAGCGATAAAAGTCCTGAGGCAGGCGATAGACAGAATGCCGAGGATGCGCTGAGCCGGGTCCGCTTTCCTTTCCGGTCCGCGGAGAGGGTATATGGCGCCGCGGTCTGACGCGGCGCTTTTTTTGAATGCGCTGATTCTTAAATTATGAGTTCGATAAAAAAAGCCGCGGATTTGTTTTTCTCTAAAAGACGGTATCAGATATTCTTTATCTTCGCCGCCGTTTTTCTGCTGTACAGTCATATACTGGATTTCGGATTCACCGGCTATGACGACGTTCTGCTGATAAGTAAAAATTACGGCGTTTTGTCTTCCTATAAGAATACCGGCTTTATATTCTCGAAAGACGCCTTTCTGGATAAAAAAAGCTGTTTCTACAGGCCGCTGCTGCTTATTTCTTATATGACCGATATACACGCGGGAGCGAGCGAAACAGTTCCCTTCGTCTTTTATCTGCACGATATAATGCTGCACGCGGCTTGCTGCGTTTTGCTTTTTCTGGTTCTTCTGCGTTTCGGGATAAGTCCTCCGCGTTCTTTCGCGCTGACTCTTCTTTTCTCTTTCAATCCGCTTTTCGCCAGCGCCGTGGCTTGGCTTCCTGGCCGCAACGATCTTCTTCTGTGCTTTTTCGGGCTTGCGCATCTGCTTTTTTCCATGAGATATTTCACCCGCGGAAAGATACCGGACCTCCTGTTTTCTTCTTTTTTCCTGCTGGCCGCTCTTTTCACTAAGGAAAACGCCGTCTGTCTTCCCCTGATGGTCTTCTGGCTGTGGTTTATCAGATATAAAAACGCGGAAATCTCTTCCGGAGGGATAAAGAGTTTCTCTGCCGCTTCCGTTTCGGCATTGCTGTTCTGGGCCGGCTTTTGGCTGAACGCGGATCTTCCAAGAGTTTTTTCGAAAGAAATGCCGGGTCTGATTTTCAGGATCCCGGAACTGCCTTATCTTTTTATAAATTCATTTTATCCCTTCGATTTCGGTCTGTGGCATAAATCAGTGTCTGTTTCGCCGTTCTGGTACGCCGCAGCTTTGCTCGCAGCGGCTGCTTTCATAAGACTGTCGCGCGGGAACAGGAAGACCGTTTTTTTCGGTTTCGCCTGGTGGTTAGTTTTCCTCATGCCGACGCTTCTCGGTCTAAAATATTATTTCCCGCACAGGCATTATATGGCCTGCGCGGGTCTGGTCTTCGCCTTGTCCGCATGTGATTTCAGTTTTTTGTTTTCCAGAGAGTTCCGTTCCTTTTTTCTTTTGCTGCTCCTTTCTTTTTTCTGTTTCGGAACGGTTTACCGCAGTTATTATTTCGACGGCAGATATAATTTCTGGAACAAAGCTGCGGAAGAAGATTCGAGCACGGGGGAACCTTATGTGAAGCTCGGAGAATATTATTTTATGAATAAAATGCCTTTTGCGGAAGAACAGTGCTATAAAAAGGCCTTGGAAGCTAATCCTTCCGTAAAATACGCTCATCTGAATCTTGGCAGCCTGTATATGTTCCAGAACAGGCGCGGGGAAGCCGTGAAAGAATTCGTAAAAGAAATCGAATTGTGGCCGGAGGACGGAAACGGCCAGATAATAGAATATCTGAAAAAATTAGGCGTAAAAATAGATTTTTCCACAGCTAAACGGGATATTCGGAAACCGCGGACTTAGCGGCGGATGCATATCCGTTTATAATTATGCTAAAATAATACAATACCAATATTTTATATAAATATTGTATATTTATTAAGAGGCATTTATGAGAGTAAGATTTGCACCGTCACCAACCGGACATTTACATATCGGCGGGGCCAGAACGGCTCTTTTTAATTATCTTCTGGCTAAGAAGAACAAAGGCACTTTTATACTGCGCATAGAGGATACCGACGAAGAAAGATCCACCGTCGCTTCCGCCCAGTCTATTTTCGAAAGTCTTAAGTGGCTGGGTCTTACTTGGGACGAGGGCGCCATGCCGGACGGCAAGGAGATAGGGGATGCCGGCCCTTATGTCCAGAGCGTCAGGGAATCTTTAGGAATCTATAAAAAATACGCCGACAGGCTTATCGCTGAAGGCAAAGCTTATTACTGTTATTGCACCCCGGAGGAACTGGAAGAGGAAAGAAAGAAGGCCCTCGCGGAAAAAAGAATGCCGAAATACAACGGCCGCTGCCGCGGACTGACCGCCGAACAGCGTAAGGCTTTCGAGGCTCAGGGCAGAAGACCGGTGATCAGATTCCGTATGCCGGAAGACGGCGTAACCGGCTGGAACGATCTTATACATAAAGAGCTGAAATTCGAAAACAGTCTCCTTTCCGATTTTATCATGGTTAAGGCCTCCGGATATCCGACATATAATTTCGCATGTGTTATCGACGACCATCTTATGGGGCTGACGCAGGTCGTGCGCGGAGACGACCATATATCCAATACCCCGCTGCAGATACAGCTCTATAAGGCTTTCGGCTGGGAATGCCCGGAATTCGCGCATCTGTCTATGATCTTAGGTCCGGACGGCGCGAGGCTTTCGAAGCGGCACGGAGCCACTTCCGTGGGAGAATACAGAAGACAGGGCTTCCTGCCGGAGACGATGCGCAATTATCTCGCGCTCTTAGGCTGGTCGACTTCCGACAGCAAACAGATTTTCGCCAAAGGCGAGATGGAAAAAGCTTTCGATCTGAGCGGCTGTCAGAAAAATCCGGCCGTGTTCGACCCTGTGAAGCTGGAGTGGATGAACGGCGAGTATATACGTATGCGCCCGGTGCAGGAACTTACTGATCTGGTCAGACCTTTTATGGAAGAAGCCGGGCTCAAGGAAACTATCTCAGGCGTTTCTCTGTTAGAACTGGTTGCAATGGAACAGGAGAAACTTAAGCTTCTAACCGACGCCCCGAAAAGACTGGCTGTGTTTTATAAAAAACCGGAATACGACAGGGAAGCCTTGGAAAAAGTGTTTTCCAATCCGGAAGTCGGCGGGATACTTAAAGACGTCAGAAAAATTTATTCAGATTTGGACGGATTCGGCGACACGGTTATAGAAGAAGCGACGCGCGCTTATGCCAAGTCGCATAAGCTTAAGGCGGGACAGGTCTTTCATCCCGTCAGAGTGGCGGTTTCCGGGAAGACGGACGGTCCCACGCTCTTTAAAATGATACAATATATAGGGAAACAAGAAGTTCTTAGCCGTTTAGACGAGGCGGCGACTTTGGTTTAGGTCTAAGCCACGCTGTTTTTCCTTTATTGTCTTTTCATAGATGCGGTTTTCTGTAAAACTACAGTGAACAGGTGTCTCTGAAAAGTTTGTTTTGTTATAATACAAATATGCGTTATTGGCTATACTCAGATGGGAATATTTTAGGACCTTACACTCCGGCGGAACTGTCGGAGGTTCCTGATTTTTCCGAAGAGAGTCTCGTATGCGAAGCCAAGCAGGGTGAGGTTTCCGATAACTGGAAACCGGCGTCGCAGATAAAAGAACTGGCCAAGTATCTGTATCCCGAGGCTTCCGAAGCCGCAGAACCGGAGCGGAAAGAAGACCCGGTGTCTAAGATTTTCGAAGATTTCAGAGTCTCTTCCCACGAAAATGGAGAGAAGGCTCCGGAGGCGGCTTCAGCTCAGGCAAACGTGGAAGAGGCGGTTCAGCCGGAACAGGCGCAGATAATAGAAGAGATTCCGGTCCAGCCTTCTTCCGGCCGGCAGGAGCCCGACGATGAATTCGAAAAGCTTTTCAAAAAGGAAACCGAGAACAGAAAGCGGAAAGAAGTAAAGAAATCGATAGCCGACATCCTGAACGAACCGGACGGCGGCATCCTCGCCCGAGAAAAGAAAAACGGCGGGGAAGACGAAAAATTCGAACTGCCTGATTTTGGAGATTTCATTTCGGCGGGAGAGAATTATCCGGAAACTTCCAGTAAGTCGGCCGTTCCGGACTCCGACTACGGCGATTTTAAAAATTTAAAACAATTCAATTCCCTTAAAGAAGCGCTGATAAAGGACGATACTTCCGCTGAAAAAGCTCCTTTCGTGAAAGAAAAAGAAAGTTTCGAGATAAGACTTCTGCGCGTAAAAGAAGAACTCGAATCCGCAAAATGGGAGAAACAGCTTCTGCTGGGTAAACTCCGTCTTAAGGAAATAGACGAGAAAAAAAGCCGTGAACGCATATCGGAACTGGAGAACAGTCTCGAAGAGCAGAAGAAGAGCGCCGAACTCAGCGAGATAGAACTGGCGAAATCGAGAAATCTCGGGAATCTGCGTAATCATCTTAACGAACTTAAAGAAATAGAGCGGATGGTTGATTTCGAGCTGACTCCCGCTTCGGATAAATCAGGACCGGTTAATTTTTCGGACCGCGCCGTAGAGCCGGAGCGGGATATTAAAACGGCCGCCTTAACTGGGCCGGCTGACGTCAGGACAGTCGAAAATTTAACTGCGACCGCTGAGCCTTCCGTTCAGTTGCCTTTGCCCGCGGTTGAGCCGGCCGTTATTTCCGCCGGTAATGAAAAAACTTTCCCGTCCGCGGCAGCGCCGGCTGTTTCTCAGACACCTGCGAAGACTGTAATTTACGGAGAGGGAGAAAAAACAGAGCCTGCGGCGGTCGCGGGTTCCGTCGAAGCCGTTGGCGGGAAACCTGAAGAGCGGGCCGAGGCTTCGCTTTACGGGAGACGCCGGCAGACGGAATCAGCTTCTGTGGCGGTCCAGGACAGGGTTATACTGCGCGAAGAAAAAACAACTATTTCCGCGGTTCCTGCAGCACCGGAAAACGGTTTTGCGAATTTGAAGGCCGGGTCTGAAAAACAGGCTGAAACGGGACCGGCGGAGGCTATTCCTGACGAAGGGAAAACTGAAGTCATAATCCCGGTGCCCCCGTCCGTTTCTTTGCCGGCGGAAGAAGAAAACGGGAAAGCGGAAGCGGCAGTTCCTGAAAGACGGGAAGAAAGTCCGACTTCTGACCTGTCCCAGTCCCCGGACAGGATTAAAAGAGAGCCTGTAATAGTGAGGCCGATGGGCGTAGAAGCAGGGCAGACGCGCCGGGCGCAGCAGGTACAGATCAATACTACGGGACACGGCCTTTCAGGACGCACGTCCAGAGTTTTCAATCCCCGCGCGACCCAGAGACTTTCCACCAGGAGACTCGCGCCGATAAACCTGCAGCAGAAAAACCAGCGCGGCAGTATAGCCGACCAGATAGCCGCCATAGACAATCCGGAGCCGCAGCAAGGGCAGCAGGAAGTAAGAAAAATAGATCCGCTCAGAAGGACGCAGAGAAAAGCCCCGCTGAGCCTTAAAGGAAGTTCTTCGCAGGTCCAGTCTGCCGAAGCCAAGGAAGGGCGTCGTTCTCTGCTGATGACGAGACGCCAGTTTATTCCGCATTCCGTTCTGGAGAAGATACAGCAGAGCGGGATAGCACCGACGCTGGGCGCGGATATAACCGCGCGCACGAAGATGAATCTTACCGCCAGTGCTCTTAATGCGGCGGCCCCAGAGAATAAAGAAGGCAGAAAATCTAAATGGGGGAACAATCTGCAGCAGCCCTCTTCCTCCAAGACCGTCCGCCAGAATATAGAAGCGATCGAAAATATTTCTAAGGCGACAGAAGCCGCGGCAGCGCCCGAATCCGCCGTGCAGGATAATAAGACTGCCATAGGCGATCTGACAAAGATCCCGGAAGCTGCCGTCCACGACGCCACTAAAATTACGGATTCCGCGCATGCTCCCGCGACAGGGCAGCTTTCCGCGGAAGATCTGCCTTCTCCGAACACAACCGTGTCTTCAGTAGCCGCCGCTTCCTCCGCGGATTTGCCTCAGGCTCCGGAAGGTAAGAAGAATAAGAAAAAACGCAGTCTGGCCTTCGCTATCGCGGCAGCCGCCGTAATATTGGGGCTGGGCGCTTTCGCAGCTTTGAAATTACTCGGATCTTCCGATTCCTCCGCTGACGCACAGACGGCTTCGATGGCTTTCGACGATAAATCCGCCGCAGTTCAGGAAGAACCGGCCTCGGCGCAAGCCGCGGCGGATCAGCCGCAGGAAACCCCGCAGCAGCAGGCCGCGGCTCCTGTCCCGGAAACGGAGACGGAGAATTCCGAGGTTTCCCAGCAGCAGTATCCGAATGCCGCGGGCCCGGATTTTTCTTCTTCTTTCCAGAGCAGCGACGCCGCCGATAAAGAAAAGGCCATGGATATCGTGAAGTCTTATAAACTGGCGGGCGGGAAAGGGACGGTAAAGAGATGGTTCGCCAGTTCTTTACAGACGGAACAGGGAGAAAGTTCTTCCTGGAAAGCCACCTATCTCAGGGAAAACAGATATATAGTAGAGTATAAGGTCACAAGGCAGCGCGCGGACCCCACGGTATACGATTTCGCCGTGGATATTCAGGCGGGCAAAATAGTCGAGACGCTGACTACGGCCGCCACTAATCTTATCCCGGAAATCTCCGGCAAAAAGACTGAAAACAATGCCGTCAGGAAAGCCCTTACT
>JGI2065J20421_1000377_pt1 | contig 59916 bp, 55 predicted proteins | sample Biomet5_FD_20421 | JGI IMG/M metagenome (IMG submission 20421)
GAAGGGATATGTTGCATGTTAGAGGTTTGCCTCACCTGTCCCTGTACATCTGACATTTTCAAATTATTATAAATAAAGAAATTAATGAAAAGTACATAGGCGCATCGAACAGAATGTTGTATGGTTGAAGCATCAGAAGGGAGCGAAGAAGTTCGTTCCGGAAAAGGTCCTCGACGGAAAGCTTTCCGCTTTTGCACTGCGGGATGAGGAAAGAGGCCTGGAAAAGAGTTCTGCGTACGGGGGAAAAAGAGAAGCCCAGCGTCGAAAAAGCGCTGGGCTTTGTTTTAGGTGTTTTCGAAAGAGATTTCACTGAAAGTCATCTGGGCGATGTTCAACATCTCGTTTCTGATGTGCCTTCGTTCCAAGACGAATGTGTCGACACATTCCCACATGGAGAAAGACGCGGCGATAGACAGGAATTCGGAGACAAAAGCGTTTGTCATTGTACCCGTGGCGAAGGAAATGCCCAGCAGGATGACGCCCAACGCGCCAAGATAACATGACTTCAAGGCATTGAACTTCAGCTCGTTGCGTTTGGAAAGATAGCATTCTTGATAATGCTGTTTCATCAACGTGGTGATTTGCTGTTTCTGTTCTTCGGTATACGTCCCGGTGAAACGGATGTTGAGCGTATAACGGAGCGGAATGACATCGCTTTTTTCATCCAGATAACAGAAGATGTCCCTGTTTAGTTCGGATGCTTTTTTCCCGTTCATCGGTTCGTACAATTCGGTGGGATTGACCGCCAATACGACACGACCTTCCTCATCATAATCAAGATAGGTCTCGAGGGGGACAAGCCCTTTTTCAAACTGGGTGATATCTTTCAGCCAGAATTTTTTTGCAATGTGCCTGATTCTTCCCATGATGCGACTCCTTTAGAGCGGATGGTAGAACAGACGGAGGTCTTCCCAGGACCCATCATCATGCAGATACCCGTCTTTTAGGATACCAAGGCTCCGGAAGCCGAGTTTCGCATACACATGCAGGGCACTCGTGTTGGATGCGAGCACCGCATTGAACTGCAGGTTGTGGAAACCGAGTTGTTTGGCGACCACCAAGGAATCTGATACCAACGCCTCTCCGATGTGCCTGCCGCGGTAGTCCTTCCCGACCGCATAACTGGCATTTGCGTTTTTGCCCAAATGCCCGATCCCGTTGGGATGGAGGATGTAAAGTCCTGTAACGACACCGTCATCCTCCGCCACCGCTGTATGGGTTTGGGCTTGGAAAAACTCTTTTGCTTCCCCGATCGTCAGCGGTGAAGTCTGTGGAAACGCATTGTCGGCCATAACCACAGCATTCCATATCCCGACCATGGCGGGAAGGTCTTTTTCCTCATACTCCCTGATCATCATGTTCACCTCCAAGCCACCGGTTGAACCACCATGCGACCGATCTGTTCATCTCTTCCATGAATGGCGAGGTGTATTTCCTTCCATAGTAGTAGTCCGCAAGGTTACCTGTATTTCCATACGGAAGCCTGTTGGTGGCTTTTGCCTGTTCTTCATGCGCCTTGAATGCTTCCTCAAGCTGACTCTTGTTCCGTCTCTGATAGGTGTCTTTCATGAACATGTCATCGATGGGACAACGGGGGCTGAGTCGGCTTATGGCGGACTGATGATACCCCATGATGACCATGCAGGCCGGTGTGGTGAACCGCGGCAGGTCCAATGCCATCTGGATGGCCTCGCCGTTTTCCATCACGTCGCCGATGTAGCAGGAACCGATGCCGAGGCTTTCCGCCATGACTACACCGCTTTGGCAGGCGATGATGGCGTCTTGAAAGCCCAGATGAAGATCTCCCCATCCCGGATCCTTCCAGGGTTTCCCGCTTTTCTCCGGGCATTTTTCCTCAAGGAAATAGTCCACCCACTTCTGGTAATCGGCGACAAACACCAAACAAAGCGGGGCTTTGATGATCATGTCTTGATGGTCACACAAATCGGCAAGCTTCTTCCGGAGCGCTGGGTTTTGCACGTCAATGACGGAATAGAGCGCCATATTCCCCGCGGTAGGGGCGCGGAGAACAGCCTGAAAAATCAAATTGCGGTCTTCCTCCGAAATAGGGCGGTCCTCATAGGCCCGCACGCTTCTCCGGGAGAGCAAAAGGGTACGTGTTTCCATGTTCATACTTTGATGATATACAAAACAATTTGTTTTGACTATGATGGATACATCATGAAGAGTGTGCGTGCTTACCGCTATCGATGGCTTATTCTGCTTGCATTGGTTCTGCTGGTGTTCGCTGTGGAGATTCAGTGGATGGCATTCTCTCCTATTGGGCGCATCGCCAATAAGTTTTATGAGGCAGCATGGACTTCGAACGAATATTCTGTTGTTGACCTGATGTCGTTTATTTACATGGGTGGTTTTGTCTTGTTCGCCATCCCTGCTTCCTTGCTTATCAACAAGACGGGTATTTGCCGTTCCTTGCGCTTTGCCTCCTTGCTCGTCATTTTGGGGAGCGTCGCGAAAGTTTTTCAGGTTGATTCCCCGGTTTTCATGTTGCTCTGCCAAGTGGTGATGGCTTGTGCACAGGCCATCATCCTCTGTCTGGAGACGGTTACCGTAGCACGATGGTTCCCCATCCGGGAGAGGGGAATGGCTGTCGGCATCATTTCGGCTTGCCAGTACATCGCTTTGGCGTTTGTCATGGTATTTTCCCCGTATCTGATTCGTAACGGGTCATTTCCGCGTTTGGTTTCCGTATATGGCGGCATTTCTTTTCTGTTTGCCATCATCGGGGCTCTGATCATCAAGGAGAATCCTCCGACGCCCTCTTCGATGATCGAACCGGCTGATGAATCCTATGTGAAAGCCCTGTTCACCATCGGAAAGATCAAATCGTTGCGTGGCTTGATCACTGTTTTCGCTGTTTCCTGGGGTGTGCTGATGGCGATGTTGGTCAAAATTGATTTCATCGCTTCGGAATTGGAACTGGATTCCACCGCATGGTTTGGCCTCACGTTGATGATTTCCGGCGCCATCGGAGCCATAGTCGTTCCCGCTCTGTCTGATACTTTCAAAAAGCGAAAGGTGTTTTTTGTGGGATGTTTCGGGCTTTGCCTGCCAGGCCTGTTGCTGGTGTGTTTCTCCACAAGCGGAGCGATGTCCTTTGCGGGAGCGGCCATCTTTGGTTTTTTTGCGTTCAGCGCGATTCCCATCGGGCTTCAATATGCCGCTGAATTGGGTTTCCCGCTCCATGAGGAAATCGTACAGAGCCACATGGTTTTTTTCTCCCAAGGTTTGGGAGCCTTGATTTTGCTCTTCACCATGAGCGACACCATTCTCGAACTGCGGCACCTGATCTCTTTCTTTATCGCATTGCTTCTTGCATGCTTCGCGGGTTCCACCTTCATTGGGGAGAGCACGATGATCGTCACCGAAGAAGAGCGTCTTGGCAAGGAGATCAACAAGGAAATCGTCCAAACCGAGTGATTGGTGGAACGGAAATCAAGCATGGATACGAACACAAGAAAAACCCGAAGGCAAGCTCCGGGTTTTTTGTGACATGACTGAGCTCAGTCAGCCTTTACGACAAAATCAGCTTTTGCGGCGCCACAAAGCGGACAAATCCAATCATCGGGAAGGTCTTCGAACGCTGTTCCCGCTTTGATTCCATTCTCAGGGTCACCCATAGCAGGATCATATACATAACCGCACATGCTGCATTCATATTTTTTCATGGTTCATTCCTCCATTACCAAGATAAACGGTTGCGATGAAAGAGACAAGAAGAAAATCACGGTTTTGCGGAATAGACGGCAAGAATATCGGAAAGGAATTTGCAGAACTTCTTACGGTAGCTTACCGGCTCCAGGATTTCCACACTCGGACCGCACTGGATGATCTTCAGCGTCAGGAGGATGGAATTCTCCACATTGAACGTGACGATCTGGCAATTGTTCTGCTTTTCGATTTTCTCCGGTGTGTGTTCCAATTCCCTGAATACGTTCAAAGCGCTGGATTCGTTCACTTTAAGCTTGAGCGGAATGGTGTCGTTGCTTTGGTATTCACCAAACTTGTCGGGGATTTTGAACGGTTTGAGGTTGTCAGGGATCGTGTAGGTTTCGTCAAGTATCGTCGCAGCCGTTATGGTGGTGATGTCAATGGTGATGATCTCTTGGGTATGACGGAGACGTCCCGTCACGGAGATTGGGTTCCGTTTGTTGTCTTCATCTTCCCTGAAGCCGATAAAATAGGGGGCAAGTTCCGTTTCCGTTCCATCATTCTGGGTGATTTTCACGATGCGTCCGGAAACCCAACTGTCGATCAAGACCTCAAGGACGGAGTTGAATTGTCCGTTTCCTTTTTTTTGTTGTACCTGCTTGTCGATTTGTTCGGCGAGCATGATGATGTTGTTGCTGACTTTGGGTGCATAAGACCGCATGTTCATGGCGATTTTCCTCAATCCCGAGGCCAAGTGTGGGTTTTGGAATTCACTGTTCTGTGCAAGCACTTCGGCGCTCATGTTGAAAGCGAGGCTTTCGTAGATGGACAAATCAAGGTTGTTGGTGTCGCTATCGTTTTCCTTGATCTTGATCAGATTGTTGTCTTCGTAGATATCCACATGATCCTTCAATTCATCAACATATCTGCTGATTGTTGACCGATGCACCCCGAGACGTCTGGCGATTTCAGCACGTCGCAACCCTTCAGGGTGGCTGTGCAAAAGCAATTCCAATTGTGCGACACGTTCTCCTTTCATGACCGTTCCTTTTTTCTTGCAACTAATTGCAACATATCGTATACCATGATTGTTGCAGATGCAAGAGTCAAGTTGCAAAGAGGCAGGTATGGAAGACAAAAGGTTGGAGCAAATCGAAACAAAGCTCGCTTACATGGAACAGATGGTCGCTGAGCTCAATCTGGTGGTTTCAGACCAAGCCAAGGAATTGGGGATCGTGCAAAACCAAGTGGATAAGCTCAAAACGAAAATAGCCCAGTTGATGGAGCAAGAAACAGAGGACATTCCTTCGACACGTCCGCCACACTATTGAGAATCAATGGAGATGAAGCCTTTGTTTTTCCGCTTGATCTCCTTTTTTTCCTTTTTCAGTTTCTGTTCATACTGGTGTTTGGTTTGCAACACCACTTGGCTGACAGGTCTGCCTGACACGAATTGGGAAATGGCGCACATTGTTTCATCGCTGCCCGTCGCATGAGGATAGCGGAAGAAGCCATGAAAAGCGCCTTTCACTTCCAAATAATTTACCGGGGTGTCGGCAGCTTTCAGCGACTGCGCATAGAGTTTCCCGTCATCTTTCAAAGGGTCATATTCGGCGGATATGATCAACGTTTCAGGCAGGCGTGATTGATCCAGTCCCAGCAGAGGGGAGAAGTTCGGGTTCAAGGTGTCTTTGGGCTCACGTGCATATTTGGAGATGTAGAATGCCATCTGCCTGTCGGTGAGTGTCGGCGAGTCTTTGTATTTTTCATAACTTTCGGTGCGCATGCGTCCATCGGTGATGGGGCAGATGAGGATCTGCCCGGCAAGGGAAGGACCTTTCCGGTCACGGGCGAGACGCGATACCACCGCGGCGAGGTTTCCGCCCGCACAATCACCGAACAGATAAATCCTGTCCGGGTCGATTTTCCAATATCTGCATCCTGCGGCAGCCCAGAGCAGGGTGGCGTAACAATCTTCCACGGCGGTAGGGAACTTGTATTTCGGCGAAAGACGATAATCGACGGAAAGGACCGGTGCATGGAGATTGTCGGAAAGCTTGGCGCACAAGTTGTTGTACAGGGACATGTTTCCGAACACCCATCCGCCTCCGTGGAAAAAGACGACCAACGGAGTGACATCGCTCATTTCCCTCACCCCGCGCTTACGGAAATAATATCCGGTGACTACACCGTCTGTGACGGGGATGATGAACGTTTCGCTCTCGACGTTGGAAGGGAACTTGCCCAGAAGTCTGCGATACGCACGACTGGTCGAAGCTCCGCCGTTGAGTTCATCAATGCGTTCCTGTGTTATCGTCGAAGGATCAAAGGAGGTTTCCCTGTTGATGTTGTATATCAGTTTCCTCATTGCAGGGGAAAAGTCATATTTCTCCATAGATGCTTATGGTAGTCCATCAGCGGTCAGGACGCAAGAGTTCATGTGTAAAGCCTTTTCTTGGGGATGAGGACGCCCTGATGGGATTTGACGATCCGTTCCAGAAGATGTTCCAAACGTGGCCGGTTGAAACGTTGAATGATGACAAACGGAATGTTGATCAACACAATGTACAAAAGCAGGAAAAACTGTCCGGCGACTTCGTTGTTCTTCATCAGCGTGAGGATTCCGAAAATGAAAGCGAGTCCGTGGCACATCTCGGCACGTACGGTTTCCAGGATGAAGATATATAGGTACATCGGGTCGGAGTTGTTCATGTGGTTTTTACGCAACTGGCTTGGGCTGTTGTCTCCCATTTCAGGCAATCTGTCCTTCCATTTCTTCACGTCAAAGAACTGTTGGTAAAAGTCCCCATTCTTTTCCCACGCATGACTATGAAGGATTTTCCGCCATGTCTCCAGTTTTTTCTGGTTCATGTGGTCAACGATAAGAGACGCTACGAATTGGGTGAGGACGATGAAACAAAACAGACGCAACGGTGGCATGACGAGTGCCATAACTTCACTCACCTTCGGCAATTCCAGCCTCCTTCGGAAAATATACAGGAAACGACAGGGCTTTGCAACGTGCCTGATCATCCAGTCTGTCCTCAAGGAAGGGCATCCGCCAGATGAAGGAGTTGCTTGATGGTGTCTCCTGAACAGTTCAGGCGGAACGCTGTTGGGGCCAAGCCGTCAGATGTTTGCAGCGCCCGCTCTGGAATGTCCGGCGATTGCACGGAAAATGAAATCCATTTCAGTACTTCCCATTAACGGAAAATTATGGTATAAACAATTCCAGTCATGGCCTAAGGTTTCTTGTCAACAAGAACTATGTTTTGGGGCTGTAGCTCAGTTGGTAGAGCGTCAGGTTCGCAATCTGATTGTCATCGGTTCGATTCCGACCAGCTCCATAAGGGCGGCTTGCTTACGTGCAAGTCGCTTTTTTTTTCAACAGAAATCCGGCAGGAGGGAAAGAATGCAGGAAGTGATTGATGCGATGGTGACTCGTCGGAGCGTCAGGAAATTCAAGGATGAGATGGTACCCCCGGAATTAATCGCCCAAGTGGTGAAAGCGGGCACCTATGCCCCGACCGGCATGGGACGCCAGTCACCGATCATTCTTGCGGTGACGGACAGAAAGGTTCGTGATGAATTGTCCCGCATAAATGCGGAAATCATCGGGAAAACCGGAACCGATCCGTTCTATGGCGCTCCGGTCGTTTTGGTCGTGCTTGCCGACACTTCCGTTCCGACTTATATCTATGATGGCTCTTTGGTGATGGGAAACATGTTGCTTGCCGCCCATACGTTGGGTTTGGGAAGTTGCTGGATTCATCGGGCCAAAGAGACGTTCCAAACGTCGGAAGGAAAGGAAATCCTCAAAAAGGCCGGCATCGAAGGGTCATATGAGGGTATCGGGAACTGTATCATAGGATATCCGCAAGCAGGTGGCGAAAGGCCGGCTGTTCCTCGGAAAGCCTCATATGTCCGGTATCTGTGAGGTCAGCAAAGCCGGCTGAATACGAAGAACATCACCATTGCCGGCAAGACACCACGGAAAAAGGTTTTTTTGGCGGCATCCCGTACTTTATGGGCTAGATGATCCACACGGTATGCCGCAAATTTCCCGCTGATGCAGGAACCGGGAATGCCGCCGGGAGGCGACATCCATTGGCCTGCGAGCACCACATTGGAGAGCCCCTTCAGATATGGTGGGGGATAATCCTTCATCATGTTGGTGTTCTTGGTCATGATGCAAGCTTGGTTGTAACCGTCATGTGCGTTGCACCACGTTCTGTAGGTTCTGCTTGTCCATGTATCCAGCAACGTGAGCCTGCCTTCCCATTGTGGCCAGGTTTTTTCGATTTTCTTCTCCACCAAGGATGCCAATTCCTGTTTCTTCGCTCTGTAGGTTTTCTCATCAAGGTTTTTCCAATAATCCCAAGACGAGTGATCACATCCCCACAAAAGCTGGACGACGTGTTTTCCTTGGGGAGCGAAAGATGGCTCATAGTCATAACATTTCAAAGTGATGCGGTCATTGAGCCATGGTTCCACCCTGAGCTCTGGGACATCCAGAATGATTTCCGTGCTGATGGCGTTTTGCGGGCTGTCGACCATCCATGCGGCCTGCACCATTCCATAAATGACGTAGGTTTGGGGATTGTCAAAGTATTCGCGGATTTTTTCCGGCATGAAACGCTTGTCCAGCAATTGAGAGAACGTAAAATCCGCATCACAAGCGGGAATGAAGTAATCCGCAGGCATGAAGGAACCGTTTGAAAGGCTGACACCACGCGCTTTGCCGTCTTCGACAATGATGCGCGTAACCGGTGAAGAACCATGATAGATTCCGCCAAGTTCCTCAAACCGCCGTTTCATACGCATGGCAGCTTGACGGGAGCCGCCGACAGGCACGCCTCCGTCTCCACTGGCGAAATTCCCATACATGACCGCAAAGTTTTCCCCTTTGGATTCACTGGGGCAGAAATCACTGATGCAGGCTTTGATCAAGGGATGATGAAAACAATCCTTCAGGTCCTGGATGCTCATCCCTTGGTATTTCTTGCTCAACGCAAACAGATTCCGTGATTTGAGGAGAAGGCTGATCCCGCTGAAAGCTCCCAGCATCTCATTGGGGATGCCTGCGGGGATGATGGTCTTTTGCCCCTTGCGCACATCTTCCATCAAGTCATCGATCAGGGGCGTGTCCTCCGGAGAAAGGGCTTCCCATTCCTGTCGGGTTTTTTCAATGTCAGGGTAGAGTGATATGTGCTTGCCGTCGAGATAGGATGTGTACATGAGCGGAAACCGGTAAACGCCGGCTTCTTCGTCCAAAAGTCGGGTTTCCTTATATAGCTTGTTCAGATCCGTTCCTGGCGTCGTTCCGATGAGCCAATGGATGCAGTTGTCGATATGACAGCCTTGCCTGTCCCATCCGGTGCATTCCCCACCAGGAGTGGGGTTTTTCTCAAACAAATGAACGTGATAGCCAAGTTTCAACGCATATATGCCTGCGGTAAGTCCTGCGACACCGGCTCCGATGACGATGATTTCATTTTTTTTGTTCATAATTCATGATTTCCGCTGTGATGCGCTGCATGTCTTCTTTGGTCGGGATGGCGATGCCACGTGCTTTGTCCGCAAGAATCAGAAGCATGTCGCCGTTTTGGATTCCGAACAGTTCCCGCATCTCTTTGGGGATCACAATTTGTCCTTTCTCACCGACTTTCACCGTGTTCCACAGTTTGTCCATGACAACCCTCCAGTATGAATAGTAATATTAGTATAACTAATCATACTTATTGGTCAAGGGGAAGACTGCAGAGAATCATGTCTTCGAGATGTTCTTTTCTGTTTGATTCGTAAGAATTCGTTTTGAGTGGCTGGTCTGCGGATATTGTGCGTCCCGGGAGGTTGCCCAGACGGGAAAAGTGCTTTTACGGAATTCATTTGCATACGAGTGTCTCTTTGAAAACGCATCAAGTTGAGGTACACGATTGCGGAATTATGTTGTACAATGGATTTGTATCATAGTGAATAATATGTTCATTTGTGTTCGTTTTGGTGTTCTTTTGAAAATAACTCCTTGACAGACCGGTAATCTGATTTATTCTTTTTTGAGAGACTGGAGGAATCATCATGAGTGTTGAGATACGGATTCGTCATGCGCTGAAGAAATATGGTGCCGCTACCATCATTGGAGATTTGAACCTTGATGTGAAACAGGGGGAATTCTTCACGCTTCTCGGACCTTCCGGATGTGGAAAGACCACATTGCTCCGGATGATTGCAGGTTTCAATACGATCGAAGGTGGTGATTTCTACTTCAATGACATGAGGATCAATGACCTTGACCCTGCAAAACGGAACATCGGCATGGTGTTCCAGAACTACGCCATTTTCCCCAACATGACGGTGCGGAAAAATGTGGAGTTTGGTCTGAAGAACCGGAAACTTCCCAAAGAACAAGTTACCGAAACAGCTGAAAAATTCCTCAAGCTGATGAAGATTGACCAACTTGCAGACCGTATGCCCGACCGTCTTTCCGGCGGGCAGCAGCAACGTGTAGCTCTAGCCCGTGCCCTTTGCATTGAGCCGCATGTCCTTTTGATGGATGAACCGCTGTCCAACCTCGACGCCAAACTCCGTGTGGAGATGAGGACTGTCATCAAGGAAATCCAAAACGACATCGGCATCACGACCATCTACGTGACCCATGACCAAGAAGAAGCAATGGCGGTCAGTGACCGCATTGCCGTCATGAAAGGAGGGGAAATCCAGCATATCGGGACGCCAAAGAACATCTATCAGAGGCCGGCGAACCTGTTTGTGGCTTCCTTCATCGGACGTTCGAACACGTTGGAAGGGAAACTTGTCATGGAAGGAGGGACCCCGCATCTGCACATTGAGAACTTGGATGTGCTTGTCCCGAATGTCCAGAGCCGGTACCAGCATGACCAGAATGTCATCGTGTCGGTTCGCCCTGAGGAATTGTTGATGAGAAAGGAAGCCGTGACCGGTTTGAAGGCAGTCATTGATGATTGTGTCTTTTTGGGACTCAACACCCACTATTTCATGCATTTGTCCGATGGAAAGGAAGTCGAATCCATCATGGAGTCGACCATCGGCAATACCGTGGCGAAAAAGACCGAGGTTTTCTTGGGCATCAATACGGAGAAGATCAACATTTTCACCGAAGATGGGGAGGCCAACATCCTGGATGGGGTTCAGAACGACCTCGTGAAGCATTGAGGAGGACAGAATGGAAAGCCGCAGAAGATTTGATGTTTGGTCGGGTGTTACCGTGATGTTCCTGGTGCTGTTCTTCGTCATTCTTGTATACCCTTTGTTTGAGATTCTCCGTCAGGCGGTGAGGGATGAGAACGGAAACTTCACCTTTGTCCAGTTCGCCAAGTTCTTCTCGCAACCGTACTACAGCAAGACAATCCTCAACAGTTTCAAGGTCTCCATCGACATCACGTTGGTCACCTTGCTCATCGGCATTCCCATTTCGTATTTCTACTCTTTTTACCAGTTGAAAGGCGCCAAGTTCCTGTTTGTCGTGAGTGTCCTGTGTTGCATGTCTGCGCCGTTCATCGGAGCGTATTCGTGGATTTTGCTGCTTGGCCGTTCCGGTGTGGTGACCCAATTCTTTGAAAAAGTGTTGGGTATCCGCATAGGCAGCATTTATGGGTTTGGCGGTATCCTTTTGGTGCAATCGCTCAAACTCTATCCGTTGGTCTTCATCTATATGAATGGGGCGTTCAGGAACATCGACAATACGTTGATCGAGGCATCGGCGAACCTCGGATGTGTCGGGATCAGGCGATTTTTCAAAGTCATCATGAAGTTGTGCATGCCCACCGTGCTGGCGGCAAGCCTTTTGGTGTTCATGCGTGCTTTCGCCGATTTCGGGACTCCGTTGCTCATTGGGGAGAACTACCGGACATTCCCCGTCGAGATTTACAACCAATACCTCGGAGAGAACGGTACGGACCACAACTTTGCGGCGGCCATTTCCGTCATCGCCATTGTGTTGACCGCATTGGTGTTCTTCATCCAGAAATGGGCGACCAGCAAATTCAAATTCTCCATGAACGCGCTTCATCCCGTCGAAAAAAAGACACCCCATGGCGTCAAAGGTTTCCTGATGTATGCATATTGTTACCTGCTGGTTGTCATCGCGTTTGTACCGCAACTGTATGTGGTCTATCTTTCCTTCCGTAACTGTGACCAAGCGGTGTTCCTTCCGGGGTATTCCATGGCGAATTACCAGATGGCGATGCATAAATTGTTGGGCAGATCCATCAAGAACACCTTGGTTCTTGGTTTCGGATCGCTTGGCATCATCATCCTGTTCTCTGTCTTGATCGCATATCTTGTCGTGCGCAGACCGAATTTCTGGAACCATTCCATCGATACCTTGTCCATGTTGCCGTACATCATGCCGGGTTCGGTCATCGGCATCGCTTTGGTTCTTGCGTTTGGAAAGCAACCCATCGTGTTGACCGGAACGATGATGATCATGATCATTTCGCTGGTCATAAGGAGGATGCCGTACACCATACGTTCGGCGAATGCGACGTTGATGCAGATACCGTTGAGCATCGAGGAAGCGTCGATAAGTCTGGGGACCTCGAAGATGAAGACGTTTGCCACAATCACCGTGCCGATGATGGCCAACGGCATCCTTTCCGGAGCGATTCTCAGTTGGGTATCCATCGTCACCGAGCTGTCCAGCGCCATCATCCTGTACAACAACAGGACCATCACGTTGACGATGTCGGCTTATGTGGCCATCAGCCGTGGCAATTACGGTCTTGCCTGCGCATTTTCCGCAGTACTGACTTTGTTGACGACGCTTTCGTTGTTTGTCTATCTGATGCTCAGCAAGTCCGAGGACATCAGATTGTAAACGTGTTATTCCGGGTTGTAATGCCCTGGAGATAAAAAGGAGACTGTTATGAAAAGGACACTGGTTTTCGTGCTTGCCATATTGATGGCATGTTCGTTCACTTTCGCTCAGGGGACCCAAGAAGCGGCACCTGCCAAAGCTGCTGACAACGGGTTGGGGAAGCATTTGGTGTTGTATGCGACGATGACCGAGAACGACTTGAACAATTTACTCAAGGGCTTCAATGAGAAGTACCCTGACATCGAAGTCGAGGTGGTCAATGGTTCTGCAGGTGAACTTACCGCACGGATTACAGCCGAGAAGAACAAGCCACAGGGTGATTTGATGTGGGGTGGTCTCGGCAACAGTGACGGCGATGCCTATAAGGACATTTTCGAAGCCTATCTCAGCCCATATGAGAAGGAAATCATGCCGGATTACCGTTCCAACAATGGCTTTTATAATTTCGACCATCTTTCCACCATCGTGTTCTGTGTGAATACCGATCTTGAGAAAGAGCTTGGCTTGACTATCAAAGGTTACAAAGACCTCCTCAATCCGGTTCTGAAGGGCAGGATCGTCCTTTCCGACCCGAACTCGTCTTCTGCCGCATGGAACAACCTCTCCAACATCATGGCGGTGTATGGGAATGATAGCAAGCAGGCATGGGATTACATCGAGGCCTTGATGAGGAACAAACTCATCATTTCCACTTCCTCTTCCGTCTGCTTCAAGAGTGTCCAGACGGGTGAATATGTTGTTGGTCTTACCTATGAAGATGGCGCTTCCACCTTGCTGAAGAGCGGTGCGAAGAACATCCGGATGGTCTATCCCGCAGAAGGTGCGTCAGGCAATGCGTTTGGATGCGCCGTCATCAAGGGTGCTCCTCATGAAGCCGCGGCGAAAGCGATGGTGGATTATCTGATGAGCGCCGATGGTCAGACCCATCTCGGCAATGCGCTCGGAACACTCCGGTTCACCAACAGCAAGGCATCCTACAAAACCCCGTATCTGCCTGCAAGCTCGGAGATCAAATGGGTGACCCGTGACATCAAGTGGCTCACCGAAAACAAGAAACAGATACTGCAGCACTGGAATACGCTGTACGCGTCCGTCAACAAGTAATCGGTTTCGGGTTCCCCCTCACCATGAAAGGTGGGGGGGCTTCTTTTTCCCAGGAGGAGACCATGGAAGTACATACCATAGCTTTGGATCTTGACGGAACACTGACGCAACACCGTAGCTTGTTGGGTGATGGAAACCGCCGGGTGTTGGACCGGTTGGGTGCCAAATATCATTTGGTGATGGTCGGTGCAGGTTCCTGTGAACGTATTTTCCGGCAAATGGGTCAGTATCCGATGGATATCATCGGAAACTATGGAATGGAAATCTCCCGTTATGATACGACGATGGGAAAATTGGAAATCCTTGAAAGCAAAAAGACTGAGACCGACCGGCAATCCGTCACAAAGAGAGTGGAAACCCTCCGGGAACGGTTTGGCTTTCAAGCATACACCGGAGATACAGTGGAGTTTTTTCCCTCGGGGATGGTCTGCATCCCTTTGATCGGTACCAAAGCTGACATCAATGACAAGCTTGTCTTCGATCCCGACAGAAAAAAGCGGCGTGCCATCTACGATGAAGTGAAAGCCCTTTTCCCGGAATATGTCGTGTTTGTCGGAGGTTCCTCATCGTTCGATATGGTGCCTGTTCCGTACGACAAATACTATGCTTTGTCACGCTATTGCGAACGACAAGGGTTGGAACACGGACAGGTGGTGTATTTCGGTGATGATGTCGGATATGGGGGAGGGGATTATTCCTTGTTCCATTCTGATTTCCCGTTTGTCCTTGTGGACGACTATCGGAATTTTCCCCGATTCGCAGGGGAGTATCTGTGAACATACACGAGACCTTGCCGGAACAGGGCAAGGCCTCCTGATGGGTCAATGATTCTCTTTGTTCATGATGGCGGCTTGGACGAATTCCCTGAAGGAAGGCTCTGCATTGTTCGGGCGGGATTTGAACTCCGGATGATATTGGACGCCCAGGAAGAACGGGTGGTTGTCTTTCTGCAGTTCCACCGCTTCGACGAGCCTTTTGTCAGGACTGGTGCCGGCGATGACCAGACCCGCCTGTGAAAGCTGGGTGCGGTAATCATTATTGAACTCATACCTGTGCCTGTGTCGTTCGCTGATCTCTTTCTGGTGGCGATAGGCCGTATCCATCCATGTGCCGGGGACGATGTCGCAGGGGTAGGAACCGAGACGCATCGTACCGCCTTTGGGTATATCTCCCTTTTGGTCGGGCATCAAGGCAATGACCGGATGTTGGCTCTTTTCGTTGAATTCGCTTGAATTGGCGTCGTCCCAGAACAGGATGTGTCGCGCGAATTCGATGACTGCCACCTGCATGCCCAGGCAAATGCCAAGGAACGGAATCCTGTGTTCCCTTGCATAGCGGACAGCCTCGATCATGCCTTCGATGCCTCTTTCTCCGAAACCACCGGGGACGAGGATGCCGTCTGCTTCATGAAGAAGTTGGTCAGCCGTTTTTTCCGTGACCGCCTCAGCTTCCACCCAGTTGATCTCCATCTGGCAACCATTCTCCCATGCAGCATGTTTGAGCGCTTCATTCACAGAGAGATATGCGTCGTGGAGTTGGGTATACTTGCCTACCAGCGCGATTTTCACATGACCCTTTGCCTCTCTGGCACGCAGGCACATGGCTTCCCAATCCGTCAGATCGATGGGGTTTGTAGTCAGGTTGAGCTCCCTGCAGACTACATCGTCGAAATGTTCTTCATGGAGCATCAACGGCACTTCATACAGGATGGGCATGTTCTTGTTTTCGATGACACAGTCTTTTTTGACGTTGCAGAACAACGCGATTTTGTCTTTGACGCTTTGTTCGATCGGCTCATCACTGCGGGTGACGATGATGTCGGGGAATATCCCTGAAGCCATCAACTCATGTACCGAATGCTGAGTCGGTTTGCTTTTGTGTTCTCCGGAACTTTGCAGGTAGGGAACCAATGTGACGTGGATGAACAGACAATTTCCTTGCCCGAGTTCATGTCCGATTTGCCTGGCTGCTTCCAGGAAAGGCTGGCTCTCGATATCGCCTGTCGTTCCGCCGATTTCGGTGATCACCACATCCGCGCCGGTCTTTTTGTCCAAAGAATAAATGAACTCCTTGATCGCATTGGTCACATGGGGGATGATCTGTACGGTGGAACCCAGATACTCCCCGTTGCGTTCCTTGGTCAGGACGTTCCAGTATACGCGTCCGCTGGTCATATTCGAGCACTTGTTGAGGTTCTCGTCGATGAACCGCTCATAATGTCCGAGGTCGAGGTCGGTCTCTGCTCCATCATCAGTGACGAACACTTCCCCATGCTGGTATGGGCTCATGGTTCCCGGATCGACGTTCATGTAGGGATCCAATTTTTGCGCGGCGACTTTCAAGCCACGGCATTTGAGCAACCTTCCCAAGGAAGCGGCGGTGATGCCTTTTCCCAATCCTGAAACCACACCACCGGTTACGAATATATGTTTTGTCATAGGCACTCTCCTTCTATCTGTACGTTTTGAGGATGTTCACGGAGATTTCATAACGGCTTCGCCGCAAATCCATCGCTTGTTTTTCGATATATCTGTGAGCTTGGGCTTCATCCATGCCCAAAGTTTTGATCAATGTCCATTTCGCCTGATCAACCACTTTGATCTCTTCGATCTTTTGTTGGAGTTTTTCGTTTTCATTGTGCATGCCGACAAGGCGGTTGCGCAAAGACTTGGCCAAGGCAATGGTTTGGAAAAACACTTCCCGGATGATGGGTTTTTGCACGACAAGAACCCCGATGCTTTCCATCTGGGCTTGGATGTCCGCAAAGAATTCGGCGCGGACAAGCAAAATCACCGGACTGAGCGTTTCCTCGATGATCATCCGGCAAAGTTCCAGCCCATCTTCGTCAGGCAAGGGCGTGTTGATGAAAACCAAGTCATATTCGCAGTCCAAGACTTGGCGTCTGGCTTCACTGGCGCTGGCTCTGGTGGTGACGACGATCGACCCTTCCATCTGATGGATCAGGCTGGTAAGCCCTTCGCTGCCTTTGGTCGTCGCGCTAACCACAAGTGCCGTACTCATGTCGTGGCCTACGTAGTAAGGAAGTACGGGAGGCGGCTTGCCGCATCCTTGTCTTCCGCTTTGAGATATTTCTGCCAATCGGCCCGCTTCGCCTCAAGAAAATAGGTGAGGAGGCGCGGTGGCAGACAATGCGCGACAAAAGGACTCTGTGCGGCGGCATCTATCGCCTCGGAGAGATCCGCAGGGAGATTCTTGTCACTGTAACTTTGTTCAGGAAGCGGTTCCCGTTTTTCCTTTATGCCCTCCATGGCCGCTTCGATGAGCAGCGTGAAGCACAGATACGGGTTGCAGGAAGGATCCGGAGAGCGCACCTCAAGACGGCGATAGGTTCCGCTGGCTTGGGGGATGCGCACCAACAGGCTTCTGTTGGCATGCCCCCAGCCGATGTGTTGGGGTGCTTCAAAAGCGCCGAGACGTTCATAACTGTTCACCATCGGATTGGTGAACAGCGTGATTTCATCAATATGTTCCAGAATTCCGGCGATCATGTTGTTCTGCAGTTCGTCATTCCTTTCTTCCAAAGCGATGTTGACATGCAGTCCCGAACCGCTTTCACCTTTGAGAGGTTTGGGGAGGAAGGAAGCGAACAGTCCTGCCCGTTCGGAGAGGGTTCGGACGACATTTTTGAAGGTGACCATGTTATCGGCTGCCTCCAGCGGCGTGCCATACTTGAAATCGACTTCATTTTGTCCAGGTCCGCTTTCATGATGGCTGCGTTCCGTATAAAAACCCATTTGTTCCAATGTCAGACAGATCTCACGGCGGATGTTTTCCCCTTTGTCAAAAGGCGCGACATCAAAGTAAGAGCCCCTGTCCAGTGGTTCTTGCGTCGGATTTCCTTCTTGATCCCGTTTGAATAGGTAGAATTCGCATTCCGGACCAAACGTCAGGCGATATCCATCCAGTGCCGTTTTGTCCATGGCATCCTTCAGCAATGTCCTTGCATCCCCTTCGAATGCGGAACCGTCCGGACGACGGATGCCGCAATACAAACGGATGACCCGGCCTTGGCTGGGACGCCACGGCAGGACGGAAAGCGTGGAAGCGTCCGGAAACAGGAAAAGATCTGATTCCTCGATGTTGAGGAATCCACGGATGGCGGAAGCATCAAAACTGATGCCGCTCTCAAACGCCCTGGCCAATTCCTTGCTGGAGATGCTGATGTTCTTCAGGTCTCCGAAGATGTCGCAGAATGACAGCTTGACGAAACGCACATCCTGTTCTTGGACGAACTGCATGACTTCTTCCTGGGTATGGTTCATACCGTCCTCCTACACATACGTGTACAATTGCTTGTATGGAGTGCTCGAATTGGGACTCAATACAAAGTAATGATGAGACAACAACGCTTCTTTGTCCAAGGAGAATTCTTTGCAGAAGGGTTCAATGGCTTTGCCGATGGCCGCAATATCCTCATCAGCGGCATCCCTGGCCACAACTTGGGCAGGAAGATCGACTGGTAATGTATCGCATCTGAGGTAAATATGTCCACCATGCATTCCTGTCCCGCAGAAATATCCTACAGGAGGCCTCCCGTCCTGATGCATCCCCAACACGATGATCGTGCCTCCCGCTTGGTACTCCCCGAGGAAGCTACCCGCTTTTTCTCCGATGACCAGCAGCGGTTGCTTGTCTTTATATGCCTTCATATGGATGCCAGCCCTGTAGCCGGCGCAACCGAGGATATAGATGGCGCCTCCCCGCATGGCATATCCGGCGGCATCGCCGCAGTTGCCGTGGATGAATATCTCGCCATCGTTCATTGTATCTCCTGTTTCGTCCTGGGCGTTGTTGTTCACTTTGATGGTGGAACCATCCAACATGGCTCCAAGTGCGTTTCCAGGCACCCCATTGATGGTGATCGTACGTCCTTTCAAACCACAGCCGATATACCGTTGTCCATTGACATTGTACAACGTGAACACATTCTCCGCTGATGAGCGTATCGTTTCATTGAGTTGCCCAAACGGTTTCATTCCGACATCAATGCTCGTCATTGCACACCTCCCAATTTCCGCACCCGTTCTTTTTTCGCGAACGCCATCAACTGCGGGTGCTCGGTGATCAAGGGGAAGTCAATCGAGGAGAGATCGGTTTTGGCTCTCACCAATGACGTGTAGATGCCTGCCCTGGCGATGGTATCCCCGATCAAGATGAAACCGATGAGTCGGTTGTCTTTGGTGAACAATCGTTTGTAGCCGTCCTCCGTCTTTTCCACGATGTCATCCCCGCCGTACGAGCCTGCTGTGATCATATGCAGATCAAAGAGGCCTGTGGCGTTCATCGGAATGGAGGGGGAGACGGTACAGTCCTCCCCAGCCATGTTTCTTCCCGCCGTTTCCCCTTGGAGTCTGGCGTTCGGGAAGATTGCGATGACGTGACGGAGTCCTGAAGCGTCATCCATCCCTTCCGCACAATCCCCCGCCGCCCAGATATCAGGAAGTGTGGTGCGGCAATGATCATCAATAACGATGCCTTTGTTCACATTCCCTCCGGCATCCTTGATGAGCGTGGTGTTCGGTCTGACGCCGACGGCAAGGACGAGCGTATCAAAAGGTACTTTCGATTCATCCGTCAATGTCGCTTCGTGCGCCGAGAACGTTTTGGTGCTGACTCCAAGCCGGAAAGCCATTCCTTTGGATTCAAGATATGTTTGCACCCGTTTTGAGCCCTCTTCATCCAAAATGGTGGGCAGTACACGAGGGGCGAGGTCTATGATGGTGAGATGTTTCACCTTCCCGTACAAACCTTCGGCGCATTTGAGTCCTATCAAACCGGCTCCGATGATGAGTACTTCGCTTTTGGGGGAAACAGCGGCTTGAAGGGCTTTTGCGTCACTGAGATTCATGAACGTGAATCGGTCTTTCACCAGCGTCAGGTCCTGCATCGGCGGGACAAAAGGTCTGCTGCCGGTGGCGACAAGCAATTTGTCATACGCCACTTCACCCGCATTATCGGTCACAACACGTTTCGCTTTGGTGTTGATGGACTGTACGGTTGTGCCAAGCATTTGATGAACGCCTCTTTCCCCAAACCAGTCATCATTCCGGTATATAAGGTTCTGTTCGTTGGTTTTTCCCATCAGGTAATAGGAGATCAAGGGACGGGAATAACACTGGGTTTTCTCGTCTCCGATGATGGTGATGGTTCCCTGTTTGTCCACTTCCCTGATGCCTTCAACACATCCCACGGTGGCGACACTGTTTCCAATGATCACATAGTTCATCTTACCGCTCCTCATACACAATGGCTTTGTTCGGACAACCGGCGACGCAGGCTGGAACGCCGCTCGGCGTGTTCTTGCATAATTCACATTTCTGCATGACCCCGTTGTCTCCCGGCATCAAAGCCCCATACGGGCATGCCATGATGCAGGAATAACAACCAACGCACTTGCTTTGGTCAATGACGACCACTCCATTCTCCAGAGACAGGGCTCCACCAATACACGCTTTGACGCACAATGGTTCGGTGCATTGCCTGCAGTTGACGGCGAAGGTGATGCCGTCATGTTCCTCGACATGAATCCTTGGCTGGATATGCGCGTCTTTCAGCGCCTTGATCATGCTGTCTTTGCCGCTGTTGGCGAAAGCGCAGTTGTATTCGCACAGATGGCAGCCGAGACACCATTGTTCTTCCACGTAGATTCTTCTCATATACGCCTCCTCACTGTCCGGCGTGGAGTATCCCGAGGATCTCCAACTCCTTGTCGGTCAAGCCAATACCGCGAAGCATCAGGCGGTTGCCTTTCAACGCTTCTATGGAGTTGATGCCCATTCCGCCCATCATTTCCATGATTTCATTCTTCCATGCAGTGATGAGATTGACCAACCTTTGGCTGCCGATTTCCGGATTGAGCCGTTTGACCAACTCCGGTCTCTGCGTCGCGATGCCCCAGTTGCATTTGCCGTTCTGGCAGGTTCTGCACAGATGACAACCCAAGGCAAGCAATGCGCTGGTTGCGATATACACCGCATCCGCGCCCAAGGCTATGGCTTTGATCACATCAGCGGAAGAACGGATGGAACCGCCGACCACCAAGGAGACATTGTTCCTGATGCCTTCATCCCTGAGCCGTTTGTCCACCGAAGCAAGGGCAAGCTCGATGGGAATACCCACGTTGTCCCGGATCCGGGCTGGTGCGGCTCCTGTCCCTCCGCGGAAGCCGTCAATGGCGATGATGTCGGCGCCGCTGCGGGCGATGCCGCTGGCGATCGCGCTGACGTTGTGGACCGCTGCGATTTTCACGATCACCGGTTTGGTGTAGCCGGTCGCTTCCTTCAGCATATAAACCAGTTGTCTGAGGTCTTCGATCGAATAGATGTCATGATGAGGTGCCGGACTGATCGCATCGGACCCTTCCGGAATCATACGGGTCTTTGCGATATCACCGACGATTTTTGTACCGGGAAGATGACCTCCGATACCCGGTTTCGCACCTTGTCCCATTTTGATTTCAATCGCGGCTCCCGCTTTCAGATAATCCGGATGCACCCCGAAACGGCCAGAGGCCACTTGGACGATGGTGTTGGCTCCGTATTGATAGAAATCCTCATGCAAGCCGCCTTCTCCTGTGTTGTAATAGGTGCCAAGCGCCTGCGCGGCCAAAGCGAGGCTCTTATGGGCGTTATAGCTGATCGATCCGTAACTCATGGCGCTGAACATGATGGGCACCGAAAGCTTCAGTTGTGCTTGAGTCTTGGTGATGATCTTTCCGTCTTTGTCCCGTTCGATTGTATCGCTCTTCGCCCCCAGAAACACTTGTGTTTCCATCGGTTCCCTCAAAGGATCGATGGACGGGTTGGTCACCTGGGATGCGTTGATCAGCATCTTGTCCCAGTAGACAGGATAACTTTTCGGAGTCCCCATGGAGGAGAGCAGGACCCCGCCGCTGTCAGCCTGCCGGTAGATGTCTTCGATGACTTCTTTGCCCCAGTTTGCGTTTGTGCGGAATTCCTGGTCGCTTTTGACGATCTTCAAGGCATGTGTCGGACAGAGGGTCACGCATCGTTGGCAGTCGACGCATTTCGCTTCGTCACTGACCATGATTTTCGCTTCAGCGTCGTAATGATGGACACTGTTAGAGCATTGACGTTCACAGACTCTGCAGCAAATGCATCGGTTTTGGTCCCTATGCACTTCAAATTCAGGAAATAAATAATTTATTGCCATTTGTGTAAGTTCCTCACTGTTGGTTCAAGGTGACGATCACCGGTTGTCCGCCGGTCGGGTACCATACCTTGGTCGGGTTGGGTTCGACCACCCTGATGGCGGCTTCCTCACTCGCGAAATAGACCATTTCGCCTTTTTCTGCGGCTACCAATGAGCGGAGTTTCAGACGGTCGTTGAGCGCCATCAACCCACCGTTGAAACCGAGGATGATGGAGAACGGACCGGTGATGAGCAGACTTGCGAACGTGTTGCGCAGGTACGTGTACTCGGCTTTCGCCTCCGGTTCCATCCTGCTGATTGTTGTCCAGAATGGTGCGGCGATTACATGTGCGACTTCGGTCAGGGAAAGCCCTTGTTTGCGATGCAAGTAATCGATGATGTACGTGATGACTTCGGTGTCTGTCTTCAACGTGCACCGGTAACCATACATTTCGATCCATCTGCGATTGGCGTCATAGGAGGAAATCTCTCCGTTATGCACTACTGAAAAGTCCAGCAGGGAGAAGGGGTGGGAACCTGCCCACCATCCCGGAGTGTTGGTCGGGTAACGTCCATGGACGGTCCAACTGTATCCCGCATAACTGTCCAGTTTGTAGAATCTGCCGACATCCTCCGGATATCCGACCGCTTTGAACACACCCATGTTCTTTCCGCTGGAGAACACATATGCGTCGCTGATCGTCGAATTGATGTTGATGACGCAACGGGCCATGAATTCATCCTCTTCCAGCTGGCTGGACGCCAGTTTGGTGGGAAGCGGAATAACGAAATATCTCCAGATGAGCGGCTCATCGGTAATCCTCGGGTTCTTTGCCGTAGGGATTTTCGACAGGTTGATCACATCAAAATGTTCATCCAGGAAATCCTCACACCGTTTTTTCGCATCTTGGCTGTAATAGAAGATGTGCAGTGCATAGTAGTCTTTGTATTCTGGGTAGATGCCATAGCCTGCGAAACCACCGCCGAGCCCGTTGGAACGGTCATGCATGACGGTGATCGCCTTGATGGCGTCTTCGCCGCTGAACCGTTTTCCGCTCTTGTTGATGAATCCGCAGATTGCGCAACCACTGGATATCCGTTCCGTTCCTTCAAGGAAACCACGCTGGTGATAATCTTGCTCCGTCATGAATTCCCCTCCCAAATGAGCATGAAAAAAGGCGACCGATAACAACATGCATTCCTGCATGTGGTTGTCGGACGCCTTTGTCCTGTCGATAGCTGCTTCGGGTTTTCCTGGGCGGTTCACCCTCCGCTTTTGGGAGTACTATAACGAAAAGGAAAATGTTTGTCACTAGGTCACCACAAAAACGTATGATTATGCAATTTGTATGCATCTCATTACTTTTGTCGTTTCCTTGGCTCTCCGATCATCCATGAACCAAATAGGTAATAGCACCAGAATAATAGGCTGGTGACAGTCCATGTGATGGGGTAGACGTACATTATCGTCTCTATGGTGTGGTGGCCCGGGAAGACAAAGATGACCCAGAGTATCCTCAGGACGCAGACTCCGAAAACGGTGAACAAGGTTGGTATGACGCTTTGTCCGCAACCGCGGATGGTGCCCGAAAGGATTTCGATGGATACCCAGGTGATGAAGAAGGGCGCGATGCACCGTAAAATGACCATGCCTTCATCCAAGACAAGGGAATCAGTTGTGAACAGCATGAGGAAAGAACGTCCCCAGATGAGAAACACAAATGAAAACAGGACAGACATCAACGAACTCATCCCCAGACAGACCCATGTGCCTTTCCGTACCCGTTGGTATTGGGCTGCGCCGTAATTCTGTCCGCTGAAGACCGTCATTGCGACGCCGAAGCTGTTGATGCACATCCAGAAAAGCGTATCCACTTTCCCATAGGCGGCGTTTGCCGCGATGATATCGGTTCCGAGGCTGTTGATGGATCCCTGGATGATGATGTTGGATATCGAATACATGGACCCTTGGATTCCTGCGGGAATTCCCAGGTACAACATTTTCCTGCAGATTGCCCAGTTGATCTTCAACTCATGGAAAGAGAAGCAATTGGAAGCTTCCCCGTTGTGCATGAGATATGAGATGCCGAGCACCGCACTGATGGTCTCGCATCCGATGGTCGCCCAAGCCGCTCCCGCGACACCCCAGTTGAAAACGGCGACGAACACCACATCAAGGACAATGTTGACCATACAGCCGAGGATCAGAATGTAGAGCGGGCGTTTGCTGTCACCCATGGAACGGAGAGCGGAGGATGTCATATTATATAAGAACATCGGAATCATGCCGAGGAAGAAAATGTTCAGGTAGGTGACCGACATGTCCAGAATGTCATCCGGGGTGTCTATGAGGCGCATCGCCCATCTGCTGGTAAGCAGACCCAGAACCATAACCACCGCCCCGCCCAAAAAACTCATCAGCATGGAAGTCTGGATGGATTGATGGTTTTTTTCCTTGTCATGTGCGCCAAAATGCTGGCTGATGACTACCGCAGAGCCATTAGTGATACCGACGAAAAAACCGACGAGCAGGTTGACGAACACCGACGTGCCGCCACCTACGGCAGCCAAAGCTTCCTTGCCGACGAACCGTCCCACGATGATGGCGTCTGCGACATTGTACATCTGCTGGAAAAAAGAACCGAACAGGATGGGGAAGAAGAAGGCAAGAAGGCCCTTTGCGATCGAGCCTTCTGTGATGGATGCGCCTGCCGAAGTTTTTTGTTTCATCAGCAACATACTGACCATAATACAGAAAAGCACCAAGGTTTCATAGGGGTTTTATTCTAAGATAGAGTTTGTTAAAAAGTTTGACAAAATTAGGCAACTCTCTTATCCTTGTTTTGAGGATTGCATGAGTTGTTCTTATAAAATACAAAAACAATACCGTGACATGAAACTACGTAACAAAATCCTTTTTGTTTGTTGCGTGATTCTCATTGTATCTCTTTTGTCTTTGGCGATTGTGGAAAGATCTTTATCTTCAAAATTTGTATCAGAAGTGGCATTAGACTACACGATGCAGATCATTGGCCAATTGAACAGCGACATTGAGACAAAATTTATATTTCTGAATTCTCTGGCAACTCAAATTTTGTACAATTCAGATATTTTTTCATACCTCCAAGATGCAACGACTGAAGAAACGATGCGAAAAAAACTTGATTCTTATTATGCGGTGCAATCACATCTCGAAAGCGTTCGTACACAAAATCCTGATACTGTTGCGATTACCCTATATAGGACAAGCGATAACGAGGTTATTACAACTGATAGCCAACCTTTTGGGTATTCCAAAGCCAAACCAATTGATCCAGATTGGTACGATAAACTAATAAACGGTGATCCTTATGGTGTAACATTATCTTTTATCGATCCTAATACAAACCAGATCATACGATTTGGCATCGCGAGAAAAATTATCGACAACAATACAAAAAAGCCGTTAGGAGTAGTGGTGATGGAAGCACCAACTGACTCTTTGACTAAACTATTGGGAAGCTATGATTTTGGTCCTGATAGTGAGATTCGGATATCTGATAATATTGGTGTATGTGTTTGTTCATCTCAGGGTAATCCATGCATACAATATGGGACGGTTCTTGAAAATCAGGCGAGGATTGAAAAAATTTCTAGAAAAAGTGTCCTTGTGTCATCAAATGTCTCTCCTCGTACATTTTGGATAGTGAATTGTTTCATACCGTTACAAAACCTTACCAAGAATATGGCGTCGATGTATCCGGCTTTTTTTATTGTTGGTGTAATTGATATCATCTTTACCTTCATACTCTTGTTTTATATATCGAAGAAATTAATGCAACCCTTGGATCAATTGGTAGAAAAAATGCAAGAAATTTCTACTGGGAAGTGGGAAACAAAACTTCCTGTCTCTGCAAATGGTGAGATTGGAAAATTAATACAAGCGTTCAATCTTATGTCGGATAAGATTAATGCGCTCATTACAACCACTTACAAAATGGAGATTCAAAAGCAACAGACTCAGTTGAAAATGTTATTGATACAAATGAATCCACATTTTCTTTACAATGCCATAGAAGTCATCAGGCTCAAGGCCATTGCAAACGAAGACTATGAAGTTTCAATGGCAATGACATATCTCGGTAAATTCCTTCGGTTGAAACTCAATACGACAACTCAATGTGTGTCTGTAAGAGAAGAAACTGAACATGTGATTGGATATTACAAGCTTAGTGAAATAAGTGGGTTTATGCCGGCAAAACTCATTATAGATATTGATCCCACTTATTCCGATAAAATTGTTCCAAAGCTTTCTTTGCAACCATTGGTTGAGAATTCGATGAAACATGCTTTTCCTCTTCCCTTTGCGGATGGTGAGATTGCTATCCATGCCTATGAAAAAAGAAATTGTATGTTTTTTTCTGTTCATGATAATGGCTGTGGAATGTCAACAAGGAAAGTCCAAGAAATAATGAAAGAAATTCAGAATGATTCGGATGATGGAAAACATGTCGGTTTGCATAATGTTGCTCGTCGATTGCGTCTACTATACGGAGAGGCGTCAAATCTCAAGATTGAGAGTGAAAAAGGCAAGGGAACTACTGTGTCATTTACCGTTCCTTACACAGAGGTAAAGAATGAAACTGCTGATTGTGGATGATGAACGTGCGGTTCGGGATGGTTTACATCTGAGATTGCACCAATTTTTTGGAGATATTCTGGATATCAGAGATGCTGTCTCTGGTGTGTCTGCATTATCTTTCATAAAGGAATGGAATCCAGAGCTCGTTCTAACTGATGTTTGTATGTCTGACATGAGCGGACTTGAGTTGATGCAAAAAGTTAAAGAGATCCGAAATGCAACTAATTTCATCATTATCAGTGGTCATGATGATTTTGCATATGCTCGTGAGGCTTTGCGATTGGGAGCTAAGGATTACCTACTGAAACCAATTGATGAAAGGGCTTTGTTCCAAAGCATCCAGCCTCTCATGGATAAAAGTGAACAATGGGATGTAGATAAATATAATCCAGAGAAAATCAGGAAATATCTGAGACAAATATTGCATATAGGTTTTGATGTCGGCCAATTATCTCAATTTCAAGGAATCAAATTTGAAGAATTGTTTCCAACGAATTTCTTTCGTGTTGTGGTTTTTTCTGGAAGTTTGGACAGTAATTCTTCTGTTGTAAATATGCCTCTTCATTTTCCAATGAATGGTAATGATGCTTATTATTATATTCTTGAAGAAAGAAGTGGACTTTGTTGTTGTATTGTTTCCTCGTCACAAATGCAGGGAAGATTGCCCAATGCTTTCTTTGACTCCTTATCCCGAACAGCTATATCAGAATTCAGTGATTGTACATACGGTATCAGTAGTGTTAAGAAAAAAAAGGACATTCCCTTGGCTTTTCATGAGGCTTTTTCCTGTGCGTACACACGCATTTATGGCAATACAGGATTTGTCTATCAGGAAGAGGTGTCTTTTGCTCCTATGGTTGCATTTGAAACCAATGCATATTCGGATGGTTTAAAACGTGCTGTCTTGAGAAAAGACCGCAACAAGATTCGTTCTTTACTTCAGAACATGTTCAAAGATGCAAAAGAAATGAATTTCAATCCTGTGGATTTCACCGAAGCTCTGAAAGATATGGTTTTCCATGTCCAAGATTATATACAAGATGATGAAGTGATCCTTGGGAAGAAGTATTTTCTTGAGCAAATTGAACAGTTTGATTTGTTTTGCAGACAAGGTGTTGGCGATAAAATTATTGCACCACTATGCGAATCACTTTATTCTCTGTTTGCTTCAATGGATAATGAAGATAAACAATATAGCCTTGTCGTGCAAAAAATCCTTTCTTATGTTCGGGAGAATATTAATAAGCCAATTTCCATGAAGGAGATGGCAGATTATTTAGGTAAATCCCAAAACTATCTAAGTACCGTTTTTAAACAGGATGTAGGGAGTAACTTTAACCAATATGTGATGACACAGAAAATGCGGTATGCAAAAGAGCTTATGAGAGAAGATTCTGAATTGCGAACTTATGAGATAGCTGAGCGGGTAGGGTTTACAGATGAAAAGTACTTCATTCGTTTGTTCAAACGATATTGGAATATAACGCCAAGCAAGATGCGAAACTCAAATGAATCATTGTTGTGTAAGGGAAGGCTTATATGATCCGACAGAATTCCCGTTCAGTAGGTGCCCACAATCGCGCTGCCGTGATATCTCTGCTCGTAAGGAAAAAAATGTCACGTGCCGATCTTGCAAAAGCCACAGGACTTACAAGAGCTTCAATTACAGTAATCATTGATGGACTTATGGCTAAAGGAATTATTAAAGAATCTGAAAGGATAGACATCCCAAATGGAAGACGGCCGACTTTGATAGAAATTCAACCAGATTTGACATTACTGATCGGTATTGATATTACACGGAGTGGTTATGTGTTTGGGGCATGTGACTTAATGGGAAATGTCCTCGAAGAAACGGTTATTGGAAAAGACGCATATATGTCTGCCGATGATGCTGTCGAGGGGTTCGCGGAAAGCATCAAGTCGATATATGGGAAATACTCTGGTCGTATTTTGCTAGGAATAGGGATAACATCACCTGGGCCTGTGAATGCCTTGGAGGGAAAATTCTGTTGTCCTTTGGGTTTGGAGTTTTGGAATGACTTTCCCATCTGTAAAGAACTTCGAGCAAGAACTCGATGCAAGAACATTTGGTTGGAAAACAATGCCGTTTCTCGGGCCTTAAGTGAAAACTATTATGGATTGGGATCTCGGTTCAGCAGTTTTCTTGAGTTGACTGTATTCCAAGGGATTGGATGTGGAATCATTACCAATCATCAAGTGTTTCTTCCAGAAAATGGGATAAGCATTGGCATAGGGCACACTACAATTGATGTACATGGCCATCAGTGCCGTTGCGGGAACATTGGGTGTCTGGAACTTTATGCTACGCCACAAAACCTTTTGAAAACCATTGATGGCATTGACAATTGGGGTGTACTAGTTCAGAAAGCTGAGGCCGGTGATAGGAATTGTAAACAATTAATCAAAGATGAAGCGGGTTATTTGGTTTCAGGCTTGATTCCTATGATTAATGTTTTTTCTCCACAGGCTGTGATTCTAACTGGCGAATTGAGCGGACAGCCGGATTTACTCATTGGTGAGATGGATAAGCAGTTTAGAGAACGTTTAATGATGTCGGCGATTGTACCTTGCATTTGTGCTTCCAGAGTAACTTCACATGAACAGCTCCGGGCAGCATGTGCGTTAGTCATGGAAAGGTACTATTGGGGAAAACCATGAATATCGAACACGTGACAATACAGGCAGGAAAAAATGTAGCATGGATTCTTCCTCAGTGGGGAATGAATGCAATACGTCTTAAAATCAATGAAGAGGATATCCTTCACTCTTGCACGACAATGCAAGAACTAGAACAAACACCATTTTTGTTTGGGATGCCATTGCTTTTCCCTGCGGGAAGAGTGCATGAAGGAAAATTTTCTGTTGTTGGTAAAAACTATCAGTTACCTGTGAATGAAACGAAACATGGAAACCATTTACATGGAGAGTTATATCGTGCTTCATTTGTAGTAACACATTTGGAGAGTCAAACAGTTAGTGGCATATATAATAACGAAGCAAAGACTTTATTCCCTTTGCGGTTTCGTGTTCTGGTGACGCATACACTTACCACATCAGAATTTGTTTCCTGTTTTAGTTTCACAAATACAGATACTGTATTGTTACCAGTGGATTTTGCAATTCATACAGCATTCTGCATGCCACACCTGTTCACTGTGGGAATAGGCGATAAGTGGGGGCTGGATACTCATCTTGTCGCTACTGGTAATATGGTTGTAAAAACCCCAGTGGAAAAAAAACTTTCCATAGGAATCAATCCAGAAGGAAAAGTTTTGACAGGGATGTATGTGATGAAAGGGGAAGCGCTTATAGGTACGCACCGATATTTTGCGGAGCCACCTTTTACCACATGGGTCTTATATGATGGAGATGGAAAACATGGTTTCCTTTGTGTGGAGCCACAATGTTGTATTGGACTAACCATCGATCCTTTGCTGATAAAACCAGGAGAAACTGTTACTTTTATTACGCATATATGTTGAATTAACCAGAGTTTTTTCCACTTTTTCGATGATTTTCCACCCTTTCCCCTATAAAAATCGCCTTTACAATATTATGTAAGGTGGCTGGATACAGCCGAAAAGGAGAGGAAATGAAAAAACTAGTAGTGGTTTGCGTGCTCTCGCTTGTTATGGGGTTGGTTTTTGCTAATGGCACAAAAGAAGAGACGAGTACTCCTAAAAAGAAAGTGGTTGTGACTTGGTATAGTACTGATCCTGAACCTGTGAAAACGATTCAGGCTTTCAATTCAACACATGATGGCATAGAGATTGTATATGAACTGATAAGCACAGATAATTTCTTTACAACACTTAATACTCGTATAAGTGCAGGTGAATGCCCGGATTTGTTCCCATATCGCACGACGGATAATTACGAAAAACTCATTGCTATGGGACAAATTCTTGACCTGTCTGATTATGATTTTCTGAAAGAGATCAATGATGCTCCCAAAACCATGAACAAGGCTAAAGATGGCAGGATTTATGCTTTTCCTCTTGGGGCAGATTATTTGAATATGTTCTATAACAAGACATTGCTGAAATCACTTGGTTATAAAGCTCCGAAGAACTTTCAGGAATACATGAAAATTTGCGAAGCTGTGAAAACTCAAGGTGTCGCCCCACTGGTATCAGGATGCAAGGATATCTGGCAAAATAGATATGTGTGCGTCGATCCTCTGCAAGGTGTTGCAGCGAAGAATCCGGCTTGGCTTTCTGACTTGTATGGACGAAAGGCTTCTTTCACTGATCCTGTGATGCTGGATTATTTCAACCGCATCGAGGATTTTGTGAAAAAAGGTTATTTGTATGACGGTAGTCTTGGACTGACAATGTCTGAAGCTTGGCAGATATTTGCATCAGGAAAAGCGGCTTTCCAACTTGGGGCGTCGTTCTATGTTGCCCAAGCGTTTCCTCAGGCTGATTGTTCTTTTGAACTTGGTTGTTGCCCGATGCCTGTTAATGATGAAGGGGAATCGCAAGTGGTGGAATTACATGCAAATATGAAAGTTGCTTGTGTCAATAAGAAAAGCAACCATGTCGATGCTTCATTGGAAGTGCTGAAATGGCTTTCAAACTCAGAAAACTACATGAACCTTTGTGACGATTGGAAATTGATTGTTCCTGTAAATAAAAAGGCTGATTACAGTCGTTTGAGTAAATGGGCCTCATTGTGGTCTGACTTTAGTAAGTACAAAAACATTCCTCGTGCTATCGAACCCAGCACTATCAGTGCAGAATTTGGACAAGTGATCCAGAACATCATCATGGGTAACTATACAGGTGCACAAGCTGCTGAAGCTTTGCAGACTGCATATGAAAACAAGAAATAATGATTTGGTTTGACTAAAGCATTGACGCATAGTGCAACTAAACACTATGCGTCATTTCCTTAACATTCAAGGGAGGTGTTTTGACATGAAACGTTCTATTCAGGCACGATTTGTTGCATATAGTTTTGTGTTGCCTGCATTAGTGTTGTTCGGAACCATGATTGCATATCCCTTGATTATAGGTGTCTTGTATTCATTTACAGACTGGACAGGTATCATTGATTCTTTTAATTTTGTTGGGATAAAGAATTATTTACGACTTTTCAAGGACAATACTTTTTATTTAGCTATCGGAAATACTTTTTATATAACAGCGGTTACAGTGGTATTTCAGAATTTGCTTGGTCTGCTTTTGGCAATCGCCATGATGTCTAAACGGATCAAGGCAAAAGGATTCTTGAAAACGACCTTTTTCCTTCCAAGCTTGTTGAGTGCGGTGGTCGTCTGTTACATGTGGATGTATATATTGAACGTGCATGTTGGGTTATTAGGTTGGTTCTTACGATTGGCGAATGTAGATAGGGTTACAAAGTATGACATGTTGATCAAAAGATGGCCAGCACTTACCATCATTGCTTTTATTCTTGTTTGGCAATTCAGTGGGTATGATATGACGATTTATATCTCAGGCTTGGAATCCATACCAACAGATTTGTATGAAGCCGCAGATTTGGATGGTGTGTCTAAATATCAGAAGTTCTTTCACATAACTCTCCCTCTGATCATGCCTTCCATTACGGTGAATATATTCATAAATTTGATTGGTTGTCTGAAGATATTTGAACAAGTCTATATCCTGACAAAAGGTGGTCCTGGTGTTTCAACTACGACTATTGGAGTTTTCATCTATAATTCTGCTTTGAGCGCGAATCAATATGGGTATGCTACTGCCATTTCGACAATCCTTTTCATTCTTGTGCTTATTGTCACATTTCTGCAAGTGAAAGTTACACGTTCACGAGAGGTTGAATTATGAAAGAAATGAAAAGGGAAAATACTGGAGATGTCGCTGAAACGGTTCTTTGCGTAATCATGGCAATCATAATCATCTTGCCACTTTGTTATGTGGTCATCGTTTCTGTAAGTGACCAAAAAGCCTTGAACAAGAACCTCTTGAGTTGTTTTGTTTCATTTCATCCGGAGAACTATGTAAAGGCTTGGACAAAAGGGAGAATCCCAAGGTTCATCATCAATACTGCTATCATTTGTGTGATGACTGATGCACTAGTGATTGCCATGGGGTCGATGTTTGCATTCGCCACACGAGCCTATAAATGTTTCAAAGAAATCAACATGTTCTATTACATCGTGATGACGGGTATGTTTGTTCCTATTCAAACAATTGTTCTCCCGTTATTCAAACTTATCAAATCCATGGGATTGCTCAATAAACCGCTTGGACTTGCTTTTGTCTATGCTGGGACTAATTTGCCGTTAAGCATGATGATGTTTGCAGGTTTCTATAAATCGATCCCCATGGATCTCATTGATGCGTCAAGTATTGATGGATGTACTCCTTACCGTTCGTTTCTTTCCATTGTATTTCCTCTTACTAAGACGATCGTATGTACAGTGGTGATTCTCACCAGTCTGAATATTTGGCGTGATATGTTCATTCCCTTGATGCTAACCACTGATATAAAGGCAAGGACAATCGCTTATGGATTGATGTCGTTTGTCAATGAATTTTCATTAGATTGGACAACAATGTGTGCAGCGATGGTGATGGTTACCATACCAATAATCATCTTGTATCTGAGTCTACAGGAGTATTTTGAAAGTGGTGCTCTAGCCGGTGCTATTAAATGATTCTGAAGGAGGTTCACATATGGGTATGCAGGAATATGCAGTAAATGCTGCAAATAAAATTAAGGTCAGTAAGCGGACCATGGAAAACGTAGTGATTGGTACAGGGAGTGTGGTCGATAAAATCATTCAACTTTCTCTTATCAACACAGAAAAATCAAAGCATCCTTGTTTGTTGGCTTTTGATGGGAACTACTGTGTTGATTGGAAAATTATTATTAATTCACTTTTGGTTTGTGCATCACAAAAAAATGTTCATGTGTCATTCATCAGCATCAATACTATGTTCCAACCATTAGATGCAATTCATGCTTATAAAAAGCCTTTCATTGAACATGATCCTAGTTTGGGGTGGGAGAATCCGACTGGCCGCATTCAGGATATCCTGGATATGGAAAAAGTCCAGAAATTGCGAATAGATCTTCTTGAATCAAAAAAACGCATAACGACAAATCCGGAATTAATTGTTGTGTATTCGCCTGGAGCAGCAGTTTCAGAATTGATAGATGTGTATGATTATTCCTTTTATTTTGACATGACGAAAGATCCTATCATGTTGAATCTTTGGGCTAATACCTTGGTTTCCTTTGGATGCGACAAGCCCGATCCAACATATTTTTGGAAAGACTTGTATTATGTGGATTTTCACCTTCTTGACAATCAGAAATGGTACATATTCGAGCATATGGATTTTTATGTAGAAGCAGTCGATCCTATGAATCTTATATTAATACCACGCAAAGAATATGACACCATAATGTCGACACTTTTGAAATATCCTATCAAGCAGGTACGTATTTTCATGCCCGGAGCTTTTGGTGGATATCGATACAAACAGCTTTGGCCTCAGGCCAAAGATCCTGGAAACAGTGCTTGGAACAGCATATCCTCACCCAAGTTGGATTTTATCATTGATGCTGGAGGAAAACAAATTCGTTTACCATCTGTGAATATCCTGCAGTACGGGAAAGAGTTCGTAGGGGAATATTGGGATAAGGAATGCCCTAAATGGTGGCCTTTGCTTGCTGCAATTGATGACGGGTATTTTCCTGACCCGAACACTCCGAGGGAACGTACTGCAATGTGCCAACACAATCATCCGTCGACAGATTATGTGCGGCGTCATTTCAATGAGCAGTTCGGACGCTATGAAACCTACTATTTTCTAGAAGTGTATGAAAATGCAGGGACAGTCCTTGGTTTTAAAGATGATGCGAATCTGGAAGAATGGCAGGCAAAATGTGAGGAAGCTGCAAAAACGAAATCTTTAATTCCTGATTGGCAGGATTATGTGAAAATCTGGAAACCGTCTGTGGGTGATCTTTTCCTTATTCCCCCTGGGACGACACATGGACATGGTGGACGTTCGATGGTTTTGGAACTTGATACAAACGTAAATACCACAACTTGTGAATATTCTTTTTATATGCATGATTATGGACGGAACACATGGAATGATAAGGAATTTGCCATGACTGGAAAAAAATGCAATCTTCAATGCGAGCATGGATTTAATATTGACCTTGCCCGACGTGAACATTGGGTGAAAGATCATCTCTTTGCGAAGCCAGAAGTGATTAAATGGACGCCCGATTATTATTTGGAACGTTTTTCATCTTTGCCAGAAATGCCATTCCATATTGAAAGATTCCATTTTAAAAAATTTGCTGAAAATGATACAGAAGGAAAGTTCCTCAATATTGTTACATTGATTAAGGGTGACAACATCACAATCCAATCCAAAAACAACCCTGAGTACCAAACAACAATTGATTGTTTACAGGCTGCAGCAGTTCCTGCCCAATTTGGTGCCTATAAATTTATAAACAACGGGAATGATGAGTGCACAGTCATGCAGATACGGTTGAAAAAAGGATGAAGTTGAATATGGAAGAGCGAGCGTTTGTTGGTTTTGACATAGGAGGTACCAAATGCGCTGTTATCATGGGTTGTTCGAATTTGGAAAATAGCACATGTTCTATACAAACAAGGGTTCAAATACCAACAAAAGAAAAGACCTGGAAAAATATTCTGGATTTTTTACTAGATGCTGAAAAAAGGATGGAAAAAGAAACAGGATTACATCCTTTGGCTGCAGGTATCAGCTCTGGTGGCCCTCTAGACAGCAAAGGTGGTTTGATCCTTTCTCCACCGAATCTGCCTGGATGGGATTCGGTTCCCATTGTTTCTCTTGTGCAAAACGAATTGCATGTCCCAACGTTTCTTCAGAATGATGCGAATGCTGGTGCTGTTGCTGAATGGCTATATGGGGCTGGAAAAGGTTATAAGAACGTCATTTTCTTGACGTTTGGAACAGGGTTGGGAGCTGGTTTTATCCTTGATGGCAAATTATACGAAGGGACGAACATGATGGCTGGAGAAGTAGGGCATGTGCGGTTGGGGAAGACTGGGCCGGAAGGATATCATAAAAAGGGCTCGTTTGAAGGTTTTTGTTCTGGAGGTGGCATTGTGGCTTTGGGTCGTATCATGTCATTAAAGTACAAGGCGATGGGGAAACATTCACCTTTGTTGGCTATGGCGAATTTCACAGCTAAAGATATAGCCGGATATGCGAGGGAAGGTGATGGATTGTCTTTGCAGATCTATAAGAAATCAGCTCAGGAATTAGGGTATGGTCTTGCTATGTTGGTTGACATTTTGAATCCTCAATGCATTATTCTGGGGAGCATCTATGCAAGAAACCCTGATTTGTTCCAAAAGGATATGGAACAAATCCTTCATCATGAGGCTTTATCTCGTTCACTTGCCTGTTGCACCATCGTTCCAGCCCAATTAGGTGATAGTATCGGTGACTTTGCAGCTTTGGCTGTCGCCACTTCTGGTTTTCATGAAATGGAAAAAGGAAAGTGAGAGGATGGAAACTGAGATACGTTCTGAATCCTATGTGGATGATCTCTGTACGAGATATCCAGCATTGGTACCAATACGATCATCGATTTCTCAGGCTTATGAGTTGCTACATGACAGTGTTGTGCATCAAGGTATGATTTATACATGTGGGAACGGTGGAAGTTGTGCTGATGCTGATCATATTGTTGGGGAATTGATGAAATCATTTACGAGAAAACGTCCTATCTCAGAAAATATAGCAAAAAATCTTGAAATGTATGGCAGTATTTTTGGAGAAAAACTGATTGACGGACTAGAAGGGACGATACCTGCTTTGAATTTATCCCAGCAAACGGCTTTGACGACAGCTTTTGCAAATGATAATTCATTTTCATTAGGTTTTGCACAACAATTATATGGATACGGGCATAAAGGTGATTCCTTGATTGCCCTTTCCACTTCGGGTAATTCAGAGAATGTCGTTCTTGCGTGTGTACTGGCACAAGCAAAAGGAATCCATGTCATTGCTTTGACAGGTAATAAAGTCTCTGAAATAGAAAAGTTTGCTGATGTAACAATAAAAGTGCCAGAAAGTGAGACTTTCAAAATACAAGAATTGCATCTTCCTATCTATCATTGCCTCTGCTTGATGTTAGAAAATTCACTTTGGCCTATAGGAAGTGTGAAGTAACCAGATAATTCAAGGTCCCTCCCTTGATGACGGTTCGTGTACAAGAGTCCCAGTGAAAACGTAAGGATGACATGCTTCTTCCAGGTTTGATGGGGAGTAGCCATTCGTTTTTATGTCCACACTCTTCGTCCATTTTTGTACATGTTGTATTCCCGCCGTTGGAGTTTGGTTTAACTTGGTGATGTCGCAATGACTTTCTCAATCAATACGTTTCATGGAGTGGTAAAACGCCTCGACCGGTTGACAAGAAAATCTTGTTGGTGGTAGTGTAATTTTAAACAGCAAAGGCGCTGTAGCTATAAGGCTACGGCGCCTTCTTTTTTTGTTCCGCAGTGTCGGATTTTTCGGAATTCGTGGTCATTCGGTCTCCATTGGGGATGCAGGAAAAACCAGGATTCCGTATTGTTTGGACCTTTTATGGGGAAGGAGAGCGCATATGGAAACAGTAGCTGATTATTTCGGTTCGTTGGTTTTCAACGATGATGTCATGCGGGAACGGTTGCCGAAGGAGACCTACAAGGCCTTGAAACAAACCATCCGTGAAGGAAAAGATCTTGACCTCAACATCGCCAACGTAGTCGCCAATGCGATGATGCATTGGGCTTTGGAACATGGGGTCACCCACTATACCCATTGGTTCCAGCCGATGACCGGCATCACGGCAGAGAAGCATGAGGCGTTCATCACCCCCGTCGGGGGCGGGAAAGTCATCATGGAATTCAACGGCAAGGAACTTGTCCAGGGTGAACCTGACGCTTCTTCTTTCCCCAGCGGAGGGCTACGTGCGACATTCGAAGCACGGGGCTACACCGCATGGGATCCGACCAGTTATGCGTTCATCAAGGGGACGACCTTGTATATTCCGACGGCCTTCTGTTCCTACAGTGGAGAAGTTCTTGACAAGAAAACCCCATTGCTCAGGTCTATGGAAGCCCTTTCCGACCAAGCATTGAGAATACTCAAATTGTTTGGAAAAACTGAGGTCAAACGGGTCATAACGACGGTCGGTCCGGAGCAGGAATACTTCTTGGTGGACAAGAAACAGTATTTGGAAAGAAAGGATTTGATCTACACGGGACGGACTTTGCTTGGCGCACGACCTCCGAAAGGACAGGAGATGGAAGACCATTACTTTGGTTCGCTTCGTCCGAGGGTGTCCGCATATATGGAAGATTTGGACAAGGAACTGTGGAAACTCGGCGTCTATGCCAAAACCAAGCATAACGAAGTTGCGCCAAGTCAACATGAGCTTGCTCCGATTTTCATGACCACCAACGTCGCCACCGACCAGAACCAGTTGATGATGGAGATGATGAAGAAAATCGCCGACAAGCATGATCTCGTCTGCCTGCTTCATGAGAAGCCGTTTGCAGGAGTCAACGGTTCGGGAAAGCACAACAACTGGTCCATCTCCACCGATAGTGGGGTCAACCTGCTTGAACCGGGTGAAAGTCCCAACGACAACGCCCAGTTCCTGTTGTTTCTGGTGTCCGTCATCGCGGCTGTGGATGAGTATCAGGATTTGCTCAGAGTATCCGTCGCATCGGCGGGCAATGACCACAGACTTGGTGCAAACGAAGCTCCTCCCGCTATTGTTTCCATGTTTCTTGGCGACGAACTGACCGAAATTCTGGAAGGCATCGCTTGCGGGAAACCTGTTGGGGCGAAACGCAAGCAGAACATGATCCTTGGTGTCCATGTACTTCCTGATTTCCCGAAGGATTCCACCGACAGGAACAGAACCAGCCCGTTTGCCTTTACCGGCAACAAATTCGAGTTCCGTATGCTCGGTTCGTCGTTCTCTGTGGCTGGTCCGAATATCGTCCTGAACACCATTGTCGCTGATGAGTTGGAGAAATTTGCTGACATTCTGGAGAAATCCAAAGATTTCAAAGCCGATCTCGCCACCCTTGTCAAGGACACCTATATCGCCCATAAGAGGATTATCTTCAACGGGAACAACTACAGTCCCGAATGGGTCGGGGAGGCTGAGAGACGTGGCTTGCTCAACCTGAAGAGCACCGTTGATGCCGTTCCGTCGTTCATCGCCGCAAAGAATATCGCCGTGTTCAAGAAATTCCGCATCTTCACGGAAGCTGAGATGCACAGCCGCTATGACATTCTGATGGAGAACTATGCGAAGACCATTCATATTGAGGCATTGACGATGGTCGATATGGCAAGGGAACAGATTCTTCCTGCGGTGAGCGACTACAGCGCGAAACTTGCTTCTGATGCTATGGCGAAAAAATCTGTTGTTCCTTCTTTGGCCTGCAAGACGGAGCTTTCCATGGTCGAGAAGCTTTCCGCCCTTGAAGACAGTCTTTCGGAGAGTGTCACCAAACTGGAAGATGCTGCCCTTCAGTCGAAGATGATCGCAAATTCCACCGAACAGGCACGCAGTTACCATGCTTCGGTGCTTCCTGCCATGGCGGAGGTCAGAGGAGTCAGTGACCAGCTGGAGTTGTTGGTCGCCCGCGACTATTGGCCTATGCCGACGTATGGGGATCTGCTCTTTACGGTGTAATCCTTCCCTGGGGGTCTGGTCAGGTCTGGTGGTCCTGGGTACTTCTCCGATTCGGACCGGACCCCCTTTTCTGTACGGTCATCCGCCTGAACGACGGATGGCTTTTTCATTTCGTCTCACCAGTGTTTTCCGGTGATCAAAAACAGAGGGACGCGTTTTTGGATTTCCTTGTACGAAGGGCGATGCTCGCATTGCCGTTTCTCCATGGCGGGGATTGAATAGGATAGGAACAATGCGGTCATGGCGATCGGAGCGATGATGAGGATGGGGTTTCCTCCGCAACCAAGACTAGCGATGAAGATGCCCCACCACAGGCAGTTCTCTCCAAGATAGTTCGGGTGCCTGCTGTAGGCCCAAAGCCCTTCGGTGCAACAGGCGGTGTCGTCGGTTCTTGTCTTCTGGTAGTGGTCCATCTGCCGGTCGGCGACCAGTTCAAGAAGGAAAGCGGCAAGCATCATCACATATCCGGTGACCACCAGAAAGAGGTTGGTGACTTTCCCTTCCAGGATGTACAGGACAGGGAGCATGTTTCCCAACACAAAGAAGGTTGGGATCATATGGATGGCCAGATAACTGACAGGCCAATAGAGTTTGCCGGTGGCTTTCCTGAAGGAACGGTATCTCCAATCCTCGTCGGACAGTCCTTTCCAATGGATGCAACAGTTGGCGGTGAGCCTGATCGACCATACCAGCAACAGGATGAAAAACAGGATGCCGGGAACATTCGCTTTTTTCATCCAGTACAGCGTGATGCATACAGGAGCGACACTCCAATACGGATCGTACATGCTGCTGTTGTCCGTGGTCAGGCTGAAGATGAAGACGATGGTGGTGGCGGAGACCGAGAGAAGTACGGTGTTTTCGACAAGTCCGAAGGAAAGGACAGAGGAGAGGAAAACACAGCAGAGAAGAGCCGTGAGGTAGGCCAGCGCCAAGATACAAAAGGCTTTTTTCATGGAGACAGTATACCGTGCCATGTGGGTTGTGTCTGCATTTCGGAACATGTGGTCCTTTTCCTGCAAAAATATACGAAAAAAAGAAGAATAGTGGTTGCCTTTTCCCTGATATATGGTATGGTAAGGGCACTACATCAAAGAACGGAAAACTGCTTCGGATTCAGGTCCGACCGTTGGCAGGGCGGGGGGAGGGAAAGTGACGTGCCACACGTGCAATTCATTATTCTCCTTTCCGCCTTGCGAAGGAAGCAAGGAGGGTCTTATGGAATATTTGGAACAGAAACTCGGAGAGGACTACATTGTCCTTATGGAACAGTATATGAAGCGGTTCCCGGAGCAGAACCATCTGCGAAAAGTATACCGTTTGGAAAACCTCCTTTCCAAAGCGATGTTCTCGCGTCTTTTGGAGATGGCGTTGGAAGAAGGGGACCCGCTTCCGGTAGATGAACGTATTCTTGGCGGGACATGAAAAAGGAAAAGACGGCAAGTGACCATGTCATGTGGAAAGGCATCTTCTCTTGTCGTCTTTTCTCAAAACCGTAGTAGGGATATGTTTTTTTCCTGTTGTTGAAAATCAACGAAATGCTTTTTTCTTGCAAATTTCAGGAAACACGGTATACTAATACATATTGGGAACGTTCCCAAAAGAGGTTGCACCGTGTCTGTGACGATTATTGATGTGGCGAAATCCGCTCATGTTTCCAAAAGTACGGCAGGCAGGGTACTTGCCGGCGACACCTATGGCGTCAGTGGGGATGCCAAGGAAAAAGTCCTTGAAGCGGCAAAGAGTCTCGGATATGTGAAGAACACTTTGGCTCAAAGCCTCAGGACCACCCGTTCCTATACGGTCCTTTTGATCATACCTGACATTACCAACAGCTTTTGGGCGGAAGTCGCCCGCGGTTGCCAGGATGTGTTTGATGCGAGCGGATACAGTTTGGTGCTTGCCAATAGTGATTGGCAGATGAGTAGGGAACTTCGTTATCTTGAAATGGCGAAAGCAAATAGGGTCGATGCCGTTTTGGTGAATGCACCAGGACTGGATGTGGCTTTGTTTGATTCTCTTTCCTGCCCGGTCGTGGTGTTGGGGGACCGGTTGAAGAAAATGCAATATCCCGTCGTCGGTACGGATACGTATCATGCGGTGCAGTCGGCGCTTGGATACTTATATGAACGAGGACACCGGAGAGTCGCGATGGTTTACCCGCATGGCGTTGACGGTGAAGGCGTAAGCCAGATCCGTTACCAGGCATACAAGGATTTTCATGATACCAAAGGATTGCCGATCGATACGGCCTTGGTCACCAACGCACCGTTGACGATTGAAAGTGGCATGAAGGAAGCTTCGAGAATTGGTGGATTGGCAAAGAAACCAACAGCCATTCTGACAGGAAACGACTTGGTGGCCATCGGATTTTTGAGAAAATGCCATGAACTGGGGATATCCGTTCCAGATGACATCTCGGTGATAGGCATGGACGACATCCCAGGTGCAAGCATGGTTTCTCCCATGTTGACGACCGTACGTAAACCCCAACGGGAAATAGGGGAGAAAGCCGCATTGATTGTCATGGATGCCATCAACGGGAAAGAGATTCCCGCCAGAACGCTTCTTCCCGCTGAAATCATTGAACGGGAAACAGTGAGGTCAATGGTATGAAAACATCCTTTCGGATTTTATCGCCTTGTGGGATTCTTGGATATGGTTTTCCGGATACTTCGTTCCAAAACGGGCTTGCCATGAAACCGGATGCCATCGTGGTTGACGCCGGTTCGACCGATGCGGGGCCCCATAAGCTCGGCGCCGGTGTCGCCATCGTCAGCCGGCTTGCCTGCAAGAAGGATCTTCGGAGATTGATCAGGGGAGGCGCAGACCTCCATATTCCCGTCATCATTGGTTCTGCAGGGGGGAGCGGTGGCAGGACCCATGTTCTTTGGACTCTTGCCATCATCGATGAAATCGTCAAGGAAGAACGCTTGGAACGTCTCAAGCAGGTGATTGTATGGGGGGATATTCCCAAGAATGCCATTCGGGAAGCGATGCGACGAGGTGATGTGGTTCCCTTGGGAAGCAATGTTCCTCCATTGACGGAAACCGCTTTGGACGAAACCACTGCGGTTGTCGCCCAAATGGGGATTGAACCCATCATGAAAGCGCTTGATACCGGTGCGGACATCATCGTTTGTGGAAGAGCGTATGATCCCGCTCCATACGCTGCTGTCGGGGTGAAGAACGGTTTCGACCTTGCATTGTCCTACCATATGGGAAAGGTTCTCGAATGCGGTGCCCTGTGTTGCAATCCCGGTACCACAAAGGATTGCATGATGGGGGAATTGTACAAAGATTGTTTTGAGGTTTATCCCTGCAATCCCCGACGCAAATGCGATGCTTTGAGTGTCGCGGCCCATACCTTCTATGAAAAGGAACATCCCTATCTGCTCCACGGTCCCGGCATCATCCAGGACTTGGGAGACTGTACGTTCGAGAACATCGCCGAGAATCGTGTTCGGGTGAAGGGCAGCAGGATCATGCCTTCTGACGGGTACTGGATCAAACTGGAAGGAGCCCGGCTGAAAGCATATCGGACCTTCGTCATCGCCGGGGTAAGGGATCCTCTGTTGATCTCCAAAATCGAGGAAGTTGAGGAAGCGGTGAAACAAAGTGTCAAGGAACAATATACGGAGATTGATCCTTCGTTGTATCAGATCGCGTTCTACAATTATGGCAAGAATGGAGTCATGGGGGATTTGGAACCGCTCCACGACACTCCTCATGAACTTGGCGTGTTGTTCGAGGTGGTCGCAAAGAGCCAAGACATCGCTTCCGCTATCTGTGCGTCCTTGCGTAGCACGTTCATGCACTATGGGTATGAAGGAAGAAAGGCGACTGCCGGCAATCTGGCGTTCCCCTTCGCTCCCAGCGATGTGGAATTCGGCAAAGTATATGAGTTTTCCGTCTACCACCTGATGAAAGTGGCGGATCCGTGTGCATTCTTTCCTGTGGAGGTGCGATGATGGACCGGTTGGTGGATCTGGCCAAAGTGCTCAGAAGCAAAAACAGCGGACCTTTTGAAATCACCCTTGATGTGCTGTTTGACAATGAGGCGGCTTACCGAAGGGTAAGGGACAACAAGGTCATTACGGTCGAATCAATCTGCAAGGCATACAACCTGCAGAAGGAGGATATCGTCTGCATTGTGTTTTTCGACAAGGCCTTGGGCGTGAAGATCACCTACAACCGCAAGATTTCCAGCGGCACTTGTTTTGACCGCGATGTGTATGGTGCCCAACAACATGCGCCTTTGATGGAATTGCTGGTTCCCTAAGGAGTCCTGATGAAATCCAAGATGACGCAAAAGCTTTGGTCGGAACGTGCATTGTATGTGATGCTTCTTCCCACAATCGTGTATTTCATTCTGTTCCATGTGCTCCCGATCTGGAACATGCGGCTTGCCTTTTTCCGCTACAGCGCAAAAAGCGCTTGGAAATTCGTCGGGCTGAAATACTTCCGCATGATGTTCGGCAGCCCGGAGTTTCTGAGAATCCTGCAGAATACTTTGGTCATCAGTTTCATGAAATACATCCTGCTCTTTCCTTGTTTTGTGGTTTTCGCCATTTTGTTGAACGAACTGTGGTCAAATGGTTTCAGGAAATATGTCCAAGTGATTTCTTATCTGCCGCATTTCCTGTCTTGGGTTGTCATCGCAGGAATATGGATCAATATGCTTTCGTTGCAAGGAGGATGGAACCAGTTTTTGTCTTATTTCCATATACCTGCCCGGGATTTCATGACCGACAAAACGGCTATCCGCTGGATATTGTTCTTTTGTGAAGGCTGGAGGTCCCTTGGCTGGGATTCCATCATTTATTTCACTGCGATCATCGCCATCAATCCATCATTGTTCGAAGCGGCGCAGATTGATGGTGGGGGACGGATGGTCATCATCCGTCATATCATCCTTCCGGCCTTGGTCACTCCTATGGTGACGATGTTCATCCTCAACCTTGGGTTTTTCCTGAATGCGGGATTTGACCAAGTGTTGAACTTCTCCAACGATGCGGTGCTTTCCGCCATCGACATCTTGGACACCTACATTTATCGCATCGGCATCCAGAGCGGGCAATACTCACTTGCCACTGCGGTCAGTTTGGTCAAGGGTATCGTCGGCATGGTGCTTGTCTTTTCCACACACGTGGTCTCCAAACGTCTCACAGGAACGGGGGTATGGTGATGAGAAAGACGAAAGTTTGTCATGAAATCATCGTCCAAGTGTTGTTGGCGACGTTGCTGGGTTTTGTGACGTTGACGATGGTCATACCGCTTTTGAACATTCTTGCGAAAAGTTTGTCAGCGCCGGAAGCCTCAATGAAGATGAGCGGTCTCTCCATCCTGCCCGAGCGATTCGACCTGTTGAACTACCGTATCGTCTTTTCCCATCCTGTCTTGATGGCTTCGCTGGGTAACAGCATTTTCGTGACGGTGATAGGGACGGCCATCAACATGGTGTTGACCTGTTCCGCCGCCTATGTGCTGACACGTCCTGGCTTGACGTTGAAGAAACCCTTGATGGTGTTCTTCATCATCATGATGCTGTTTGATCCGGGAACAGTGCCTGAATATCTGGTCGTGCAACGCTTGGGCTTGATGGGTTCCAGATGGTCTGTAATCCTTGTCACCGCGGTGAATGTCTATTACCTGATCATCATGATGCGATACTTCGAGAAAGTCTCACCGGCCATTGTCGAAGCGGCGACGATTGATGGTTGCAACCATATGCAGATGCTGTTTGACATCATGTGTCCTCTTTCCCAGGCTGGCATCGCCACCATCACGATGTTTTATGCGGTTGTCCGTTGGAACGAATACTTCCGCGCGAGCATCTACATCATGAAGGCGAAAGATACGGTTCTCCAAGTGATTTTGCGCCAGTTTGTGGTGCTTGGGGACACCATTTCCATGGTGGGGCAACAGAACATTTTCAATTACAACGATATCGCCCGAATGGATTATGCGGCGTTGAAAGACGCTACGATTGTAGTCGCATTGATACCGATTCTGCTGATTTATCCTGTGGTGTTGCGTTTTTATGCGCGGGATGCGTTGGCAGGTAGTGTCAAGGAATAATGAAGAAAATACATACCAAGAGGAGGTATGAGCATGAGAAAAGTTGTAGTGGCATTGTTGGTTTGTCTGACAGCAATGGTGAGTGTCTTTGGAACGGGAACAAAAGAGACCCAAGTTTCCGCCGCACCTACGGCGGGCACCATGGGAACGGCTGATAATCCAGTCAAGGTAACCTATCTATGCAAGGATGTGAATCCAAAGGACGAAGGCAACCCGGAATTGGTGAAGGCGATCGAAGCGGGATTGGCAAAAGAGGGCAAGTATATCAGTCTTGAAATCTTGGACGCTCCCGCAGGATCCTACAAGACTGTGGTTCCTGTCGCGTTCCGTACCGGCCAGATTTCCCCGGATCTCATCTACTTCCAAGGTGGGGACCAGGAGATAGCACAGGAAGGAATGCTTGAGGATTTGACTCCGTATATCGCTTCATCGAAATACGTGAAGTCGATTATGGAACCGCATAACACGGCGGCTATGAAGAACTATCCGTACCTGTTGTGGCTTGCTCCTGCCCGGGTACAGATTCCAGTGATGCGTTCTGATTGGTTCAATTCGTTGGATGCGTCGAAAGCCTTGATGGCGAACCCCACAACCGACAACTATCTTGCGTTGTTCCGTGAAATGAAAGCGAAGAACGTGTGCAAGTGGCCTATCACTACTGATGGTACGATTTTGAAACTGGATTCCGTGTTCAACCATGCGTTCGGTGTGACCGCAACCATCGTCAAGGAAAATGGCAAATGGGTGTATGCAAAGGCAACACAGGCAGAGAAGAACAAACTTGCCTTCTATGCTTTGCTGTACAAGGAAGGGCTTCTGGACAATGAGTATGTGACCAAGCAGTGGGACACCATGGAGAAAGCGTTCTATGAAGGGACCGCAGGTTTCGTTTCCGGAACCGCCGGAGCCGTCATCAATATTTATAACAACAAAATGATGCAGACTCAGGGAAAACAGGCGCAACTTGTGGTGCTTCCACCCGCCAAAGGTGTCAGTCAGGCATACCAGAGTGTCGATGTGACCAAGGAATCCCGTGGCTTTGGCATCAACGCGGCGTCCAAGAACAAGCAAGCCGCATTTGCTGTCCTTGAATTCATGGCTGGACCCGAAGGACGGAAACTGGATAAGTTGGGCATTGAAGGGATGCATTATACCATGAAGGATGGCAAGATTGTCCTTGGTGACAAGTTCACCCAATGGTGGGCCCGTTTCTGGGATACGATGAACGGTCTTGATACTTCCAATGTTGTCGGAGAAGTGATGACCAAGCCGGGACTTGATTCGTTGGCTGCATCCAGCAAGTATTTTGCGCCGGACACCAACGTCTTGTTGCCGGAAGATCTCCTGCCGCTGAAAGACGCCATGGACAAACTCTATACGGAGTATTCCACCGACATCATCCGCGGGGTTCGTGACGTTGCTTCTTTTGATGAGTTCGTCGGAAAGTGGAACGCCGCCGGTGGAGACAAGATCTCCGCATATTTGGCGACGGTGTTGAAATAAACGTGTTTCAGGATGCCCCGTAAAGGGGCATCCTCTCATGGGGAAGTACACATGCGGGAACGGTTGTGTTTGGAAAAAACCTATGCGGGATTGCTGGGGAAAAACATCGGGATTCGTCTGGGGGCACCTGTCGAGCCTTCTTTGTGGACATATGAAAGGATCAAACGTTTTTATGGCGACATCCATGGATATGTGAAACCGTTCATCAATTTCGCTGCTGACGATGACATCAACGGTCCTGTGTATTTCCTCAGATCTCTTGATGATGCGGGGCTTCGCGATCATCTGGATGCAAAAGATGTCGGGGAAGCCTGGTTGAATTACGCCCGCGAAGGCGTGGGTATGTTCTGGTGGGGAGGTTATGGCGTTTCCACGGAGCATACCGCTTACCTGAACCTGAAAGCGGGGATGGCTCCCCCGGAAAGCGGAAGCATGGCCATCAACGGCAAGGTCTTGTCTGAACAGATCGGAGGTCAGATTTTCATTGATACATGGGGTTTTGTGTGGCCGGGAAATCCACAGAAGGCCGCGCAGTTTGCACAGACGGCCGCTTCCGTATCGCATGACGGAGAAGCTTTGCAAGGAGCCGGTTTCATCGCCGCCTGCATCGCAAACGCATATGTATGCGGGACGGTGGAAGAAGTTTTTGATAGGTCCTTGCAGGTGCTTTCCGCCAACTGTACCTATCGGAACGTATTGGAGAGTGTGAGGTTGTTCCATGACCGGCAACCGGATGATTGGGAAGCGTGCATGCGGTATCTGCTTCATGATTGGGGATATGACAAATATGGCGGAGCTTGTCATGTCATCCCGAATGCCGGGGTGTGCGCCATGGCGTTGTTGTACGGAAAGCACTTCGCAAGGGGTGTCGAGATCGCGACGATGGCTGGGTGGGACACCGATTGCAATGCGGGGAATGTCGGTTCCATATTGGGTGTTTTGGATGGCTTGGAAGGCATTCCTGAATCATACCGTGAACCGATGCATGACAATGTAGTGCTTTCCGGAATCAGCGGGTACCTGAATATCCTCGACCTCCCGACCTATGCGAAAAAGTTGTACATTTTGGGGTGCAGACTGGAAAAACGCGAGATTCCTTCTGGTTGCGGAATACAAGAAGGCGAAGTGGCGTTTGATTTCTCCTTGCCCGGAAGCACCCATGGATTCCGCATCTCAGATCCCTCCCTTTGCAGGATACGCCACAGTGAAGAAGGGAAGACCGAAGGGCATGGAAGCCTTGAAATCCTTTTTGATCGTATGGTGAGAGGACAGGGATGCAAGGTGTTCTACAAGAATTTCTATCGTCGGAAAGATTTTTCGGATGAGCGATACATGCCGGTGTTTTCGCCAACCGCATATGCGGGACAGAACGTTTCTTTTTCGCTCAAGGTAGAAAGATATAACGGTGAATCAATCATCATCCAGCCGTACGTGCACGACAGCAACAAGGATGTTGATGTGAAGCTTGGAGGACAAGTGGTTGTTGAGGATGGGTGGATGGACGTTTCTTTTGTAATCCCTGCCCTCGATGGTGACCTTTGTGATGAAATAGGGTTCGTGCTGGAAGGAAACTCACCTGAAAAATGCAAGGATTTCGGGGTGGTGCTGCTTACCGATTTTTCCATAACCGGGAATGCCGATTATTCCATCAATCTGGTCAGGCAGAAGAAAGAGTTTGGTTCGGTGGGCGGGTTCAGCCATAACCATGGTTCTTGGGATTTGGTAGCGGACGGAATGCAGGTGCTTTGTCTCGGACACGCGGAGGCGATGACAGGCAATTATTATGGTGCTGACGAATCCATCGAAGGGGACGTAAGGATGCATCATGGCTCCTCAGCCATGTTGTCCGTCAGAGTGCAGGGTGCGATGCGCGGATATTATGGTGGCTTTCATAAAGGGAATTTGGTCATCGCCAAGACGGTAGGCGGAAATTTGCAGGTGTTGGTCTCCGAACCCTATCCCGTCGAGCAGGAAAAAACATATGCATGTCGGTTTGAAGCCATCGGAAAGAGCATCGCCTTGTGGATTGGGGACAAGAAGATGCTGACGGTTGAGGATATTTCATATGACCATGGAATGGTCGGATATGCGGTGTATGAGAACGGACGGGTGAGCTTTGGTTCCCCGATAATCCATCAGGAAATGGAAAGACAAGGAAGGTTTGTATGATGACTCGCAAAGAGTTGGAGGCTGATGCGAAAGAGCGGCAGAGCAGGGCCTGTGGTTCGCTTATCGGTTTGGCTATTGGTGATTCTTTTGGTGATGCTTGCAGGTTGCAGGATAACCGGGTGAACTATGGATTCACGACGGATTTCAACAAAGGTGCCAGTTGGAGCACAGATGACACGGAATTCGCCCTTTTGACAGCCCGTACGTTGATCAAGACCAAAGGCGTCTATACCAGCAAAGCGGTCGTCGAGGCCTGGATGGAGAACGTTGTCGTGCAAGACGAATTGCAGCGGGGGGGACAAAGTGAAATCTTTGCCGCGAATAATCTCCGAAAAGGATTGTTGCCTCCCGAAAGCGGCATGTACAACACGTTTCATATGAGTGATGGCACCGCGATGAGGATTCCTCCGGTAGGCATCGTATGTGCCGGAGATCCCCAACGTGCCGCTGAGATTGCACGAATAGATGCCGAGATCAGTCATTTCCGTGATGGGATTTGGGGGGCACAGGCGGTAGCCGCCGCCGTGTCTGTGGCGATGGTAGATGCATCGTGGGAAGATATCTTTGACACGGCCATGCATTATATTCCATCCGATAGCTGGCTGTACCATGAAATGAGGGAGGCGTTCAGAATCGTTGACGATGCCCATGGGAATGTTCTGGATGCCTGGATGCCTTTGCATGATGAGTTGAAAACAAGTGCATGGGCTACTACCGCTGAGGCGATTCCCGCTGCTTTTGCCTGTTTGCGTTTGGAACATTCGGAATTCCGTAAAGCTATGGTGTTGGCCGGCAACTACGGTCGTGATGCCGATACCATCGGAGCGGTATGCGGTGCCTTGTTGGGCGCAAAATATGGTCTTGGAGCCATCCCTGAAAGATGGATTGAGAAGACACGGTATCCCAGCGGAACCTGCCTCCAGTTCACCAAAGGTCTTGATATTCTGGAGGTTGCTGCCGAGTTAGCCACGTTGATATAAGGAGTGGCGGTTTCCATATCCTCCGAAATGATATAGAATGGAACATATGCCCATGGACGAGGACTTGTTACAACACATCATCGCCTCACAAAAGGATCTTGTCGCCGTCTGCACGGTGGATGGTGTGTTGCTTGGTTTTTGTTCCCGAGGCCAGAATACCTTGTACGGGACGCTTGCATCACGTATGGAAAAGATGCCGTTATGCGTGCTTTTCGGAGATGCGTTCCTCGAGAAAATCCGTCTTGCCTTGCATGTCAAGAATCTGGAGACACTTGAATTGAACGAGGTTGAAGATGACCAATGGTACCAGATACGCATCTCGCCGCTTCCGTTTCTTATACAGGGGAAAGAAGCCGTCAGTTTCAGTGTGATCAATAATACTGACTGCCAGAAGCGGAGCGAACAGTTGAAGCGGCTTTCTTTCATCGATCCCTTAACCGGGGTGTCGAACCGCAGGATGCTGGATCTGGCCCTTGTTCCCTACGTGACATCTTCCCTTGCCAAAGGTTCGACGGTCACCGCCGTGATATTCGACATTGACCATTTCAAAACCATCAATGACACTTTCGGGCATAGCGCAGGTGACATGATGCTCAAACATACTGCAGGATGGGGGCGTTCCTGCTTCCCTGGCATGGACATTGTGCGTTTTGGCGGTGATGAATTTGTGCTCTTTGCCGTTGACAAACCGGTTGGAGAAATGGTCGATGCCGCACACAATCTATGCAACGGAACAGCCAAGACAAAATACAAATCAGGTGGGAACGTCATCCCGTTGACCTTGTCTATCGGCATTGCGTCCTCCGGAAAACAGACATCATGCGAAGAATTGTTCCAGCAGGCCGACAAAGCCCTTTACCAAGCGAAGAAACAGGGTCGGAATCGCGTCGTTGTGATTTGATTCTTGCCTCTTTTTGCATATAATTGGTTTTTTATGCATTTTTTGAGAAAAAATATGCATAATATCTTGTAAATCCCGAAAATTTCGGTATAATTATACCCAATTCGAGGAACATATGATTAAAGCAGGAATCATTGGAGCTACCGGATACGCTGGAGCGAAATTGGCATCATTGCTCATCGCGCATCATGATGTGCGTTTGGTGTATCTTGGTTCCCACAGTTATGTAGGCAAACAGTTTTCCGACATCTATCCTGCAATGCTTGGTGTCTGTGACATGGTTCTCCGTGAAGATGATGTAAAAGTCGCCGCCAATGAATGTGATGTTCTTTTCCTGGCTCTTCCCGCGGGAATCGCAGGGAAGGCTGTGACTGGGGAAATACTGGAAAAGACCGTGGTCATCGACCTTGGAGCCGATTTCCGTTTGCATGACGCATCGGTGTATGAAACTTGGTACAAGAAGGAAGCGCCCGCAAAGGATATCCTCTCTTCTGCGGTGTATGGACTACCGGAGTTGCATCGGGCAGCCATCAAAAAGGCCTCTTTGATCGCCAATCCCGGTTGTTATACGACTACCTCAATCCTTTCGCTTGCACCCATAATGGGTCTCATCGACCCGAAGAGCATCATCATTGATGCTCTCAGCGGTGTAAGCGGTGCCGGCAGATCGGAGAAAATCACTTCGTTGTACGTTGAATGTGATGAATCAGCCAAGGCTTATGGAGTGGCCAATCATCGCCATACGCCGGAGATCGAGCAAGAGTTGTCTTGGTTGCTTGGGCAGCCCGCAACCATACAATTCACCCCTCATCTCATTCCGATGAAGAACGGCATTCTGGCTACCTGCACGGCAAACCTCAACAAAGAGGTTGGACTCATGGAGATTTCGCAGGCGTTTCATGCCCGATATGATGGAGAGCCGTGCATCCGCCTGTATCCCGACGCCAATGCGGTGGAGAGCAGGTTTTTTACCGGCACCAACACGGTTGGCATCGGATGGACGGTTGATGACCGGACCCATCGTGTGATCGTGGTCGGTTCCTTGGACAATTTGTACAAAGGCGCCGCAGGACAAGCGGTGGAAAACATGAATATCCGCTTCGGTTTTCCAGAGACTGAAGCGTTGGCGACATTCTCGCTGTAGGAGTCAATATGAAAGTCATCGATGGTTCGATCACCACACCCAAAGGTTTTCTCGCTAATGGAATCGCCTGTGGTTTGAAACGGCACAAGAAGGATATGACGGTACTTCTTTCCACAACCGGATGTGTGGCGGCGGGGGCATTCACCACGAATCGGGTGAAAGCCGCACCAGTCCTGTGGGACAAACAGGTGGTGGATAGTAATGGACCGGTGTTCGCTCTCGTTGTGAACAGCGGGAATGCCAACGCCTATACCGGCGATCAAGGTCTTGTTGATGCGAAACAGATGGCCCAGATCACAGCCCTTGCCCTCAACAAGGAGAAAAAATTGCTTCCCAAACTGGAAGCGGAGAATGTCCTTGTATGTTCGACGGGAGTCATTGGTGTCCCTCTTCCGATGGACATCGTTGAGAAAGGCATCGCCAAATGCGTGAAAGGGGTGAAAAGGGAGAATGGACATGAGGCGGCTGAAGCCATCTGCACCACCGATACCCATACCAAGGAAATCGCCGTGGAAGTTCCCATCCAAGGGAAAAAAGTGCATATCAGCGGCATGGCGAAAGGAAGCGGGATGATCCACCCCAACATGGCGACGATGCTTTCCTTCATCACCACTGACGCAAATGTGAACAAGACTTCTCTTCAGAAGTTGTTGGGTGCCACCATCACGGAAACGTACAATATGGTCTCTGTAGATGGCGATACTTCCACCAACGATACCGTTTTGGTGTTGGCCAACGGACAGAGCCAGATTGGCGAACTGGATGAAACATCACCTGAATGGAAGATTTTTGCTGATGCGTTCGTATATGTGCATACCTACATCGCCAAAGAAATCGTCAGGGATGGAGAGGGTGCGAGCAAATTCATCGAAGTGCATGTCACGGGAGCGAGTGACAAGGAAACCGCCAAGGTGCTGGCCAAGAGTGTCATTTCCTCGTCTTTGGTGAAGGCCGCATTCTTCGGCAGCGACGCCAACTGGGGAAGAATTCTCTGCGCCATGGGCTACAGTGGCGCCACATTTGATCCTTCCAAAGTGAGTTTGTCCTTCTCCTCTGCAAAAGGGGATATCCAGGTGGTAGACAAAGGCAAGCCCATCACCTTTGACGAATACAGGGCAAAAACAATCCTTCTGGAAAAAGAAATCCATGTGGAAGCAGTTGTCGGATCCGGCTTGGCCGAAGCTACCGCATGGGGGTGTGATTTGACCTACGAATACGTAAGGATCAACGGGGATTACAGGAGTTGATATGCCACAATTGTCGGAAATTGAGAAGGCTGGCGTCCTGATCGACGCCATACCTTACATCAGGAAGTTCGCCGGGATCACCGTCGTCATCAAATACGGCGGCTCGGCCATGGTTGACGAAAAACTCAGGAAATCGACCATCAATGATATTGCGATGCTGAAGTATCTTGGCCTGAAACCGATTGTGGTCCACGGCGGAGGCAAGGAGATCACATCGTTGCTTTCCCGGTTGGGCAAGACTACCCAGTTCGTTGACGGTCTGCGGGTGACGGATGCCGAAACGGCGAGCGTGGCCGAAATGGTCCTTTCGGGTTCCATCGGCAAAAACCTTGTGGAGGACCTTCAGTCAGTGGGTATCCAGGCGGTTTCCATAGAGGGGAAGGACGGACATACCTTGCTTGCACGCAAAAAACAGGATGGTCCGGATCTTGGCTTCGTCGGGGAAGTGGAAAAGGTCGATACAACCCTGCTCACCACCTTGATGGATAACGGGTTCGTCCCTGTGGTCGCGCCGGTCGGGGTAGATGGCAAAAGCCAGACCTATAACATCAACGCCGATTATGCTGCTTCCGCCATTGCAGGTGCGCTGAAAGCGCGGAAACTGGTTTATATCACCGATGTCGAGGGTATTTTGACGGATAAAGACAATCCGAAGACCATCATCAGCCAACTGTCAGAGAGACAGGCGTTGCAGTTCATCAAGCAAGGAGTCATCACCGGTGGCATGATTCCCAAGGTTGAATGCTGTCTTGACGCGTTGAGGCGTGGTGTGGAAAGCGTCCACGTACTCAACGGGAAGACTCCCCACGCCATTTTGCTTGAAATCTATACCAACGAAGGTGTCGGTACGATGTTGTATCAGGAGGAAGAATCATGACGAACAGCCAATGCCAGGAAGAAGGGAAACGATATCTGCAGGATTGCTATGCCCAGGCTCCCTTGTGTTTTGTAGGCGGCAAAGGCTCCCATCTCATTGATGTCGAGGGAAATGCGTATCTGGATTGTGTCGGGGGGATTGCGGTCAACGCCTTGGGGTATGGGGATCTTGTCTTATCCGCAAAATTGAAGGAAACCATCGACAGCGGGATGCTGCATTGTTCGAACCTGTATTACAATCCCCATGCATTGCATGCCGCACAGTTGCTTGCTGATCTTTCCGGTTTGGATCGTGTGTTCTTTTGCAATAGTGGCGCCGAGGCCAATGAGGCTGCCCTGAAGCTTGCCCGAAAGTATGGGAAAGAGACAGGCAGACATGAGATCATCAGTTTCTCCCATTCGTTCCATGGTCGCACCATGGGTGCCATCACGGCGACAGGGCAGGAAAAATACCAGAAGAGTTTTCTTCCTCTTGTCCCTGGCTTCAGCTATGCCACGTACAATGATCTGGAAAGCGTGGAACGTCTCATCACGCCAAAAACCTGTGCCGTCATCTGTGAGGCGTTGCAGGGGGAAGGGGGCATCGTACCTGCAGAACCCGCATTTCTCACAGGGCTGAGAAAGCTGTGTGATGACCATGACATCTTGTTGATTTTCGATGAAGTGCAGTGTGGTATGGGACGTACGGGGAAACCTTTTTGCTGGCAATGGTATGGCGTGACTCCTGACATCATGAGCGTCGCGAAGGCTCTGGGTTGCGGCATTCCCGCCGGAGCTATGGTCGCAGGGAAGAAAGTCTCCCATCTGTACGTCCCGGGCGATCATGCATCCACCTTCGGGGGAGGTGCCTTGGCCATGACAGCCAGTGAAGTGATCCTTTCCCGTTTGGAAGAAGGTTCTTTGTTGCGCCAGGTCGAAGAAAATGGAAAATTCCTCAGAAAAGGCTTGGAAGGGTTGGTGGCGAAACATCCGGACAAATGTGTCGCCGTGCGCGGACTTGGTCTGATGGATGGTTTGGTTCTGTCCGTGCTTCCCCAAGATGTGGTCGCAGGGTGCAGAAAACAAGGGTTGTTGGTTTGCAGTGCCGGTAACGATGTGCTCCGTTTCATCCCGCCGCTTGTCATCACCAAAGACGAACTGGCGGAAGCCGTCGGGATTGTCGACAAGGTGCTGTCAGGGAGCTGAACTATTGTTGACAAGATGAGATGCAGCATCTAAGATGACCTGCAAAGAACAAAGACGTTCCACGATAAGCGTGGTGCGCCTTTTTTTTTATCGGAGGGAAGGGAAATGTGCGGATTTGTTGGTATGTTTGATATTGGGTCGGATGGCGCAGAATACCGGCAACAGGTGCTGCAGATGTCCAGAACGATCCGTCATCGCGGACCTGATTGGTCTGGTATCTTCACGGGTAAGGACGCTGTCCTCAGCCATGAGAGGCTTTCGATCGTCGACCCTCTTTCCGGCAAACAACCGCTGTACAGCAAAGACGGCGACATCGTGCTTGCCGCCAATGGGGAAATCTACAACCATCAGGAAATTCGAGCCCGTTACAAGGATTTTCCTTTCCTCACCAAGAGTGATTGCGAGGTCATTATCGCTTTGTATCTGGATAAGGGTCCCGCTTTGTTCGAAGAGTTGAACGGCATCTTCGCTTTTGCCTTATATGACAAGAAGAAGGATGTCTATCTCATCGGTCGTGACCATATCGGCATTATCCCTTTGTATCAGGGGTGGGATGCCACAGGTCATTACTATGTGGCCAGTGAGATGAAGGCTCTCTCCGGGGTGTGCACCACCGTGGAGGAATTCGCACCCGGTTCCTACTACTACAGCCCGGACAAAAAGTTGAACAAATGGTACCACCGCTCTTGGATGGATTATGCTGCGGTGAAAGATGACAAACGCACCGATGAGGAATGCGTCCAAGCGGTGAAGGAAGGCCTTGAGGCTGCGGTGAAACGGCAATTGATGAGTGATGTGCCATATGGGGTGTTGCTTTCCGGTGGTTTGGATTCATCGGTCATAGCAGCCATCACGGCAAAGTATGCTTCCCGAAGGATTGAGACGCAAGACCAGGAAGCGGCCTGGTGGCCAAGGCTCCACAGTTTTGCCATCGGACTTGCCGATTCCCCGGATCTCAAAGCCGCACGGCTTGCCGCCGATGCGATCGGGACGGTGCATCATGAAGTGCATTTCACCATTCAGGAAGCTTTGGATGTTCTTGATGATGTGATCTATCATCTGGAGACCTATGATATCACCACAGTCAGGGCGGCCACCCCGATGTTCCTGCTGGCTCGTGTCATCAAGAGCATGGGTATCAAAATGGTATTGTCCGGAGAAGGTTCTGATGAGTTGTTCGGTGGATATCTTTATTTCCATAAAGCCCCGAACGAGAGGGAATTCCATGAAGAAACCGTCAGAAAGATGGAGAAGCTCCATCTGTATGACCTGCTCAGGGCAAACAAGGCGCTTGCTTCGTGGGGGGTGGAAGGCCGTGTCCCGTTCCTGGACAAGGAATTCATCGATATTGCGATGCAACTGCCTCCCCGTGTAAAAATGAGTGTTCGTCAGCCTGATGGCACACAAAGGATTGAGAAATGGGTTGTCCGAAAAGCGTTTGAGGACATGCTTCCCCAAGAAATCGTATGGAGGCAGAAGGAACAGTTCAGCGATGGTGTCGGCTACAGTTGGATTGATACCTTGAAGACGATGACCAACAAGGAAATCTCTGACAAGGAATTCGCCAATGCGGTTCATCGATTCCCCATCAACACGCCGTCGACCAAAGAAGAGTATTACTACCGGTGTATGTTCGCAAACCATTTCCCAACGGAAAGTGAGGCGAGATGCGTCCCTCATGAAGCGTCTGTGGCTTGTTCAACGGCGAAAGCCCTTGAATGGGATGCCGCCTTCAAGGCAATGGATGAACCAAGCGGCAGGGCTGTCTTTGGCGTGCATAATGATGCATATGCAAACCACCGGTAAACCATAGGTTGAGGCTTTTCCACCATCGGTGGATTGGTTTTCCTTCCCTCACTTGCTACGATGTCCCCCGGAGGTCGCGATGAGTGATGGAAAAATGACCATGGGGGTGAAGATCACCGAGTTGAGAAAAAGCAAACAGCTTACCCAAGCTGATCTTGCCGAGAGGATGCGTGTCACCGACAAGGCTGTGTCGAAGTGGGAGCGGGATGTCTGTTGCCCGGATGTGGCGTCGATGCCGAGATTGGCGGCGATCCTGGGGGTTTCTGTGGATGAGCTTCTCAACGCCGGCATCCCATCCCGTTCCCAGACAAAGGTGGAGAAGGTCCTGCCTTTGGTGTTCAAAGCTGTCTCGTTGGCAATGGGCGTCGCCGTGATAGTGCTCACCCGACTTGGGGATGTGGATGTCGTCTCAGCCCTTTCGATGTTGGGCATCGGGCTTGCCTGCCTGGCCATCGAGTCGTTCCAATGATGATTGATTCCCGTTCTTTCTCTTCATATACTTTCTCCAAGAGGTGCGTATGAATTTTGGGAAATTGGTCGGTGACGTGATGAAAGAGGGCGGGAATTCCGTCATCATGAAGAAAGTGGTCGATTACTGTAAGAGCGAGGATTTCAAAACCCAGTTTGGCTCTCAGGCTGAATCGTTCAAGCAACAGGCCGAACAAGCCCTTGCGCTGGTTGCAAGCGGGGCGGACCAAGCGCAATTCGCCGCGCTTGTGGGAGAAATGAAAGCCACTGTCCGGCAGGCGGGCGACAAGGCCATACCTGTGGCGGTCAATGCGCTTTTGGAGAAGCTTGCGTAATTAAATCAATCGACGGTGTTCCGGAGAGTGCCGAGGCCTTCGACACGCACTTCGACGGTATCGCCATGATCCAGCTTGCTGATGCCGCTGGGGGTTCCCGTGGAAATGATGTCACCGGGAAGGAGCGTCATCACATGGGAGAGGTACCAGACGAGGTAGGGGACATCGAAGATCAGATTGGATGTGTTGGAGGATTGCTTGACCACACCGTTGACGCGTGACTCCAGATGCAGGTTGGATGGATCGATTTCTGTTTCGATGAATGGGCCGATTGGGCCGAAGGTATCGAAGCCTTTGGCGACGGTCCATTGCCCTTGCTTGGGTTGCAGATCCCTTGCCGTCACATCATTGGCGCAGCAATATCCGAATATGTACGAAAAAGCATCCTGTTTCTCAACGTCCTTGGCTGTCTTGCCGATGACGACGGCGAGTTCAGCCTCATAATCCAAATGTTTGCTGAACTCAGGGAAGTGTATCTTGGCTTCGGGACCAAGCAAGGCTGTGGATGGTTTGAGAAACACAACCGGGGTTTCCGGGATGGGAAGATGGAATTCCTCTGCATGATCACGATAATTCAGACCGATGCAGCATTCCTTGGAATAGACTACCGGCGCAAGGAGTTGTACAGAACCTGCAGAAAGGGTTTCCCCGATTTCTTTTGCGCCTTCAAGGAAATTCTTATCCAAAACCTTGATGGTTTCGCCATCAAGGATTCCGTATCCGACAGCATGGTTTTTCTCAAAACGTACATATTTCATGCTGGTCATCATGAAACTTTTCCGACTCGTATGCAAGAGTTCGCCAATATTGACAAATACAGGTAAAACAATGAACCTTGTAGCCATGAATTCGTACAACAAATGCCCTTTGATGGACCGCTGCGGCGGTTGCCAATTGATGGATCTCGATTATGATGAACAACTTCAGCAAAAACAGCAGTTTGTCGAGGACAATCTCAGCGGATATGGCCTTGTCGCCCCGATCATCGGCATGGACAACCCCACCCATTTCCGCACGAAAGTGCAAGCTGTATACGGATATGAATGGAAAGGGAATAGGATCATCAGCGGAATTTATGAGGCGGGGACGCATCATATCGTCCCTATCAGGGATTGTCTTGTAGAGGATGAGGAGTGCGACCAGGTCCTCTCCACCGTGCGCAATTTGATGGGGACGTTCCGCATCGCCCCGTATGATGAGGATCTGGACATCGGGTACATCAGGCATGTCTTGGTAAAGAAAGCTTCCTATACCGGGCAGATTATGGTGGTTCTTGTCTGCGGTTCTTATCCGTTTCCCCACAAGGATGATTTCATCAATATACTCCGGCAACGCAATCCCAACGTGAAGACCATCCTTCTTAATTTCAACAACCAAAAGACCAGCATGGTGTTGTCGAAAGAACCGGAGAAGGTGCTGTACGGTCCTGGGTTTATCGAAGAGCGTATTTGCGACCTCTGGTTCCGCGTTTCCGCGAAAAGTTTTTTCCAAGTCAACCCAAAGCAGACTGAAGTGTTGTTTGACATAGCCATGAAGATGGCCAGAATCAAGGCAACCGATAGGATCATCGATGCCTACTGCGGTACCGGGACCATCGGCATGATAGCCGCCAGTAGGGGCGCAAAAGAAGTTCTTGGCATTGAACTCAGTGAAGAGGCTATCAAAGATGCAGAAGCGAACAAACTCAGGAACAAGCTGGAGAACATCAGTTTCCTGTGTGACGACGCATCTTCAGCCTTGAAAGAACTGGCCAAAAACGGGGAAAACTGTGATGTGCTCTTTTTGGATCCTCCCCGGCAGGGAAGTGATGAACGCTTCCTCGCCTCGGCCATCAAACTGGAACCGAAGACCATCGTCTATATCAGTTGCAACGTCAATACGTTGGCACGGGACTTGGACTACTTGGAACGCTTCAGTGATTATCGTGTGGAAGGCATCCAGCCGGTGGACATGTTTCCTCACACAACCCACGTGGAGTGCGTGGTATTGATGTCGAGGGTAAATTGACGGGTGTGTAAAAAGTCCAGCAATACTGGTGCTTTCGGGGTTTGAAAGTAAAATTCCGA
>JGI2065J20421_1000394_pt1 | contig 57709 bp, 71 predicted proteins | sample Biomet5_FD_20421 | JGI IMG/M metagenome (IMG submission 20421)
TCCTGCCGCTGTGCGACCATTTGAGCGGCAGCTGCCGTGCTGGAGCAGGGCTGTGTGTGCAGAGCGTTTCTTGCAATATAATCAGAGCACTGCATGAGCGGCTGGGGGTGCGAGTAAACCATGCCGATGCTGCGGGCATCCACCAGCTTTGCAGCCGCAAGGCAGTGGTGTACGTGAAGCGTTGACGCCGCGATAATATAAAACCGATATTTCAATATAAAATCGTAAACCTCGCTGACCGAACCTGCGGAGGAGTTTTCTACCGGCAGCAGGCCCAAATCCGCATCGCCATTTTCCACCGCTGTAAAAATTTCGCCAAATGTCCGGTGAAATTGCGGCACGGATTTCGGGTAGAGATTTAACAGCGCTTCGTGAGAAAAGGAACCGCTTTCACCCAAACATGCAATCTTTCCACATTTTTGCGGCTCGGTATCCGCACTGTGAATCAGCCCGCGCAGTTCACCGCCGCTGCCGAGCAAGTCGTGCTGTAAGGCGCGGCTGATGTCCATCATTGTGGCGTAAAGAATCCGTGCTTCACCGCCGTACTCACCGGCTTTGTCCGCCGCGCGGTCCAAAATCGCCTGTTCGCGTTCGGCGTTGAACACAGGCAAATTCCGCTCTTTTTTAATCGCCGCGACCTGTTTGGCGCAATCCATCCGCGCCATCAGGAGCGGCAGCAGCTTTGCGTCTATTGTGTCTATTTCTTTTCTGATTTCATCAAGCGTCATGTTCTATACCTCAATTATCAATTCATCATATTGATCAGTGCGATTGCCGCCGCGGCTTCTACCACGGGCACGGCGCGGGGGACGATGCACGGATCGTGGCGGCCGTGGACGCTGAGCTTTGCGTCGGTCTTTGCAATCAGATCAACGCTGTCCTGCTCCAGCGAAATGGACGGAGTCGGTTTGAACGCCGCGCGGAACAGAATCGGCATCCCGGTCGAAATGCCGCCGAGAATACCGCCTGCGTGATTAGTTTTGGTTTTAACCACATCATCGTCGTAAAAATATGCGTCGTTGTCCTCACTGCCCGTCATACCGGCAGCGCCGAAGCCAGCGCCGAATTCAACGCCTTTCACAGCGGGAATTGCGAATAAGATGGAGGATAAAATCTGTTCAATGCCGCCGAACATCGGGTTTCCGATTCCCGCAGGAACGCCGATAGCCGCGCATTCGATGACGCCGCCCACGCTGTTTTGCGCAATGCGTGCCGCTTCGATTTTATCACGCATAATTTGCTGTACTTCTTGATTAATTACTGAAAAATAAGTGGAGGATAAATCCAAAAGCAGGCTTTCGGGGATATCCACGGGATGAAACGGAGCATCGCTTATGCCTGCGATAGCGGAAACATGTGCGCCGATGAAAACGCCGCGCCGCTGTAAAATCTGGCGGCACACCGCGCCCGCAAAGACGAGCGGAGCCGTCAGCCGACCGGAAAAATGCCCGCCGCCGCGCACATCGTTAAACCCGTTGTAACGCAGAAACGCAGGGTAATCGGAGTGTCCCGGGCGGGGAACAAATTGCAGATTAGCGTAGTCCCCGGATTTGGTGTTTGTGTTTTCAATCATTGCGCACAGCGGCGCGCCGGTTGTTCTTCCGTTGAAAACGCCGCTCACAATTTGCGGCACGTCACTTTCCTTGCGCGGCGTGCTGGCTAAATCGCGCCCCGGTGCGCGGCGGCTCATTTGCAGTGCAATCGCGTCAAGGTCAAGCGCCTCGCCCGCGGGCAAACCGTCCAGTACCACGCCGATTGCTTTGCCGTGGCTTTCACCGAAAATGGATATGTTTACCTTTTCACCCCATGTTGACGACATTTGCGTTACCCCCAAGCATATTATAATCCTCAAAGAAGGTCGGATAGCTTTTTTGAATACTCTGTGCGTCACTGATGGTAACGTATCCGTCCGTATTGAGCGCGGCAATTGCAAGCGCCATCACGATACGGTGGTCGTTGCAGCCGTCGACTTCGCCGCCGTGCAGCCTTGCAACACCCTCGATGACAAGTCCGTCGTCGGTTTGCCGCACTTTGCCGCCAAGCTTTGTCAAGCCATTCGCCATCGCGGCAAGGCGGTCACTTTCTTTTATCCTCAGCCGTTGGGCGTTGTAAATTCGTGTTTGTCCCTTGCACAGCGCGGCGGTCACCGCTAAAACCGGAACAAGGTCGGGAATTTGGGAAGCGTCGATTTCAATCCCGTTTAATTGATGGGGAGCAACGGATAAAACGGAACCGTTCCATTCTGTTTTTGCACCGAACGCTTGAAAAAGTGTTTGCGCCGCCCGGTCGCCCTGACAGGAGTTTGGATTTAGCCCCTCCAGCGCAAGCTTTCCGCCGAGCGCACCCGCCGCCAAAAAAAACGCCGCCTGTGACCAATCACGCTCCACTTTATAATCACGCGGCAGATAATTCTGGTTGCCGGAAATTTGCCATCCGTTTTCAATTGTATCAACGGTAACCCCGAAATCACGCATAATTTGAATGGTCATATCCACATAGCCCGCGCTTTCGAGCGGGGAGGAAAGTGTTAGTTTGCTTTCGCCGTTCAACAGCGGCAGTGCGAGCAGTAGCCCCGTGATAAACTGGGAACTGACATTGCCCGGAAGAACAAATTCGCCCGGAATGAGCTGACCGTTAATTTCAAGGGGCAGCCCGCCTGCGGTTCTGCACGATATGCCATGTTCCGGCAGGCAATCAAGGTAAACGCCAATTGGCCGTTCGGGCAGCCGCCCGTGACCGATGAATTCAGTATTGATGCCTAACGCCGCGGCAACGGGAATCAAAAAACGCAAAGTGGAACCGGATTCAAAGCAGTCAATTTGTATTTTTTCATTGGCGCGCCTGTTCTGGATTGATTTCATCGCAAGGCTGGTTGCGGTAATGTCATCACTCAAATGCGTACCGGCGGGAAAAATCTCCGGCCCGTTCGCAAGCGCGGAGCATATAACCGCGCGGTGTGCCGCACTTTTTGAAGGCGGCACGCTGATTCTTCCATTTAAAACAGAGGGATAAATCTTTACGCTGCTCATCACAGCACCCCTGTCAGTTCAGCAAAGCGGTCACGGTAAATCTGGTCAACGAAGCCGTCGCCGATTTCTTTCAGCATAATCACGCTGATCATGCCCCCGCTGCGCTTTTTGTCAAGCGCGGTAGCAGCCAATATCTTTTCCATCGCCATATCGTCAGTTACCGGAAGATGGTATTTCTTCAGCGCGGCGATGATTTTGTCTGCGGTGCCGGACTTCGTGATGCCCGCGCCCTCGCCGCATTTCGCCATCATGACCATGCCGATGCCAACGGCCTCGCCGTGGGAAAGCTTACCAAAGCCGTACAGCTTTTCAAGCGCGTGACCAAAGGTATGGCCAAAGTTTAAAATCATGCGCTCGCCGGTGTCGAATTCGTCGTGCTCCACGATCTCACGCTTAATATCCACACAGCGGTAAATCATATCTTCTAAATTTTGATGAATATCCTCTTTGTCAATCAGATCAAACAGGGCGCGGCTCTTGATGCAGCCGTATTTAATCGCCTCGCCCATTCCGTCGGAAAAGTAGCGCGGCGGGAGGGTGCTCAGCGTTTCGGGGTCAATCAGAACAAGGCTTGGCTGATGAAACGCGCCGACTAAATTTTTGCCCTGCGGTAAATCCACGGCCGTTTTGCCGCCGACAGAAGAATCAATCTGCGCCAGAAGGGAGGTCGGTATTTGAATAAAGGAGATGCCGCGCAGGTAGGTCGCCGCCGCAAAGCCTGCCATGTCGCCGGTTACGCCGCCGCCCAGCGCCACAATGAAATCAGTGCGCGTCAGGCCGTTTTCAGCAAGTGCGGCGTACATCTTTTCGATGCTTGAAAAACGCTTGCTTTCCTCGCCCGCAGGGAAAACGAATGGGGAGGCGGGGAAGCCCGCTTGGTGAAGTGAAGCCGATACGCGCTCAGCGTAAATGGGGGCCACATTGGTATCGCTGATGATCAAAGCTTTGCTCCCCGGCTTGAAAAGCCCGGCTGCGCGTGTACCGATTTGGTCAATGCACCCGCGTTCGATGATAATTTGATAGCTTTTAGAAGTGTTCACAGTCAGTTCCATTATTCACCAAGCCTTTCTTTTACCTGTCTGCCTTTACGCAGAAGTGCGCGCAGCGTTTCGCCGTCGCTCTGTGCCACAGCATCCTTGATATCTGTAATATTTGCAATGAGTGTATTCAATTCCTCTACCAAAGCGCCCTGATTGTCGATAAACAGCTCGCTCCAAAGCTGCTCGTTAATATTGGCCACACGGGAAACATCACGGTAGCTGCCCGCCGAAAAGCCGTTATGCTCGGGGCAGCGCGGGCTCATCACATAGGCACAGGCAAGCACATGGGGCAGCTGACTGGTAAACGCAATCATCTGGTCGTGGTGCTCGGGAGTAGTTGTTACCGTACCGCCAAAGCCAAGCGCGGCCGCAACCGCCTTTAAAAGGTCAATCGCCGACTGCGGTGCGCCGCAGGGGACAATGATGTAGCTTGCGCCCGCGAACAGATCCGCGTCGCTTGCCGCAAATCCGCTTTTTTCCTTGCCGGCCATCGGGTGGCCGCCCACAAAGGTAAAACCGTGTTCCTTTGCCATTTGCGGCAGGTGTGTGCAGATTTCGGATTTAATTCCGCAGGCATCGGTCACAACGCAGTTTGGCCCAATCAGGTCGAGATTTGCCGCGATAAAGTCAATGTCCGCCTGAGGATAAAGGCAAAGGTAAAGCAGGTCGGCGGTGCGGATATCCTCGTCATTTCCGATTTTGTCAATCGCTCCGCAGCTGAGTGCAGCTTTCAGTACTTCGGGATTGCTGTCGATTCCCGCAATAGAACAGTCGGTGTATTTGCGAAAGGCCTTTGACAGCGAACCGCCAATCAGTCCAAGGCCGACAATCACTATTTTTTGATTCAAGAAAAAATACCCCCAATCCGTTTTATCCGGGTGTGCGCTCCGTAAAAGCAAAATTCCCCGCACGAACAAATTTGCAATATAAAAAATAAATTATGCATATTATAGCAAATTTTAGCAAACTAATCCATTTTGCGTCCAAATGCTTTTGCCGCGACCTGAATGTGCGCGGCGACCTTGTCAAACTGGTCGGGAGTAAGTGACTGCGCGCCGTCGGAAAGGGCTTTCGCGGGGTTGTTGTGAACCTCGATAATCAGCCCGTCCGCTCCGGCGGCAACCGCAGCCAATGCCAGCGGTTCCACCAGCCAGGCAATGCCGCTGGCGTGGCTCGGGTCGACCAAAACCGGAAGATGCGACAGCTTTTTCAGAATCGGAATAGCGGAGATATCAAGCGTGTTGCGGGTGTAGGTTTCATAGGTGCGAATTCCGCGTTCGCACAGGATAACCTGATTGTTGCCGCCCGCCATGATATACTCGGCGCTCATCAAAAGCTCCTCAATGGTACTCGACAGGCCGCGTTTCAGCAGAATGGGTTTGCGAATTTTGCCGAGTTCCTTCAGAAGTTCAAAATTCTGCATATTCCTTGCACCGACCTGAATGATATCCACGTCGTCATTGAGGAATAATTCGATGTGCCTTACACTCATGATTTCCGTGACAATCGGCAGGCCGGTTTTCTTTTTGGCCGCATTTAAAAGATCAAGCCCCTCCGCCTTTAGACCCTGAAAAGCATAAGGGGAGGTTCTTGGCTTAAACGCGCCGCCGCGCAGAAATTGTGCACCGGCCGCTTTCACCCGCTCAGCCACGCCGCAAATCTGCTCTTCGCTTTCCACAGAACACGGCCCGGCAATTAGCGCCAGGCCGCCGTCGCCGATTTTCTGGCCGGTTGGCAGGGTGATGACGGTATTGTCCGGATGAAACTTGCGGTTGGATTTTTTGTAAGGCTCCTGTACGCGCTTGACACTTTCAACAAAATCCTGCGCGCCGATAGAGTCAATATCAACGGAAGAAGTGTCGCCAATCAGGCCGAGCACGGTACTTTGCGTGCCCACCCAGGTATTGACTTTAATGTTGTACTCGCTTGTAAGCGAATTTGTGAACTCCGTGACCTGCTGGGGGGTACATTCCGGTTTTAATACGATAATCATGTCTTTCCTCCAAAATAAATTTTAGCTTCGTTTAAAAATGAGTAAAAAAATAACGGGGCTGCTGCCAGCTCCGCTAAAATAGTAGCCCGTTTTCAGTTACAATACGGCTATATTACGGCACAAAAGCTCACAGTTTGTTTGATTGCACGCACAAAAATCCCACGCCATAAAATAGCGGGGATAACTAAATTCTGTAAATCGTGCTGTGTACATATTCAAACTCATCATGATACTTCCTTGCGTTAATCTTATACTGTATCATAGTACAGATTGGATTAGGTGTCAAGGCTTTTTTGCCGCAGATTACCCCAATGACGGAAGATGGGCCGAAGACTGCAAAAATCCTTGATTGTTCGCCGTATATTTGGTATAATACAAAGGCATATAGAAATGAACGTATTAAGCGTTTTTACAGAAAGAAGTGGCTCCGATGTATAAAATGGCAGTGGACAAGCTTAACTTGGAAAGTATTGTAAATTACCTTGGCGGAGGTATTCTGTGCTGTAAAAATAATTCTGTTCTGACGATTGTATACGCGAGCAGCTCTTTTTATAAAATGATTGGGTANGANGACGGTGAAATCACCGCCTTATTTGACTNTNATCAAAATCTTGTTTTGGGCAACAGCCCGCCAATAGACTGGCGCAGACTTGCCGTCAGCNTAAAGAAAAGCAATTTTATCGAGCTTGAACTGAAGCTGATTAAAAAGGACGGTCACCATATTTGGACGAACTGCCATATGCGGCTAATGACNGAGGAAGACGGTACCGAATATTTTTGCGGGATCATGTCAGACATTACCCTGAAAAGACGCTTGCGTAAAGAGCAGCGCGAACAGCTTAAGGCGATTAAACGGACGGAAAGGGAACTTGCTGCCAGCGAGGAACGCTACCGCATCATCATGGAGCAGGCGGCCGACCCAATCTGTGACTATAATTTTAAAACGCAGGAGCTGTACTGCTCGCCGCCATTCAAGGAGAAATTCGGGATAGATGTTGGTGTGGACGGCCTGCTGGAGCAATTGTACCATTCCGACCTTGTGTATAGTGATGATAAATCTCACTTTATGAGTGATCTCTATGGAATTATTGATGGAACGAGTGCGAAAAATCCGGAATATCGCTTTAAAAATATGGACGGTAACTATCGTTGGTACAGGGTGCGCTGTACGGTAATCCGCGATAAGAAAGGTGAACCGCTGAGGATGATTGCCTTTATCACGGATATTGACAAGCAGAAGAAGGAAAACATGTCCTTAAAGGAAAAGGCGGAGCATGACCTTTTGACCGGCCTGTACAACCGGATGACCACCATCGCATTGATTAATAAAGCCATCAGTCAAAGCAGTGGCAGCAGCCACGCGCTGCTTGTCATTGATATAGATAATTTTAAAAATGTCAACGACAGCCACGGCCACCTGGCAGGGGACGAAGTGATTGTCGATATTTCCACAAAAATCAAAAATCAATTTCGTGAGGGCGATATTATCGGCAGAATCGGCGGCGATGAATTCGTCGTGTTTTTAAAGGATATTCCTCTTTTGGGGGTAAAGAAAAAATGTGAAATTCTGCAAGGCCTTTTTCACAGCGTACATCCGAAGGACGATCAATATTACAAGGTTTCGGGCAGCGTCGGCGTTGCGGTTTATCCGCGGGACGGCAAGAGCTACCGCGAACTGTTTTTAAAAGCGGATACTGCTATGTATGCTGCCAAAGGCGAAGGCAAGGACGCTTACTGTATTTACTCTGAGGAACTCAGAAACGTGGGGCACGATATAGAAAAATACGATCACCGNATTTNATTTCATTCTGCANAGNANCCCGCTTATTCATTTTTGAATAAGCGGGATTTTTAATGCTTTTCGAACTTCTTCCGCAACCGAATTGGCAGAACCGCTTGATGGGATGACAACATCCGCAGCCGCGCGGTAAATGCCGCTGCGCGCGCAGTAAAGCGCTTCCATNACCTCATCACGGTTCGGCTTTGCAAGCAGCGGGCGCGAATGATCCCACTTTAANCGCTCTTTCAGNACNGAGATTTCCGCATCAAGCAGTACCACAACACCGGTCTCCTTCAGCATGGCTGTGTTTTCAGGATTTACCAGTGCACCGCCGCCTGTCGCAATAATTAAACCGCTTTTTTGGCTCAGTGCCTTTGCCGCGTCCTGCTCCAGCCGGCGAAAGGCCGCTTCGCCGCGTGCTGCGAAAATCTGCTGTACGGTCATCCCCTCGTTCTGCTCAATGTAAACATCCATATCCACAAAGGCGCGGCCCGTGTTTTTGGACAGAAGCCTCCCGACCGTGGTTTTTCCGCTGCCCATACAGCCGCAAAGTACGATGTTGCCGAACGTCTTTTTCATTTCGATCACAGCATCAGTGCACAGTGTGCTGATGTCATCTGGATTAAATTGTGCGCCGTACCAAATTTCATGCGCGGCCGCCGCCTGCCACACAAGCATGCTCATGCCGCCGACTGCCTTGATACCGCTTTTGCGTGCCATTTTCAGCAGTGCCGTTTCATTCGGGTTGTAAACCGCGTCAAAAACACATGCGGATTTACACACGACGTCCTGTGAAACAGGGGCGGCGGCGGTGTTGGGGTACATCCCGACCGGTGTCGCGTTTGCCAGCAAATCGATTTCTCCGTCAATTTCATCGAGCAGGCAAAAGTCGGCGCGTGCGCTTTTGACCTTTGACCGGATATCCGCACAAAGCTTTTCAGCTGCGGGAATGCCGTGGGGGCGCACAGCCACCGTAACGGAACCACCCGATAAGGCCGCTTCAAACGCCATCACACGGCCTGCACCGCCGGCTCCCAAAACGACTGTACGACCGTTTAAGCCTGCTCCGGCGGCCTTCAGCGCACTGCAAAAGCCCGTGCCGTCGGTTGTGTAACCAATCAGGCGGCCGTTATCGTTTTTTACGGTGTTGACAGAGCTGAAAAATGCAGCCTTGTCACTGAGTTCATCCAAAAAGGGAATGATTTCCTGCTTGTGCGGAATGGTTATATTAAATCCGTTAAGAGCCTTCAACTGAATTACTTGATTTGGCAGTTCGCTCGGGGAAATATCAAAAACCCCGTAGTCGGCCAGTCTATTGGATAAAGAGAAAAGCCGCGCGTGAATAAACGGCGACATCGTGTGGGCGATCGGGTGACCGATGACCGCGTAGTGATTTTGGTTCATTTTACATCCCTCGTACTCATGAAAATAAAAAAAGGTTTAAAATATATTGACAAAGTGAAAGTTTGCTAATAATATGTGGTTAGGCAATAAGTGCCCGGAGCGATTTATGTAGTTTTTTCTGTGGCAATTGTAACACATACAAGATAATTTTGTCCACAATAAACAGAAACGTTTTCCGCGTGCGAAGATTCAAATTTCTTAAGATTTCTAAGGAGGATATGTTATGGTTTTTGAGAAGGTAAAGGCGATACTCAGCGAACAGTTTGACGTGGAGGAGGATTCCATCACTTCCGACACCAGCATCGCTGATGATCTGGGTGCCGATTCCTTGGATGTAGTTGACCTTTTAATGTCAATCGAGGATGAGTTCGAATTTGAAGTTCCCGATGAAGAGATTGACAACATTAAAACGGTCGGCGAGCTCGTTAAGTACATTGAGGATAACGTTTAATTGATGTTGCTCCTTAAATCCGCTGTGCAATGCACAGCGGATTTTTTACTTAAAAGGCGAATTTTGCGCGTTTTTACTTGAAAAGCCAAGCTACTTCCTATATAATCATTTCATATGTTAATTTTTTATAAACAAAAGGGGAGTAGAAAACGTTGAATGAATTCAGCTTTTTGACCGATGGCGTAATGTCTATGCTGAACCATCCGGGAATGCTGGTTATGTGGCTGATCGGCGGGTTGCTGATCTGGCTCGCAATTAAGAAGGACTTTGAACCGGCGCTGCTTTTACCGATGGGGTTCGGTGCGATTTTGGTTAACCTGCCGCTGCCGGGTGTTTTAGGGAGCACGGGCATTGTACAGTGGCTGTTCCAGAAGGGAATTGTCGCATCCGAGGCGTTCCCGCTTTTACTGTTCGTCGGTATTGGTGCGATGATTGATTTTGGACCACTGCTTTCCAACCCGAAAATGCTCTTGTTTGGGGGCGCGGCGCAGTTCGGAATCTTCCTGACTGTGGTTTTTGCGGTGCTGTTGGGCTTCCCGCTGAAAGATGCAATGTCCATCGGCGTGATTGGCGCGGCGGACGGACCGACCTCTATTTTGGTTTCACAGGTGCTGAAAAGCAGCTATATGGGGGCAATCGCGGTTGCCGCGTACTCGTACATGGCGCTGGTGCCAATCATACAGCCGGCGGCGATTAAGCTCGTTACCACAAAGCATGAGCGCATGATTCGTATGCCTTATAATCCAAAGGCTGTTTCAAAAACGACTAAAATTTTATTCCCGATTATTGTTACATTGGTTGCGGGAATGATTGCGCCGGACTCGGTTTCCCTCGTAGGGTTCCTAATGTTCGGTAACTTAATTCGTGAGTGCGGCAAGCTGGAAAATCTTTCCCAGACCGCGCAGGGCCCGCTCGCAAATCTGATTACGATCTTTTTGGGGATTACCATTGCGTTCCAGATGCAGGCGGATCAATTCCTGACATGGGGAACACTGATCGTTATGGCACTTGGGTTGTTCGCATTTGTATTCGACACCATCGGCGGCGTACTTTTTGCAAAGCTGCTCAACCTGTTCCTTGCTGCCGATAAAAAGATTAACCCGATGGTCGGCGGCGCCGGAATTTCAGCGTTCCCAATGTCTGCAAGGGTCATTCAAAAAATGGCGTTAAAAGAGGACAACCAGAACCACATTCTGATGCATGCGGTCGGCGCGAATGTGGCCGGTCAGATCGGCTCAGTCGTAGCGGGGGGCATTATCCTTTCGCTCGCCAGAAAGTGGGGGATGATGTAAATGTTCAGATGGAATTTACTCACAGCCGCGTTCACCAGTATTATGGGCAATGTTTCCGGGGATGATATCGGAAAATCTTTGAAACTGATGGGTCTGGGTATGCTCGGTATCTTTATTGTTATGATTGTGATCTTTCTTGTGATTGTTATACTCAATAAAGCCACGGCAGAAAAAAATGAAGACAAAGAAGACGAAGACGATAAATAGGGAATTCGCATAAATAATAAAATCAATCATACGGATTGTTTGATTTAGAGGGGTGTTAATATGGCAGAACAGAAAAAGATGGTCGAGGCAATTACTCCCATGGAGGAGGACTTTGCCAAATGGTACACCGATATCGTAAAAAAGGCCGAGCTGATGGATTACACCAGCGTGCGCGGCTGCATGGTAATTGAGCCTTACGGCTGGGCCATATGGGAGAATATTCAGCATATTCTCGATACCACATTCAAAGAGCTTGGCCACGAAAATGTTTCGATGCCAATGTTTATTCCCGAAAGCCTTTTGAATAAGGAAAAAGACCATGTGCAGGGCTTTGCGCCGGAAGTGGCATGGGTCACCATGGGCGGGAATGAAAAGCTACAGGAGAGAATGTGCGTACGCCCGACTTCGGAAACGCTGTTTTGTGACCATTACGCCAAGGTCATCCAGTCCTGGCGCGACCTGCCGAAGCTCTACAATCAGTGGTGCTCCGTAGTCCGCTGGGAGAAAACCACGCGTCCGTTCCTGCGTTCGGTAGAGTTCCACTGGCAGGAAGGCCATACGATGCATGAAACCCCCAAGGAAGCCAAAGCGGAAACCGAGCAGATGCTCAAGGTTTACGCCGACTTCTGTGAAAACGATCTTGCCATGCCGGTGATTAAGGGACGCAAGACCGATAAAGAAAAATTCGCCGGTGCGGAGGCCACTTACACCATTGAGGCCATGATGCACGACGGCAAGGCTTTGCAGTCCGGTACCAGCCACTATTTTGGCGATGGCTTTGCAAAGGCGTTTGATGTAACGTTTCAGGGCAGGGATAACTCCAGCTGCCATCCGTTCCAGACCTCATGGGGCATGAGCACCCGTATCATCGGCGGTATCATCATGACCCACGGCGATAACAACGGGTTGGTTCTGCCGCCGGCCATTGCACCGATTCAGGTGATTATTCTTCCGATCGCTCAGCACAAGCCCGGTGTGCTTGACAAAGCGCACGAGCTGCGCGAGAGATTGAAAAAGAGCTTCCGTGTGAAAATTGATGAGTCCGAGCAGTCGCCGGGCTGGAAATTTGCCCAGTATGAAATGAAGGGCGTTCCGCTCCGCCTTGAAATCGGCCCGAAGGATATGGAAAAGAATCAGTGCGTTTTGGTGCGCCGCAGCGACAGAGAAAAGACCTTTGTTGATCTTGACAACCTTGAAGCCGCAATTACAGAGCAGTTGGAAGCGGTTCGTCAGGGCATTTACGACAAAGCGCTTGCCCGCCGTGAGAGCATGACCTATTCCGCAACAAGCATGGACGAACTCAAAGACATTGCCGACAGCAAGCCGGGCTTCATTAAGGCCATGTGGTGCGGTGACGAGGCCTGTGAGGAAAAACTCAAAGAAGTCGCGGGAGTGTCCTCACGCTGTATGCCGTTTGAGCAGGAGCACATTTCGGATACCTGCGTCTGCTGCGGTAAGCCCGCAAAATCCATGGTTTACTGGGGAAAAGCATATTAATATCATTCATAATGATTATCAAAACAGCCGCGGAAGAATTTCTGCGGCTGTTTTTTGGTGTCAGTAATATAAATTTTTTTGATTTCTGTAACCTTTTCCCACTTTCAAACGTGTTGGTAGTGAAGGAGATGATTCCATGAGCCAACTGTCGCAGCGTACGGGCGACAATCTTTCCGAAAAATACGATCTATATGGAAACATGCTGTTTAAGCTGTGCATGGTTATTCTTTGCAACAAGGAAGACGCAGAGGACGTGGTGCAGGACACTTTTGCCAAGTACCTGCAAAAACACCCGGACTTTCGCGGCGCCGAGCATGAAAAAGCGTGGTTCATTAAGGTTGCAACCAACGGCAGCAGGGACAAACGTCGTTACAGATTTTTCAAGAAGACGGTATGCCTCGATGAAATTGAAGCATATGCCCAAACGCCGGAACAATCGCAGGTTTTGGAGCAACTGATGGCGCTGTCACCGAAATATAAAACGATTTTATATCTTCATTATATTGAAGGTTATAAAATTAAAGAAATAGCCGATATTTTGGGGATGAAGGAAACAACCGTGAAAGTGGCGCTTTACCGTGGCAGAGAACAGCTGAAACTGGAGCTGAGAAAGGAGCTTGCACAATGAAACCGGAAAATTTAATAAATGCAGTCAATCAGATTCACGCCGACGCGGGGTTAAAGGCGAAAGTAATGGACGGCGAGCCATCCGCAAGCAGGCATAAACCGATTTTAATGACGCTGTCAAAAACTGCCGCGTGCCTTGCGGCAATAGCAGTGCTGGTGTTGGGGGTAACGCTTGTGCCGAAGATTTTAAAGCCCCTCGGTACCACCTCGCATACTTCGCAGTCGCAGGGAGGGGTAGTTTCCAACAATGCCGGTCAGCCGGGTATGGTGAACGGGCTTTATCATGATGATGCCATTCAAAACATCCTTCTGCTCGGCGTTGACGACTATCAGAAGGGCGACATCGGGCGCAGCGACAGCATGATGCTCGTTTCGGTCGACACACGTCACAAAAAGCTAAAGATTACCTCATTCATGCGCGATCTGTACGTTACTATTCCGGGGTACGGCAGCAACAAGCTCAACGCCGCATATCCTTTAGCGGGCGGCGGCGCGGAGGGTGCGGCGCTTGCAGTGAAAACCATCGAAGCAAACTTCGGTACCGATATTGACCGCTATGTCATGATCGGAAATTCCGCTTTTGATCAGATTGTTGACAAGTTTGGCGGAGTTACCATGACGATTACAGCGGAGGAGGCAAAACTGATCAACCAGTACTCCGGGGATTCCCGGCGTAATCTGACNGCCGGAACCTTNCTGCTGAGCGGAAAGCAGGCTCATTATTATTCCCGAATCCGCGTGATCGGCGACGATTTTGGACGCACCGAGCGCCAGCGCAAGGTNTTTTCCGGCATTGCGGATAAGTTTAAGACTTCAAATGTCACTTCAATTTATAATATTTTGTCCGAAACACTTCCTCTTGTCACGACTGACATGAGCAAAAACGAAGTCGTTGATATAGCGAAAAACTCGCTCACCTATCTGAATTATCCCTTGAGCCAAAATCGTATTCCGGGTGATAATAATTATCAGTCCCAAATCGTTTCCGGTGTCGGAACAGTGCTTGTAACGGATGTGGCAAAAAGTAAGCAGAGTATTGCTAAGTTTATTTATGAGGACGATGTGCCTTAAGGCTTTTCGGATATCCAACCTGTTATTACAATATAAGATGCCCTTAAAACAGGAACACATTTTAGATACCTGTGCCTTCTGTGGCACACCGCGAAATCTATGACCCCACTGAGAAAAGCATATCGATTTATTCGGAATATTCAATCTAAATTTTACCAATACTAAAAGGGCGAACCGTTGAGGTGCGTCCTTTTTTGCAACAGTTTTGTAACTTGCCCTCCATTATCAATTGTGATATCATTTGGTGTCAGTAGACATAATACTTTTAGAAAAGAGAGATTAACATGAAAAAAATATGGGCGTTTGCCTGCATGATAACCATTCTGCTTACCCTTACAGCTTGCAATGGGCAAGCCTCGTCGAGTGCTGCTTCCGGTACGGAAAGCCAGCTTGTAACCAGCAGCGTGCAAGGGGATACGGTGACTTCCAGCGGCGCTGTTTCCAGCCAGCCAGCCTCAAGCACAGCGTCTTCAAGTGCGGCGGTAGTGGCCAACACTGAACCCAGAGTCGCCAGTCCGAAAGCTGTGGCAAATAAGAGCACCGGGGATTATCAGGTCAAAACCATTGAATACAATTATAATAAAGACAATATGGTCTACAAAGCCACCTATTTTCAGCTTTCGGGAAAAGTCGAAAACCTTGATAAAATAAATGCAGCATTAAAAAATGCCGCACTGCAAACCATTAATTCGCTTGGAACCGCCAAAAAGAGCGTAAAAACAACGGTGAGGGTCAACGGAGACGTTACCTATCAAGGTAAAAATTTTATCAGCGTGGGCTTTAACGAATATGCAACCACTTCTCCCAAGGTGAAAGCTCAGCGCGTGCTGCGCACGGTGAACATCAATTTGAAAACCGGGGCAACCGTTGCGGCCTCAGATTTGATCGTTAAAAATAATGCACTGTACAAAGCGCTTGAAAAGGCAGCGAAGGAACAGAAGGACGCGGGAGTAGCGTCGGCTTTGACCGCAACTGCAATTCAGTCGGGACTGGACTCAAAAACGATCTATTTTACCGATTACGGGGTCGGACTCAGCGTACTGACCTCCGATAAGCGCCTTACCACCATTACCCTGACCTATCAGGAAGTTCAGCCGTTTGTGACGAAAAATGTGGTCTGGAACAATTTTATATAACGACTGTTTTTCGCATGCCACCTCCATTTGCTTTTTTTGATAAATCGTTTATAATGATGATAAGAACTTAAAATTGGCATTGCTCTGTGGGTGCTTCGTATCCGGAAAAAGCGTAAGGCGTAAGTTTTGACATATGGTTTCTATAATGAAACGCACTGAATGGAGGGATTTTTATGAAAAGATGGATTGATATCGTTACGGCGTTATTGTGCGGGCTGACGGCAGTGTGTATGCTGCTGCTAAAGGTGGACAAACTTTGGTCGATTTTTTCGCATGAAGACAGTACAGCCGGCGTGATTGGAAAGTCAGACGACCCGACTGTTATTTTTGTTACAAAAAAAATAAAGTCAATCTCTGACGCCCGTTCGACTAAAATGCTTTTTCTTGCCACAGCGGCGGCTGTGTCCGCATTTCTACTGCGTATTTTTAACCAAATAAGGCTCGAAAGGGCTTTGAGCAGTTTAACCAAAAATCGCGGGTAAATTTCTTGCAAAAAAGAGAAAATAAGTATTGCATAACGACTCCCAATATGATATTATAATCAAGCACGACTGCGACAGATATGCGATGAAGCGGGAGGTTGCGGCTGAAATAGCCGGTTTTTCCGTGGAGTATGTCCGATTTTAAACCGGGCGACAGATACTTTGAGCGTGCGATAAGAGAATAGCGGTTTGGTTACTCTATTGCTATGCCCTTATTATGCTCAGACGTTTTTTATGCCGACACCCGGATTAACTTGTAAAAGGGAATCCGGTTTTTAAATGTGTTAAGAGGGAACACCCGGCACAGTGTTAGGATTTAAAAAACGCCGCCCGCCAACTACAATAAGGAGGCGATTACAGTGGCAGTCAAGGAAAAAATCAGGATAAGAATCAAGGGTTACGATCATCAGTTGGTTGATCAGTCGGCTGAAAAGATTGTACAGACAGCAAAGCGCACGGGCGCAAGGGTTTCCGGACCAGTTCCGCTCCCTACGGACAAGCAGATCATTACGGTTCTGCGTGCTGTTCATAAGTACAAGGATAGCCGTGAACAATTCGAGATGAGAACACACAAGAGACTTATCGACATTCTCAGACCATCCAACAAAACCGTTGAGGCTTTGATGGGTCTCGAGCTCCCCGCCGGTGTTGAAATAGAGATTAAACTCTAATTAAACCGACCAGCGGTCGAGGTCAAGTTGGCGCTCGCCAACCAATAACCTGCATAGGAGGTAAAATAATGCAAAAAGGTATTATCGGCAAGAAAGTCGGCATGACGCAGATTTTCGACGAAAAGGGAAATGTAATCCCTGTAACCGTTGTTCAGGCTGGTCCCTGTGCAATTTCACAGAAGAAGACAGTTGAAAACGATGGCTACGCAGCTATTCAGATGGGCTATGGCGACTTAAAACCGCACAAAGTTACAAAGCCTATGAAAGGGCATTTTGCGAAAGCGGATGTCGCCCCTAAGAGAACACTTAGGGAGTTCAGACTGGAAAACACAGAAGCTTACAACGTGGGTGACCTCGTGAAAGCGGACATCTTTGCAGTCGGTGAAAAGATCGATGTCACCGGTACCAGCAAAGGTAAGGGATACGCCGGCGTTATTAAGCGCTGGAACTTCCAAAGATTAAAGGAATCCCATGGTACGGGCCCAGTTGCTCGCCACGGTGGTTCAAACGGTTGTTGCTCAGATCCTTCAAGAGTGTTCCCTGGCCTCAAAATGGCCGGTCACTTGGGCGCTGAGAAGGTCACGGTTCAAAACTTGACCGTTGCCAAGATCGATGTTGAAAACAACCTGATCGCTATTAAGGGTGCAGTTCCAGGCCCTAACGGCGGAATCGTAATAATCCATGACAGCGTTAAGGCGTAAGGGAAGGAGGAATTGTAATGCCTAAAGTAGCAGTACTTGATATGGCCGGCAAAGAAGTTGAAAAAATTGACCTTTCCGATGCCATATTCGGAATTGAACCCAACGCAAAGGTTTTGCACGATATGGTTGTAAATTACCTTGCAAACCAGCGTCAGGGCACACAGTCGGCACTAACCCGCGCCGAGGTTTCAGGCGGTGGCAGAAAGCCGTGGAGACAAAAGGGTACCGGTCACGCAAGACAGGGCTCCACACGCTCACCACAGTGGACACACGGTGGTATCGTATTTGCTCCAAAGCCGCGCGACTACAGTTATTCGTTAAACAAAAAGGTAAAGCGTCTTGCCATGAAGTCAGCTCTTTCAAGCAAGGTTCTCGACAGCGAGATGATCGTGCTCGACAAGATTTCACTTGATGAATATAAGACCAAGACCATTGTAGCAATGCTCAAGGCAGTCGGCTCCGAGAAAAAGGCTCTCATCGTTCTCCCTGAGGTGAACGGAAAAGTCATTGCTTCGGCGGCTAATATTCCGGGAGTAAAAACAGCAATGGTTAACACCTTAAACGTCTATGACATCTTGAATGCCGATAAATTTATCGTGTTAAAGGATGCCGTAGCTCAGATTGAGGAGGTGTATGCATAATGGCAGCACAGGATATTGTTATCCGCCCCATTATCACTGAAAAAAGCATGACAGGCATTGGCATGAAAAAGTACACCTTTGAAGTTGCCAAAAATGCCACAAAAATCGATATTGCCAGAGCGGTTGAAACTCTTTTCGGCGTGAAGGTCAGCAAGGTTAACACTTTGCATGTAAGAGGCCAGATGCGCCGTCAGGGCAAGAGCGAAGGTTATACTCCATCTTGGAAGAAAGCCATCGTTTCCCTTAAACCCGAAAGCAAAACAATCGAATTTTTTGAAGGCATGATGTAAGCTCTGCCTGAGTCAACGCAGAGGCAAGGATGGGGAAACGGCATTTCCCCGCAAAGCCATCATGAGGAGTGTGAAACCTAAATGCCTATTATAAACTTTAAACCTACCACGGCTTCAAGGCGTGGAATGTCCGTTACGGATTATTCCTCTCTTTCAAAGGTTGCACCGGAAAAAAGCCTGCTGGATACTACCAGCAACAAATCCGGTCGTAACAGCTACGGTAGAATTACAGTTCGCCACCGTGGCGGTGCGAACCGCAAAAAGTATCGTATTATCGACTTTAAGCGTCAGAAGTTTGACGCACCGGGAACCGTTCTCACCATTGAGTACGACCCGAACCGTTCTGCTTTTATTGCACTTGTGCAGTATGAGGACGGCGAAAAAAGATACATCATCGCTCCAAACGGCCTAAAGGTCGGCGACGTTGTTGTATCCGGCACCGCAGCAGATATTAAGCCCGGCAACGCTTTGCCGCTCGAAAATATCCCAACCGGTACCTTCATCCATAACGTTGAGCTTTATCCGGGCAAGGGCGCTCAGTTGGCCCGCGCAGCCGGCAACATGGCACAGCTTATGGCAAAAGAAAACGGCATGGCGCTTTTAAGACTGCCTTCCGGCGAACTTCGCAACGTCCCTGTTAACTGCATGGCCACAATCGGTCAGGTCAGCAACATCGACCATGAGAATGTTAAAATCGGTAAGGCCGGCCGTAAACGTCACATGGGTTGGCGTCCAACCGTTCGTGGTTCTGTTATGAACCCGAATGACCATCCACACGGCGGCGGCGAAGGCAAGGCTCCTGTGGGCCGTTCCGGACCTGTTACCCCGTGGGGCAAACCAACACTCGGCTATAAGACACGCGCACACCACAATCGCTCCGATAAATTTATCGTTAAGCGTAGAAACGGCAAATAAGGCGTACAGAAAGGAGCTTATGAACTATGGGCAGAAGCATAAAAAAGGGTCCTTATGTACAGCCTGTGCTGCTTAAAAGGATTCAAGACATGAACGCGGCCGGCGAAAAGAAAATCATCAAAACATGGAGCAGAGCCTCCATCATTTTCCCGGATTTCGTTGGTCACACAATCGCGGTCCACGATGGCCGCAAACATGTTCCGGTTTATGTAACAGAAGATATGGTAGGCCACAAACTCGGTGAGTTTGCCCCAACCAGAACCTTTAAGGGACATTCCGGTTCAAAAACATCTGCGCCGACAAAATAGCGGCCGAAAGGAGTGTATAGCATGGAAGCAAGGGCTTATCTTAAATATGCCCGCATTTCTCCCCGCAAAGTCGAAATCGTGCTTGATCTCATTCGCAACAAGCCGGTAGACGTTGCAATGGCTATCCTCAAGAATACACCAAAGGCCGCCACAGAATATCTTATCAAGTTATTGAAGTCGGCCATGGCAAATGCTGAGAATAACCACAATATGGATGTTTCCAGACTTTACGTAGCGGAATGCTTCGTATGTCCGGGCCCGATCCTCAAGCGCATTCGTCCGAGAGCGCAGGGTCGCGCGTTTAGAATTGAAAAAAGATCTTCGCACGTTACCCTCGTGCTCAAGGAAAAAGAATAAGGCAGAAGAGGAGGTAAACTATGGGCCAGAAAATAAATCCACACGGGTTCCGCGTGGGCGTAATTAAAGATTGGGATTCCCGCTGGTTCGCGAAGGACAATGTTTTCGGCGATACCCTCGTTGAAGACTATAACCTGCGCAAAGTGCTGAAAAAGCAGCTTTATCCGGCAGGCATACCAAAAATTGAAATTGAGCGTGATGCTTCAAAGGTACGCGTTCATATCCACTGTGCAAAACCAGGAATGGTTATTGGCAGAGGCGGCACAGAAATTGAGAAACTCCGCCTTCAGTGCGAGAGCATTCTTAAGAAACCTGTTACGATCAATATCGTAGAGGTTAAGTCACCGGACTTAAATGCTCAGCTTGTTGCTGAGAATATTGCACAGCAGCTCGAAAAAAGAATTTCTTTCCGCCGCGCTATGAAGCAATGCATCGGCCGTGCCATGAAAATTGGTGCCAAGGGTATTAAAACCCAGGTATCCGGTCGTTTGGGCGGTGCGGAAATTGCAAGACGCGAGCAGTACCATGATGGTACAATTCCACTTCAGACTCTTAGAGCCGACATCGACTACGGCTTTGCTGAAGCTGCCACAACATATGGTCGCATTGGCGTTAAGGTCTGGATTTACAGGGGCGAGGTTCTTCAAGACAACCGTCAGCCTCGTAAGGAAGGAGGCACTAAATAATGCTGTTACCGAAGCGTGTAAAATACCGCAAGGTGCATCGTGGCCGTTTAACCGGCAAATGCTACCGCGGCAATAAAGTAACGTACGGCGATTTTGGCCTTCAAGCCTTAGAGCCGGCATGGATTACCTCAAACCAAATTGAAGCAGCTCGTGTTGCTATGACACGTTACTGCAAAAGATTTGGTCAGGTATGGATTAAAATTTTCCCAGATAAGCCAATTACCGAAAAGCCAGCTGAAACCCGCATGGGTTCCGGTAAAGGTTCACCGGAATATTGGGTCGCAGTCGTTAAGCCGGGCAGAGTAATGTTCGAAATCGGCGGAATCTCAGAAGAAACCGCAAGAGAAGCTTTGCGTCTGGCGTCAAACAAACTGCCGATTAAGTGTAAGTTTGTTACGAAGGAAGAAACGGGTGGTGAGCAGTAATGAAGGCCTCAGAAGTCAAAGAATTAACCACAGCAGAACTGGAAAGTAAGCTAAAGGACCTCAAGGCCGAGCTTTTCAACCTGCGTTTCCAGCTTGCCATTAATCAGCTCGATAACCCGATGCGTATTTCTGCTGTTAAAAAAGATATCGCTCGTATTAAGACAGTTTTGCGTGCGAATGAAATTAAGGACAGCGCAAATGCGTAACGGAAGGGAGGATTAATCTGTGAGCGAAAGAAATGTTAGAAAAACAGAAATTGGCAAGGTTGTCAGCGATAAGATGGATAAAACCATTGTAGTTGCAATAGAGAACAGCGTAAAGCATCCGCTTTACAAAAAGATTATTAAGCGTACCGTGAAGCTGAAGGCACATGATGAGAATAATGAATGCACAATCGGTGACCGCGTGCGTGTGATGGAGACCCGTCCTCTTAGCAAAGAAAAAAGATGGCGTCTCGTCGAGATTATAGAGAAAGCCAAATAATTTTGGCTTTAAGCAAAGGAGGAACGCACTGTGATACAACAGCAGACTTACCTCAACGTTGCCGACAACACCGGCGCGAAGCAGCTTATGTGCATCCGCGTTCTCGGCGGTACCGGCAGAAGGTATGCCAATATTGGTGACGTCGTTGTCGCTTCCGTAAAGAAAGCGGCTCCGGGCGGAACAGTAAAAAAAGGCGAAGTCGTTAAGGCAGTCATTGTTCGCACTGCTTTTGGCGTTCGCCGTGATGATGGAACTTATATCCGCTTTGACGAAAATGCGGCAGTCCTCATCAAGGACGATAAAAACCCAAGGGGAACACGTATTTTCGGGCCAGTCGCCAGAGAATTACGTGAAAAAGACTATCTTAAAATTTTAAGTCTTGCCCCTGAAGTATTATGAGGGAGGTGCTCACTAATGAATAAAAAAGTTCATGTAAAAACTGGTGACACCGTCATCATTTTAAACGGAAAAGAACGCGGCAAGAAGGGCAAAATTCTCGCCGTGAGCCCTGAAGAGGGCAAGGTCATCATTGAGGGTCGCAACATGGTTTCTAAGCATGTTAAGCCTCGCAAGATGGGCGAACAGGGCGGTATAATCAAAGCCGAAGGCGCTATATACGCCTGCAAGGTTCAGGTTGTTTGCCCTCGCTGCGGCAAACCCACGCGTGTCTCACATAAGATTTATGAGGACGGCACCAAGGAACGCATTTGCACTAAATGCGGCGAAGCGCTGTAAGGGAGGAAAAAACGACATGGCCAGACTTAAGGAATATTACAAAAAGGACGTCGCACCGGCACTGATGAAGAAGTTTTCTTACCAGAGTGTTATGCAGATTCCAAAACTCGATAAGATCGTCATCAATGTAGGCGCCGGCGAAGCCAAAGAAAATGCAAAGGTTATTGACGCCATTACAACTGATATCTCCGCGATCACAGGCCAGAGGCCGATGATCTGCAAAGCAAAGAAATCAGTTGCCAACTTCAAGCTCCGTGAGGGCATGAGCATTGGCGTTAAGGTAACACTCAGAGGCGACAGAATGTATGAGTTTCTCGACAGACTCTTCAATGTTGCTCTCCCACGTGTAAGAGACTTCAGAGGAATCAACGCAAACTCGTTTGATGGCCGTGGTAATTACAACATGGGTATTAAAGAGCAGCTTATTTTCCCTGAAATCGAATACGATAAGATTGACAAGGTCCGCGGAATGGATATTTGTTTCGTAACGACCGCAAACACCGACGAGGAATCCAGAGAGCTCTTAACACTCATGGGCGCCCCGTTTGCGAAATAAGGAGGGAATATTGTGGCCAAAACATCTATGAAGATTAAGCAACAAAGAGTTGCGAAATTCTCATCTCGCGAATATAACAGATGTAAAATCTGTGGCAGGCCGCATGCCTACCTTCGCAAGTTCGGAATTTGCCGTATATGCTTTAGGGAACTTGCTCACAAAGGTGAGATTCCGGGCGTGAAAAAGGCCAGCTGGTAAAGCTTAGCAAAGGAGGTAACGGTATGCAGATTACAGATACAATTGCTGATTTGCTCACCCGTATTCGCAATGCAAATTCTGCAAAGCACGATTCGGTTGACATTCCCGCTTCCAACATGAAAAAGGCCATTGTGCAAATTCTTGTTGACGAGGGCTATGTAAAGAATTATACGGTAGCAGAGGACGGCAAACAAGGCATTATTAAGGTTAATCTCAAGTATGGTGAGAACAAAAGTACCACCATTCAAGGTCTGCGCAGGGTTTCTAAACCAGGCCTTCGCATTTATTCCAACGCCGAGGATTTGCCAAAGGTCATGAAAGGCCTTGGCATCGCCATTATTTCTACTTCACAAGGCATTATGACTGATCGTCAGGCCCGTAAAGAGAATATCGGCGGCGAAGTCCTTGCATTTATCTGGTAACAAGGGGGTGCAGTAATGTCACGAATTGGAAGAAAACCCATAAATATTCCCGCTGGCGTCACCGTACAGGTTGACGGCAACGTCATCACAGTGAAGGGACCAAAAGGTACCCTTACACAGAAGATTCATCACAACATGAATGTTTCTGTAGACGGCAACGAGCTACTCGTTACCCGTCCTGACGACGAAAAAGAAAATAAATCCCTTCACGGTTTGACCCGCACACTCATCCATAATATGGTGATTGGTGTAACAGACGGCTTCAAAAAGGAGCTTGATGTTTTGGGCGTTGGCTACCGTGTGCTCAAGCAGGGCAGCAACCTTGTGATGAATCTTGGTTATTCTCATCAGGTTATTGTTCCGGAAATCGATGGAATTACCATCGAGTGCCCAACTGCTAACAAAATCGTAATCTCAGGCCAGGACAAGCAAAGAGTTGGACAGTTTGCCGCAGAAGTGCGTGAAAAACGTCCACCGGAGCCATACAAAGGCAAGGGTATTCGATATGTTGGCGAATTTGTCCGCCATAAAGAAGGCAAGGCCGGTAAGGGCGCTAAGAAGTAAGTAAGGAGTGAATAACAAATGGTGAATAAGACTGACACAAACAAGGCCAGACTTAACCGTCACCGCAGGGTGCGCGGTAAAATTTCGGGCACAACAGAGTGCCCACGCCTGAATGTATTTCGCTCTACCACGAACATCTACGCCCAGATTATCGACGATGTTAAGGGAGTTACTCTTGCAGCAGCTTCCACACTGGACAAAGATTTCAATGGTAATGGCGGAAACAAGGATGCTGCACGTAAAATTGGCGAGCTTATTGCCAAACGTGCCGCTGAAAAAGGTATAACTGAGGTCGTATTTGACCGCGGCGGCTATATTTTCCACGGCCGTGTCAAAGAGCTGGCCGAAGGCGCCCGTGAGGGCGGCCTCAAGTTCTAAGAAGGAGGAATACTTTTGGCTAGAATTGACGCAACATCTATGGAACTCAAAGAACATGTAGTTGCTATTAATCGTGTATCTAAAACCGTAAAAGGCGGTCGTATCTTTAAGTTTGCTGCTCTCGTAGTAGTAGGCGACGGAAACGGCACAGTCGGCTTCGGTATCGGCAAAGCGGGTGAAGTTCCCGATGCAATCCGTAAGGGCATTGAAGACGCTAAGAAGAACCTGATTCAGGTTTCTATGCGCGGCTCCACAATCCCTCACGAAATCATTGGTGCTTACGGCGCCGGCCGCGTTTTGATGAAGCCTGCTGCCCCTGGTACCGGCGTTATTGCCGGCGGCCCGGTTCGTGCAGTTGTTGAAGCGGTTGGAATAAAAGATATCAGAACAAAGGCACTGCGTTCTAACAATCCATGCAATGTAGTTCGCGCAACTTTAGACGGCATGTCTAAGCTGCGTACAGCCGGTGAAGTCGCTGCAACACGCGGTAAGTCGGTAAAAGAAATTTTATAATAAGGGGGTAGCAATATGGCACAGCTTAAAGTAACGCTGGTAAAAAGTCTTATCGGCAGCAAAAAGGACCAGATTGCAACCGCCCAAGCTCTTGGTCTTTTCAAAATCAGTGATTCTTCGATTCAACCTGAAAATGAGCAGACTAAAGGCAAGGTGGCCAAGATAATCCACCTCATCGAGGTAAGCAAAGCGTAAGCAAGGAGGTGCGAGTAAATGAAGTTGCACGAACTATCTTCGGTACCTGGTTCTACAAAAGAGCCAAAGCGTATCGGTAGAGGACACGGTTCGGGTCAAGGTAAAACTGCCGGCAAGGGCCATAAAGGTCAAAAAGCCAGAGCGGGCAGAGGTATGCGTGTTGGTTTTGAAGGCGGTCAAATGCCTTTACAAAGACGTATTCCTAAAAGAGGTTTCAATAACATTTTTGCCAAAACCATCATCGCTGTTAACGTCGGCACTCTCGATCAATTCGAGAACGATACTGTGATTGACGCACAGGCACTGATTGATGCGGGCATTGTAAAGACATGCTGCGACGGGATTAAGATCCTTGGTAACGGTAGTCTTGAAAAGAAGCTGACTGTAAAGGTCAATGCTTATTCCGAATCTGCTAAGCAAAAAATAGAGGCCGCGGGTGGGAAGGCAGAGGTGATCTAAGTTGTTTAAAACAATTAAGAATGCCTGGGGTATCCCCGATCTTCGCAAGAAGATTCTGTTTACATTGTTCATTATAGTCGTTTTCCGTTTTGGTGCCGTTATTCCGGTTCCATTCCTTGATGTCACCGCCTTAAAAGGGTTGATGGGCACAGTGAATGAGTCCGGTTCGGCGTTGAGCTATCTTGATATGCTGTCAGGCGGCGCTTTCGCAAACGCAACAATGTTTGCAATGAGCGTCACCCCGTACATTAACAGTTCCATTATCATGCAGCTCTTAACAGTTGCAATTCCAGCATTGGAGAGAATGGCAAAAGAGGGCGAAGATGGCCGTAAAAAAATCGGCACACTTACCCGCTATGTCACTGTTGTCCTTGGTTTAATCCAAGGTACTGCATATTTCTTCTATCTGCGTAACAGCTCTTATCAGGGCACTCCAATCGCAAAGTACACAACCGGTTGGCAGCAAGTGTTCGCAGCGTTCGTCATTATCATGGTGTTTACCGCTGGTACCGCAATGATGATGTGGCTGGGCGAACAAATCAACCAAAAGGGTATTGGCAACGGTATCTCAATCTTATTGTTTGCCGGTATCGTGGCAAGAATGCCGCATACGGTCAGCTTACTTGGAAAGTACCTTCAGTCTGCAAACCAGGATCCTACAAACTTCGGCAAGTATTATTTCTTTGTTCCGATGTTTGTTGTNGTCTTCCTTGCAGTCATCTGGGTAATTGTGTTTATGAATGACGCGGAGCGNCGAATCCCTGTCCAGTACGCCAAGCGCGTGGTCGGCAGAAAGATGTACGGCGGCCAAAGCAGTCATATTCCGATTAAAGTTGGTATGTCCGGCGTTATGCCAATTATTTTCGCAAGCTCGATTCTTTCTATTCCGAGTACGATTCAGCTGTTCCTTGGCAATAAGGTAACAACCGGCTTCTGGAAAAGCTTTTTTGACGCTTTTTCGTCGTCGGGCTGGCTGTATTCGTTCGTTTATTTCCTGCTGATTATCATGTTTGCTTACTTCTATGTAACAATTCAGTATAATCCGGTAGAGATGGCCAATAATCTTCGTCAGAACAACGGCACAATCCCAGGTATCCGCCCGGGCAAGCCGACCTCCGATTTTATTGCCAGAATTCTTTCAAAGATCACTTTAATTGGAGCATTGTTCCTTGCAGTCATCGCTTTGCTGCCGATTGGTTTCGGTGCCGCAACCGGCATGCGTAACATGTCACTCGGCGGGACATCAATCCTGATTTTGGTTGGTGTTGCACTCGAGACGGTAAAGCAGATGGAATCACAAATGATGATGCGCCATTACAAAGGCTTCCTTGATTGATAAGGAGTGAAAGAATAGTGAAACTGATACTGCTCGGCGCCCCAGGCGCCGGTAAAGGCACGCAAGCAGATGTTATCTGCGAACGTTTTAGCATTCCCGCGATTTCAACGGGCAACATTATCCGTGAAGCGCTGAAAAGCGGCACTGAAATGGGAGTTCGCGCAAAATCCTTTATGGATTCAGGCAAGCTTGTTCCCGACGAGGTTGTTATTGGCATCATCCAGGAGCGTTTAGCTGAGGATGACTGCAAGAACGGTTTTGTATTGGACGGCTTTCCGCGCACGATTCCTCAGGCCGAGGCTCTGGACAGGATGGGCATTCAAATCGACAAGGTAATCGATATCGAAGTTCCCGACGATAAGATTGTACTGCGTATGTCCGGACGCCGTGTCTGTGAAAGCTGCGGAGCTACCTACCACCTGCTTTACAAGAAGCCGGAAGTTGAGGGCGTTTGCAGCAAATGCGGCGGCACCCTTGTTCAGCGCAAGGACGATCACCCGGATACAGTGAAAGAGCGCTTGAATGTTTATCACGAACAAACTGAGCCCCTTAAGGCTTATTATGAAAAGCAGGGCAAACTTTGTATCGTAGAAGGGCAAGAGGATGTAGCGCATACTACAAAGCTGATTCTTGCCACATTAGAGGCGTAATCATGATAGTGCTTAAAACCAGCCGGGAGCTTTCAGCAATGAGAGCTGCCGGAAGGATATCTGCAAGAGCGTTAAAAATAGCCGGCGAAGCGGTTGAGCCCGGTGTTTCCACTTGGGAAATTGACCGCATTGCCCGCCGCTATATTGAGGATCAGGGCGCAAAGCCTACGTTCCTCGGTTACGGCGGATTTCCGGCAAGCGCCTGTATTTCGGTAAATAATGTGGTCATCCATGGTATACCAAGCAAGAGCATCATTATCAAGCAGGGTGACATTGTGAGCATTGACATAGGTGCCACCTTTGACGGTTATGTTGGCGACAATGCGTATACGTTCCCTTGTGGGGACGTAAGCGCACAGGCGCAGGCTTTGATGGATGCGACGCGTGAAGGCCTTTACGAAGGCATTAAAGCCGCAGTAGCCGGTGCAAGAATCGGCGATATCGGCAGCGCGGTTCAAAAGTATACCGAAGCTCGCGGTTACTCGGTGGTACGCGATTTTGTCGGCCACGGAGTAGGCGCGAAGATGCACGAAGACCCAAGTGTTCCTAATTACGGCACGCCCGGCAGGGGCGTGCGCCTGTTGCCAGGCATGACTATCGCCATTGAACCGATGATCAATCAAGGCGTGAAGGAAGTAAAAACTTTGGCGGACGGTTGGACGACCGTAACCGCCGACGGCAAGCTTTCGGCACACTTTGAACACTCCATCGCAATTACTCCGGATGGCCCTGTTATTCTAACATCGCCGGATTGAGGGGGAAAACCATGGATTTAGTGAGAGGGCTGGTTGTTCGGTCGGCCGCGGGCCGCGACAAGGGCGGTTTTTTCACCGTGCTTGAGGCAGACACGCAGTTCGCCGTTATATGCGACGGAAAGCGGCGGAGTCTCAGCCATCCAAAGAAGAAAAAACACAAACACCTTTTTGCGACTAAAACCGTACTGCCCGAAGGTTCAATGCAAACCAACCGTGAAATTCGATGTGCTCTCAAGGGTTTTAACGCTGAGGGCCGTTTTCCACAAGAGGAGGCTTAATATATGTCGAAACAGGACGTAATAGAAACTGAAGGCGTAGTAACCGAGGCTCTGCCAAACGCAATGTTCATGGTGGAGCTACCAAATCACCATACGATACTCGCGCATATTTCCGGCAAGCTCAGGATGAACTTCATCCGTATTCTGCCGGGCGATAAGGTCACAATTGAATTGTCACCTTACGATTTAACACGCGGGCGTATCACGTGGCGTTCAAAGTAAAACAAACACTCGCTTAGGGAGGGCGCACAAATGAAAGTTAGACCTTCTGTCAAGAAAATGTGTGAAAAATGCAAAATCATTAAACGCAAGGGTAAAGTCATGGTTATCTGTGAAAACCCGAAGCATAAGCAGCGTCAGGGCTAATTTGGCGCAAACCTATTAACAATGGAGGTGCAACCATTATGGCGCGTATATCAGGTATTGAATTACCCAGAGATAAACGCATCGAAATTGCTCTTACCTATGTTTTCGGAATTGGCCGCAAAACCGCCAGCGATATCTGCATCAAAACAGGTGTCAACCCGGACATTAGAGTAAGAGATTTAACAGAAGACGATGCCGCGAAGCTTAGAGACTATGTCGACCATAACTGCCGCGTTGAGGGCGATCTTCGTCGTGACGTAGCATTTGACATTAAAAGACTGATTGAAATCGGTTGCTATCGTGGTGTTCGTCACCGCAAGGGCTTGCCGGTAAGAGGCCAGCGTTCTAAGACCAATGCGCGTACACGCAAAGGCCCAAGAAAGACAATGGCTAACAAGAAGAAGTAAGCAAGGAGGGATTTAAAAGATGGCAGCACAAAAGGGCGCAGCTAAAAAAGGTACCGCAGTCCGCAGACGCCGTGAGCGCAAAAATATCGATCGCGGAGCTGCTCACATCCAGTCCACCTTTAACAACACGATTGTTACCATCACTGATGTTCAGGGCAATGCAATTTCGTGGGCAAGTTCGGGTGAATTAGGATTCAGGGGCTCCAGAAAGTCCACTCCTTTCGCCGCTCAGACCGCAGCCGAAACTGCCGCTAAAGCAGCTATGGAACACGGTATGAAAACGGTTGAGGTTTTTGTTAAGGGACCGGGAGCCGGCCGCGAAGCGGCTATCCGTGCACTTCAGGGCGCAGGCCTCGAAGTCAGCATGATTAAAGACGTTACTCCGATTCCGCATAACGGATGCCGTCCTCCGAAGAGAAGACGCGTATAGTAACTAAACCGATAATAGGAGGTGCAACCATAATATGGCAAGATATACAGATGCTGTGTGCAAGCTTTGCCGCCGTGAAGGCCAAAAGCTGTTCTTAAAAGGCGCAAGATGCTACACAGATAAATGCGGGGTTACCCGCAGACAATACGCCCCGGGCCAGCATGGCCAAGGACGCAAGAAAACCTCTGAGTACGGCTTGCAGCTGCGCGCAAAGCAGATGACAAAGCGTTTTTACGGAGTACTCGAGACTCAGTTCAGGAACTACTATGATATGGCCACACGCAAAGAGGGCAAAACCGGTGACGAATTGCTTTCTATTCTTGAAACCCGCCTCGATAACGTAGTTTATCGCCTTGGCTGGGGCAGCTCAAGAGCAGAAGCCCGTCAGTTGGTTGTTCACGGCCATTTCACTGTGAACGGCAAGAGAGTGGATATTCCTTCTTACCTCACAAAGCCGGGAGAAGTTATTTCCATCAAGGATAAGAGCCGCCAGAGCGAAAAGATTAAGGCTGTTGTTGAGGCTAACTCAGCTCATCCTGTGCCAAAGTGGCTTGATATCAATCGCGAAACACTGGAAGGCAAAGTCATTGCACTGCCAACCCGCGAGGATATCGACCTTGCAGTCGACGAAACTCTCATCGTTGAGTTGTACTCCAAGTAATGCCGTTGTTTGACAGCATATAAACATCATGGCAGATAAATTAATCGGCTATATGTCAAGGAGGGTCGCTAATGATCGAGATTGAGAAGCCAAAAATAGAAACAGAAGTTTTATCGAATGACGGAACCTATGGCAAATTTGTTGTAGAACCGCTTGAGCGTGGATTTGGCACTACTTTGGGCAACAGCCTCAGACGTGTGCTCTTATCATGTCTTCCGGGAGTTGCAGCTACATCTATTAAGATAGATGGCGTTCTTCATGAGTTTTCCACAGTCCCCGGAGTAAAAGAGGATGTCACTGAGCTCGTGCTGAACATCAAAGGATTGACTGCTAAACTCCATTGCGATGGACCAAAAACAGTTGAGATCTGCGCAGAGGGTCCGTGCGAAGTAACGGCCGACTCTATCAAGTGCGACAGCGAGGTTGAGATTCTTAATCCCGAGATGCATATTGCAACTTTGGGAGACGGAGCAAAGCTGTATATGGAATTGACCCTGGACAAGGGCCGCGGATATGTTGTCGCTGAAAGAAACAAGCAAAACATGACTGCTAACGTAATCGGTCAGCTTCCGGTTGATTCTATTTACACTCCTGTTTATAAGGTGAATTTTAATGTTGAGCCAACCCGTGTGGGCCAAAGCATTGACTTTGATAAGCTTACACTGGAAGTCTGGACCAACGGAGTAATCGGAGCTCAAGAGGCCGTTTCTTTAGCCGCAAAAATTCTTACCGAGCATCTGAACCTCTTTGTTGATTTGTCTGATAAGGGCAGCAACACCGAGATTATGGTCGAAAAGGATGACAAAGGCAAGGAAAAGGTGCTTGAAATGACTATTGAAGAGCTTGACCTTTCGGTTCGCTCCTTCAACTGCTTAAAGCGCGCCGGTATTAATACGGTTGAAGACCTTATCAATAAATCCGAAGAGGATATGATGAAGGTTCGCAACCTCGGACGTAAATCCCTTGAAGAGGTTGTCTGGAAGATGGCCTCTCTTGGTTTTAATCTGCGCAAGGATGATGAATAAAAATCATTCATGCAAACCTAAGGTAAAGGAGTGATATTTCGATGCCAGGAACCAGAAAGCTCGGAAGAGCCACTGATAACAGAACCGCCATGCTGAGAGCGTTGGTAACCTTTCTGTTAGAGAACGGTAAGATCGAAACCACAGTTACTCGCGCCAAGGAGGTTCGCTCCCTGACCGAGAAAATGATAACGATTGCGAAAGAAGACAATCTGCACAATAGGCGCCTCGTTTTAGCCTTTGTTACAAAGGAAGACGTTGTCTGCAAATTGTTCAGCGAGATTGCTCCTAAGTATGCTGACCGTAACGGCGGCTATACTCGCATCAGTAAGCTTGGTCCACGCCGCGGCGATGCTGCTGAAATGGGAATTATCGAGCTTATCTAACAATAACCGTGTGTCTTAAAGGCTGCCGCATTTGCGGCGGCCTTTTTTGCGTATGATCGAAGTGATTTGCAGCTAATACTAAAGTCCTATAAAGAGTGAAATCACGTTTTATAGCGCGGGAGTAACCAGGCGCTCTCCAATTAAAATGCTATGAATAGGAATAAATAATGTAATATTGTACCAATATAATTACATTATTGAAATATTCTATGTAGATATTGACTGTGCAATTCATTTTTCATAAGATAGAACAGGACACAGGCCGAACAGCTGATAAATAGCCTTATGATTTGCGTCCAAACCTAAACCTGTGCTTTGGCACAAACTGAAAGGGTATGAAGAATGAAAAAAAGCATTCGATTGACAAGTATGATTTTAGCGCTTACTCTTATTATTTCCGTCTTCGGCGGCACGGCTGCCTTTGCAGATGACATGGAGCCGACTACAATCACATTTCCTCATGCATTTGACACGGTTAATGAAATCGGACAGGAAAGCATGTGGGACATTGCGGTAGCTGTGAATAAACCGGATCAGGAAATTACGGCTAAGTCCAGCGACCCGTCTATCATTTCTTTAGAGTTCGATAAAAAGGTCGCGAATGTGATTCCACCGTATACAGACTTTTTAATGAAAGCATATAAGAAGGGAGTAGTGACGCTCACCTTTACAACAACCGACGGTACAAGTATTTCAAGGACGGTAACGGTTATTGATAATAACAATTTTGGGTATAAACTGACTTCGGACACGACACAGAATTTCTCAATCCAAAGTGGAAACAGCTATTTCATCAAAATTCACGCCACCGATGTTTCCGGTCTGATGACCGTAATTCCGAAATTGACTTCGTCCGACCCCAATGGATTAAGAACGACAATGGTCGATTTTAACGACGCGAAGCATGACGTCACCTTTCGGGTAGACGCAGCCGGCAGTGTGGGGAAAAGCTATCAGCTTTACCTTGGAGTTACAAATCAACTCCCAAAAAAGCTGTGTTCAGTGACGATTACGGCACATAAAAATCTCAGGCTTGATACGACAGGTGCCATTGTTTACACCTGCAATATAGGCGATACCTACCGCTTTACAGCATACACGAATTCATCCGTTGCTCCGGCATCCAGTGCGAATAATACTGTGGCTTCCGTGAAGTATTTGCGTAAGGTTGCGGGTGGGTATGAGTATGAAATGAAAGCTTTGAAATCCGGCCCATCCATCATACGAGTGTCACAGAATGGTGAAACCGCATCTTTCCCTGTTTCAGTAAATTCTCTCAATGCTTCCGGACTGGACGGTTATGGAAATGACCCGTCAGTTACCTCGGACTCGCCCGCAAAAATGTCCTATACGGTCGGGGAATCCTATATTTACCGGTTTGCAGTCATGGGCGGCGGCGAACCCAAGTTTACAGCGGGTACGGGCAGCGTACTTTCCACACAGCTTGTAAAAAAAGATGGAATTAATTATTATGTAAAGGCAACTGCGATCGGAAAAGCGCAGGATGGAACTACGCTGTACGTATCTTTTCCAAACGGACAAAGAAATTACAAAGATTATAAGGTTGCAATCTGCAATGTGAATCTTGTTCAGATGAAGTCCGACACGACCGCGAAATTTTCTGTCAAGCAGAGCCTCAGCTATACCTTTAAAATTACGGGTGCTGCGAGTTTTTACACAGATGCAGAGGGAGTATTTAAGACAGAACAGGTGAGAACCTCCGGCAGTACTGCGTTCTATAAAATCACGGCGCTTGGCGAACCGGGTCAGCAGGCGGACTTTTATATGGCGGCAGCAGACCAGTCGGTACAAAAGGTCTGTACAGTGACGGTAGCTGCACCACCGCCACCGATTGTCATTCAGTCCGACACCAACGCGGATTTTGCAATCGCGCCGAAGTTTAGTTACCAGTTTAAAATCACCGCACCCGGAGCGACGGCATTGAATTTTAATGCGGGTACTGCCGGCGTGTTTGAAGTAAATTTTGTGCGGCGCATCGGCGACGATTTTTATTACAAAATCATAGCGACTGGTCAGCCAGGCAAGGAAGCGGGAATCTACGCTTTCATACCGGGTAAGACTCCCCAAAAGTTGTGTAAGGTTGCCATCTCATAAGGGTGACGCTCAAGAAAACTCGCTTCTTTGTAAAAAGAAACGGGTTTTCTTCTTTTATCTGCATACCGCGATCAAATACGACAAATAAGCTGTCTTGCAAAACAGCCTCCTCCATTATATAATGAAAGAAATAAAACAGGAGGAAAGTTGTATGAAAAAGAATGTAAAAGTAATGTCCTTGGTTTTGGTATGCATGCTGATTACTGCCGTGTTCGGAAGCACTTCCGCTTTTGCTGAGAGCACAAAGTATCTGAATTTTTACCCCACAGGTGGCCGTACTGTCAACGTTAATGCGCAGGATTATTTTCAGGTGCTCAGCAGCGCAGCGGAACCGCCGACTGTAAAGGTAGACGATACAGCAAAACTGAAAGTTGAGTTCGATAAACAGGTTGGTGACGCGACACTGAAAACATATCAATACAGATATGAAGGACTGAAATCGGGAAATGTGACCGTTACGGTTGCATCCAAAGACGGTATGACCGCAAAGGAGACTTTCACAGTAAAAGCGGTTACCGCTGCCGTCGAAGATATAACCATCAAGTCCGACACGACCGGCAATTTTAGTTTGAAGCAAGGAAGCTCTTACGTCGTTAAAATTACCTGTAAGGATAAAAACGGAACTGCTGTAAAACCGATTTTTACGGTCGGCAACAGTAAAGTATTGAAAGTGCAGTTCTTAAAACAGAGTGGCATTAACTTTTACTACAAAATTACGGCTATCGGCAAAGTCGGGCAGGAAACCGGCATTTACACTGCGTCGAAAGGAATCAAGGCTGTACGGCAGAGCAAGGTCCTTATTACAAGCGCAGCTGCAGAAAAGATTAGCATTAAAAGTGATACCACTGGGGAATTCGGTCTTGCAAAAGGAGCAAGTTACAGCTTTAAAATTACTTCACCCAAAGGGGTTGTGCCGATTTTTACAATAGGAACAAAAGGTGTTTTCAGTTTTGAGCTTGTTAAAAAGTCCGGCAATGATTATTTTTATAAAATTACTGCAATTGGAAACCCAGGTCAATCGGCAGGCATTTATACAAGCCTACCAAACGAAAAAGCAGTAAAACAATGTAAAGTTCTGATTGCACGCGGATAATTTTACGCATAAAATAAAAGGCTGTCACTTTTGTGGCAGCTTTTTGTGTTGATTCATAACGATATCCACACGATGTTTCATTTGAATGCCTTGAATAAAATTATTTTTCGGTTTATAATTAAGAAACAGGATAAAATATTTATTTGTATCAAAATTGTATTCAGAGGTGTAATATTATGATATTTAAAAACGCTAAAATTGTGGACGATAGTTTTCACTTAGCCGATGCAGACATTGCAGTCGGCGGTGACAAAATCAGTGAAATCGCACCCGGCCTTTCAGGCGAGGACGAATGTGACCTGACGGGATGTGTGATTGTACCTGGATTCGTGGATATACATATTCACGCATGTGTCGGTGCTGACACCTGTGATGCCGACCCCGAAGGAATCGCAAAAATGTGCGCACATTTAATTACCAAAGGGGTTACGTCCTTTTGTCCTACAACAATGACCGTATCCCATGACGACATCAGCAAGGCTTTGTCGGTGGTAAAAGGCTGCATGGAACAGCCGCCGAAGGGCGCGGCAATCGCCGGCGTCAATATGGAAGGCCCGTACATTTCAATCCATAACAAAGGCGCGCAATCCGGAAAGTATATCAGGGAATTGGATATAGATGAGTTTGAAAAAATGTTTGATGCCTGCGGAGGGATTGTGAAGATTGTTGATGTTGCTCCCGAGTGCGGCGGCGCGGAAGGATTTATTAAGAAAGCATCAAAGCTTTGCACGGTGTCGATTGCACATACCAAGGCGGATTATGAGTGCGCGAAACACGCTTTCGATTTGGGCATCACACACGCAACTCATCTTTATAACGCCATGCCGGGTTTGACACACCGCGCACCGGGTGTTGTCGGCGCTGTTTTTGATGATGAACGCGTCAGAGCGGAAATTATCTGCGATGGCTTCCACATCCACCCCGCAGTGCTGCGCATTACCTTCCAAATGCTCGGGAAAGACCGTGCGGTTATTGTCAGCGATTCCATGCGTGCGGCAGGCCAGCCGGACGGGGTTTCCGAACTTGGCGGACAAACGGTTTATGTCAAGGATGGTCAGGCACGGCTTGAGGACGGTACCATTGCCGGTTCAACCACCAACATTCATCAGGAAGTTAAAAACCTAATTGGCTACGGAGTTCCGTTCCTGAATGTAATTCAGGCGGCCACGCTGAACCCTGCAAAGGAAATTCACGAGGATGAACGCATCGGCAGCATTAAAGTCGGAAAATACGCTGACCTTGTTGCACTCGATTCTAATCTCAATATTAAATTGGTCGTTGCCCGTGGAAAGATTTTGGTCGACAATCGATAATATCACAAGTTATGAATAATGAAAAAGATGCCGCTGAAGGAGCTTCCCTCAGCGGCATCTTTCATTTTATTTTCGACTCATTATGATTGGCTACTGAATAATTCTTACTCGAATAATTTCGGGCAGCTTTTCAATATTGGCAGCCGTGTCATCCTTTACTTTTCCGGTCACATCGAGAATGGTATAAGCGTAATCCTTCTTGGATTTACTCTGCATGTTTTCAATGTTGATGCCGTTGTCTGCAAGCGCGCCGGACAAAAGGCTGATGGTGTTCGGAACGTTGCGGTGCAAAATACAGATGCGCAGGGAACCGTCGCGCTGCATCGAAACCGCGGGCATATTGACTGAGTTTTTAATGTTGCCGTTCTGTAAATACTCCATCAATTCACCGGCAGCCATGCGTGCGCAGTTGTCTTCCGATTCCGGAGTGGAAGCGCCAAGGTGCGGAATGGCAATCACGCCGTCCACACCGATTAAATCGTCACTTGGGAAATCGGTCGCGTAAGCCGCAACTTTGCCCGCTTGAATTGCAGAGAGAATATCCGCCGAAACAACCAAATCCCCGCGCGCAAAGTTCAAAATGCGGACGTCATCCTTCATTTTAGCGATCGATTCCGCGTTAATCATTCCCTTTGTGTCGGGCGTGAGCGGAACGTGAACCGTAATATAGTCGCATTCAGCGTAAATCTGATCAAGCGTGTGCGCATGGTTAATGGAGCGGGAAAGACCCCATGCCGCGTCAACCGACAGATACGGGTCATAGCCGTAAACCTCCATGCCGAGGCTTTTTGCCGCGTTCGCAACCAAAATTCCGATTGCGCCAAGGCCGACCACGCCGAGTGTTTTACCGCTGATTTCAGGACCGACGTATGCGCCTTTTCCTTTTTCGACCAGCTTGCCAACCTCGTCGCCCTTGCCTTTCAGTGTCTTTGCCCACTCAATGGCAGGAACAATTTTGCGGGAGGAAAGCAACAGCCCGGCTAAAACAAGCTCCTTGACGGCGTTCGCATTGGCGCCCGGAGTATTGAACACGACAATGCCCTGCTCACTGCACTTTTCAAGAGGAATATTATTGACGCCTGCGCCCGCTCTTGCAATGGCCAGCAGGCTTTTCGGCAGTTCCATTTCGTGCATGGATGCGGAGCGAACCAGAATCGCCTCAGGGTTTTCAATTTCTCCGCCGTAGCAGTAGCTTTCATCAAAACGGCATGTGCCGACCTCTGAAATCTTATTCAAGCATTTTATGTGAAACATAGTTCAATCACCTACATTCTATTTTAGTTGTTCTTTTCAAATTCAGCCATAAACGCAATTAGCTTTTCCACGCCCTCAACAGGCATTGCGTTATAGATGGAGGCGCGCATTCCGCCCACGGAGCGGTGCCCCTTCAGGTTGACAAAATCTTGTGCGATGGACTCTTTCACAAACTTTGCGTCAAGCTCTTCGCTGCCGGTTACAAAGGGAATGTTCATCAGCGAACGGTCCTTTGCAACAACCGTGCCCTTAAACAGTTTGGAACTGTCGAGGAAGTTGTAGAGCAGCCCGGCTTTCTTTTCGTTTATTTTTTTCATTTCATCAAGTCCGCCGATGGTGTTTTTCAGCCAGTCAAGTACCAGCATGCATATGTAGATTGTGTAGCACGGCGGTGTGTTGAACATGGAGCCGTTGTCGGAATGGGTCTGATAATTGAACATGGTCGGGGTAAAGTCCATTGCGTGGCCAATTAAATCCTCGCGGATAATGACGACGGTTAAGCCGGCAGGGGCCATGTTTTTCTGTGCACCGGCGTAAAGCAGGCCGAATTTGCTCACATCAATCGGCTCACTTAAAATAATAGAGGAAATATCCGCCACCAGCGGAACGGTTCCGGTTTCAGGCAGATGATGAAACTTTGTGCCGTAAATGGTATTGTTCAGGCAAATATGGAAGTAATCCGCGTCCTTTGTAAAGGTGGACGGGTCCAAGTCCGGAATATAGTTAAAAGTCTTGTCTTTAGAGGAAGCAACTACATTCGCAGTGCCGTAACGCGCGGCCTCCTGATAGGCCTTTGTGGCCCACTGACCGGTTAGCACAAAGTCGGCTGTATTGCTTTTTGTCATCAGGTTCATGGGTACCATTGCAAATTGAGAGGAAGCACCTCCCTGTAAAAACAGGACTTTATAGTTTTCGGGAATATTCATAATTTCACGAAGTAAACTTTCCGCGGAAGAGATAATTCCCTCATAAACCTTGGAGCGGTGTGACATTTCCATCACGGATTGTCCACTGTCCTTATAATTGAGCATTTCATCTGCTGCGCGACGCAGCACAGGCTCAGGCAGCATTGAGGGGCCTGCGGAAAAGTTGTAAACACGTTTCATTTAAGTGCAACCTCCAATATAAATTTTAGGGATAGTTAGGATATATTCTAATATTATATCGCTTTAGTTAGTTGAAGTCAATGACGCATATGACAATAAAATAACAAATAAAAATGTGTATGCAGTCGATGGCAGAGAAGTGTCTATTATTTTATTGCCAAAGATTATAGTTGTGTTATAATATAAATACAATTTATTAGAATTCTATTGCAATTATTGTTTATATTTAAGATTAAAGGAGGGGTTTTGATGACAGTCAGAGATATAATTTCTATTTTAGATGCACAAATCATTGCGGAAGGCGACTTGGACGCGGAAGTAAAAACAGCCTGTGGCAGTGATATGATGAGTGATGTCCTTGCATTTGTGAAAGATCAATCTGTTTTGCTGACCGGGCTGAATAACCCACAGGTGGTACGTACCGCCGAAATGATGGATATGCGCTGTATCATTTTCGTCCGCGGAAAAGAAGTGAACAGCGACGTCATTGCGCTTGCACAGCAAAAAGAGATCACCGTTCTGCAGACACGGTACAGGATGTTTACCGCCTGCGGGCTGCTGTATGCAAATGGATTGAGTGGGGGCTGCGAAAGTTGAAAAATATCCTCTCCTTTGACTACATTGTACCGGGGGATGATTTTACCCGCGCGGGCGAGGCGTCAAGCGACGTGAAACATAAATTAAAGCAAATAGGGTATGATCCAGACGCAATCCGGAGGGTTGCAATTGCCATGTATGAAGGAGAAATCAACATGGTGATTCACGCCGGGGGCGGTCAGGTACATGTTGAAATTAACCCGGAAAAAGTCGATATGGTTCTTGCCGACCAGGGTCCCGGCATCAAAGACATTGCGTTGGCGATGCGGGAGGGCTACTCCACCGCACCGGACAATGTGCGTGCGCTGGGCTTTGGTGCGGGAATGGGACTGTCAAATATGAAGAAATGCACCGACACCATGAAAATAGATACCGAGGTAGGCAAGGGAACAACCTTGCACATGACAGTGTTTATCAAGCGGTAAACAGTGGAGGGAATCATCATGAATCAATTTTTTCATTCCGTTACGCTGGACAAGGATAAGTGTATGGGATGTACAAACTGCATTAAGCGCTGCCCGACAGAGGCGATTCGAGTGCGCAATGGGAAAGCGAAGATCATCTCCGAACGGTGTATTGACTGCGGGGAATGTATCCGCGTTTGCCCTCACCACGCCAAAAAAGCAAAATATGACACGCTTGATATCCTTCAAAATTTTAAATATAAAATTGCTTTACCTGCTCCCACTCTATATGGTCAGTTTAACAACCTGGATGATATTGATATTGTGTTGACCGGCCTTAAGCACATTGGCTTTGACGATGTATTTGAGGTTTCGCGCAGTGCCGAACTTGTTTCCGAAGTCACAAGGAAATTGCTGCAGGAAGGCAAACTCAAAAAACCGGTCATCAGCTCGGCTTGCCCTGCGGTGGTTCGGCTGATTCGGGTGCGCTTTCCGGACCTGTGCTCCCATGTGCTGCAATTAAATTCACCCATGGAAACGGCCGCACGGATTGCCAAACGTGAAGCGGCAAAAAAAACAGGATTGCCAATCAGCGAAATCGGCGCTTTTTTCATCACGCCCTGTCCGGCCAAGGTAACTTCGATCAAGATGCCGATCAGCTGCAAAAAATCCGAAGTTGACGGTGCAATTGCCATCAGTGAAATTTTCGCCAAGCTGGCCGCCGCAATGGAGGATCAAAAAGAGGTTGAGCAACTGTCGCAGTCCGGCATCATCGGGGTCGGATGGGCATCCAGCGGAGGGGAATCCACCGCACTGCTAAGCGATAAATATCTTGCAGCCGACGGAATCGAAAACGTAATCCGTGTGCTCGAGGAGCTGGAGGACGAAAAGATACGCGAACTTGATTTTATCGAGCTCAACGCCTGCTCCGGCGGGTGCGTCGGCGGTGTGCTGTGTGTGGAAAACGCCTATGTTGCAAAAGCAAGGTTACAGCGTCTGCGACGGTACTTGCCGGTTTCGCAAAATCATATTGACGGGAAAATACCGTCCGGCATGGCATGGCGAAAGAATTTGCTGTTCGCTCCCGTTTTAAAGCTTTCAGACGATATGAATGAAGCGCTGCGCATGATGGCTGAAATCGATAAAATCAGCGAAGAACTGCCCGGCCTTGACTGCGGTTCCTGCGGAGCACCGACCTGCCGCGCGCTGGCCGAGGATATTGTCCGCGGCTTTGCAAAGAGAAATCAGTGTATTTTTGTTATGCGCGAAGAAATTAAAAATGTTGCCGATGCATTGTCCTCAATGGGCACGTTTCTGCCCCGGAATGACAAGGAGAAAAAAGAGCAATGACAGTAAATGAACTTTGCAATCAATTGGAATTGAACATTTTAGCTGACAATGGCGGTTTAAATCAGTTTGTTACGGGATGTTATACAGGGGATTTGCTAAGCTGGGTGATGGCGCGGCTCCCCGAAGGGGCCGCATGGCTCACTGTAATGGGCAATATCAATGCGATTGCGGTTGCGTCTTTAAAGGACGCTGCCTGCATTATTCTGACCGATTCGGCTCCGCTCGATGACGACGCGCTCCGAAAAGCCCAGCAGCTTAACCTTGCCGTTCTTTCGTCAGAACAGGACAGCTACAGCCTCGGCGCAAGAATAGCCGCGATTTTAAAGTAATGCGTATTTATTATGACCTTCACCTGCACTCATGCCTGTCACCCTGCGGAAGCGACGAAATGACACCCGTCAATATTGTAAATATGGCGTTGTTGCTCGGCTATGACATGATTGCGCTGACCGACCACAACTCCTGCCGCAACACGCCCGCCGCGGTTAAAATCGGGGAGGAAAACGGACTCACCGTTGTGCCGGGGATGGAGCTTTGCACTGCGGAAGAGGCACATGTGATTTGCCTTTTTCCAACGGTCAATGCGGCAATGCGATTTCAGCGGTACGTTACGGAAAGAAGTGTTAAAATAAAAAACAAGCCGGAAATTTTCGGCCGCCAGCTTGTGATGGATGAATATGAGACCGTGATTGACGAAGAAGAAAATCTTCTGCTCAACGCTGCCGCAATCAGCGTGAACGATATCCAAAAAGCAGCACACGATTTTGGCGGAGCGGCGTTTCCTGCCCATGTGGATCGAAATGCGTTCAGCGTAATTGCAAGCCTCGGCGCAATTCCGCCGGAGGCCGGCTTTGCTGCGGCGGAAATTGCTGCGGGGGGCAATGCGCAAAAGCTTTTGCAAACCAACCCTGAACTGAACGGGAAAATATTGCTGCTGAATTCCGACGCGCATTATCTGGAAAATATGCCCGAACCAAAAGCGTGGATTGACCTGCCGGAAAAAACGCCGGAATGTCTCATTGAGGCGCTTCGGGGAAAACTCAAAATCAATTGGAGTCTGGGTTGAAAGTCCGTAATGCAGGCATATTTCGGATTGATTATTATATAAAATTATGTTTAAAAGAGACAATGTTTTCCTGAGATGTTTTGTGACATTTTTAACGAAAAATATAGATTTCTTCATTTTGCTATGATATACTAAAACATAATGAAAGTGTGGAGAATTTTTGTCACTGTATGATTGACCGTTTTTCCGCATCCATAAACCACAGGGAGGAAAGAGAATGCAAAAACGTATCAGTAACCTGCCTTTTAGCGGTACTCCCGAGCAGAGAAAAAAGCTCGATGAGATCATTGAGAGGCACAAAGACCAAAAAGGCGCAATTTTGCCTGTATTGCAGGAGGCTCAGGATGTCTACGGATATCTTCCTGCCGAAGTGCAGAGTATCATCGCGGACGGATTAGGCGTGCCACTGGAGGAAGTGTTTGGCGTTTCCACCTTCTATTCCCAGTTCTCGCTAACACCGAAAGGAAAATACAATGTATCTATCTGCCTCGGTACGGCCTGCTACGTAAAAGGCGCCGCCGCAGTTTTGGATAAATTGACTTCTGCTTTGGGAATTCAACCCGAGGAATGCACCCCCGACGGAAAATTTTCGCTGACCGCCTGCCGCTGCGTAGGAGCCTGCGGCTTAGCACCCGTGCTGACTGTAAACGGCGATGTTTATGGCCGTATGACCCCGGAAGAAGTTCCTAATGTTTTGGCAAAATACGAGTAATGCGTGAACTTTCTTTAAATGTGATGGATATCGTGCAGAATTCGATTTCGGCGGGTGCAAAGCTCGTGGAGATTGATGTTTACGAGGACGCAAACAGTCTGATCATCAAGATCGCGGACAATGGCTGCGGAATGACCGCCGAACAGACGGCTCATGTAACGGACCCGTTTTTCACCACGCGCACCACGCGCAAGGTAGGACTTGGTATTCCGCTATTTAAAATGGAAGCCGAGATGACGGGCGGAAGTCTCGCAATCGAATCAGAAAAAGGAGCCGGTACGGTGGTAACGGCAAGGTTCATACCATCCCATGTGGATATGATTCCGCTTGGGGATATCAACTCGACTGTACTGCTGCTCATTACCTGTAATGAAGACAGGGATTTTACGTTCCGTCACTGTGTTGACTCACGCGAATTTACCCTTGACACACGCGAACTTCGTGCTGTGTTAGGCGATGAGGTAAGGCTTAGCTCACCGGATGTGATTGAGTGGATAAAGGTCTACCTCAGTGAACAAACTCAAATTATAAAGGAGGAATCATCAGATGAAGTCTTTAGCGGAACTTCAGGAGATTAGAGATAGAACCCGCAATCAGGTCATTCTTCGTGAGAATAACGATAACGCAATCCGCGTCTTGGTCGGCATGGCTACCTGCGGAATCGCTGCGGGCGCGCGCCCTGTTCTTGCCGCCATGGTGGACGAGGTCGCGAAGCGCGGCCTTGCCAATGTGACCGTCACCCAGACGGGCTGCATCGGTATTTGCCAGTTTGAGCCGGTCGTTGAGATTGTTGCTCCGGGGCAGGAAAAAATCACTTATGTTCATATGACGCCCGAAAAGGCGATTCGTGTGGTTAATGACCACTTGGTAAACGGCAGCGTGGTAACAGAGTATACCATAGGTGCCAATTCAAAATAAGGAGGCAGAAGCATGTATCGTTCCAACGTACTGGTCTGCGGCGGTACCGGTTGTACCTCCTCGAACAGTGAACTTATCATTTCAAGGCTTCACGAGGAAATTGCAGCCCGCGGCCTTGAAAAAGAGGTCAATGTAATCCGCACGGGCTGTTTTGGCCTTTGCGCGCTCGGACCAATTATGATCGTGTACCCGGAGGGGTCTTTTTACAGCAGAGTAACGCCGGAGGATATTCCGGAGATCGTTGAAGAACACCTCTTGAAGGGCAGAATTGTCAGACGTCTTCTGTACCAGGAGACAATTGTTGACGAAAACACCATCAAGTCGCTGAACCATACTCCCTTTTATGAAAAACAATACCGTGTTGCGCTTCGCAACTGCGGTGTGATTAATCCGGAGAGCATCGACGAATACATAGCGGTCGACGGTTATACCGCACTCGGCAAGGTTCTGACCGAAATGACACCGGAAGAAGTCATCGATGTAATCAAAAGATCCGGACTGCGCGGCAGAGGCGGCGCGGGCTTCCCGACAGGGCTGAAATGGAGCTTTGCGGCGAAGAATCAGGCCGACCAGAAATATGTTTGCTGCAACGCCGATGAAGGCGACCCGGGCGCGTTTATGGACCGTTCGGTTCTTGAAGGCGACCCGCACGCGGTGCTGGAAGCCATGGCTATTGCGGGTTACGCAATCGGCTCCACACAGGGCTACATCTATGTTCGTGCGGAGTATCCAATCGCTGTAAAGCGCCTGCAGATTGCACTTGACCAGGCCAGAGAATACGGCCTTTTGGGCAAAAATATCTTTAATACCGGTTTTGATTTCGACATCGGTCTGCGTTTGGGCGCCGGTGCGTTTGTATGCGGCGAAGAAACCGCACTGATGACCTCTATTGAAGGCAAACGCGGTGAACCAAGGCCGCGCCCGCCGTTCCCTGCACTGAAAGGGTTGTTCCAAAAGCCAACCATTTTAAACAATGTTGAAACCTATGCGAATATTACCCAAATTATTCTGAACGGTGCGGACTGGTTCGCTTCCATGGGCACCGAAAAGTCCAAGGGTACCAAGGTGTTCGCTTTGGGCGGAAAAATCAAGCACACCGGCCTTGTTGAAGTGCCGATGGGTACCACGCTGCGCGAAATCGTGGAAGAAATCGGCGGCGGTGTTCCGGACGGGCATACATTTAAGGCGGCGCAAACCGGCGGACCTTCCGGTGGATGTATCCCCGCTTCACAGCTCGATATCAAAATGGATTTTGATAATCTGATTGAAATCGGCGCAATGATGGGTTCGGGCGGACTGATTGTCATGGATGATACGACCTGCATGGTCGATATTGCAAAATTCTTCCTTGAGTTTACCGTGGATGAATCCTGCGGAAAATGCACCCCGTGCCGAATCGGCACAAGGCGTCTGCTCGAAACACTGGAAAAAATTACGAACGGAAACGGAACAATGGAAGACCTTGATCGTTTGGAGGAACTTTGCTACTATCTGAAAGAGAACTCCCTTTGCGCTTTGGGTCAGACCGCGCCGAATCCGGTGCTTTCCACCCTTCACTATTTCCGTGACGAGTATCTTGCCCACGTTGTCGACCATCGCTGCCCGGCCGGTGTGTGCAAAGCGCTCACAAACTATTATATTTTGGAGGACAAATGCCGCGGCTGCACGCTTTGTGCCCGCAACTGCCCGGCTGACGCAATCACCGGCAGCGTAAAGGTTCCTCATGTAATCAATACTGCCAAATGTATTAAGTGCGGCGCTTGCATGGAGAAATGCAAGTTCAACGCAATTGTAAAGAGATAGAAAGGTGTGTGCCATAATGGGAAACGTTAATATTAAAATAAACGGCATGCCCTTGTCCGTGCCGGGTGATTCCACCATTTTAGAAGCGGCCAGAATTGCCGGAATCGATATTCCAACCCTTTGTTACCTGAAGGGGATTAATGAAATCGGCGCTTGCCGTATGTGTGTGGTAGAAGTAAAGGGCGCGCGCTCTTTGGTTGCTTCCTGCATTTATCCGGTCAACGAGGGCATGGAGGTTCAGACCAATACGCCTAAAATCCAGAAATCAAGAAAAATGACGCTTGAAATGCTTCTTTCAGTGCATAATCAAGACTGCCTTGCCTGTAAGCGAAGCGGAAGCTGCGAATTCCAAACGCTGTGTTACGAAATGGGCGTTGAGCAAACCGGACGTTTTGAAGGGAAAAAGCCTGATTCCACAAAGGATGAATCTTCCCTGCATTTAATCCGCGATAATTCCAAGTGTATTCTCTGCCGCCGCTGCGTGGCAGCCTGTGCGGACCAGCATGTTGCCGTGATTGGCCCGAACAGCCGTGGATTTGATACGCATATTTCCTGCTCGTTTGAGCGCCCGCTCAACGATGTACCCTGCGTTTCCTGCGGCCAGTGCATCGTAAGCTGCCCGACCGGCGCTTTAGCCGAGCGTGACCAGTGTGACGAAGTGATGGCGGCAATCAACGACCCTGAAAAGTATGTAGTCGTGCAAACGGCTCCGGCAATCCGCGCCACACTCGGCGAGTGCTTTGGTCTGCCGATTGGCACCAATGTAAAAGGCAAAATGGTCGCGGCGCTGCGCCGCCTTGGCTTTGATAAAGTATTCGACACGGATTTCGGCGCCGACCTCACCATCATTGAGGAAGCCAACGAACTCCTTGACCGTGTGAAGAACGGGGGCACGCTGCCGCTGATTACCTCCTGTTCACCGGGCTGGGTCAAGTTCTGCGAGTATTATTATCCGGAACTGCTGCCGAATGTTTCTTCCTGCAAATCACCGCAGCAGATGACCGGCGCCATGATTAAGACGTATTACGCGCAAAAGAACAACATTGACCCCAAAAACATCGTTGTTGTCAGCGTGATGCCATGCACCGCTAAGAAGTTTGAAGTAAAACGCGAGGACCAGAACGCGGCCGGTAAGGACATTGAAGATGTTGATATTGCGATTACCACCCGCGAACTTTCCCGCCTGATTAATATGGCGCATATCAACTTTAACCGCCTGCCGGACGAGGATTTTGACCCAGCTTTGGGCGTTTCCACCGGTGCCGCGGCCATCTTCGGCGCGACCGGCGGCGTAATGGAGGCCGCGTTAAGAACAGCGGCTGAAACCCTTGAGGGTAGGAGCCTTGATTCCATCGAGTACACAGATGTCCGTGGAACAGAAGGAATTAAAGAGGCGGTCTATCATGTTGGCGGTATGGACGTAAAGGTTGCCGCTATCAGTGGATTGAACAATGCCAACGAAATTCTTTCTAAAGTGAAAAATGGCGAGGGTGGCTATCACTTTATTGAAATCATGTGCTGCCCGGGCGGTTGCGTCAACGGCGGCGGCCAGCCGATTCAGCCGGCAACGGTTCGTAACTTTACGGATTTGAAGGCTGAAAGAGCCAAAGCCCTTTATGAAGAGGACAGAAATCTGCCTCTGCGTAAGAGCCACGAAAGCCCGCTTATCAAGGTGGTTTATGAAGAATTCCTTGAAAAGCCGGGAAGTCACAAGGCTCACGAAATTTTGCACACAAGCTACGTGCCACGTAAAAAATATTGATGTAACAACCCCGGACAAATTTTGTTTGTCCGGGGTTGTTCTTTATCTCATTGGTTATGCTATAATGTTCATGGGGTGATAATATGAAAAAACGAATATTAAAAGGTCTGATCATGATTCTGTCAGTGGTCGGATTAGTCTGGTTTATTGGGCCGATTTTTTGGAATGTTAAAAATATCGGGAATCTTACGGGGATTGCCGTGTGTGTTCTCGTGTTCCTGATTGCCGCTTTTTACGATGGAATAAAGAAAATATGCAAGGCTTCCAAGCCGTTTCGTGTGTTCTGCCGCGTTGTTTCCGTCCTGTTTTGTGTCGGAGTTCTTTGGGCCGCCGTGCTGACGGGGTTCATGCTTTACGGCGCAAATGCGTTCGGGATGCGTGCTGAAGCACCAAAGGACGCGACGGTGGTGGTGCTCGGCAGCAAGGTGAGCGGAACCACGCCAAGCGCGGATTTAAGGGCGAGAATCGAAGCGGCCGCAGCATATCTGAAAGCAAATCCGCAGGCGAAGTGCATCGTCAGCGGCGGGCAGGGCGCGGGCGAACTTGTAACGGAAGCGTCCGCGATGGAAAAGGGTCTTGTGCTTCAGGGTATTGACGCTTCCCGTATTTTGGTTGAAGACCGTTCCACAACGACAGTGGAAAATCTTAAAAATTCGCTCGCGGTTATCAAACAAAACGGCCTTAATTCCGACTTGGCAATTGTTACCGACGAATACCACGAGTTTCGCGCGGGTAAAATTGCGGAAAGCTTGGGGGCAAAGTCCTACGCGGTTTGCGCACAAACGCCGTGGTATATTTTTTCAGCCTGCTACGCGCGTGAGCTTTTGGCTCTGACGAATTTTCTGATCATTGCGTAATTTACTAATGACATAAAATATAGTATGATAGTATCACAGGATAAAATGTTGGAGGTGCGTGATGGACAGGCTTCTGATTAAAGGCGCGAGAATCATTGACCCCGCAAACGCGCTGGACAAAGTCGGCGATATCCTTGTTGCTGACGGTAAAATCATGAATATCGGCTGGTGTGCGGACAGTATCGGCACGCAAACGATTGACGCGTCCGGTTTAATCGCCGCGCCCGGTCTTGTCGATATGCACGTTCACCTGCGCGACCCCGGTTTCACTGAAAAGGAAGATATTATCACGGGCTGCAAAGCCGCCGCTGCGGGCGGAGTGACCAGCCTTTTGTGTATGCCGAATACAAATCCGGCGACGGATTGTGCGGATACAGTCCGGTATATACTGGATAAAGCACAGGGCGCCGACGCGCGTGTTTATGTTGCCGCCGCAATTACAAAGGGACTGAAAAGCGGGCAGCTTTGTGATTTGAGCGAATTGAAAGCCGCGGGCGCAATTGCGCTGAGCGATGACGGCCGCCCGGTTGTCAACACCGCGCTGATGGCACAGGCCATGCGCCTTGCGCCGCAGCTCGGCATGAAAGTGGTATCCCACTGTGAAGACTTGTTTCTCTCCGAGGGCGGAAAGCTGAACGAAGGGGAGGCCTCCGAAACACTTGGTGTAAAGGGGGTTCCCGCTGCTGCCGAAGATTGCGGTACCGCGCGTGAAATCGCACTTGCGGCGGCGTACAACGTGCCGGTTCACATTTGTCACGTCAGTACCAAAACATCCGTTGCGCTCATCCGTGACGCGAAAAAGCGCGGCGTTCAGGTAACAGCAGAAACCGCTCCGCACTACTTTGCTCTGACCGAAAAAGAATTGCTCCGGCGTGACGCGGATTACCGCATGAGCCCGCCGCTGCGAACGGAAGAGGACAGGCTCGCCGTGATGAAAGGCTTAATGGATGGTACAATCAACGCGATTGCGACCGACCACGCACCGCATACCGCGGAAGAAAAGTCGGATTTTCTCACCGCGCCGAACGGAAGCATCGGCATGGAAACAAGCCTTGCCGCAGGAATCACTTATTTAGTAAATTATCAATGTATGACGATTAATGAATTGATCAGGCTTATGAGTACTGCGCCGGCAAACCTGCTTGGAATCAATGCCGGCACCTTAAGCATCGGCGCCCCCGCGGATTTGGTGCTGTTTAACCCCAGTGAACGGTGGACTGTGGATGTTAACCATCTTCACGGTAAGAGTAAAAACGCTGTTTTTAAGAACAAAGAGCTGATAGGAAAAGTTAAAATGACGGTTTGCCGAGGGCAAGTTGTTTTTACAGATTAAATTGATGGAGGAAACACAATGGCATTGGACAGATTGATTGAAGGCATCGTAAAATTGCAAAATCCTACGGTTGCGGGACTTGACCCGAAGCTTGATTACATTCCAAAATATATAAAGGAGAAAGCCTTTACACAGTATGGCGAAACGCTTGAAGGCGCGGCCGCCGCGCTCTCGGAGTTCAACAAGGGCCTGATTGATGCGCTTTGCGGCATTGTTCCGGCTGTGAAGCCGCAGTGCGCGTATTATGAGATGTACGGGTGGCAGGGTGTAAAGGCATTATACGATACAATCAGCTATGCACGGCAAAAGGGCATGTTCGTCATCACCGACGGTAAGCGTAATGACATCGGCACCACCATGCAGGCATATGCCACGGCGCACCTCGGTACGGTGGCAGTCGGTAGCACGCGCTGCACGCCGTTTGGCAGTGACGCACTGACTGTGAACCCCTACCTCGGTTCGGACGGGATTCGTCCGCTTTTGGATATCTGTGAGGATGAGGACAAGGGCATCTTTGTTCTGGTAAAAACCTCAAATCCATCCTCCGGCGAGCTGCAAAATCTAATTTTTGAGGGCGGCGAAACGCTTTATGAAACAGTCGGCCAGTACTGCGAGGAGTGGGGTGACAGCCTGCCGGGCAAGTATGGCTACTCCGGCGTGGGCGCGGTCGTTGGCGCAACCTACCCCGAACAGCTTTTTGAGCTGCGCAGGGATTTAAACCACACCTTCTTCCTGGTTCCGGGTTACGGTGCGCAGGGCGGTGGGGCAAAGGATGTTGTTCCGGCGTTTGATTCAAACGGCCTTGGTGCGGTCATCAACGCGTCGCGCTCGATTCTGTGCGCGTGGCAAAAAACAGATGCCCCCGAACAGGATTACGCGAAAGCAGCGGCGCAGGAGGCAGTCAGAATGCGCGATGAAATCGTTTCTGCGATCGGAAAGATTACGCTATGAAGTACGACGTAAAACTTTGCAAAATCTTAAATAAAAAGCAAATAACGAATGATGTTTTTGATGTGACTGTCGAAGCCAATGAGTTTGCGCAAATTGCAAAGCCGGGGCAGTTCGCGCACATTTATGTACCCGGGAAGACCCTGCGCCGCCCAATTTCTATTTGCGAAATTGACCGCGAGGCGGGAACGCTCCGTTTTGTGTTCCAAATCCGCGGCGAAGGTACGGAACAATTGGCACAAATACAGGAGGGCGAAACGCTCGACCTGATTGCCCCGCTCGGCAACGGCTTTTCACTCGGCGGCCCGAACCGCCGCGCGGTGTTTGTAGGCGGCGGCATCGGAGTCCCCCCTCTTTTGGAGGCGGCGAAAGCGTTTGGTAAAAATGCAACCGTCATTACAGGATTCCGGAACAAAGACAGCATCATCTTAAAAGAAGATTTTGAAAAGAACGGCAATCAGGTGATGATTGCGACCGACGACGGATCATTCGGCCATCACGGCCTTGTTACGGATTGTATGAAGGACTTGGAGTTTGACGTGATTTTTGCCTGCGGGCCGACGCCAATGCTCAAAGCGGTGTGTAAAATTGCCGCGGAGCGCGGCGTACCGTGCCAGATTTCCCTTGAAGAGCGCATGGCCTGCGGAGTCGGCGCGTGTTTGGGCTGCGCCTGCAAGCTGAAAAAGGATGGGCGGGAATTTTATGGCCACGTCTGTAAGGACGGGCCGGTATTCGATTACGAAAACGTTGTGTGGGAGGAATAATATGGCCGATTTACATGTGAACATAGCCGGAGTGGAATTGAACAATCCGATTATTGCCGCTTCCGGTACCTTTGGCTTCGGCCATGAATACGGTGAATTTTATCCGCTCAGCACTTTGGGCGGTATCTCCTGTAAGGGAATTACGCTGACACAGCGGCCCGGTAATCCGCCGCCGCGCATCGCTGAAACGCCGGGCGGTATGCTGAATGCGGTCGGACTGCAAAATCCCGGTGTGGATTATTTTATCGAGCATGATTTGCCGTGGCTCAGGGAGCAGGGGACGGTCATCATCGCAAATATAGCTGGGAATACACCGGAGGATTACTGCGAAATGGCTGAAAAGCTGAGCGCTACCGATGTTGACCTGATTGAACTGAATATCTCCTGCCCGAACGTCAAGCAGGGCGGGGTACAGTTCGGAACAAGCTGCGCGGGGGTGGAAAATATCACCGCCGCGGTTCGTGCTCACTGCAAAAAACCGCTGATGGTCAAGCTTTCGCCGAACGTCAGTGATATCGGTGAGATTGCCGCGGCTGCCGAAAGCGGGGGCGCGGACGCAATCTCCATGATTAACACTTTAACGGGAATGAGAATTGATATTAACACATGCCGCCCGATTATCCGCAACAACACCGGCGGACTTTCCGGTCCCGCGCTGCTGCCGATTGCCGTCCGCATGGTCTATCAGGCCGCGCAGCGGGTTAAAATTCCGATTGTCGGTATGGGCGGCGTTTCAAAGTGGCAGGACGCTGTGGAATTGCTGCTGGCAGGTGCTTCGGCACTGCAAATCGGAACGGCATTTTTCACCGACCCTTACGCACCGGTGAAAATTTTGGACGGTCTGAACCAATATCTCGATCACCATAAAATCGAAAATGTTACGGAACTCACCGGAAAAGTTGAAATTTGGTGATTGTGGAAATAGAAACACACCTGAAGCAGGAATAACGAGGTGCTTTTAATGCTTGAAAATGGATTGGAAAAATGCAGCTGCCCAAAAGAGAAGTGTAAACGGCACGGCAAATGCGCCGAATGCCTCAAACATCACCACAAGCCCAAAAATCCGCCTTATTGTAAAAGAAAAGGCTCTGATTCAATCGATCATGAATAACGTATAACGAATAACGGAGGATGTCACAATGACACGAATCATACTGGTGCGCCACTGCGAGGCGCACGGCAACACAATCAGCGTTTTTCAAGGACATACCGACAGTGATATCAGCGGAAACGGCGCGGCTCAGCTTGAGCTTTTGGCCTTGCGCTGCCGCAATATGCCGATAGACGCAATTTATTCCAGTCCTTTAAAGCGAGCTTTTCGGACTGCCGAGGCGATTAATCAATACCATCATCTGCCCATTCAGATTGAACCGCGGCTGATTGAAATCAACGGCGGCGACTGGGAGGGCAAATCATGGAACGACGAGCTGCCGGTGCTTTACCCCGAGCAGATGAAAAACTGGAATATGCGTCCCTTCGCATTTCATCCGCAGGGCGGCGAAGCGATGCGCGACGTTTACGAACGGATATGGGCCGCGATTACGGATATCGTCAAAGATAATCAAGGGAAAACGGTGTGTGTTGCGTCGCACGGCTGTGCCATCCGCAATTTCCTGTGTCATGCTTTGAATAAGCCGATTGAAGAGTTGAACGACGTTGACTGGTGCGATAATACTGCAATCAGCGTTATTGATTTTGATAATGATTTACACAGTCACGTGATTTCAATGAACGACGCTTCTCACTTAACCCCCGAGCTTTCCGTTTTTGCACAGCAGACATGGTGGCGGCCGGAAAACCGCGTTGACGACGGAGGGGAAAATGAAGATTCTTGCAGTTGACCTGGGCAAAGCGCGCACCGGGCTTGCTGTGTGCGATGAAAGCGAGCTGCTGGCCTCCCCGGCGGGCGTAATCACCGAGTACAACTGGGAGCACCTTGCACAAACAGTCGCTGCACAGGCCACAGAAAGGGCTGTGGGGTGTATTGTGGTCGGCCTGCCCAGAAACATGGACGGAAGCGAAGGGCAAAGCGCCCAAAATGCACGCGCCTTTGCAGAAAATCTGAAGCTGCTTGTCAGCGTTCCGGTTGAACTGCGCGACGAGCGCGGTACGACGATCACGGCGCATGGCTACCTGAATAACACCGACACCCGCGGAAAAAAGCGCAAAGCAGTGGTGGACGCCGTTGCGGCAACCATCATTTTACAGGATTATCTTGACTACCGCAGGAATCATAAAAATCAATAGTAAAAATTTGGTTTAAGTGTAGCAAAACGGACACCCATTAAACAATGGGTGTCCGTTTTGCTATGCTGATACGTTAGTTTCTGTCTTTGCCAAGGTAGAATAATGCGATGGTTCCCGGTCCGGAGTGCGTCCCGATCACCGGCCCAATCGGGTTTATTTCGATCGCCTTGACGTGAAATTTCTTTTTGACCTGTGCGGCTATGTATTGAGCATCCTGCAAGGAATCCCCGTGGCTCACGAAAATCATTTGATTCTCCGGTTCTTCAACAGCCTTTTCCATGTGGCTCAGCAGCGCGTTTAACGACTGACGGCGCCCGCGTATTTTTTCCATGGGGATCAAGTGCCCTTCGCTGTCAACATGCAGAACCGGTTTAATCCCCAATACGGTGCCGACAAATGCGGCCGCGCCGGAGACCCGCCCCCCGCGTTTCAAATGATTTAAATCGTCAACAGTAAACCAGTGGGCAAGGCGTCCGCGATTCTCCGTTACCCAATCGCGAACTTCGTCAATACCGAGGCCTTCCTTTTTTTTCAACACCGCGTTGTAAACCAGCAAACCTTCACCCATGGAAGCTGCCAGCGAATCCACCGCATAAATTTTGCGCTCCGGGTACTTCCCGCTAAGTTCACCGACAGCCAGCCGGGCGTTGTTGTAAGTTCCGCTCAGGCCGGAGGAAAAGGCGATATACAAAACATCCTGACCGGATTTTAATATTGGTTCAAAAATTTCGATGAAGGTAACCGGGCTGATTTGATTTGTGGTTGAAAATTCACCTGCACGCAGACGATCATAAAATTCATGGGAAGAAAGGTCGCGCTCATCCGGATAATTGCAGTAGGAATTTTCACCGATTGTAAAAGTCATAGGGATTACTTCAACGTCCATCTCACTGATTAGTTTTGGTGAAAGATCCGAGGTGGAATCCGTTATAATTTTATAATCGCTCATATTAACTGCTCCTTTTTATAAATTAAATAAATTATATAATATTTTAATGGGACTGTACACAGACAAAAAACAAAAACTGTCACTTTATAACAAAAAAGGCTCCTGAATAAATCAGGAGCCTCTTCTCATTTAATAAATCCCGCCTGGCCGTAATGTGCCAAATACCCTGCTGCTATAGCAGGTGGGTGCCAGCCCAATGGTTTCGCACTCCCTTCGTCCGGCAAAAGCCGGGAGGTCTGAAGTCCACCACCGGAGCAAAGCTCCCGATTAAGAAATGTAGGGTTATTTTTGCAACAGTCCGCGCACCAGGCAGGGTGCTGACTCAAATGTTATTCGTCGTCGTTTTCTTCGGCATCCGCATCATCGGAGTCATATAGCTCCTCAAAGCGGCTTTCAAAAAGTTCCGCGAGTTTATCGAGCAGTTCTTCGTTCTCAACTTCGGCGAGCTGCTGCTCCCCGTCTTCTTCAATTGCTTCAAAGATATAATAGGTTCCTTCGGCGTCAACTTTTTGCTGAGGATCCTCAAACGTAGGCAGCAATGCATAAAAGCAGCCATCGTCATTATCAATTACATCCAGAACTTCAAATTCATGCTCTTCTCCCTCGTCATCTATCAGGGTTAATAAATCCGCACCATATTCGTCATTCATAGGGGGTCATCTCCTCATGATTAATTTATCTGCTTCTAATTCTACCTTTCCTGTTCAATTAAGTCAACAGGAAAATATAGAGTTAAAAATAATACATAAAATTTTATAAAAATATTTTTAAATTATATTGACATTCCCTATAGAGTCGACTATAATAAAGACAGAACAAAGGATGATTTTTAAGACGGCCGGGGTACTCAACAGGTGGTGTCACAAAAATGACATCATAAGCAAAGGGTACAAGGAAGGTGCCGGCAGAGAAGTCAGACCAGGATGTGAAAGGGGTGAGTCCAATGGGCGAGGAACCATTTTTTCAGGGCAGCGGCCTTAGGTTTGTTGGGCGTAGCTGCAGTCATCGGATGTTAAAATAAGATGATTGGGGGGTCACCGAAAGTCATGCAGTAAGAAATGACTGCTCAGAGCAAGGGCTATGGAAGCAGATTCAAATGAAAGAACTACTATTCATATAAAATGATGAGCAAAGAAATAAATTCCCAAAAATAGTTCGTCGGCTGTTTTATGAAAGGATAATGGTAAAAGCTACGTTAAACATTCAACCTAAAAATTCAATTGGCGACGAAAAACTAAATCAGTTAGGTTCTGTGTGATCTATCATTTCAAGCCCGTTTTTTGCTTTTGATAAAAAGCGTTTTTGTGTAAATGTGAAGGGGCAGTTCAGAATATAGTCTAAAACACAGTAGGACTTTAACCGAAAAAATTGAAATTGGTGATTCCAATGTATCATGAAGGTAATTTGTATAATCAGACTCAGTAAACTTTAAATAGTATTATAATAAACAATCAATTCGGGGCTCTGGCAATTAGTTTTGCCGGAGCTCCTGTTTTTATGTTAAAAACTGTGAGCAATTTCGAGAAGTGGATTTGTGTTGAATAAGAATTGCAACGAGCACCGGTGCGGCGAAATTATTGCCTGCACTCGGGTGCTTTTTTATTTAATATATGCTGAAAGGCGTATTTGGTGCATCAAAACATAATAGCGAAACAATGGAGAACAAACAATAAATGCCCAATTTGAAATAAAAAAATGAGAACCACCTAAAAGGTGTTTTTNGTTTTAGATTTACAAGCTTGTTATTACACGACTGATTATGTTAAAATAATATAAAATTCAAAAAAAGAAGTGATAAAGTGACGAAANCTAAGTTGAAGATAAAAGCAGACGGCTTTTTAAATAAATATTTTTCGGGTGACTCCATCAACTATCGGCAAATTATCGCTATTATTATGCCAATATTGGTCGATCAGGCTTTTGTTGTCGGTCTTGGCCTGCTGAATACGGCGATGATCAGTTCCTCGGGCGTTGCGGCGGTCAGCGCGGTCAACATGGTTGATTCACTGAACATCTTTTTAGTCAATGTATTTATTGCAGTGGCGACCGGAGGTACGGTTGTAGTCGCGCAATACAAGGGCAGCAGGAACGACCCCATGGTTTCAAAAGCAGCGGCCGGTTCGGTGTCCTCGGTATTTCTGTTGGCAGCCTTTATCAGCGCGCTTGTGATTGTGTTTCACACGCCGACCTTAAGCCTTCTGTTTGGGAATGCGCAAGCCGATGTTTTCAGCAATGCAAGAATTTATTTAATCGGCAGCAGCATTTCTTACTGTGGAATCGCAACAGTCGAAGCTGTCTGCGGCGCACTTCGCGGAGTGGGGGAAACAAGGTCTTCGCTCGCTCTTTCGCTTACAATGAACCTTTCCTATGTAGTCTTCAACTTTTTGTTTATCAATGTACTGCACATGGGCGTTTTAGGGATGGTAATTTCGCTTAATATCTCAAGATATATTGGAGCAGGTTGTTCCATACTCTATTTGATCAAGGGTAATACCTCTCTGAATTTCAAGATGAAAGATGCCCTGCACTTTAACCCGTCCATGCTGAAAAAAATTCTTTACATTGGCGTTCCGTTTGCTGCGGAGCAAATGTTTTTCAACGGCGGGAAAATATTAACCCAGACCTTTATTGTTCAGCTCGGTGTACTGGCAATGGATATTAACGCAATTACCAGTTCCATTGTCGGCTTGTTTCAAATTCCGGCGAATGCGCTGCTGCTTTCGACGGTTACGGTTATTGGCCAGTGCATGGGCCGGCGCGACGTAAAAGATGCGCGAAAATTTATTAAATCGTTTCTTTGCCTTTCCTCCGTGTCATTTGTATTTATGCTTTTGCTTGTGATGCCTTTGTTCAATCCGCTCGTCTCTCTGTTTAACCCTCCCGCGGCTGTTGTGCCGACCATTTACAAAATTATGCTGATTACCGGCGTTTCGCAAATCCCGCTCTGGTCAATCAGCTTTATTACGCCGGCGGCGCTTAGGGCGGCCGGGGATTCAAAATACACTTCCGTTGTATCTATGCTGTCTATGTGGCTGTTCCGCGTCGTCCTCGGCTATATTTTAGGAGTTGTACTGCCTTTCGGAATCGTTGGCGTTTGGGTTGCCATGGTTTGTGAGTGGGGAGTGCGCGGTACCGTTTTTCTTTTCAGGCTTAAGGGTAAAAAATGGTATCAGCACCATTTGATTGACGATTAATACCGTTCTCCAATTAAAATAAGCGCAAAACCCATCTGCATCCATCTCCGAATCATCACACAACAACATAAAAGGCCGGCTATCTGTTACGATAGCCGGCCTTGGTTATAATGGGTTGGGCAGAGAG
>JGI2065J20421_1000405_pt1 | contig 55936 bp, 53 predicted proteins | sample Biomet5_FD_20421 | JGI IMG/M metagenome (IMG submission 20421)
CCCGCCAGCCTCAAACACGTCCACGCCGCAAAACGGCCCGTCGGAACGACCGGCCATGCGGACGGAACGGCGGGCCAGTCCGGAAAATCAGATCGCGTATCCGGAGCCGCCAACGCCCGGCCCCTCGGCCGAAAGCCCCCATTTCTTGAGCAAAGCGTACAGATGGGAACGCGACAGGCCCGAGGCCTCGATGACCCGCTGCACGTCGCCGCCGCTGCGCGCCAGCAGGCATTCCAGATAGCGGCGCTCCAGCAGCTCCTTGCAGTCCTTGAGCGTCATGCTGGACAGCCGGGCCGGGTCCAGCAGCCCGCAGGCGGTGCACTCCTTCGGGGGCGGCGCCGTCGGCCGGGATTCGGCCTGGCGCTCCACCTCGGCCTCCGCCGGCTGCCCGCCTTGCTGCGGCGCGGCGCGGCCGCGGCCGATGGAGGCTTTGGCCACCTTGATGCGCACGTCCTGCGGCAGGTGCATGGCGTAGAGCGTGCGCTCCGCGCCGGCGGCCACGAAGGCCCGCTCCAGCACGTTGAACAGCTCGCGCACGTTGCCCGGCCAGGAGTAGCCCTCCAGGACGTGGAACAGCTCGCGGTCGAAGCCCTTGAGCGGCAGGCCGTACTGCTCGCACAGCTGGCCCACGCGGAACACGGCCAGGGGTTTGATGTCCTCGGGCCGCTCGCGCAGGGGTGGCAGGTTCAGCGTGATGGTCTTGATGCGGTACAGCAGATCGCTGCGGAAGGCCCCCTGCTCCACCATGCGGTCCAGGTCGCGGTTGGTGGCGGCCACGAGCCGGAAATCGCTCTCCACCTCGCTGCTGGCCCCGACGGGGCGGAAGCGGCGCTCCTGGAGCACGCGGAGAAAGGCCTTCTGGAGGTGCATGGGCATCTCGCCGACCTCGTCCAGGAACAGGGTGCCGCCGTCGGCCAGCTTGACCAGGCCGACGCGGTCGGCGTCCGCGCCGGTGAAGGCGCCCTTGCGATGGCCGAAGAGGATGCTCTCCACCAGGGTCTCGGTGAGGGCGGCGCAGTCCACCACCACGAAGGGCTTGGCGGCGCGCGGGCTGTTGGCGTGGATGGTGCGGGCGAAGAGCTCCTTGCCGGTGCCGGTCTCGCCGGTGATCAGCACGCTGGCCCCGGAGCTGGACGCGCCGGCCACGGCGTCGAAGCTGGCGCGCATGGCCCGGCTCTTGCCCACCACGTCCTCCAGCACCAGCGCCACCGGGTTGCAGGCCCCGCGCTTGCCGGCGCGGTACTTCAGGGCGCGCTCCAGGGTGAGCATGGTCTGTTTGATGGGCGAGGGCTTGAGCAGGTAGTCCCAGACGCCGCCCTGGATGGCCAGCTCCGCGCCGTCCGGGTCGCCCCGGCCGGTGAGGATGATGACCTCCGGGCTGTCGGGCAGGGCCTTGATGTCGCCCAGGGCGGACAGGCCGTTGCCGTCGGGCAGGGTCACGTCCAGAAAGACCACGTCCACGCCGCCCTGGCGCATGCGCTCCAGGCCCTCCTGGAGGGTGCCCACGCAGGAGCCGTCATGCTTGAGCCTGCGCGTCAGGCTCATGAGCGTTCCGCGGACCTCGGCGTCGTCGTCGATGATGAGGATGTTGCCCATGTGCGCTCCGGACTTCGGGGTTGCGCGCTCGCACCTGCGGCGGGCGGGGGGAGGCGTGCTCCCCCCGTGCGCCTGCCGTGGCTCATGGACTAGGCCAACTGCGCCGTGCCGTCAACGCCCGGATTTTCCAGGCGTCATCGGACCTTTCGCGGCGGGCTCAGCGGCCCTGGCGGGGGCGGTTGTCGCCGCGCCGAGAAGGACGGGGCTGGGACTGCTCCTGGCGGGGCGCGCCGTAGCGGTAGCGGCGGCCGAACAGGCCGTCGCCGCGCTCCGCGGCGTAGATGTCGTCGCCGGGCTGCGGGCGGTTGCCGTTGACGTCGCCGAACTCGTCGCGCTCATAGCGGGGGGACTTGCCCTCCGGACGGTTGGACCGGGCCGGGCGGCCTTCGCCGGAACGGCTGTCGCCGGGACGGCCTGCGCCCTGGCGGGCCGGCTTGGCGGCGCGCTCGTAGCGACGCTCGCCTTCCGGACGGCGGTCGTCGCGGTGCTCCGGACGACGCTCCGGGCGACGCTCGGACCGGGACTCGGAGCGTTCGGCGTCCGGTCGGGCGGACTGCTGCGGCCGGGACTGGCGGGCCGGCTTGGCGCCGGCGACGCCGCGACCGCCGCGCGGCGGCAGGGGCGGCCGGGCGAACTCGCTGTCGCGCCGGGGAGCGGGCATGTCGTAATCGAAGCCCTCCAGCTTGCGCCGCTTCAGCGGCTCGCGCAGGAGGCGCTCGATGGCGCGCACCATGCTCATGTCCTCGGCGGTGACGAAGGTGTGGGCCTCGCCGGTACGTTCGGCGCGGCCGGTGCGGCCGATGCGGTGGGTGTAGATTTCGGGGGTCGTGGGCACGTCGTAGTTGACCACGTGCTCCACCAGGCTCACGTCGATGCCGCGCGCGGCGATGTCCGTGGCCACCATGACGCGGAAGCGGCCGTCGCGGAACCCGTCCATGGCCTCCTTGCGGCGGTTCTGGGACAGGTTGCCCTGCAGGGCCGTGGCGGCGAAGCCGGCCTTCTCCAACTGCTCGGCCACGCGCTTGGCGCGGTGCTTGGTCCGCGTGAACACGAGGACCGAGCCGTGGCCGAAGCGCTTGAGCATCTCCATGAGCAGCGGGGTCTTCAGGTGCTGGGCCACGGGATAGATGGCGTGGCTCACGGTTTCCGCCGGGGCGTCGTGGCCCACGCTCACGGTCTCGGGGTCGCGCAGGATCTCCGTGGCCAGGTGACGGATGGCCTCGGGCATGGTGGCCGAGAAAAGCATGGTCTGGCGCTCGCGGGGCAGGCCGGCCATGATCTTGCGGATGTCCGGCAGGAAGCCCATGTCGAACATCTGGTCGGCCTCGTCGAGCACGAGGACCTCCACGCCGGTCAGGTCGACGGTGCGCTGGCCCATGTGGTCCAGCAGGCGGCCCGGGCAGGCGACGATGATGTCCACGCCGTTGCGCAGGGCGGTGATCTGGCGGTTCATGTTCACGCCGCCGTACACGGTGGTGCTGCGCAGGCCGGTGTTGCGGCCCAGGTCCAGGGCCGCGGCGTAGATCTGCTCGGCCAGTTCGCGCGTGGGCGCGAGAATCAGGGCGCGGGCGCGGCGCTTGAAGGCGGCGGGCTTCTGCATCAGCCGGGTGAGGATCGGCAGGAGGAACGCGGCGGTCTTGCCGGTGCCGGTCTGGGCCAGGCCCATGAGATCGCGCCCCTGCAGGGCCGCAGGCATGGCCTGGGTCTGGATGGGCGTCGGGGTGGTGTAGCCGAGGTGTTTGATGTTGGCGATGACAGTGGACGGGAAGGAAAAGGAATCGAAACTCAAAATGGATCCTTTGGTGAAAGGGAGCCGCTACAGCGCGAAATGCGCCTTAACGGCGGCGAAGAGCGTCTCATGAACAGGATGCTGCGGGCCGGGACAGGATGGGCTCAATCGGGGCAAGATGCCAATGCCGGCTCTGGTGCCGAGGTGGGTGGCGGGCCTTGCAGCAGTGGCCTCGCCTCTCAAGCACGTGCCGTGCCGGGACGCATCCCGACCGGCGTCAACTAAGCTTGCGGGAGGGGGATGTCAAGGGATTTCACCCCGGACTGTCTCCCCCTCCCCGCCCCTAGCGCTTGTTGACGAACATCAGCGGCCTGCCGCCCTCGAAGACCATCCGGACCTGCTGCGAATTGGCGATGCGCTCGGCGTAACGTTCCATGGCCTCCTGGGTGGCGGCGGCCACGGCGTCGCTGAGGACCATCGCGGCGTGGTCGCAGTTGGGGCCGGAATCGCCGTCCGCCGTGCGCAGGCCCGCGACCATGGTGGACAGCAGGGTCTTGTTGGCGGCGTCCTTGGCCGTGATCTCCATGCCGATCTCGGCCGTGGCCGAGGCGCTGCCGCTGAAGAAGCCGGGATCGACGCGCATGCGCGGGGCGTAGCGCGCGATCTTGACGAAGACGTAGCCGGCCGCTCCGGCCTCGCGCAGCTCCTCGGCCGTGGGCAGCTGCTTCTTCTCCAGCACGGTCTCGAACATGGCCTCCGTGGTCTGGCGGATGGAGGCCAGGAGTGCGTCGCCGGGGTCGCTGGAATACTGGTGGAAATTGCAGATCCGCGTGGCGGTCTTGATGGTCACGGGGGACGCGACGACGCCCTTGTCCATGACCAGGAACACGGGGCCGGGGATCTTGCCCTCGTAGGACGAGTAGATGTTCACGGCCGGCGCGGCGCGGATGTCGGCCTTGTAGGTGCAGCCGCAGAGCAGGACGAGCGCGAGAATGGCGAGTACCGTGGGGATCCGGACGGGGATGCGCAGCATAATGCCTCCTTTCGCTTTGTCTTTTTTTAAAGCGATATAGGTAGCACGATGCGACGTCAAGCAATCTATATTTTATGATTTGTTAAAGCTTTCGCTGGGATGCGAACGAAAGGGCACTCAATGATGGAAAGGATGGGGAGGAAATGTTAGGGTGTGGTGGGCAATAAAATTGATGGGTACGGGGATGCCAAGGGAAAGATACAGGTTACGCGTCGTCGGATGGGAACCTAGCGTCATCAACAGAAGATTGGACCTTATTGACCGCCTTCATTATTTCAGCCGCCTGCATTACAGTTCCCTGGTCAGCTTCGACGCCCTGAATCATTTTTTGAATTTCTTCTAAAAGCCTTGACTCCAACTCATCTAACAAATCATAAAATCCAGCACTACCGTACTCGTCAACATATGATGAATAATGTGGCAACGCAGCCTTAACTAGATCAGAAACATTTTTTTCCTTAATATACTTCGGCTTATTCAATCCGTTCTGTAGCATAGTAAGCCTTATAATATCACAAGTTATAATTGACTGATATGCGGAGTAGAGAGCCCATGAAATAGGAGAAACGTAAAGCTGGGCACTTTTGACATTAATAAACGTTGATACAACTTCGCTAGCCTTGCCGCATGTTGCAATTAACAATTCTCTAAATTTTTTATTTGATTCCGACTCCTTCAATGCGGCCTCAATGTTGTAATGAGATAGACAGCTAGATACATATTTACCCTTAGCTAACGACTGCATCCCATGCCATAGTTGTTCTGCTGCAGTTATCCTACGCTTATCTATAATTGCTTGCCGAGTAACCATGCTAGCCAAAGCCCCACTGCGGAGAGCTTCGATCTGTAATTCTTTGGCGCGCAACTCAACTTTGTAGAGTTCTTCACTCCTACGCAATTCAGATCGGACGCCCTCAATTTTTTCATCAAATTCGTGCTGTATGCTCTTCGTTAAGCGGGTAAAGATCAGTGTGCGTGAGAGCCACAAGACAAATCCAAGGAGTACGCTAGTTGAAATGCCAGGAATCCAATCGTAGAATGTCATGATTCTCTCCAACTACCCGGCTAGCCACAAGCGCCGGAACACTTCCCTCTGCCACAATTCCCCTCCCATCTCCTCCCCCAACACCTCCAAAAACCTTTTCATCACCTCTGCTCTCCTCTCGCCCTCTCTTCTCCCGGCCTCGGTCTGCATGGTGGCGGCGGTGCGGAAGAGCTTGCGGTAGAAGTGATCGACGGTGAAGCGGGCGTCGTCGGGCTCGCGGGATGTGCAGAAGGGGTCCTCGGGGCTGTAGAACGGCCGGCCCATGCTCCCGGCGCAGGAGAAGCACCGCGCGATGCCGATGGCCCCGATGCCGTCCAGCCGGTCGGCGTCTTGCACCACCTTGGCCTCGATGGTGCGCGGCGCGATGTCCGCGCTGAAGCTGTGCGCCTCGATGCAGTGCGCGATGGGGTCCAGCAGGTCCGCGGGGCAGCCGATGCCGCGGAGGTAGGCCACGGCCTCCCCGGCCGCGAGGCGCGAGGCCTGCGACCGGCGCGGATCGTCCTTGGGCAGGTTGACGTAGTCGTGCAGCCAAGCCGCCGGAACGACCACGGCCAAGTCCGCGCCCTCGCTGGCCGCGATGCGCTTCGCCGTGGCGACCACGCGCTCCAGGTGCAGCAGGTCGTGGGCCGGGTCGCAAGCGCCCGTGTCCAGGCGCCGCGCCATGTGCGCGCGCAGGACGGTCTCCAGTTGGGCCAAATCCTGCGCGGCGGCCATGCCTAGTCGCCCCCGCCGACGAGCACCACCTTGCCCTTCTTCTCGCCGCGCTCGATCATCCGCTTGAGTTCGCGCTTCCATTTGGCCCCGCCCACCAGGGCGGCCAGATACTCGGTGGTGTGCATGACCTCGTTGGGCCGGTGCAGCTGCATCAGGCAGCGCTTGACGCCGATGCGGCACGAGGGGCAGCCCACGATGACCGGCGTCTCCCTGTCCGGCCGGCGGGAGTCCGGCAGGGCCAGATCCGCCGCCAGCTGCTCCTTCTTCCGCCCGCGGATGCGGTTGTAGATGTCCGGGCTGGTCAGCGCGCCCAGGCCGGATTCGCCGCAGCAGCCGGGCGACAGGCGCACCCGCGCGCCCGTGGCGTCGGCGATGGCCTTGCGGTAGATGTCCGGGGCCTTGACCTTGTTCACGCCGACCCATTCCGCGTGGCAGGCCGCGTGGTACAGCAGGGCCTCGCCCTCGGTTTTGGGGATGTCCAGGCGCGGCAGCAGGAACTGCACGATGTCCAGATGCTGCAAGGGCTCGGACAGCTCCTGGCTGAAGTCGAAGGTCGCCAGCGACTCGCGGCAGGTGCCGCAGGAGGTCAGCAGCGTGGTGGCCTTCAGCCCCGCGCGGCCGGTGATGATGAGCGTGTCCAGGATCTCCTGGATGGCGCGGTGGCGGTTGGCGTTGTAGGCCTCGGTGCAGCCGGCGGCGAGCAGCGGATAGCCGCAGCAGAGGTGCCGTTCCGGCATGACCACGTTCACCCCGGCCTTGAGCAGCAGGAACACCCCGGCCAGGCCGATGTCGTGGCTGAACAGCCCCGCGCCGCAGCCCGGGAAGTACAGCACCGTGGAGTCGAAGGCCGCCGCGGGGCTGCGGAACAGCGAATGCTCGGCCAGATTCAGCTCCTGGGCCAGATTGCGCAGGTCCACCAGCGGGCCGGGCCCCTGCAGCGCCGGGCTCTCCAGGCGCTTGCGGAAATGGCCGGGCACGAAGCCGAGGACGCTGTTGGCCGCGGCCTGACCCAGGGACAGCACCTTGGCCGCCTTGGGCAGGCGGTTGGACGGGTCCTCGGCCAGGCGCGTGAGGATGGCCGTCTTGATCGGATGGCCGCCCGCGCCCTTGTATTCGAGGAAGGAGCGGATCTGCAGCGCGTTGCCGGCGGAGTCGATCTTGACCGGGCACACGCCCTGGCATTTGCCGCAGGCCGTGCAGTGATCCATGATCCGCCGGAGCTCGTCGAGCAGCTCGGGCGAGGGCTCGCCGCCCTGGACCTGGGAATAGTAGATGGCCTCCGTGAGGGCGCCCAGGCTGAGGTTCTTGTTGCGCGGGTGGTACAACAGCCCGCGCGCCGGCGAGTACATGGGGCAGACCTGTTTGCACTTGCCGCAGCGGGTGCAGGTCTGCACGTTGCGCAGCAACTCGATCAGGTTTTCCTTGTCCTTGAGCGCGGTCTTCTGCAGGTCGCCGATGAGCCGGTTGAACGAGAAGGTATACGGCTCCGCGGGCAGCGCGCGCCGGGTGAGCTTGCCGGGGTTGATCACGTCCGCCGGGTCGACGATGCGCTTGTACGCCGCCAGGGCGTCGATCTTCTTCTGGGCCAGGAAGGCGATCTTGGTGATGCCGATGCCGTGCTCGCCGGAAATCTCGCCGCCCTGGCGCAGGACTTCGGCGAAGACCTCGTCCACGGCCTCGTAGGCCTGGGCCATCATCTCCTGATCGTTGGAGTTCACCGGCACGTTGACGTGGCAGTTGCCGTCGCCGGCGTGCATGTGCGAGGCGATGACCACGCGGCGGGCCTGGGCCTCCTGGTAGATGGCCTCGATGTCGCGGTCGAGCTTGGGATACTTGTCCTTGAGCTCGTGCACGAGCAGCCGCAGCTGGCTGGCCAGCTCCTCGTCGGACAGCTCCGCCGCGGTGGTGCGCTTCTTGAGGATGAACAGGGCGCGCTCCACGCCGAAGTCGATGTCCGGATCGTCAACGGGCACGCCCGGCAGCTCGCGGATCTTCAGCAACGCCTTGCGCGCGATCTTGGCCATGTACACGAGGTTGAGGTTCTCCAGAAACTCCGCGAAGCCGGGAATGGCCCGCATGGGGATGACCACGTCCTCGTTGATCTTGAAGCCCGAGGTGCGCTTGGAGATGGCCGAAAGCTTGTGGCGGTCCTCCCAGAACAGCTCGGCCTCCTTCTCGTCGCGCGCGGCGAAGATGTCCACGCCGGGGTACGGGGTGGCGATGGCCAGCACGGCGTCCACGGCGTCCTTGAGCGCCGCGTCGTCATCGCTGTCCAGCTGGAGGATGAGCACGCTGATGGGATCGCCCTCATACTGCGTGGACTTCTTCTTGTACTCGATGGCCTGGACGTACTTGACGCCGAACTCCTCCAGGGCGCTGACCTTGACCATGTCGCCCTGGGTGCGGATGGTGTCGCGCAGGGCCACCACGTCGCCGATGACGTGCATGGCGGTCTTCATGCTGCGGCCGAAGAACTCCAGCACGAGCACGCGGGAGTGCGCGGGCTTGTGGTGCAGGGTGAAGGAGCAGGTGGTGATGATGCCGTCCACGCCCTCCTTCTGCACGCCCGGCAGGCCGCCCAGGTACTTGTTGGACACGTCCTTGCCCAGGCCGGCGGCGCGGATGTCGTGGCCGGAGAGCACCACCGCGTCCTTGAGCGTGCCGTGCTCGTCGAGGATCTCGAACGCGGCGGTCTCGCCCTCGAAGATCTTGTGGCCGGGGTGGTCCTTGCGGCGCACGGTGATGACCTCGCCCGTGGGCGTGACCATCTCGAAGGAGGCGATGTTGTCGATGGTGGTGCCGTACTCGAAGGCGTAGGGGCCGCCGGAATTTTCGGCGATGTTGCCGCCCAGGGTGGAGCCCATCTTGGAGGCCGGGTCCACGGTGAACAGCAGGCCCAGCTCGTCCACGGCCTTGATGGCGGCCTGGGTGATCACCCCGGCCTGGGCCGTGAGGAGCATGCGCTCCGGGTCGATGTCGATGATCTTCTTGAAGCGGGCCAGCGACAGCACCACCGAGCGGGCGAACATGGGGATGGCCCCGCCGGTGAGGCCCGTGCCGCCGCCGCGCGGGATGATGCCGAAGCCCATCTCGTTGGCCAGGCGCACGATGCGCCGGACCTGCTCCGTGGTCTCGGGGAAGAGCACGAGCAGCGGCAGCTCCAGGCGCAGGTCCGTGGCGTCGGTGGCGCACTCGATGCGCGTGTTGGCCCCGTCGCCGATGAGTTCGACAGGCAGGAAGCCGGCCAGACGGTTCTTCAGCTCGTCGGCGAAGGCGCGGTCGGCCTCGTAGCGCTCCCAGAAACTGGCCACGGCCGCGGCCAGCACGCGCGGAAACTCGCCGGACAGGCTGGGCCGGGCGATGGACAGCTTGCGGTCGACGCTCTCGCGCACGAGATCCGCGTCCACGAAGGGGTTGTACCGCACCAGGAAAAGCTCCGCGGCCAGGCTCATGGCCAGCTCGCGCACGGAGTCCGGCCACTGGGCGAAGCCGCCCTCCTCCGGGGAGGCGGTGAGGCCGAGCACGCGGGTGAGGATGCGCTCATCGGAAATGGAAATATGCGGGCCGATCAAAGGCATGTGGGCTCTGCTCCAAGGGGGGATGGTTTCGGGATCGTCGTCCTGTATGCGCCGTGGAGGGGGGAATATAGGTCGCGCTCCGGCGCTTGGCAACCCCGCCCCGGCCGGGCCCCCCGGGACCCTGGACAGCAGCGGGAACTCCGGGTATGGACTGTGATTCCCTTCCCAGCCCAGAACATTCTTCTAGCCACGAGGTGACGCGCCAATGAGCATCCAGGATTTCGCCGACCTGCAATTGTTCATCACCGGCCCGACGTTCGTTCGCCCGGCCATCCGCGAGGCGGGCAAGTTGCCCGAGTTCGGACACCGCGATTCCGAAAACATCAAGCGCTTCAAGCCGATCATGGCCAACCTGCGGACTCTGGCCGGCTGCGGCGAGGACTACCACGTCATCATTTTCAACGGCTCCGGCTCCAACGCCATGGAAGCCAGCGTGCGCTCGCTGGTGGCCGACGACGAATGCGTGCTCAACGTCTCCGTGGGCGCCTTCGGCGACCTGTACCACAAGATGGCCGTGCTCAACGGCAAGAAGGCCGCGCAGCTGAAATTCGCCCCCGGCGAAGCCATCGACCTGAACCGGCTTGAGGCCGCCCTCAAGGAGCACAAGCCCGCCTGCGTCACCTTCACCCACAACGAGACCTCCACCGGCGTGCTCAACGACCTGAAGGCCGTGTGCGCGCTCATCCGCCAGCACAAGGCCCTGCCCCTGGTGGACGGCGTGAGCATCCTCGGCGGCGCGCCCATCGATCTGAGCGCCTCCGGCGCGGCCACCTACGCTTCGAGCACCCAGAAGTCCCTGGGCCTGCCCGCGGGCTTCGGCCTGTTCTTCGCCTCGGACGAGGCCGTGGAGAAGGCCAAGAGCGTCAAGAACCGCGGCTTCACCACGGACATCGTGGGCCAGCTCGGCCGGGCCGAGAAGTTCCAGACCCTGACCACGCCCAACACCACCCTGGCCAACCAGATGACCCTCCAGCTCGACTACATCGTCAACGAGGAAGGCGTCGCCAAGCGCTTCGCCCGCCACGTCCAGATGCGCGACATGGTGCACGCCTTCGTGGCCGGGATTCCGGGCTTCGAGCTGCTCGCCCCGGAGGGCCACCGCTCGCCCACTCTCACCGGCGTGCGCGTGCCCGCCGGCATGACCATCGAGATGCTCAAGAAGGTCAAGGAGGCCATGCGCGCCAAGGGCTACCTCTTCGACCCCGGCTACGGCAAGCTGAACACCGACCTGGAGTCCAAGGGCCAGCGCGTACTTCTGCGCATCGGCCACATGGGCGACATCACCCCGGAGATGCTGACCAAGTACCTTGAGGCCCTCAAGCCCGATCTGCTGTAACAACAGGGAGGACACCCCATGCGCATCCTCGCCAACGACGGCCTGAACGAGGAGGCCGTCGCCCTGCTCAGGAAGGAAGGTTTCAGCGTCGAGACGGAGAAGCGCAGCACGGAAGACCTCATCGGCGAAATCGCCAGCTTCGACGCCCTGCTCGTGCGCAGCGCCACCAAGGTCACACGCGCGATCCTCGAAGCCGGCACGCAAAACGGCGGCCGGCTCAAAATCGTCGGCCGCGGCGGCGTGGGCACGGACAACATCGACCTGGAAGCCGCAAAAGAGCTGGGCGTCATCGTCAAGTTCGCGCCCAACGGCAACACCAACGCCACGGCCGAGCACGCCCTGGGGCTGATGTTCGCCGTGGCGCGCAAGGTGCCCATGGCCCACCGCACGCTCATGGGCGGCGTGTGGCACAAAAAACGCTTCCAGGGCAACGAGCTCATGGGCAAGACGCTCGGCGTCATCGGCTGCGGCCGCATCGGCCAGTGCCTGGCCGGCAAGGCCCTGGGCATCGGCATGAAGGTGGTGGGCTACGATCTCTACCACCTTGTCGACTCCAACGCGGAGTACCTGGACAGCATCGACGAGGTGCTCAAGGTCGCGGACTTCGTGAGCCTGCACACCGGCGGCAAGAACGCCATCATCACCGATCGCGAGCTTGCGCTGATGAAGCCCACGGCCTACCTCGTCAACGCCTCCCGCGGCAGCAACGTCAGCGAGGCGGCCCTGTACAACGCACTCAAGAACGGCGTCATCGCCGGCGCGGCGCTGGACTGCTACGAGAACGAGCCCAAACGCGAGGGCGAACCCTTCCACTGCTCCCTGCACGAGCTGGACAACATCGTCATGAGCGCGCACCTGGGCGCGAGCACGCGCAACGCCGTGCGCCGGACCGGGCTGGAGATCGCCGAGGTGGTGCTGAAGTACCTGCGCCGCGGCGACTTCGGCAACTCCGTGAACGTGGGCGAGACCGTGGAGCAGGAGGGCCGGCGCATTTACACCCTGTTCATCACCCACGAGGACAAGCCGGGCATGTTCGGCAAGTTCGGCACCACCCTGGGCGACCTGGGCGTGAACATCCGCGAGAACAACTCCCGCTTCCTGTCCGACTGCGTGCAGACCGTGTACGTGGTGCACCAGGAGCCCACGGACGAGGTCCGCGAGCGGCTCATGGCCATTCCCGGCGTGAAGCGCGTGACCTACTAGATCCGGCGATTCCGATCCCTGAAGCCCCTGTCCGGGAAACCGGGCGGGGGCTTTTTCGTTGACGCCCCCATCCCCTGCGCCTCTCTGCAAGCCCTTGCGCGAATTTCGGGTCAAAACGGTCGGCAATGTGCATCACGTTGCACGTCCCAGCTGACATCGAAACACGCAACATGGCGTAGTTACATAATATAATGATTTGGCACGGGTCATGCTTTAGAAAGGTCAAAACGCGGCGCTCACGCCGCAACAGACCACCGGAGGACACCATGACCCGCAGCACCAAGATTCTCGCGGCCACCTGCGCCGCACTGGCCCTGACCGCTTCCCTGGCCTTCGCCGCCGGAGCCTCCGACGACGCGGCCGCCGCGCCCGAAACCACCAACGCCGCCTGGGGCTGCCCCGGCGCGCAGTCCGGCCAGATGGGCTACGGACGTATGGGTTACGGCCGCATGGGCTACCACATGGACGGCAGCCGCATGGGCTACCACATGGGCGAAGGCTACGCCCCCATGGGCTACGGCCGCGCCGACGGCTCCGGCCGCACTGGCTCCGACGCCACGGCCGACCGGACCACGGACCTGTAGCCAACCACGACAACCGGCGGGCGTCCCCCGCGCCCGCCTCACCATAGCATCCCCCCGCTCAAGCAACCTGCAACCCGAATGCGAGCACTCCAAATGAAACGCTTCCCCAAGATCCTCGCGGCCACCTGCGCCGCCGTCGCCCTTTTCGCCTCCATGGCCTTCGCCGCCGACGCCCCGGCCAAGGCCCAGCCGCTGCCGCCCCAGGCTTGGCACGCCGGCCACCTCCAGGCCGGGCCGCGCGGCATGGCCCTGGCCGGCCTCACGCCCGAGCAGCAGGCCCTGGCCTTCCAGCTCATGAGCGACCACCGCGCCGCCCTCTTCCCGCTGCACCAGAACCTCTACGCCAAACGCCTGGAGTTGGAGGCGCTCAACGCCACGGGCGACGGCGTCACCGCCAAGACCCGCGCGGTGATCCGCGACATCGCCGATCTCCAGGCCAAGATGCTCACCCTGAACGCCGAGTTCCGCGCCAAGATGTTCAAGGCCACCGGACTGCGCATGCCAGTGATGGGCCACGGCCTCATGGGCGGCATGGGCGGAATGATGGGCGGCGGCATGGGCGGCTGCGCCATGATGGGACAAATGGGCCAGATGGGTCCGATGAGTCAGCTGAACGCGGCGCCGCAGGGCGCGCCGGCCGCCCCGGACCACGCCGCGCACGAATAATTCTCAGCTCCCTCCCCTCCGCCTGGGCGGTCCTCCGCAAGGGGGGCCGCCCTATTTTTTGGGCGGCAGCTCGGGCAGATTCCAGGCCGCGCGCAGGCGCTCGTATTCCGCCTGCGGCAACTGGGCCAGAAGCGGCGACCGGGCCGCGTCCAGCCAGCGCAACAGCGCCAGCATGTCCGGCGCGTCCATGTTGGTGCAGCCCGAGGAGGCCACGCCCCGGCCAAGCCAGACGTGCAAAAAGATGCACGACCCCTGGCCTGGCGTTTCCGGCGCGACATTGTGGCGCACAAACACGCCGTAGCGGTACTGCCCGTCGGGCCGCAGCATGTCCTCGGCGCTGTTCCAGTCCCGCTCCACTGCGCTTGCGCGCACGATGCGGTTGTACTGGCGGGAGGCCCCGTCGTCCACGCACACGAGGTCGGCGTCGGCGCGCAGCAGCGGGATGCGCGCGGGTCCGGCCGCGGCCGGGTCGTAGGCGAAGCCCTCGCCAAGGGCGAAGAGCCCCACGGGCGCGCGGCCATCCCCCTCGCGCTTCACCGGGCCGGGCCCCAGCGCGCCGCCGTGCAGCCCCAGGCCCCAGCCCAGGCCGCCGCGGCCGAGGTTCACCGTCGCCGGCCCGCCCACGGGACGCCAGGGATCGCCGGAGGCGTCGCGCTCGAAGCGCCGCAGCACCCCGGCCCTGGAATCCCAGCCCGCGGCGGTGACGAGCACGAGCTGGCGGGACTGCGCCGTCGGAGCCGCCGGCCCCTTGCCGGCGCAGCCGGACAACGCCAGCGTCAACGCCGCCAACAGAAAGAACACGGAATTCCGCAATACGCCCGTCATTTCCCCTCCTCCTTCGCCCTCTCGTCGGAGAGGATCAGCCCGCCGCGGCCGTCCAGGCCCCAGGCGGGATTATGCGCCGCTTCCCAGAGATGCCCGTCCGGGTCCTCGAAATAGCCGGAATAGCCGCCCCAAAAGACCTGCTGGCCGGGCTTGGCCAGGCGCGCGCCAGCGGCCACGGCCCGCGCCAGCAGCGCGTCCACCTCGGCCGTGCTGGCGCAGTTGCAGGCCAGGGTCACGCCGTCGAAGCGGCCCGGCGCGCCCAGGCGCTCCGCCGGCAGGCAGGCGTCTTCGAGGAGCCCGGCGCGCGGGTAGAGCGCCAGGACCGTCGGCCCGCAACGGTAGAAGGCCACGTCGCCGCCGGTGTCGGCGGAGGGCTTCAAGCCCAGGCCCTGCTCGTAGAACGCGCGGGCGCGGGGCAGATCGGCCACGCCGAGCGTGACCACGGTGAGGGCGAAATTCATGCGGCCTCCCTGCGCCGGAGCGCGATTTCCGCCAGGGCGTTCACCACGCTGGCGGCCAGCGCCGAGCCGCCCTTGCGCCCGGCCACGGCGATGTACGGCACCGCGTCCTGGGCCATGAGCAGTTCCTTGGACTCGGACGCGTTGACGAAGCCAACCGGCATGCCCACGATCAGCGCGGGCCGCGCCCGGCCGGCCGCGATGTGCTCCAGCAGCCGCAGGAGCGCCGTGGGCGCGTTGCCGATGACGTAGATGTCCGGGTGCAGGCGCTCAACCGCAAAGTCGACGGCCGCGCGGGCGCGGGTGACGCCCTGCGACCGGGACAGCGCCTGCACCTCCGGGTCGCGCATGAGGCAGTCCACCGTGCAGCCCAGGGGCGTCGTGCGACGGTCCGGGATGCCGGCATGGGCCATCTCGGTGTCGGTGAAGATCCGGCAGCCGCGCTGCAGCGCCGCCACGCCGGCCTCCACGGCCCGGGGATGGAGGCGCGCCAGCTCCAGCATCTCGAAGTCCGCGGTGGTGTGGATCATCCGCCGCACCACTTCCCACTGTTCTCCGACGAAGGGCCGCGGCTCCGGGACCTCGGCGTCGATGATGCGGAAGGATTCGGCCTCGATGTCCGGTCCGAGCCGGATGTCGCGCACGTCGCTCACGATTCGTCTCCTTTGCTGCTTGCGCCGATGATGACCAGGGACGCCGAGGCTCCGATGCGGTCCGCCCCGGCGGTGAGCAGGGCCAGGGCCTGCTGGCGCGTGCGGACGCCGCCGCTGGCCTTGACGCCGATGTCCGGGCCCACGGTCCGGCGCAGCAGCCGCACGTCCGCCTCGGTGGCCCCGCCCCCGGCGAAGCCGGTGCTCGTCTTGACGAAGGCCGCGCCGGCGTCCACGGCCAGACGGCAGGCCCGGACCTTTTGCCCGTCGTCGAGGAGGCAGGTCTCCAGAATGACCTTCACCGGTACCCCGCCGCAGGCGGCCACGACCTGGCGGATGTCCTCGGCCGCGAGGTCCTCAGCGCCGCCGAGGAACGCGCCGAGATTGAGCACCATGTCCACGCCGGCCGCGCCCTGCTCCACGGCGAGCCCGGCCTCGCGGGCCTTCACGGCGGTTTGCGCCGCGCCAAGGGGGAAGCCGGCCACGGTGACGGGCGCGACCCGCGTTCCGCGCAGGAGCGCGGCCGCGCGCGGCAGGTGCCAGGGGTTCACGCACACGGCCCCGAAGCCGTGCCGGGCGGCCTCGGCGCAGAGGCGCTCGATGTCCGCGGCCGTGGCCGCGGGCGCGAGCAGGGTGTGGTCGATGGCCGCGGCGAGGGCGGCCGTGGTGTCGGGCTGCATGGCGGGCCTTGGGCTGAGGGTTGACGGTGCCGTCCGGACGTCCGGTCCGCGCCTGGGCCAGCTATCCCACTTTCCGCCGCGCGGGGTCAAGCCGCCGCGCCCGCCGCAAAAGAAGAGCCCGGCCTTTGCGGGGCCGGGCTCTGGCGAATGAAGCGGTGCGGGAAGGCTACTTGTTGAGCATCTTCTCCTGCGGGAACACAGGCAGATAGCGGTAGGACAGGCTCATGACCAGGAAGCCGTAGGCGATGATCATGCCGCTGGTGCTCCACTCCGCCCAGTTGGGCGCGTAGGTCTGCCACTTGTCGAAGGGCAGCAGCGGGATGGCGATGGTCTGGACCGTGAAGAGGTAGCGGTTCAGGGTCACGCCGATGCAGTCCAGGATGCCCGCGGTGTAAAGCATGGTCGGGTTGTTGCGGATGCCCGGGGTGATCAGCATGATCGCCGGGACCACGCCGCAGAGCACGATCTCGGAGAACATCAGCCACTTGCCGTAAATCATGCCGTGGAACATCTGGTCGAAGGTCATGCCGACGCTGGGCAGGTAGTTGTGGGCCCAGGCCCAGGTGTCGAGAATCTTGAAGAAGATGTACACGGTGAGCATGGTGCCGGCGATCTTGCCCATGAGGGCCTTGGTCTTGAAGTCCACCAGCTTGCGGCCGGTGAGCTTCTCCATGAAGGTGCACACGAGCACCGTGAACACCGGACCGGAGCCCACGGCGGAGAGCACGAACAGGAAGAAGGTCCAGGGCCAGATGAAGAAGCCCTCGCGGAAGGCGTAGGGACGGCCGATGAGCACGCCGTACATGCCGCCCAGCGAGCCCTGGTGGAAGGTGGACAGGAAGGTGCCGACGCCCGCGAACAGGGCCATGTTCACGTGCATGTTGTGCGCGAGGTAGTGCAGGAAGGGAATCTTGTTCAGCTGCTTCTGCTCCAGGATCAGCGGGGTGTACTCGATGACCAGCACCAGGCAGTAGCAGGTGATGCAGAAGATGACTTCCGTGAGCATGGAGTGGACGTTCGGGTGCCAGTAGCCGAACCATGCGCGGATCGGCTGGCCGATGTCCATGGTCAGCACGAGCATGGCGCCCGAGTAGCAGATGAACCCGACGATGACCGTCAGGTTGATGATGTTCTCCAGCTGCTTGATGCGCAGGATGTACTTCAGGAAGCCCGTGAAGAACGCGCCCGCGCCCAGGGCGATGACCGCCAGGTCGAAGGTGATCCACAGACCGAATCCGAAGTAGTTGTCCAGCCCGGTGACCACGATGCCCTTGGCGAAGATGATCAGCATCGCCACCAAGCCGATGAGGAAGAACGCCGAGATGAACATCATCCACAGCGCGAATTTGCCGAAGGAGCAGCGCTCCAGTCCGTCGGGAAAGAGTGCCCTATCCATTTGCGCCCCCTAGGAATGCTTCTTTTCAGCACCGGCCTTGTCGCCGGCGGCGTAGTTGTCGCCCAGTTTGCGCACCCACTCGCGCTTGCTCACGTAGTACACCTGGGGGTGCAGCCCCAGTTTCTCCAGCAGTCGGAAGGCGTTGGGGTCCTTGCTCAGCTGGGAGACCTTGTGCTCCGCGTTCTTGAGGTCGCCGAAGGAGATCGCGCCCGTGGGGCAGATCTCGGCGCAGGCCGGCATGTACGCGCCGTCGGCCAGGCCATCGGGGTTGCCGCCGGTCTGGCGGGCCAGATCCTTGGCCTTCAGCAGCCGGGTGTGGCAGAAGTTGCACTTCTCGACCACGCCGCGCGGCCGGGTGGAGGTGTTGGGCGAAAGCGCCTTCTCCATGCCCTTGGGGAACACGGGGTCTTCCCAGTTGAAGTAGCGGGCGTGATAGGGGCAGGCGGCCATGCAGTACCGGCATCCGATGCAGCGCGGGTAGATCTGGCTGACGATGCCGCCCTCCTCGTTCTTGTCCGTGGCCACGACCGGGCACACGGGCACGCAGGCGGGATTGCCGCACTGCATGCAGGGACGGGGCAGGTAGGCGATTTCGGCCTCAGGCGCGGGCTTGCCGTTGTGCAGCTCGAACACGAGCATCCAGCTCAGGGTGCGCATTTTGTTCGAGGCGTCGACCATGGGGGCGATGTTGTTCTCGACCTGGCAGGCGGTCATGCACGCGCCGCAGCCCGTGCACTTGTCCAGGTCGATGACCATGCCCCACGTGATGTTGAATTCTTTTACAGCGTGTCCGGACATCTGTGGTTCCCCCTAGATTTTGGCGACGGTGACGGTGGAACCAGCCCACACCTTCAGGCCCGTGCCTGCTTCGTCGCTCACCGTGAGGATCTTGTAGACGTTATCGCCCTTGCCCTTGGTGAACTCGTCCCAAGCGCTGCGGCCGAAGCCAAGGAGGACGGCCACCGTTCCGGCGGCCACGCCCTCGTTCACGTGCACCCTGGCTTTCATCTCGCCCGAGCCAGCGGCGAGCTTCACGCGGTCGCCCTCGGCCACGCCGGCCTTCTTGGCGGTGGCGGCGTTCATCTGGACGAAGAGATCCTTGCCGGAGAGTTCGGTGTCGCGAATGGTCAGCAGGTTGGCCGGCGGGGTGGCCAGGGTGGCCGTGCCGATGGCCAGCTTGGCGATGGGGGCCAGCGCCAGGGCCTTGTCGTCGGCCTTGGCGGCCGGGGCCTTGGCCAGCGCGGCCGCGCCGAGGGTCAGCGCGCCGCCCTTGGCCTCGCCCTGCCAGGCGCCGCCGCCGGTGAGGGCGGCGATGTCCGCGCCCACGGCCTTGGCCTTGGCCTTGACGAGATCCTCGCCGGTCTCGACGCCCAAGGACAGGCCGAGCTTGCCGGCCGCGCCGAGGAGCACGTCGGCCGGGTTCTTGGCGTCGACCACGGGCTTTTTCACCACCGGCTTGCCGGCCAGGTAGGTGGGCTTGGCCACGCCGTAGGGGTTCATGGCGTCATCGAAGCGCTCGAAGGAATGGGCGGCCGGCAGCACCAGGTCGCACAGGGAGGCGGTCTCGTCCATGTAGGTGGCGAGGCTGACCTTGAAGGCGATGTTGCCGAGGGCCTTGGCCATGTCGGCGGCCTGCGGCAGCGCGTAGGCCGGGTTGGCCTCGTAGACGATGAGCGCGCCGGGCGCGGCCTTGCCGGTGGCGACCTCGGCGAGGTAGCTGGCGGCGTCCTTGGCCGGGGCGATGGCCGAGGCGATGGCCTTGGGCGCGGCGGGAAGGAGCGTCATGCCGCCCTTCTGGCCCACGCGGCCGAGCAGCACGTTGAGGGAGGCGGCGGCCACGAAGTCGCGCGCGCCGGCACCCTGGCCGAAGGACGCGCCGGCCACGACCAGCGGGGCCTTGGCGGCCTTGAACTTGGCCACGAGGTCCTTCAGGACGTCGGCCTTGAGCCCGGTCTCCTTCTCGAAGACCTCCGGGGTGACCTTGGCGGCCAGGGCCTTGTATTCGGCGAAGTCGGACGCGGATGAGACGGCGCCCGCGGCGATCAGCGCGTTCGCCAGGCCCAGGGCGAAGGTCGCCGTGGCCGTGGGCGGCACGGCCAGGAACTTGTCGCACACCGCGGAGGTGTTGTTCGCGGCCGGGCCGGCGTAGACGTAGGCGGCGGTTGCGTCCGCGCCCACGGGGCGCGCGGCGGCGAAGGCCTTCTGGTTGGCCACGCTGGGGCCCCAGGAATCCAGCGCGTCCGCGCCGATCATGAGCACGAGGTCCGCGCCCTCGATGTCGAAGCCGGGCTGGCCGGAGCCGCCCATGAGCTTCACGCCCTGGGAGGCGACATAGGCCTCGTCGGGCATGACGCTGAAGGCGCTGCTGCCCAGTCCGGCCACCAGGGCGGACAGGACCTCGGCCGTGGAGCCGGTGGAGTCGCCGCAGATGGCGGCCACCTTGCCCTCCTGGCCCTTCAGCGCGGTGAGCTTCTCCACCAGCAGCGCCTCGGCGTCCTCCCAGGAGATGGCCTGGAGCTTGCCCTCGGCCACCTTTTTCATGGGCGATTTGACGCGCGCGGGGCTGTACATGAGCTGGACGGCGCCGGCGCAGACCGGGCAGATGCCGCCCTTGCTCATGGGGTTGTCCTTGTTGCCGAGCGCGGCGAAGGGCTGGCCCTCGACGGTCTTCACCTTCACGGCGCAGCCGGAGGGGCACAGCTTGCTCAGGGCCGGGGCGGATTTGACCTCGCCCTTGGGCACGCGGGGAATCCAACCCCAGTTCTGGGACCAGATGGCCGCATCGTCCAGGCCTTTCCAGATCACAGGCGTGAACAGGGTGCCTGCAACGCCTCCCGCGACGAATTTGACGAATGCTCTACGATCCAAACCCATCTTACGCACCCCTCTTTTACTTGTGGCAGACGTGACAGGCGTTGCTGACGCCGTTTTCGGCATGGCAGCGCTCGCACTGCCACATCTTCATGGTCTGCTTGCTGTACCCGGACAGCCTGTTCTGGAAGTAGACCGGCGGAGTGTCGTTCTTCGCCATGTCGGGGTGGCAGCTGGTACACTCAAGCGCCTCGTGGGCCTTGTGGCTGAAAATCACGTTGTCCGGCTGGTACTGATAGATGAGCCAGGGAACTTCCTTGCCCTTCTGGGCGTACTGCTCCACGTAAATTTTCTCCGCCGGATCGCTGCCGACCACGTCCGCATGGCACTCCATGCATTTTTCGTTGGTCGGAATGCCGGCATAGGAGCCGTCCTCGCGGAAGACGTGGCAGCCCGAGCACTCCAGGCCCTGCTCCGCGTGGATCTTGTGGCTGAAGCGGACGGGCTGGGTCTTCTTGCTGTAAATCATGTCAGGGAAGAGCACCCACCCGGCGATCACTGCGGCCACGAAGCCGATCACGAAGGGCAACGCCCCCCCACACCCCTTGCACTGTTTCTTTTCCTCCATAACGTCGCCCCATCGCTCCTGTAGTTTCTGTCTGGAAAAAGGCCACGGAAAACTGCGTTCTCATACTTGACTGCGGAATAATGTGTCAAGGCCTTAGGAAAATTTTCACGAGTCCTCGGGCCGCACCCGGCCGTAGGCGTCGTCGAAACGCACGATGTCGTCCTCCTCCAGGTACGGTCCGCTCTGAATTTCAATGATCTCCAGGGGAACCTTGCCGGGATTGGCCAGCCGGTGGGTGGCCGCCGTGGGGATGTCCACGGCCTGATTCTCCACGAGCAGACGCTCGCGGCCGTCGATCTCCACCTGGGCCGCGCCGGCCACCACCACCCAGTGCTCGCTGCGGTGGTGGTGCATCTGGAGGGACAGCCGCGCGCCGGGCAGGACCTCGATGCGCTTGATTTTGTAGTGCGGCCCCTCCTCCAGCACCGAATAGCTGCCCCAGGGCCGCTTCACCGTGAGGTGGCACTCCACCAGCGAGCTGCCCTGGGCCTTGAGCAGGGCCACGATCTCCTTGACCCGCTGCACTCCGGACAGGGGGCAGGCCAGGGTGGCGTCGCGCGTCTGGACCATGATCATGTCGCGCAGGCCGACCACGGCCAGCTTGCCGCCCTTGGACAGCAGCAGGCAGCCCTCGCAGTCCAGGGCCAGCACGTCGCCCTGGATGACGTTGCCGGCCGCGTCCTTTTGGCCGAGGCGGTAGATGGCCTCCCAGTTGCCCAGGTCGTCCCAGTCGAAGCGCGCCTCGACCACGGCGATGCCGGAGACCCGCTCGGCCACGCCGTAGTCCACGGACAGGGCGGGCAGCCCGCCGTAGGCCCGCACCAGCGGCGTGGACTCGCGGCCGGCGAACCAGGCCCAGTGCTCGGGCGCGTGCTCCCGCACGGCGTCCAGGAACATTCCGGCGCGGAAGACGAACATGCCGCTGTTCCAGTAGTGGCGGCCGCTGCGGACATACTCCAGGGCGCTTTGCAGGCCCGGCTTCTCGATGAACCGCGCCACCTCGAAGGCCCCCTCGCCGAGGGGCGCGCCGCGCTCGATGTAGCCGTAGCCGGTCTCGGGCTTGCGCGGGACCACCCCGAAGGTCACGAAGCGCCCGGCCTCGGCCAGCGCGAAGCCCTGCGCGATGCAGCGGCTCCAGCCGGCCATGTCCTCCAGCATGTGGTCCGAGGGGAACACGGCCACCAGGGCCTCGCGGCCGGCCGCCTCGCCCTCACCGGCGGGCGCGATGCGGTCCAGGGCCAGGAGGATCGCCGGCAAAGTGTTGCGCACCAGGGGCTCGGGCAGGATGTTCCGCTCCAGCTCCGGATCGATGGCGCGCACCTGGGCGCGCACCTCGAACACGTGCTCCTCGTTGGTCACCACCCAGATGTGCGCGGGGTCGAAGAGCCCGAGCACGCGGCGCACGGCCAGCTGCAAAAGCGTCATCTCGCCGTTGAGGGCGATGAGCTGCTTGGGAAAAAGATTGCGCGACAGCGGCCACAGCCGCGTGCCGGAGCCCCCGGCCAGGATCACGGCGTGGCGCGCGGGCCTGGACGTCTGCGTGGCGTTGGGATTGCTGGGCATGGCCCCCCCCGGATTTAGAACACAAACGGCGTCTCGAAATCGCGGAAGCGCGGCAGGCGCTGGTCCTTGGGCGAAAGCTGCGGATCGCGAACGGGCCAGGCGACGCCCAGGTCCGGATCGTTCCAGAGCAGCCCGGCGTCGGCGGCGGGCGCATAGGGGGCGTCCACCTTGTACAGGAATTCGGCGTCGGGGGTCAGGGTCAGGTAGCCGTGGGCGAAGCCCCGGGGCAGGAACAGCCGCAGCTTGTTGGCCGCGTTGAGCTCCACGCTGTAGTTCCGGCCGAAGGTCGGCGAGCCGCGGCGCAAATCCACGGCCACGTCGAGCACGGCCCCGCGCACCACCCAGACGAGCTTGGCCTGGGCGTGGGGCGGTTGCTGGAAGTGCAGGCCGCGCAGCACGCCGGCGTGCGCGGAATAGGCGTGGTTGTCCTGGACGAAGCGCACGGCGATGCCCAGGGCGTCAAAGACGTCCTGGTTGTAGGTTTCCAAAAAGAAACCACGCTCGTCCGCGAAGACCTTGGGCTCTAGCAGGGCCAGCCCGGGGAAGCCGGTATCGATCAGGCGCATGCTCCGCTGCCGCTCCCTTGGAAGTTTGGTGCGCGAAGGCTTACTCCAATTCGCGCGCCAGCACAACAGCTTGCGCGGACCGAACGCGGGCGGCCGCCGCGGCGCGGGCCTTCCCTTTCGCGCCCCGGTCTGCTAGTGGTGCGCGCAGACGCAACCGCGGCGAGGCGAGGCGCATGAACTCCCTGGACATCATCATCATCGCGATCATCGGGCTGGTGGCCTTCCGCGGCTATCACCGCGGCCTCATCAAGGAGGCCGTAAGCCTGTGTTCGGTGTTCGTCGCGCTCTTCGTCGCCGCCCACCTGCACGGCATCTTCGTGCCGCACCTCAAGGTCTACTTCGCCAACCGCGGCACCGTGCTGGCCCTGAGCTACATGATCGCCTTCCTGGGCACGCTGGTGGGCCTGTGGTTCCTCGTGCGCTTCCTCCAGGGCGTGCTCAAGCTGGCCATGCTCACCGTGGTGGACAAGATCGCCGGCGCGGCCTTCGGCGCCGTGGAGGGCCTGCTGCTCTCCCTGGTGCTCCTGCTCCTGCTCAAGGCCATGCTGCCGGGCACGGTAGCGGTGAAGCAGTCGGTCTTCGCCCAAAAGACCGACCCGGCCCTGGTGCTCCTGGCCAACTTCACGCCCCAACCCGTGCGCGAAACGCTGGAGGAAGGCGGCTTCAGCCTGCCCAAGCCGGCCCCCCTGCCGCCGCCCAAGCCCATGGTCAAGCCCGAGCCGGCCAAGCCCGCCCACAAAAAGGCCAAGCAGCCGCACCAGCAGCACATCTGACCCGCCCGGCCCCGCGCCAGGCAAGGAGATCCATCGCCGTGAACCCGGACGCCTTTTCGCTCGCCAAGATTCAGGAGGTTATCGCGGCCCTGCTCGCTCCCGAGGGCTGCCCCTGGGACAGGAAGCAGACCCCCAAAAGCCTCTGCGACTATATCATCGAGGAGGCCTTCGAACTGGTCTCGGCCATCCGCGCGGACAACCCGGACGAAACCTGCGAGGAACTGGGCGACGTGCTCTTCCTGCTGCTGTTCCAGGCCGAGCTGCACGCCCGCGCCGGAAAGTTCAGCTTGGCCGACGTGGTGGAGCAGAACGCCGCCAAGATGATCCGCCGGCATCCGCACGTCTTCGGCGACACGGTGGTCAAGAACCAGGAGGAGCTCCTGCGCAACTGGGAGCGCATCAAGCGCGGCGAAAAGGAGGAGAAGGCGGAGAAGGACGGCGGCAAGCCGGCCGGGGCCTTCGATTCCCTGCCCGTGGGCCTGCCGCCGCTGCTGAAGGCCTACCGCATCCACGCCAAGGCCGCTCGCCTGGGCTTCACCTGGGAGACGGACGCCGACGTGGCCGGCCAGCTGGAGTCCGAACGCCGCGAGTGGGCCGAGGCCTGCGCCTCGGGCTCGCCGGAGCGCATGGAGGAGGAGTTCGGGGATCTGCTGTTCACCCTGGTGGAGCAGGGCCGCCGGCGCGGGATCAAGGCCAACGCCGCGCTCGACGCGGCCAACCTGAAGTTCCTGGCGCGCTATGAGCGCATGGAGGCCCTGGCCCAAGAGCGCGGCCTGGACCTGCTCGAAATGAGCCTGGCGGACAAAAACCGCCTTTGGGACGAGATCAAGGCCGGCTAGTCGCGCGCGGCCGTGGGCGCAAGCTCGACCTTGGCGATGGCCTCGCGCAGCTCGCGGATGATCTCGGCGTCGCTCACCGACTCGCGGATGACGATGGAGCCGCTCTGCTTGTAGCGCGGGGCGAGGTTGTTCAGGGTCAAGGCGTAGATGTCCTGGATGTCCAGATAGGACGGCTTGAAATCCAGATGCTCGGCCAGAACCTGCGGCATGAGCTTGATCACCCGCTGCTCGTTGCGATTGCGGATCTGATCCAGGGGAACGCCGTTCACCTCATACTTCACAGCCATGCCGCGCACCTCCGCAGGGGGGGTCTTGAAGCCCGGGACGCCCAGACGGGCCGAGCCTGTCCCCTGATACCCCAGGCGGACAGGCCGTGCAAGGCCCGCCTTTGCGCGCATCCCTAAGCCCCGGTGTTGATGAAGCACTCGGGGAACTCGTCCCGCAGGCTCTGCAGGGCGGCCTCGGCCTGATCGCGACGCTCAAAGGCGCCGGCGAGCACCACGGAGAGCTCGCGGCCGCCGCGCACGGCGCGCATGACCACCGCGTTCTTGAAGCCGTTGTGCACGAGGCGCTCCTTGACCTTGCGGGCGTTCTCGTCGTGGGAGAAGGCCCCCACCTGGACCATGTACCGGGCGCCGGAGTCGGCGGCGGCCATGGCCTGGGTCTGCGCCGGAGCCGTCTGCGCGGGCGCGGCCTGCTGCGCCGGGGCGCGCCGCGATCGGGACTGCTGGCTGCGGGCGGGCTTGGCGTCCTCGACGATGGTGCGCTCGGCGTACTGCCTGGGCTGGCGCTGCGGGGCATCGCCCGCCGCGGCCACGGCCGTGCCGGTGACTCCGCGCCGCGCCAGCACCGGATTGTCGGCGAGGCCCTCCACGCGGACCTTGGCCACGCCGTTGTCGGCCATGCCGAGCAGCCGCGCCGAGGCGTAGGAAAGATCGATGATGCGGCCGTCCACGAAGGGGCCGCGATCGTTGATCATCAGCTCCAGCTCGCGGCCGTTCTGCAGGTTGGTCACGCGGACCTTGGAGCCCAGCGGCAGGGTCTTGTGCGCCGCCGAAACGCTGAACATGTCGTAGGTCTCGCCCGTGGCCGTCTTCTTCCCGTGGAAGTCCATGCCGTACCAGGAGGCGAAGCCCTCCTCGCGATAGCCCATGGCCGACTGCACCGGCCAGTAGGTCTTGCCCATGACGGAATAGGGCTGGACCTTGGGGTCGACCTCGCCGGGCTGGGTCTTGTACATAGCCGCCGGACGGTCCTGGCGGACGCCGGCGTACGTCTTCCCCTTGGCGGGCGGCGGAGCGTCGGACTGGACGTGCTGGGCCTCGCCGTACGGCAGATAGGCGCAGCCGGCCAGGGAGAGCAGGGCGAACAGGGACAAGAGCGCGACGAGCCGGGTTGGTGTCATTGAACCCTCCATGCGGACGTTGGTGCTGCGTCTTCCCTCCCCCCGAGATTCCACCGGGGCCGGCTTTCCGCCGGAAGCGTCATGCGCTTGACGGTCCGGGACGCGCGATCGCTCAAAATTCGGGCGGAACGCGGGGTTTCCGTGGAAGACGAGCCGGTTATTACAAGAATCGCACCAACAGCGCTGCGGGTATTTTTTGCTTGACTTTCCGGAAATTGCCGTTCAAAGCTGGCGCTCAATTGTCGTGTAGGTCGGATGCCTGTCGCCCCGAAACCAATCACGACGCGAACTTTCATTATAATCGCAGGAGCTTAGACTTTTATGCCCAAGTCCATTTACGTCGGCAACATCCCCTTCAGCGCCACTGAGGATGACCTCCGCAACATGTTCGGCCAGTACGGCGAGGTCACGTCCGTGAAGTTCATCAACGACCGCGAGACCGGCCGCTTCCGCGGCTTCGGCTTCGTGGAGATGGACGACGCCTCCGCCAAGCAGGCCATCGACGCCCTCAACGGCAAGGAGATGGCCGGCCGCGCCCTTCGGGTCAACGAAGCCCAGGAGCGCCAGCCCCGTCCCCGCCGCGACTACTAGGCCGCTGCGGAACGCCGGCGTCGAGATTCCGGCAAAATCTGCCCCGTCCCGCAGCAGCGGGACGGGGTTTTCCTTTCCTTATAGGATCCCACGCACAAGGACTTTCCAAGCATGAAGAACACCGTTCGCAATGAGCAGCTGCGCAACATCGCCATCATCGCCCACGTCGACCACGGCAAGACCACCCTCGTGGACGGTCTGTTCCGCCAGTCCGGCGTGTTCCGCGCCAATCAGCAGGTCAATGAGCGCGTCATGGACAGCATGGACCTGGAGCGCGAGCGCGGCATCACCATCGCGGCCAAAAACTGCTCCGTGCACTGGCAGGGCGTCAAGATCAACATCATCGACACGCCGGGCCACGCCGACTTCGGCGGCGAGGTGGAGCGCAGCCTGACCATGGCCGGCGGCGCGATCCTCCTGGTGGACGCCAGCGAGGGCCCCCTGCCCCAGACCCGCTTCGTGCTGAAGAAGGCCCTCGACGGCGGGCTTCCGGTCATCGTGATCGTCAACAAGATCGACCGCGCCGACGCCCGGCCCGAGGAAGTCCTGAACGAGGTCTACGACCTGTTCATCGACCTCGGCGCGGACGAACGCCAACTGGAGTTCCCGGTGCTCTACGCCATCGGGCGCGAGGGCATCGCCCAGAACACCCTGCACGAGCGCGGCACGGACCTGCGTCCGGTGTTCGAGGCCATCCTCAAGTACATCCCGGCCCCGTCCTTCGACCCGGCGGCGCCGTTCCAGATGCTCGTCTGCGACCTGGGCTACTCCGACTACCTGGGCCGGCTGGCCATCGGCAAGGTCGTCAACGGCGCGGTCAAGTCCTCGGAGCAGCTCGTGTGCATCGGCCACAGCGGCGTGCCGGAACCCCTCAAGGTCAGCAACCTGCAGGTCTACGACGGCGTGCAACAGCTCACCGTGGACGAGGTCCGCGCCGGCGACATCGCCGTGCTCGCGGGCATCGCCGACGTGCAGATCGGCGACACCATCTGCACCAAGGACTTTCCCCAGGCCCTGCCGCGCATCTCCGTGGACGAACCCACGGTGTCCATGCGCTTCGGCATCAACACCTCCCCCCTGGCCGGCCGCGAGGGCAAGCTCGTGCAGAGCAACAAGATCCGCGAGCGCCTGGAGAAGGAGGCCCTGCAGAACGTGGCCATCCGCGTGGAGGAGAGCGAGGAGCGCGACAGCTTCATCGTCAAGGGCCGCGGCGAGTTCCAGATGGCCATCATCGTCGAGACCATGCGCCGCGAGGGCTTCGAGCTCACCGTCGGCCGGCCCGAGGTGATCTACAAGCGCGACGCCAAGGGCCAGGTCACCGAACCCATCGAGCGCGTCTACGTGGACTGCGCCGAGACCTTCCTGGGCATCGTCACCGAGAAGCTCTCCACCCGCAAGGGCCGCATGCTCAACCTCGTGAACAACGGCAAGGGCCGCGTGCGCATCGAGTTCAGCGTGCCCTCGCGCGGGCTCATCGGCTTCCGCGACGAGTTTTTGACCGACACCAAGGGCACGGGCATCCTCAACTCGTACCTGGAGGGCTACGGCGAGTACCGCGGCGACTTCCTGACCCGCTTCACCGGGTCCATCGTCAGCGACCGCGCCGGCGCCGCCGTGACCTACGCCATCTACAACCTGGAGCCGCGCGGCCAGATGTTCATCGTCCCCGGCGACCCGGTGTACGAGGGCATGATCGTCGGCGAGCACAGCCGCGAGAACGACATCGACGTGAATCCGACCAAGGAGAAGAAGCTCACCAATACGCGCGCCGCCAACAAGGACGAGGCCTGCACCCTGACGCCGATCAAGCCCATGACGCTGGAGCGCGCCATCCACTTCATCCGCGAGGACGAACTGGTGGAGGTCACGCCGCAGTCCATCCGCCTGCGCAAGACGGTGCTCTCCGCAGCCAAGCGCCACGCCATGCGCGGGGCGGCCATCAAGGGCGAAAGCTAGGGGGACGGCGCGTGGGCCTGCTGCGCCTGCTCCTGAAGCCCGCCGACCGCCGCTTTTTCGCGGAGGCCGACCAGCTGCCGGACTTCGGCGCGGCCAAGCGGCTCCACGGCTACATCTATCTCCGCTGGCCCTATCTGTACATCCGCATGCTCCTGGGCGAGCACCCCGCGGCCAGGTTCCTGGCCCGGGTCTCGTCCGGGCTGGACCACCTGATCCCCGGCCGGGCGGAACGCCGCCGCAAGGCCCTGCGCGCCCGGAAGAACGCCGGCGGCCCGCGCTTCGCGGACACCTACCACGGCAAGGTCATGCCCACCGAGGAGGCCGTCAAGCTGGTCAAGGTCCGGCGCGAGGTCTCGCTCACCGTGCCGGAAAGCGTGGTGCCCTACCAGCTCGCCCGGGACATCGTGCTCAGGGAGCCGGAGCACATCGTGGTCTTCGACTGCCCCTGCCGCGCCGCGCGCAAGCATCCCTGCCAGCCCATGGACGTCTGCATGGCCGTGGGCGAGCCCTTCGCCGGCATGGTCCTGGCGCACCACGCCGAGCACCACGCCCGCCGCGTGACCCCGGACGAGGCCGTGGCCATCCTCAAGGCCGAGAACGCCCGCGGCCACGTGCACCACGCCTTCTTCAAGGACGTGGCCCTGGGCCGCTTCTACGCCATCTGCAACTGCTGCTCCTGCTGCTGCGGGGCCATGCAGGCCCAGCGCAACGGCGTGGGCATGCTGGCCTCCTCGGGCTACGTCGCGTCCTGCGACGCCGAGCGCTGCGTGGGCTGCGGCAACTGCGCGCAGTACTGCCAGTTCGGCGCGCTCGCGGTCCGCGACCGCAGCCTGCGGATCAAGCCCGCCCGCTGCATGGGCTGCGGGGCCTGCGTGAGCAAGTGCCCCAAGCAGGCACTGTCCCTCGTTCCCGCGCCGGAGCGCGGCCGGCCGCTGCTCGTGGACGAGCTGCTGAAGGGCGCGACGCCGCAAGGACCGGCCTGAAACACGCCTCCGGTCCCATGCGCGAGGCCAGGGACGACGCCTCCCGGCCTGCGAAACATGAACACACGCCACAACATGAGGCCCAACGCCGCCATGCACAGCACCGAACGCCTCCCCCAGCCGGCCGGCCTGCGCGCGGTGGCCCTCCTGGAGCTGGGCAAGGGGCTGCTCGTGCTTATCGCCGGGCTCGGCCTGCTCGCGTTCCTCCACCGGGACGCGGCCGAGGCGGCCGAGGAGCTCGTGCGCCTGTTTCATCTCAACCCCGCAAGCGGCAGCCCGCGCATCTTTCTTGAAGCCGCCGCGCGGCTGACCGATGCGCGGCTGTGGGCCCTGGCGGCTGCCGCGGCGGGCTATGCGGCGCTGCGCCTCGTCGAGGCCTGGGGCCTGTGGCGCGGCCGCGCCTGGGCCGAGTGGTTCGGCGCGCTCTCCGGGGCGGTTTACGTGCCCATCGAGGTCTTCGAGCTGATGCAGCGGGCCACCTGGGCCAGGGGCGCGCTGCTGGCCGCCAACCTCGTCATCGTCGGCGTGCTGGCGCTGGCCCTGCTGCGCCGCAGGCGGCCGGCCGGCCCTAGAAACGCGGGATGAGCCGCCGCAGGGCCGCCAGGAATCCCTCCAGTTCCTCGGAGGACAGCGCCCCGGACAGGTCCTGGGAAAGCTGGCCGTGCAGCTTGTGGTGCTCGGCGAAGAGCCGGACGCCCTCGGGGGTCAGGCCCACCTGGATGGAACGGCGGTCGGCGGCGTTGGGCCGGCGCTCCACGAGGCCGGCGTTCACCAGGCGATCCACCAGCACCGTGAGCGAGCCCGTGGTCACGCCCATCTTCTCGGCCAGCTCCTTCATGCGCAGCTCGCCGCAGGAGCCCAGGATCTCCAGGGTGTGCATCTGCTGCAGGGTGATGCCCGTGCCGCGCACCACGGCCTGCTCCCAGGACGAGAAGCGCTCGTAGAACTCGATGAGCAGCCGGGTGAACTCCTCGGACTGCGCGTGCTCGTCGTGACAGATCATGCCGTCTCCCCCTCCGCCCGCATGCTGCGGTCCCTGTACGCCAGAAGGCTGGCCGAGGCCAGCACCACGAGGATGCTGCCGGCATTATGGAACAGCGAGGCCGCGATGGGCGAAAGCAGGCCGCTCATGCCGCCGTACACGGCCACGGCGTTGGACAGCAGCCCCAGGGCGAGGTTGAACTTGACCAGGGCGAGCATGCGCCGCGCAAGGCCGACCAGGAACGGCAGCCGCGAGATGTCGTCCCGCGTGAGGGCCACGCCGGCTGTCTCCAGGGCCACGTCGGTCCCCGCGGCGGCCATGGCCACGCCGACGTCCGCGCGGGCCAGGGCCGGGGCGTCGTTGACGCCGTCGCCCACGTAGAGCACGCGGCGGCCCTGGCGCTGGAACTCGGCGATGACGTCGAGCTTGTCCGCGGGCTTGAGGCCAGACCAGGCCTCGCTGAGGCCGAGCTCCCCGGCCACCCGGCGCACCGCCCCGGCCTCATCGCCGGAGAGGATGCCCAGCCGCGCGAACCCGGCCCCGCGCAGGGCCTCCAGGGTGCGCCGCGCCGCCGGACGCCCGGCGTCGCTCACGGCCAGCAGGCCGGCCACGACGCCATCCTTGAGCACGGCCAGGGCCGTGGCCCCGCGCCCGCGCATGGCCGCAAGCGGCCCGGCGAGATCCTGCGCCAAATCACGGCAATTCTCCGCCGTGGCCCCGCAGACCTCCACGCGATGGCCCTCCGGATGGCGGTCGCACTCCAAGACGCCGCGCACGCCCAGGCCGACCTCGGCGACCACGCCGCGCGCCTCGGCCGGGGCCAGGCCGCGCTCCCCGGCGGCGCGCAGGACCGCGCGGGCCAGGGGATGGGTGCAGTGGCGCTCCACACCGGCTGCGGCGGCGAGCACCTCGTCCGCGCCGCGCCCCGCCGCCGGGACGACCTCCTCCACGCGCGGCCGGCCCAGGGTCAGGGTGCCGGTCTTGTCGAAGAGCGCGGCGTCGGCCTGGGCGATCTTCTCCAGCTGCACGCCGCCCTTGACCAGCACGCCCGCGCGCGCGGCCCGGGCCACGGCGGCCACAGTGGCCGTGGGCGCGGCCAGGAGCAGCGCGCAGGGACAGCCGGCCACGAGCACGGCCACCGCGCGGGAGGCCTCGCCGGACACGGCCCAGGCCAGCCCGGCCAGCGTCAGCACCAGCGGCGTGAACCAGCGCGCGTAGCGGTCCACGAAGCGCACGGCGGCCGGCTTGTGGGCCTCGGCCTCCTCCACCAGTCGCATCACGCGGCCCAGGGTGGTGTCCGCGCCCACGCGGCCGGCGGTGATCTCCAGCACGCCGTTGTAGCTCAGGGTCCCGGCGAGGACCTCCTCGCCCTCGCCGCGCTCCCGCGGGACGCTCTCGCCGGTGATGCTCGACTCGTCCACGGCGCTGCGTCCGGTCGCCACCACCCCGTCCACCGGGATGCTCTCGCCCGGACGCACGAGAATCCTGTCGCCGGGCCGGATTGCCGCGACGGGCACGCTCTTGACGCCCTCGGGGGTGATCAGCCCGGCCTCCTGCGGGGTCATGGCCGCCAGGGCGCGGATGGAGCGCCGCGCCGAATCGCTGATGGCCTCCTCCACCTCGGACCCCAGGGCCATGATGAACCCGACGACGGCCGCCGTGAGCACCTCGCCCTGCATCAGCGAGGCGGCGATGGCCAGGGCCACCAGCTCGTCCACGTTGACGCGGCGGCGGAGCAGGCCCCGCGCCGCGCCCCAGACGATGGGCAGCCCGGTGAGCGCCGCGGACGCCCAGGCCAGGGCCGTGGCGGTCCAGGCCGGCTGGAGGCTGCGCGCCTCCCAGAGGAACGCGCACAGGGCCAGCGTCCCGCCGGCGAGGCATTGCAAAGCCTCCCGCCTGCGGAACAACTCGCGATATTCGCCCAGCCGTGAAAACCTTCCGATCATGAGACCTCCCCGCCGTTGCGGCGGTGGTTCGTTTGATGTCGAAGAATTCTTGCCATCGTATATTTTGATTGTCAAGATAATTAGGCATAAAAAAACCGCCGAACGGCGGGTCTTGTTTTGAGTAGCTGGCGTCGGAGCGCGTGCGACGCAGAACACGCGCCCCGGCGCCAGCAGGCAAGGGGAGAGTTTAATCCCAATTCATGAAGCGGCTGGCGTCGGAGCTGTCGGCGACGTCAGGATTCGCAGTCTTGAGTTCGGCCTCAAGCTGCTGCGCGCGGGCTTCAAGGACGCGCAGGCGCTGGATGCCGGTCGGGGTTTCGGACTGGGCGGCGGAAAGCGTCGTGACCTCGGAGCCGTCCAGGATGTTGCAATCCAACCGATTGTAAGCCGTGCTGATGAACAGCATGACGAAGAAGAACACTCGGATGAAGGCAAGTCCCGTTCTGTCCAGCATGGTCGTCCTCTTGCGCTCACGAAGGCGAAACCTGTTCTGCATGCACCGCGCCCGGGGGACGCATCCCCTGGAACCGCGCTGTTCACGGCAGAAGAGTGCGTTCCGGGGGCGTTCTTGTAAATGCGGATTTTTTTGAGTATGCTTTCGGCCAGGACGAAGGCAGCATTTCCCCCCCGGAGGCGGTTTCATGTCGTTTGAACTCACGGACCTGCGCCTGTTCCTCAACGTCGTCGAAACGGGCAGCATCACGTCCGGAGCCAAGAACTCCTTCATGGCGCTGGCCTCGGCCAGCGCGCGCATCCGCGGCATGGAGGACACCATCGGCGTGACCCTGTTCACCCGCGGCCGCAGGGGCGTTTCGCCCACCCACGCCGGCCGGGCCCTGGCCCACCACGCCCGCATCGTGCTCACCCAGTGGGAGCGCATGCTCCAGGAGATGGCGGAATACGCCAAGGGGCTCAAAGGCCACGTGCGCCTGCTGTGCAACACGGCCTCGCTCACGGAGTTCCTGCCCGGCCTGCTCACGGCCTACCTCTCCGCCCACCCGAGCGTGAGCATCGACGTGCACGAGAAGCTTTCGGCCGAGGTGGTCCAGGACGTGGTGGACGGCAAGGCCGACGTGGGCGTGGTGGCCAAGAGCACGGACGTGGGCGAGCTGGAGACCCTGCCCTTCCGGCGGCTGACCATGGTCCTCGTGGCCTCGCCGCAGCATCCGCTGGCCGCGCGGCGCAGCGTGAGCTTCAGCGACGTGCTGGAGCACGGCATCGTGGGCATGTTCGAGGGCAGCTCGATCCAGGCCTATCTGGAGGGCCACGCCGCCCGCGCAGGCAAGCAGATCAACTACCGCGTGCGCCTGCGCGGCTTTCTGGCCATGGGCCGCATGGTCGAGAACAACGTGGGCGTGGCGATCATGCCGGACACCGCGGCCCAGCGCTGCAAGCAGACCATGGACGTGCGCATCGTGCGGCTCACCGATTCCTGGGCCTCGCGCCAGCTCATCCTGTGCATGCGCAGCTACGCCGAGCTGCCGCTGCACGTGCGCGACCTCGTGGAGATGGTCCGGGCCTAAGCCGGCCTAGTCGAAGCGCACGGTGGCGAAGGCCCGCGCCCGGCGGTCCGGGCTCCAGAGGGTCGGCTCCGGCGGCGGCGCGGCGGGCGAAGCCAGGCGCACGCCCTCCAGGGGCCGCACGATCTCGCTGCGGCCCGCATCGTTGCGCAGATACACCCCCCGGCCGGAGATCAGCAGCACGCTCAGCTCGCCGGCGTCCAGGAACCCGCCCCAGAAGTCCGTGCCGCGGATGCCGATGACGGCGAAGGGCGTCTCCACCTCGAAGGGCTCCTCACGCTCGGCGCGCAAGGCCTCCAGGCGGCCCGTGACCACGCGGAAGGCCCCCTTGACGAAGCGCAGCAGCACCGCGCCCGCGCCGGGCCGCCGGCCCAGGTCGTAGCGTTCGACGCCCAGCTCCGTGTCCGCGCCGAGGGTCAGCCGGGTCTCGTCGAGCATGGTCAGCTCCAGCCGCGCGCCGGGCCCGGTCCGGAGCACGTCCGTGCGGCGGATCAGGTCATTGACGGCCAGCTCGCGCAGCTCCGCGCCCTGCACGGCATAGGCCGCGCCCTGGACGCGGCTCACGTGGCCGACATTCTCGCCGCCGGCGGCCCAGGCCGAAACGAGCAGGTCCGCGCCCGGCACGAACAGGGTGGCCAGGACCGCCCCCAGGAGGAGGAACGGGAAGGCGAGGGTCTTGAGCGCGGCCGTGAACGTCTTCATGCGCTGCCTCCAAGGCCCGCGGCGCGGGCTGGTTTTCTCGGATATAGCCGCCGCCCCGGGCTTTGTCGATGCCCGGCCTTGCGTCCGGGCGGGTCCGGCATGTACTCTGCGGCAAAACCAGCCGCACGGGAGGTCGTCATGTCCGAACACGGGAAGCATCTCGCCATCCACGGCCACTTCTACCAGCCGCCCAGGGAGGACCCCTGGCTGGACGCCATCCTCCCCGAGGGCAGCGCCGCCCCGGCCCTGCACTGGAACGAGCGCATCTGCGCCGAGAGCTACGCGCCGCTGGCCTTCGCCCGCCGGCTCGACGGCCAGGGCCGCATCGTCGAGATCATGAACTGCTACGAGTACATGAGCTTCAACTTCGGGCCCACCCTGCTCACCTGGATGGAGCGCCACGCGCCCGAGGTCTACGCCCGCGTGCTGGAGGGCGACGCCAAGAGCCTGGAGCGGCTGGGCCACGGCAACGCCATCGCCCAGATCCACCACCACGTGATCATGCCGCTGGCCACGGACCTGGACAAACGCGCGGAGATCGCCTGGGCCCTGGCCGACTTCGAGGCCCGCTTCAAGCGCCCGGCCGAGGGCATGTGGCTCTCCGAGGCGGCCGTGGACACGCGCACGCTGGAGCTGCTGGCCCGCGCCGGCGTGAAGTTCACCATCCTGGCCCCGCGCCAGGCCAGCCACGTGGCCGACATCGGCCGGGACGACTGGGCCGAGGTCCGCGAGGCCGACCTGGACATCCGCCGGCCCTACCTCGTGGAGCTGCCCGAGGGCCGCAGCATCGCGGTCTATTTCTACAACGGCCCGCTGTCCCAGGCCGTGGCCTTCGAGGGGCTGCTGCGCCACGGCGACTTCTTCTGGGGCCGGCTTTCGGCCGAGGCCGGGGACGGGTTGCTGGCCCTGGCCACCGACGGCGAGACCTACGGCCACCACTTCAAGTTCGGCGAAATGGCCCTGGCCTTCGCCCTGTCCCAGGCCCGCTCCGGGGCCGCCGGCGTGCGGCTGAGCAACTACGCCGCCTACCTCGCCGCCAATCCGCCCACGCGGCGCGTGCGCATCCACGAGCGCAGCTCCTGGAGCTGCGTGCACGGCGTGGAGCGCTGGCGCGCGGACTGCGGCTGCAACGCGGAGCACAAGCCCGGCTGGAACCAGCGCTGGCGCGGTCCCCTGCGCGAGGGCCTGGACGCCGTGAAGGCGCGCATCGACCGGCACTTCCTGAGCCTCGGCGCGGGGCTCTTCAGTGCGCCGGAGGAGGCCCTGGTGCACTACGGCCGCGTGCTCGCCGGGCTGGACAGCGAGACGGAGTTCGCCGCCGGGCATTTCAAAAAGCGCCTCACGGCGGAGCAGCGCCACACGGCTTGGCGGCTGCTGACCATGGAGAAGTGGGCGCTGTCGTCCTTCGCCTCCTGCGCCTGGTTCTTCGACGACCTGGGCCGCATCGAACCCCTCAACGCCCTGACCTTCTGCCTGCGGGCCATGCAGATCGGCCTGCGCACCGGGCTGGAGGATCTGGAGCCGCTGCTGCTCGCGCACATCGGCAAGGCCAGCTCCAACGACCCGGCCCTGGGCAGCGGCCACGACCTCTGGACCCACGAGGTGCGGCCCCGGCGCGAGAGCACGGAGACGATCATCGCCCAGGCGCTGATCCGCCTCTGGGCCGAGGGCGGCCTGCCCGACGCGGGCCAGACCGGCCGCGTGGAGTGGCCCGGATTGGCCGTGGAGATCGCCGCCTCCGGCCGCGACGCTGAGGGCAGCCTGCACGGCCAGGCGAGGATCGCCTGGAGCCGGGAGTCGGGCTGCGACGAATGCGACTGGGCCTGGGAGCAGCCCGGCGACGGCGACCCGTTGGCCGGCTGCGTGCGCACGGGCGAGGGCCTGGGGGCCAAGTGCGTGCCCGCGGCCTACCTCTCCTGGGGCAAGCGCCAGGCCCTGGCCGTGGCCTGGGCCCGCCGGGCCGAGGCCGAGTGCTGGGAGCGCCAGCTTGCGGAGACACGCCTGGGCGCGCACCTCTTCCTGTCCTACCGCGAGGCCCAGACCACCCAGACCGTGGCCGACCGCTGGGAACGCTTCTGGGCGGCGCTGGCCTGGCAGTGGATCATGGGCGACGTCACGGCCTCGGGCGATTTCCTGGACTTTTTGCGCCGCTGCGGCGCGACGCACCCGGAGCGCGGGCTGCTGGCCCGGCGCGTGGGCGAATCCCTGGCCGTCCTCCTGGACGCGGAGGAGCCGGAATACGCGGCCGTGCGCGGCGTCCTGGACCGCGCGGCCCAGGCCGGCGTGGCCCTGGACCTGCGCGAGGCCCAGAACCTGTTCTGGACGCGGCGGCTGCATGAACCGGCCGCGCGCGAGGCCGGCCTGGCGCTGGGATTCGCGCCGGAGGTCTTGCCCTGATCCGCCGGGCGGGTTAGAGCCCCGGTCACGCCCGGCGTCTCCGGGCGCGGAGGATAATCTTGCTCACCGAAGCCATCTCGCATTTCGCCATCAGCGTGCTCGGGACCACGGGTCTGGCCGGCGCGGCCTTGCTCATGGCCCTGGAAAGCATGATCGCGCCGGTGCCCAGCGAGGCCGTCATGCCCTTTGTGGGCTTCCTGGTGGCCGACGGCAAATGGAGCGCGGCCGAGGCCATCTTCGCCACCAGCCTGGGCTCGTTCATCGGCTCGTACCTGTCCTACCTCATGGGCTACTACGGCGGCCGGCCCTTCGTGCTCAAGGTGGGCCGCTTCCTGCTGCTCGACGTGCACGACCTGGAGCTGACGGAGCGCTTCTTCCAGCGCCGCGGCAGCTCGTTCACGCTGTTCGTCGCGCGCTTCATCCCGGTGATCCGGCACATGGTGTCCATCCCGGCGGGCATCGGCAGGATGCGCTTCTGGCCCTTCGCCCTCGCCACCACCCTGGGCGCGACCTGCTGGAACAGCTTCCTGCTCTTCTGCGGCTTCAAGCTGCGCGAGAACTGGGAGATGGTCCAGACCTACCGCCACCACTTCGACGGGCTGATCATCGGCCTGCTGGTCGCGAGCATCGCCTGGTACGTCTGGTACAAGCTCAAGCGCCGCCGGGCCATGCGCTCGGAATAGGCGCGCCGGCCAAACAAGAAAGCCCCCGGCTCCGCGAGGAGTTCCGGGGGCTTTTTCTGGTGCGGAAACGGCTACTTCTTGAACACGATCTCCGCGCGAGCGGTCTCGGGGTCCTGGACCGTGACGCTGATGTCCACGGGCGTCCGGAAGTGCTCGGCCGCGCCGCGCAGGATGCCCTCGAAGTAGTGGTGGTAGCCGCGGCGCGACTTGTAGATCATGGTCAGCTTGTCGCCGCGGTCCTCGTAGCTGAAGCGCGGCGGCACGATGCCCGGATTGGCCTTGGTCAGCTCCGCGTGGGTCTCGTTCATGGTCAGGAAGAATTCCTTCAGGGTCTTGGCCTTGAAGTACGGCCGGTAGAGCTTGTAGAACTGGCCGATGGTGTACTTGCCCAGGTCGACGAAGACCGCGCGCACGTCCTTGCCGGTCTCCCGCGCGACGGCCTCGGCCATCTGCCGCAGCACCTGATCCGGGTAGCTCTGGCTGGCCATGAACACGGGATTGCCCAGCGCGGACGAAACCTTGGCGTGCACGGCGTCGCCGTACTTCACCTTGATGTATTCGAGCATGAGCTTGGGCAGGATGCCCTTCATCTGGCCCTCGGAGGCGCGTAGCTTGCTCGCGTCGGCGTGGTTGGCGCTGAAGCTCATGGACATGGTCAACAGCTGCTGGGCCAGCTCGGCCAGCTCGCGGGTGGCGCTGGCGGACTGGCCCGCGCCCTCCTCGGACTCCTTGGCGATGTCCGCGATCTCCTCGATGTTCTTGTTGATCTCCTCGGCGGCGGAGGACTGCTCCTCGGCCGCGGTGGCGATCTGGGCCACGCGGCCGGTGACGTCGTCGATGCGCCCCAGAATCTCCTCCAGGGCCTTGCCGGTGCGGTTGGAAAGGTCCGTGCTGGCCTCCACCTGCTTTTCGGTCTCGCGCATGGTGGCCACGGCGTTCTGGGAGCGCTCCTGGATCTCGCGGATGGAGTGCTCGACCTCCTTGGTGGCGGTCATGGTCTTCTCGGCCAGCTTGCGGACCTCGTCGGCCACGACGGCGAAGCCGCGGCCGGCGTCGCCCGCACGCGCCGCCTCGATGGCCGCATTGAGCGCCAGCAGGTTGGTCTGGTCGGCGATGTCGTTGATCACGTTGATGATGCGGTCGATCTCCGCGGCCTGGGCGTCGAGCTGGCCGAGGACCTGGGCCAGCTTGCGCGAGGATTCGGCCACCAAGTTGATGCCATCGACGCTCTCGTGGACGAGCTGCACCCCGTCCTTGGCGGACTTGCTGGCCGTGGCGGCCGCATCGGAGGACTGGGTGGCGTTCTGGGCCACCTCCAGCACGGTGGCGGTCATCTCCTCCATGGCCGTGGACACCGAGTCGGTCTGGGCCTTCTGGCGGTTGGCGCCCTTGGCCTGTTCGTCGGCGCTGGCGGAAAGCTCCTCCGCGGCGCTGGCCACGCGCTGGGCCAGATCGTTGATGGCGTTGCCCACCTGGGCCAGGCGGCTGGTCTTTTCGGCCAGTTCGGCCTGCTGCCGCTTGAGTTCGGCCAAATCGGTCAGGCAGACCACCGCGCCGATGACGTCGCCCTTGAGGCTCCGGATGCAGTTGACGATGACCATGACGTCGGTCACGCGGCCGTCCCAGAGCTTGAGGTTGATTTCCTGGGAGACGTTGGTCTTGGCGGCCATGGTCCGCTCGGTGATGGAGTCGCCCTTCTTGTTGTAGAAGGCCTCGCTCACCGTCTTGCCCACGACCTCGGCCTCGGGCTTCTTGAGCATCTCCAGCATGGTCCCGCTGACGTGCGTGACCACTCCCGTCGGATCGCAGAGCAAAAACGGCGTGCCCACGCCGCGCACCGCGCCGCGGTAGAACTCGCGGCGGCGCATGTTGTACTCCAGGAGTTCGGCCGCCATGTCCGTCAGTTCGCCCTCGCCGCGCCAGGAGTTCACCTCGTCGAAGAGGAACTCGCGGCGGCGGCCCAAAAGGAGCTTGAGCCCGGCCCGAAGGCGCTCCGCGCCGGGTCCCTGGCCCTTGGCGAAATAGGCCGCCAGGGCCAGAACGAGCACGGCCAGCCCAAGCGAGGCATACAGGTTCGCGGCGAAATGCGCGCCGATCAACAGCGCGCAGGCGACCCCGCCCAAAGTCCACAATGCTGCGGATGGACTCAGGTTCTGCTGCTCTTTCATGAACAACTCCTTGGCGTTTCGACACGCCGCCGCTGGGGGATTGGCGCTGCGCGGGAAAAGTCCGCCGACACATCCTATCGACCGGATCGATGTTTTCCTTTACTTCACGTCATTTCAGCAAATTTCCAGCGGAAAGGCAAGGCCGGCCGGCCCTCGGGCCGATTGACTTGGCGCGGCGCTTTTGGCATCGAACAGGCGCCTGCGCACGGCCGGACCCTGGTCCGACCCGCAGCCGGAGGGGTGGCCGAGCGGCTTATGGCGGTGGTCTTGAAAACCACTGACGGGCGACCGTCCGGGGGTTCAAATCCCTCCCCCTCCGCCAATAGAAAATCTAGCCCAATCCGAATCAGCACAAAACATCAAGAAAATCAGCTATAAATACCGGAATCCGTGTCCGGTATCCTCTAACTGTGTCTATTGACATCTGGGGGCATTTGGGGGCATTGCTGGGGGCACGGGGGCATTTTGAGCCCTCACAAGCGGGAGGATGCCCCCAATGTCCGGCAAACTTACTGACGTAGCCATTCGCAGCGCCAAGCCCGGCCCAAAGCCCTGCCGCATGTTCGACGGCGGCGGCCTCTACCTTGAAATCTCCCCGGCGGGAGGCAAGCTCTGGCGGCTCAAGTATCGCTTTGGCGGCAAAGAGAAACGCCTGAGCCTGGGGGCATATCCAGAGGTGCCCCTGTCGCAAGCCGCGAAGGATGCCCCCAAGGGAGCCCGGCAAAAGGCTTTCGAGGCCCGCTCTCTCTTGGCGGAAGGCATTGACCCCGGAGCCGTCAAACAAGCCCAAAAAGCTGTTGAACGCGCCCAAGAGGAAACCTTTCAGGCCATTACCGAGGAATGGTTTCAAGAGTTCCGGCATACCTGGACCGAGAGCACTGCGGACACAATCATTTCCCGCCTGCGCATGGACGTGTTCCCCTTCCTTGGCGGCAGGCCCATACGCGAGATCACGCCCCCGGAGCTTCTGGCCGTCATTCGCCGCATAGCCGCCCGTGGAGCCGTGGAAACAGCACGGAGGGACATGCAGAAGTGCGGGCAGATTTTCCGCTACGCCGTCGCCACGGGCCGGGCGGAACGCGACGTAACCGCAGACCTTCGCGGGGCGATTCCTCCCCCTACCAAGCGGCACTTTGCCAGCATCCACAATCCGGCGGAGATCGGGGAGCTTCTGCGGGCCATTGACGCCTACCGGGGCTCTCCTGTGACGCGCTGCGCCCTGCGGCTTGCCCCGCTCACCTTTGTCCGGCCTGGGGAGTTGCGCCGGGCGGAGTGGTCAGAAATTGACATGGACAAGGCCGAATGGCGCATACCCGCCGCCAGGATGAAGATGCGCGAGCTTCATATTGTCCCGCTCTCCCGGCAAGCCCTGGACGTGCTGCGCGACTTGCAGCCGATCACTGGCGGGGGCGTGTACGTGTTCCCCGGCGGGCGGTCCGCTGCCCGGCCGATGTCCGAAAACGCCGTCTTAGCCGCCCTGCGCCGCATGGGCTATGAGCGCGGCGAAATGACCGGGCACGGCTTCCGTAGCATGGCCTCTACCATCCTGCATGAACAGGGCTGGCCGTCTGACGTGGTGGAGCGCCAGCTTGCCCACGGGGAGCGGAACAAGGTAAAGGCGAGCTACAACTTTGCCCAACACCTGCCGGAGCGCCGCAAGATGATGCAGGCTTGGGCGGAGTATCTAGACGCGCTGCGCGAGGGTGGCAAGGTGGTGCCGATCTTCAAGGCATCTGAGGGGGCTTGAGCATGGATGCAGATAAGCAACGGCTCATCTATGTGTTAGAAGAAAGCCAAAAAGATAATTTCCGAAAGCAATTATGCTATACCGATAAATGTCCAGGCGAGCTTTCCGAAGAGGTGAATGCTGAACTGCAACTTCTCTTTGCCGACATGCACTTGACCGGAGCACGCCTCGCGTATCTCAAGACTGGCAATCCGTTGTACATCTGGCGTGCATACAAAGAAGCGCGCCGATTGGAGAAGGTGCTTCCGCCTTGGTTCTTTGAATATCTCGACGAGGCAGCACGGAAGTTGGCAGATGCAGTTGATCTTGAGCTAGTCGGAGATTGGAACGTTGCCGTGGCTTCTTCTTTCGGGCTGGACCATGAGAGCAAGAGAACTACTTTCCGCAAGGTTTCAGGGAAACTGGATATGTGCCGAGGGCACGATGCCGAAACGATTGAACGGATGAAAACGGATAAGCATGCGTATCGCTCAGAAGCAAGCCGACACCATTGGTTTGTGCAGAAGCACATTGACGGCGGGAGTTCCGTCAGGGAAGCTCTCGAAGCTGCGTCTAAAGAGCTTGGTGTACCTGTCGGGACATTGAAACGTCACCACTACATGAAACAAGGGATTGTTCTCAAGAAATAGACGACTTTTTTAGAACAGAACACCTATCTCTAATTCTGTTCAATATCCCCCAAGGAACATCAACCTTGGAGGATACCGCCTTGAACACCTCTCGCATCAATCCCGATTCCTTGTACCGCGTCAAGCGCATCTGCCGACACAAAGACAACCCCGCGCCGCTCATAGACGTTAGCCCCGCAACGTGGTGGGCCGGGGTGCGGTCTGGCCGCTTCCCGAAACCTGTCCGCAACGGCTCCATGACCTTTTGGCGGGGCTCGGACCTGCTTTCCATGATTGAGCGCATGGACGGGGAGCGGTCGGCATGAAGCAACGAAAAAGCCCCCTCAGCCAGGCCAGGCGTCAGGGGCAAGAAACAGAGTGCGTATCTGCTCTCTGTGTACTCTTGCCCTTGCCCGGCGTCAATCTGCCTCTGCCCCACGCATGGCGCACCATGAATGCCGTGACGGACGCCGTAGCGGTCCGTGGCTGGCCGTGGTGCCCCGCTGTTTCCCTTTTGGTGGACCGCTGCCACGTGGCCGTTGAATCGGCCCTGGACGCTTCGCAGGCCGGGAGGTGGGCGCAATGAGCACAGACGCCGTGAACGTTTTCCGCGCCCGGCTGGAAGAGGTTGGGCTTGTGCCTGGGGAGATCATCGCGGACGGCCAGCTCCACCGCTGCCCCACTGTGACAAAGCCCCGGTCCGTGAACGGTGCCTACATCGCGCACATGGACGAACCGCCTTCTCTCTGGTGGCTGGATTGGGCCACGGGCCAGGGGGGCACCTGGACCGCCAAGGAAGAGCGCACCATGAGCCCAGCCGAGCGCAAGGTGCTACAGGCCCGTATCGAGGCGGACCGCCGCGCCCGGCATGAGGAAGAGGCCAAGCGCCAAGCCGAGGCCGCTGACAAGGCCCGTCGCATCCTGGCCGAAGCCACGGAATGCACGGCGCACCCCTACCTTGACCGTAAAGGCGTGAAGCCCTGTCCCGGCCTCAAGATCGGTACAGACGGGCGGCTGGTAGTGCCTGTGCTGGGAGAGGACGGCAAGCCTGTGTCGCTGCAATTCATCGCAGAGGACGGCGGCAAGCTGTTTCTCTCTGGCGGGCGCACCAAGGGTGGATACTTCGCTATCAAGGGTGCCGCTGGACCGCTCTACATTGCCGAGGGCCTGGCAACGGGCCTGAGCATCCGAGAGGCCACGGGGCAAACGGTCCTCTGCGCCTTCAACGCCGGGAACCTTGAAACCGTGGCGGCCCATGCCCGGCAGAAATACCCGGACCGGGAGTTTGTGCTTTGCGCAGACGATGACCACGGCACAGACGGCAACCCCGGCTTGAGCAAAGCGACTGCGGCGGCCTTGGCCGTGGGCGCATCCTTGGCCGTGCCGAGCTTCAAGGAACCTGCCGGACGTACCGACTTCAACGATCTGCACCATGCCGAAGGCCTGGACGTGGTGCGGGCGCAACTGGCCGGAGCATCCAAGCCTGTGGCCGTGGCAGAGGCCCCCATAGAGCCCGTGAGCTTCGATGCGCTGAATGTGCCGGACGTGGACCCGGCCTTGCTGCCCCCGATCTTGGGGGAGTTCTGCGGGGCCGTTGCCGAGGGCCTGCAAGTGCCCTTTGAGTTGGTGCTTATCAATGCCCTTGCCTGTGTGGCCGTGGCCGGGCAACGCAAGTTCAAGGTCCAGGTGCGCCCGGACTACACGGAGCCCGTCAATTTCTATGCCCTGGCGGCCTTGCCCCCTGGCGAACGCAAGAGCGCCACGGCGGAAGCCTGCAAGCGCCCGCTCATTGATTGGGAGACAGAAGTCCAGGAAGAGGCGCGGGAGAACATCCGCAACACCCTGAGCGAACGCAAGACGCTGGAAAAGGCCATTGAAGCCAAGCGGGCCAAAGCGGGTAGCGCCAAGACGGCAGAGGACCGCCGCGCCCTCATAGATGAAATCAAGGCGCTTGAAGCGGAGTTGCCCGAAGTGCCCGCCGCGCCCCGGCTGCTGATTGATGATGTTACGCCGGAGGCAATCCCGGCATTCATGGAACGCCAGCAAGAGCGGGCGGGCATCATAGAGGCCGAGGGCGGCCTGTTCGACATTCTGGCGGGGCGCTATTCCAAGGGAGTGCCAAACCTGGACGCCGTGCTGAAACTCTGGTCCGGGGAAGCCGTTCACGTTGACCGCCGGAGCGGGCAAAACATCGTGCTCCATGACCCGGCCTTGACCATCTGCCTCTCCCCTCAGCCGGACATTGTGCGAGGCCTAGCGGACAAGCCGGGATTCCGTGGGCGTGGCCTCTTGGGGCGCTTCCTATTCCTGTTGCCCAAGAGCCGAGTAGGCACCAGAGAGGTGGAGCCGAGGGCCATTCCCCAGGCCGTGCAAGCCCGATATGCGGCCAAGGTGCGCGGACTCTTGGCCCTGCCGTGGGCGCTGGGCTCTGACGGCAAGCCCACGTCCTACCTCTTGCAGATTGCGCCGGATGCCTACCGGGAGTGGGCGGACTTCCATCGTGACGTTGAAGCGGAGCTGCGCCCCGGTGGGGAGCTTGAGCTGATAGCCGATTGGGGCGGCAAGTTGCACGGGGCCGCTGCCCGGCTGGCTGGGCTTCTGCATCTGGTGGAGCATGACGCCCCGCACCTGCACCCAATCGGCCTGGGCACCATGCAACAGGCGCTTGGGCTGGCGGCGGTCCTCACGGAACACGCTAAGGCAGCCTTTGCCCTCATGGGGGCGGACCCGGACATTGAATGCGCAAAGCATATCCTGGCCTGGATTGTGGACAGGCGTGTTGACGCATTCCAGGCGCGGGAAGCCTTCGAGAAGGTGAAGGGCCGCTATCCGAAAATGGAACAGGTGCGAGCCGGGCTCTCCATCTTGGAAGAGCGGGCGTACATCTTTCCGGCCCAGGTGCCAGCACGGGAACCGGGCAAGGCTGGCCGCTCACCTTCACCGGGCTACAGCGTCAACCCTTTGGCCTTAGGGGGTGCGGCATGACCCTTTCCGCCAAGTGGAGAAACCGGGCAGTGGACACCCAAAGCCCGTCTACAAATTCCATTCGCAATATTCGCACAATTCGCACAATACCCCCGCAGACCAATTCTGCGAATACTGCGAATTATGCGAATGCAATTCCAACCCCAGCCTTGAGCCCTGCCGGGGGGCCTTCGGGCCTTCCCTGGCCCATGCCGGAGCCCTTCCCTTTGGTGGTGCGGTCCGTGCCGTGGAAGTATGCCTGCCTGTGGGCAATCGTCTCGCACTTCGGCGCTGTGCTCACCAGGGACGCCGGGGGCGCGCTTACCCTAACCTGCCCGGCCACGATGCCCCATGAAGCCGCACAGGCGGCACGGGATGGCCTTGCGGAGCTGGCCGGGTACATCGGGGGGCGGCTGCAATGAAGATCATCCGAGACACCAGAGAGCAAGCGCCGTTCACCTTTGGCGGCTATGACTGCGAAGTGCAGTCCGGGACGCTCACCACGGGCGACTACAGCCTTGCAGGGCTCTCGGACCGCTGCGCCGTCGAGCGCAAGAGCCTGGACGATCTGCTGGGCTGCCTCACTGGCGAAGGCCGGGAGCGGTTCGAGCGGGAGCTTGCCCGCGCCGCTGGCCTGGATTGTTTCGCCGTGGTGGTGGAAGCGTCCATGCAGGATATGGCCGAGGGCCGCTACCGGAGCAAGATGAAGCCCCATGCGGCGTTGCAATCCGTGCTGGTCTTTCAGGTCCGCTACCGTGTGCCCTTCCTCTGGTGCGGAACCAGGGCCGGGGCAGAGTACGCGGCCTTTCATTTCCTCCGGCACTATCTGCGCGAGGCGTCCACCAGATACAAGAGCATTCTTGAGGCCCACGGGCAGCAGGCAGCATAGGAGCTACGGACATGACGAAAAGCAAGACGAAAGAGAAGCCCCCGGAAATTGTCCATGTTACGGTGCGGGAAATGACCCCGGCGGAACAAGCCCGATATGAGGCGTACAGGGCGTGGAAAGCGGCCACGCCTGAGCCGCTGAAGTATGAAGAGAGAGAAGCACGGGACGGGGTGCGGCAGTTGGTCAACCGCCAGGATGCCCCGCCAGGCTTTGAAGTGTCGGCAATGGCGGCGGCAACGGGCACAGTTGACCTTGATGCAGGCACGGCCTTGATAAATCAGGTAGGCAACGCAGTGCCCACGTATAGCGACCCCGTAGCCCACGGGAACAACATCATCGCTAGAATGACGGACATAGCCCCAGGTGACGGCCTTGAAGGCATGTTGGCTGCTCAAATGGTGACGTGCCACAACGCGGCGATGGAGTGTATGCGCCGGGCTCACGTGGACAAACAGACCTTTGAGGGCCGAAAGCAAAACCTTACCTTTGCAGACCGCTTCTTACGGACGTTCACGGCACAGGTCGAAGCCCTGACGAAGTACCGGGGCAAGGGCCAGCAAAAGGTGACGGTGGAGCACGTCCACGTCCACCAGGGCGGCCAGGCCATAGTCGGCAACGTGACAACCGGGGGAGGGGGGCATGGAACAGGAAATGACGGGACAACCTCAAGCCAACGCGCAATCGAGGCCGCCGGAGAATCAATCACGCTTCGATCTGCGGACGGTGCGGAAGTGTGGGGCGAGGTGCAAGGGGACGGGGAAGCCGTGCCAGCAACCCGCGATGCCGAACGGACGCTGTAAGCTACATGGCGGGAAGTCTCCCGGCCCGCCGAAAGGCAACCGCAATGCCTGGAAGCATGGGCGGTACTCGGCAGAGGCCATAGCGCGAAGGCGAGAGTTGCGAGCCTTGCTGCGAGAGATGCAAGAGGCGGCGAAGCTGGTAGGGTAATATTAAAACTCAAGGGAATTGGTAAGGCCGGGGGCGTTTGTTCCCGGCCTTTCATTTGGTGGCAAAGGCATGGAGCGTATACAACAATTATTCCTTAGTCCTTGTCATGTCATATGCCATGAATAGCATACCTGTTCCAGAAAGAATCATCCACACATATAAGCCATTTACTGAAAGCCTTGACAACACAGCATACATTACAAATAGAACAATGAAGTTGACGATACCTTTTTTGCCTAAATAAAATTGCGCTATTGCTGGATTCAGTAGGCAAAAGGCTAGACCAGTTCTTAAGTTCTTTGGCCTTTTCCTTGCTAGGTGAAGCAGTAGCAATGGGATAACGAGAAGTAGCACAAGGACAACGAGAACTGGCACTAGAGCAAGCCATTGGCTCCCGGCGCTTGCATCCATAACGCACCCCCCCCTTGTATCACGGTTCCAATTCCGAACGGCACAGGCCTAGTCGATACTCATTTCTTGTCTCTTGACCTTGGCTGACCAGTACATGAGCGCAATGTGGGCAGCGGGAACAACTGATCCACCTAATTTACACTTTCGTTGAGCTTTCTATTTAGTTTATCAGAAAGAAGCCGAAGCCCGATCCCAGGGGCTAAAACGACTAAAGTAACCGCCCAGTTGAGGACATTGAACGGGCTCAATATGTTCTGAACTCCTGAAAATCCTCTTTCCATCCAAACCCCGACAATACCTATCAGGATCAAGATACTCGCCAGAACGAGCCAAACAGTCCCAAGGACTCTACAGAAGCTTGCCCAGAACTTCATAATATCTCCTTCTGGCTAATGCGCTTTCAGACCATAGCTAAACCTGTACATGCCTTGGGGGAAAATGGGAAGCGTGGCCTGAATGTGGCGGGCGCTGCTCAGTGAGCATCGAGAACACTTGAGGCGAAAGGGGTAGGAGAGAGGCCAGGGGCGTGAGCTTTCGGCCTTTTGCGTTGAACTGCATACCGCCTGAAGGTAGTAAATGGGGAGAGCGATTATGGGGGCAGCCTGCTAGTGCGGGGGCATAATTGGGGGCATCTATATTTTCATCAACAGAAGATGCTTCGCCATACTAGGCTTTTACACGTTCTGTTCGACCGACTCCCCCCCGCCAGCGAAAGAACAGGATTGTTTTTCCCGCCGGGAAGGACAATCCTTTTTCTTTTCCCCGCCCGAACGCCGCTTCCCATCCGCCGTCTCCTGAAATAGAGGAGAGACATCCGCCGACGCACGGCGGATGAACGATCCCGAACATGGAGGCGGCCCCTTGGCGCAGCTGGCGATTCCCCACCGCTGTCTTGAGCTTTCGAGGATTGCGCCCTTCTTCGCCGGGTGGGACTCGACATTCGTCCGGTCCTGCCTGCAGGGCTGCATGGGCTACGTGCTCGTGGACGCCCTGGAGAACCCGACGGCGGCCCAGATCGTCATCGGCGACTTCTGCCTCTTCGCCGGGCGGCCGGACGCCGGTCTGGCGGCGCAGGCGGCTGCGCCGCTCCTCGTTCCCAGGAACGCGGACTGGGCGGCGGTCATCGAATCCGTCTGGCGCAGGAAGGTCGAAAAATCCCTGCGCTACGCCATGCGCACGCCCCCGGACGGCTTCCCTGCGGAGCGGCTGGCCGCCTATGCGGAATCGCTCCGGGGCGGCTACGCCCTCGTCCCCATGGACGACGCCGTCTACGGAATGGCCATGGGCGAACTCTGGGCCAGGGATTTCTGCGCGCGGTTCGCCAATGCCGACGACTATCGCCGGCGGGGCGTCGGCGTGGCCGTGCTCCTGCAAGGCGAACTCCTCGCCGGGGCGTCCTCCTACATCGTCTACGACGGCGGCATCGAAATCGAGATCGCGACGCGGCGGGATTATCGCCGGAAGGGCCTGGGCACGGCCTGCGGCGCGGGGCTGATCCTGGAGTGCCTGCGCCGCGGGCTAAGGCCCAGCTGGGACGCCCAGGACCTGCGCTCGGCGGCCCTGGCGGAAAAACTCGGCTACGGCCGGGCGCGGCCCTACGCGGTCTACACCAAGCGCTGACGCCGGCTCAGGCCCGGACCTCCTCGCAGTTCGCGGCCGCGCAGGCCCGCGTGAGCGCATAGGTCATGGCGATGCCCAGAACGCAGATGCCGGCGTCCGCCAGCATCAATCCGTCGTAGCCCGACAGGTGCATGGCCCAGGCCCCGAAGACCGGGCCCAGGAAGTTGCCCGCCTGGAGCGAAACCATCATCAGGTTCGAGTTGATGACCTTGAAGCGCGGCGGCGAAATGGCGAACATGTAGGCGTACATGGCGGGCGAGCCGAAGCCCATGCCGATGCCCATGGCGAAGGACGAGGCGTACAGCTGCCAGAGTTCGGTGGAGTGCGCGGCCAGGATGAAGCTTGCTCCGGAGAGCAGGAAGGTCAGCCGGATGAGGGTCACCTTGCTCGCGTGGTCGAAGAGGTGCTTGCCGAAGGCGCGGATGAAGATCATGCAGCACATCTGGATGGTGAAATAGTAGCCCACGTCCGCGAACCCGCGCGACTGGAACAGCCCCTTGGCCATGAAGAACAGGGACGAGAAGGCGATGACGTAGACGAGGTTCAGCAGCAGCACCAGGGCGATGGGGGGCTGGGCCGCGTTGCGGTACATGTCGGCCAGGGAGACCCTGGGCTCCGGCTTGGCCACGGCGGCCTCCCGGCGCTGCCGCCGGGCGATGATCAGGATCAGCAGCAGACCGGGCAGGAGCAGCAGCGACGCGCCCTCGTACTCGTAGGCGGCGGAGGGCGTCAGCGGCGCGACCAGCCCGCACACGGCCGGAACGATGGAGTACGGCAGCAGCAGGGCCACGGAATACAGGCTGAAGGCCTGGCCGCTGCGCTCCGGCGGGATGTGCGAGACCATGATGGTCATGCACGCGGCGGTGATGAGGTACACGGCCGTGCCGTTGGCCAGGCGCACGGCCAGAATGACGCCGGCGTTGTCGGCCACGAGGTAGACCGGCCCGCAGGCCAGCAGGAGCAGCGCGCCCACGCAGGCCCACTTGGGCGCGTTCCGCGCCGTGAGGTAGGGGCTGGCGAACAGGAAGAAGGTGATGGTGGCCAGCGAGGAGCTGCCGATGAGAAAGCCCCGCCACTCCTGGGCGATGCCGATCCGCTCCAGGTGCTGATACAGGTTGTAGAACACCGTGATGTTGCAGTAGCCGAGGAAGATCAGCAGGCAGACGGCGATGAAGTCGAAATTGAACAGGGTCTTGGCGCGCGTCATCGTATGGTTCGGGGGATGAGGTTGAAGGGGGATCGGTCTAGCCGCGAGGCTCCAGGCCGTGTTCCGCGAGACCGGCCACCGCGGCGGCGATGGCCGCGACGTCCTGCGGCGTAAAGGCGTCCATTTCCGCGAAGCGCAGAAAGTTCCTGTTGCGCGAATAGGCGCTGGCCGCGGTGAACAGCGCGTAGGCCACGACCCGGTTGTCCAGGGAGCGCGCGTCGCGGCCGGAGGCCTCGGCCGAGAGCCGGGCCAGCTCCTCCAGACAGGGGGCGATGGCCTCGGCGTAGAGGGCCTCGAAGGCCGGCGTGGGCGTGATGAACTCCCGCTGGAGCAGCAGGCTCATCCACTGCGTGCGCTTGGCGGACAGCAGCGCGGCGACGAGCTTGGCCATGGCCCGGCGGGCCCGGCCGAGCGGCTCTTCGCCGGCGGCGGCGCTTTCGGCCGCGGCCTCCGCCAGAGCGGCGCTGTGCAGGCCGCCCAGTTCCGCGGCCACCTGGCGCACCACGGCCTCGTACAGTCCGTCCTTGCCGCCGAAATGGAAGGCGATGGAGGCGCTGTTCGTGCCGGCCGCGGCGGCCAGCTCCCGCGTGCCCACGGCCTCGAAGCCCTTCACGGCGAAGAGCCGCAGGGCCTCGGCCAGCAGGCGGCCGCGGGTGGCCTGGCCTTTGGCCACGCGGGTGTCGATTCTGGTTTCCGTCATGACGCGCTCGCTTCCTCGCTGTGCGCCGGGCGTTTGCCGTCCGGCGTCCGCGTGAGATAGGCCGCCGGAAGTAGTTTGTCAACCGGTTGATTAACTACTTTTCACGCCGGCCATAGCCGGGCAGTCCGGCGTCCCGGCTGGGCATTTTCGGAATGGCTGGGCCCCGCGCCTCTGGACTCCCGCGCGGATGCGGGGCATTCTGGCCGCAGGAGGACGCCATGCCACAAAGCCAGTGGACCCATTACAATCCGGTCCGGGTGCTCGCCGGCCCCGGCCTATTGAACCGTCTTGCGGAATGGACCCCGCCCGAGGGGCGGATTCTTCTGGTCACCAGCCCCGGCTTCGTGCGCCGCGGACTGGCGGACAGGATCGCCGGGCTGCTGGGCGTCGGGAGGCTGCGCGTCTTCTCCGGCGTCACGCCCAACCCGGACATGGACGCCCTGGACGCCGCGACCGCCGATCTCGCCGGCGAGGCCCCGGCCGGTCTGGTGGCCGTGGGCGGCGGCAGCGTCCTTGACGCCGCCAAGGTCCTCTCCGTGACCCTGCGCTGCGGCCGGGCCAAGCCACTGCACCAGACCTTCCGCGAAAAGGCCCCGGCCGACTGGCCGCAGGGCCTGCCGGTCATCGCCGCGCCGACAACCGCCGGCACCGGGGCCGAGGCCACGCCCTTCGCCACGGTCTGGGACAACGTCGGGCACAAAAAATTCTCCGTGGCCGGGCCCGGCGTGTTCCCCCGAACCGCCCTGCTCGACCCGGAGCTGACCCTGAGCCTGCCGGAGGAGCAGACGCTCTATCCGGGCCTGGACGCCATCTCCCACGCGCTGGAATCGCTCTGGAACCGCAACCGCACCCCGGTGAGCGAGGCCTACGCCGCGCGTTCCCTGGCCATCTCCCTGGCCGCCCTGCCCCGCGTGCTCGCAGCGCCCGGCGATCTCGACGCGCGCGCCCGCATGCAGCAGGCCAGCCTGCTGGGGGGCCTGGCCATCAGCCAGACGCGCACGGCCATCGCGCATTCGCTGTCCTATCCGCTGACCCTGCGCCACGGCGTGCCCCACGGCCTGGCGTGCAGCTTCACCCTGGAGAACGTCGGCGCGCTGTACCTCGCGCAGCACCCGGACTGCCCGTTCCGCGATCTCATCGCCGCGGCTCGCGGGCTGCTGCACGGCCTGGACCTGCACGGCCACGTGGCGCGCTACGCCGACGCCGCGCAGATCGCCGCGCTCACGGGCGAGATGTTCACCGCCGGCCGGGCGGAAAACTTCGACGGAACCATTCCGGACCTGCCGGCGCTGCTGGCCCGGCCCTGAAGACGCGCCCCAAGGAGGCCCCATGAACGCGACCACCGCCTTCCTGCTGTTCTGCGGCGTGGTGCTGCTGGCCGTCGTCGCGTCCCGCCTCCGCCCCGCGCGCGGCGGCGACGCCGCCATCACCGCGGCCGTCAACGCCGCCCTGGCCAGGGAGTTCCCGCTCGCCACCTTCCAGATCGACGTGAAGACCTTCGACGGCGTAGTGATCCTCGGCGGCTTCACGCGCGAATACGAGCAGGTCGAACAGGCCGTGGCCATCGCCCGCGGCGTGGCCGGGGTGAAGTCCGTGGACAGCCGCATGACCGTGCGGGCGGAAGGCTAGCGCCCCGGCCGGAAAAAGGTGTTGCCACCGGTCCGGCGACTGGCTAGCCTGCGCAGCCGGAGACGGCCGCGGCCCGCGACGTTCCCGGCCGCCGGCCCGCCTCCATCCCTTCACCCCAAACGCTGGAGCGCGTCCTATGCGTTGCGCCTGCCTGAACTGCGGCTACATCTATCATCCCGAGAAGGGCGACCCGGAACGCGGCGTGGAGCCCGGCACCGAGGCCAAGGACCTGCCCGAGGACTGGGTCTGCCCCAACTGCGGGTCGGACCAGAGCGCCTTCGCCATGATGGAGGACGACGCGGAGTTGTAGGGCGGAATCAGGCCGTGTAGTTGACGATGCGGCCGGAGGTCTGTTCGGCGTACTCGTGGGCCATGAGGTTGGACGAGTAGGAGCGGTCGATCTGGGTGGCGACGTAGTTCTCGCGCAGCATGTCCAGGGCGCTGCCCTCGCCGGACGAGGCCACGGGCCGCACGAGGCCGTTGTCGTACTGGGCCAGCTTGCCCGAGGGGATCAGCGGCATGCCGGGGCCGTCGGCCACAGTGACGTTGGCCGTGAGTTCCTTGTCGTCCAGGTAGGGGGCGATCTGGCCGCCGAGATGCTCCGCGCGTTCGACGGCGGGCCGGCGATCGTTGTCGCTGTTGGCGCTGGAGATGCGCTCGGAGGCCGCCATGGCGGACACGTCCAGCGGCGTCACCGCCTGGATGTTCCAGCCCGCGTCGATGCTCATGCGCCCTCCCGCCCCGCGTCCGCGGAGGCTTCCACGAAAGCCGACCTTACTCCTTCCGCACGGGACTTTCAATAGCCGCCTGGGCCGAGTGGCCGTGGATGGACTCGAAGGACTCCACCTCGACCTGGAACCAGGTGATCTTGGGGTGCTCGGAAAGGCCCTTGGCCGCGGCGCGCACCACGTCCTCCACGAAGGCCGGGTTGGCGAAGGACGACTCGGTGACGAACTTCTCGTCCTCGCGCTTGAGCAGGGTGTACACCGGCGAGGAGCCGGATCGCTCGGCGATCTCGATCAGGTCCTCCAGCCAGAGGAAGCCCCGGAACTTGGCCTTGATGCGCACCAGGGCGCGCTGGCTGTGGGCCCCCTCGTCGCTGATGGCCTTGGAGCAGGGGCACACGGTCATCACCGGCACCTCCACCCCCAGGGTGAAGTCCAGACGGCCGTCCTCCCAGGCCCCGACCACCGTGCAGGCGTAGCCCATGACCCCCTTGGCGCGGGTCACCGGCGAGGTCTGCTGCAGGAAATACGGGAATCCGAAGCGCGCGAAGGCCCGCCGGGCCTCCAGCCGCTGGGCGATGTCCGAGAGCAGCTTCTCCAGGGCCCCGCGCGAGAGGGACTCGTCCCAGTTCTCCAGGGCCTCGACGAAGCGGCTCATGTGCGTGCCCTTGAAGGCCGCGGGCAGGTCCACCGAGAGGTCCACGCGGGCCACGGTGTGCTGCGTGCCGGACTGCCGGTCGCGCACCACGATGGGCAGGTGCAGGTCCTTCACGCCCACGCGGTCCACGGCCAGTTGGACCGGGGCCGGGTGTTTCTGGACGTCCTCCATCGGCTTCGCCGGAGCGTCCGCGCGCTTCTGGGCCATCTAGGCCAGCTCCTGTCCGGTGGTGGTCAGGCAGAGATTGCCGTGCTTGACCCCCTTGGTGGAGATGAGCTTCTGGCCCAGGCTCTTGATGGCCTCGGCCGGGCCCTTGAGCACGAGCACCTCCAGGCAGTTGCTGTGGTCCAGGTGCACGTGCATGGTGGAGAGCACCACCTCGTGGTGGTCGTGCTGCAGTTCGGTGAGCTTCTGGGCCAGGCCGCTGTGGTGGTGGTCGTAGACCAGGGTCAGGGTGCCGGCCACCTCGCCCTCGGCGCTCTCCCACTGGCGCTGCACGAGCATGCTGCGGATGAGGTCGCGGATGGCCTCGGACCGAGTCTGATAGCTCTTTTCCTTGCACAGCGAGTCGAAGCGGTCCAGGAGGTCCGAATCCAGCGACACGCCGAAACGGATGGTCTCGCCCATATGCCCACTCCTTACGGTTTGCGCGAAATCTCGCGGATGTGCACGGTCATGTCCTGTCCGCCCTGGGCCACGCGCGCCGTGCACGGCGTCGCCACCCGCCAGCCCAGGCCTGCCAGCCGCCCCCACACGCCCGCGGACACGCTGCGCTCCGGATCGGCGATCCAGGCCCGGCCCTCCGGGGCCAGGGCGTGGTCCAGCAGCGCGGCCACGGGCTCGAAAAAGCGGCGCTCGTACAAAATATCCGCCCCGAAGAGCAGGTCCGCCCGGCCGGGGACCAGCGCCGGGCTGCGCCAATCCATGACGGTCCAGAGCGGCCGCGCGCCTTCGCTCAGGCCGTTGAGCCCGGCGTTGCGCCGCGCGTAGGCCAGGGCCTCGGGTTCATAGTCGAAGGCCAGCACGCGCCCGCCGCAGGCGGCCGCCACCAGGGCCGCCAGGCCCAGGCCACAGCCGGCGTCGAGGCAGACCCGCCCGCGCACCTCGACCGCGCGCTCCTCGATGAAGCGGGCCAGCAGCACCGCCGCCGGCCAGAGCTCCACCCAGTAGGGCAGGCGCTCGTCGTCCGCCCACCGGGCGCCGGGGACGTCCTCGCCCAGCTGCGCCCAGAGGCTCTCCAGGTCCGCCGGGCGGGACAGGGTCCAGCGCCGGTCGTGGACCAGGGTCGTGATGCGGCCGCTTTCCGGATCGTTCACGCGCGGCGTCCTCCGACCCCCACCATGCACTCTTTTGGCGACTCCAGTCAAGGAATCGTGCCACGCCGCGGGCACAACAGCAGGGCCGGGAGGGCGCGGCTAGTTGCTGTCGCCGCCGCCGCCCCAGCCGGAATCCGACCCGCCGCCGCCGAAGTCGCCGCCGCCGCCGGAGAAGCCCCCGTCGCCACCGCCGGATCCGCCTCCGAACCCACCGCCGCCGAAGCCGCCTCCCCCGCCGCCGCGGCCGCGGAAGATGTTCGAAAGGATGCCGAGGATCAGGCCGAGCAGAAAGGACGAGCCCCGGCCGTCCTGGATGAACTGGCCGTTCTGGTCGTAATAGCCGCGGCTGACGCGCCGCCGGCCGGCCAGGGAGAGCATCAGCACCACGGCCAGGATGATCAGCCCCAAGGTCAGCCAGGGAATGCCGGAGCCGCCCTCGGGCATCCGCTGCGGGAGCGGCTGGGCCGGCTGCGGCTGGCCCTGCGCGTCGCCGTCCGCCGGCGTCAGG